>ENA-ORXC01001731-ORXC01001731.1-marine-metagenome-genome-assembly--contig:-NODE-1731-length-12541-cov-4.448171_pt1 | contig 12541 bp, 9 predicted proteins | sample MGYA00237865_ERZ511478 | MGnify/ENA metagenome assembly ERZ511478 | reverse complement strand
AGGCGCTTCGCTTTCCGCGGGCAGTCCGGGAGCCTCCTCGGCGCTAACACGCCTGCGGGGTCTCCCGATGACTTTCTGATCCCGCAGGAGTCTTCGCGCCTTCCACTTCAATCAACAGGATTTCGAAATAAAAGATACATTTTCACACAGCCTATTTAGAAAGTATAGCCAAAAATAAATCCCTAAAGCCATTTTCAGCAAGCTCAGCTCCCAAAATAGTATTGCCCAAAGAGAAAAAAGACCACTGACATTTCAGTGGCCTAAGCTGATAATACTTTTCTTCCTTTGCGACGACGGCGAGCAAGAACCTTACGGCCATTTGCACTGCTCATGCGGGCACGGAATCCGTGAACTTTGCTGTGTTTACGTTTATTTGGTTGATAAGTGCGTTTCATATATGTTACACCTCCCTGAGGAATAGCTGTTACAGACAGTCTTTGTAATTATAAAGAGGGGCACCGTATATTGTCAAGTGCCTATTCAGAAATCGACGGCATTGGCAAATTCTTAATTTCAATCATAATGACTAATTCACCTTAATACGCCTTATTAAGATGGGCGGTTGATCCCCGTTCCAGGCGCTTAGCTTTCCGCTGGTCGTCCGCCTTCCACTTCAATCAACAGGCTTCTTAACTCAGTTTTTATATTATCGCTATTTTATAAGAAAATGAAATCAATCATTTTGGATCATGATCATAAAAATTTTTCCACTGCATCAAAAAACAATTAAAGAAGAATATTTCCGCCAACAAAATAAATATTAATCCCAATATTTATCCGCTATTTTTTTTCTTTCCAGCGTCCTGTGGACAAAAATCGACACGTTTTTTATTATCCACAGCCCTTTCTGACAGCTTTTACACAATTCAAGTGCCTGTGGACAATTAATCTCCACAGTGATAGTGTATTGTGGATAATGTATTAAAAAGCGTTGCGCCATGCTAGATTATCTGATATTATATTTGTGTTTTCACTCTTAATAATTCGATAACGAAAATATACTTATCCACAAATTGTGGATAAGCTGTGGATAGGTTATTCAGACCTGTTGTAAAACTTTGTCCACAGAAAGTGGATATTGTCGAAAAGCTTCATTTCTTCCTTATTATATATTTTTCCACATTAATAGTTTTGTATATTTATTAATCCAGGGGTTGTACAGCATGTATAACCTTTGATTTTGTGCTTTTCGAGCATGGATGCAAAAGATTAAATTATGAAACTGTGAGTGCAAATGCAGCCAGATACAAATAAAAAAGCGTAAAACGACGAGAAAAGGAGGGATAATTGTTGGAGAACATTGCAGATCTCTGGAACAACGCTCTCGCTAAAATCGAGAAAAAGATCAGCAAGCCAAGTTTCGATACATGGCTTAAATCAACGAAGGCACATTCCTTGCAAGGGGACGTCCTTACGATTACAGCCCCGAATGAGTTTGCCCGTGACTGGCTGGAGGAACGTTATTCCCAGTTAATCAGCGGTATTTTGTATGAAATCACTGGTGAAGAGCTTTCTGTAAAATTCATCATTCCTCAGAACCAGAACGAAGAGGATCTCGACATTCCATTGCCGCCAAGACGCGTGAAGAAAGATGACGATATTCCAGATTTGCCTGTCAGCATGCTTAACCCGAAGTATACATTCGATACTTTTGTCATTGGTTCGGGCAACCGTTTCGCACACGCAGCGTCGCTTGCAGTAGCTGAAGCGCCGGCAAAAGCCTATAATCCCTTATTCATTTATGGGGGCGTAGGACTTGGTAAGACCCACTTGATGCATGCAATCGGACATTATGTCCAGGATCATAATCCGAATGCGAAAGTGGTTTATTTGTCATCCGAAAAATTCACGAATGAATTCATCAATTCGATCAGGGACAATAAAGCGGGAGATTTCCGCAATAAGTACCGCAATGTCGATGTCCTGCTCATTGATGATATTCAGTTTTTGGCTGGAAAAGAACAAACACAGGAAGAGTTTTTCCATACATTTAATACATTGCATGAGGAAAGCAAGCAGATTGTCATCTCCAGTGACCGTCCGCCAAAAGAAATTCCAACGCTTGAAGACAGGCTGAGATCCCGCTTCGAATGGGGTTTGATTACGGATATCACTCCGCCAGATCTCGAGACCAGGATTGCGATTCTCCGTAAAAAGGCTAAAGCAGAAGGCCTGGATATCCCGAATGAAGTTATGCTCTATATCGCGAACCAAATCGACTCCAACATCCGCGAGCTTGAAGGAGCTTTGATCCGTGTCGTCGCTTATTCTTCACTGATCAACAAGGATATCAATGCAGACCTGGCGGCTGAAGCGCTAAAGGATATAATCCCGAGTTCCAAGCCGAAGGTAATCACGATTCTCGACATCCAAAGGGTCGTAGGCCAGCATTTCAATGTGAAGCTAGAGGACTTTAAAGCGAAGAAGAGGACAAAATCCGTTGCGTTCCCTAGGCAAATCGCTATGTACTTATCTAGAGAACTGACCGACTTCTCTCTGCCTAAAATCGGCGAGGAATTTGGAGGGCGTGACCACACGACGGTCATCCATGCCCATGAAAAAATTTCAAAGATGATTGCAGTTGATTCCAGTCTGCAAAAGCAGCTGAAAGAAATAAATGAACAATTAAGGGTTTAGGAAAGTGTGAATAACTCTCCATTGGTTACGCACAGTCTGTCCACATGTGGATAGGCTGTGTTTCCTTTGAAAAAATCCACTTATCCACAAATCCACAGGCCCTACTAGTACTTCTACTGTTTTTTAAAACATATTAATATATGCAATACAGAAAAAAATATTCCTAACTGGAGGCTAAAAAATGAGATTTATTATCCAGCGCGATTCATTGCTCCAAAGCGTCCAAGACGTAATGAAGGCAGTGACGAGCAGAACAACAATCCCCATTTTGACAGGTATTAAGATTGTTGCGAATGAAGAGGGAGTAACTCTTACAGGCAGCGATTCTGATATTTCCATCGAATCTTTCATTCCTAAAGAAGAAGCTGGGGATGAAATCGTCGAAATCAAACAGCCAGGATCTATTGTTTTGCAGGCGCGTTTCTTTAGTGAAATCGTTAAGAAGCTTCCTACAGACTCAGTAGAAATCGAAGTCCACAATAATCTGCAGACCATTATCCGTTCTGGTAGATCAGAGTTTAACCTAAATGGCCTGGATGCTGAGGAATATCCACATCTTCCGCAAATTTCGGAAGAACATGTATTCAAAATCCCTACTGACTTATTGAAAGGTTTGATTCGCCAGACTGTCTTTTCAGTGTCCACCTCAGAAACACGCCCAATCTTGACAGGTGTAAACTGGAAGGTCGAAAACAATGAGTTAATCTGTATTGCAACAGATAGCCACAGGCTTGCATTAAGAAAAGCGAAACTCGAAGCGGAGAACACTGGAAGCTATAATGTGGTTATCCCGGGTAAAAGTTTGACAGAATTGAGCAAGATTCTTGATGACAGCTCAGAATCAGTGGATATCGTCATTACAGAAAACCAGGTATTGTTCAAAGCAAAGCATTTATTGTTCTTCTCAAGACTGCTTGAAGGAAATTATCCTGACACAGGAAGATTGATCCCGACTGAGAGCAAAACAGATGTAGTCGTTAACACAAAAGAATTCCTTCATGCAATCGATCGTGCATCCCTGCTTGCCAGAGAAGGAAGAAACAATGTTGTTAAGTTTTCTACAATCGAAGGCGGTGCAATCGAGGTTTCCTCCAACACGCCGGAAATCGGTACTGTTGTCGAAGAAATCCAAAGCCAATCAATCGATGGCGAGGATCTGAAAATTTCATTCAGCGCAAAATATATGATGGATGCCCTGAAAGCATTGGAAGGAACAGAAATCCAAATCAGCTTTACAGGCGCAATGAGACCATTCGTCATCCGACCGCTACACGACGACTCCATCCTGCAGCTGATCCTGCCGGTAAGAACTTACTAAAATGATTTATTGCCACCAGGTCTGCGCTGGTGGCTTTTTACTTATAGGTTGAAAATGTATACTAATTGGATTGTAGCGGAAGGCACGAAGACTCCTCCGAAAATGCTAACGCATTTTCATCGTGCGTGGGCAAGTTCCAGGAGGCTCAATCAATGTCCTGCGGGATCAGCTGGACAGGTGAGACCCCACAGGAGCTTGCTCCGAGGAGGCTCACCGCCAGCCCCGCGGAAAGCGAAGTGCCTGGAGCGAAAATCCAACTGAATATAAGAAAATTTGTTTCTATGGAAAAAATTTAGTAAAATAAAGTATTAAGTCCTTTTGGAAGAAAAGGGTGAGAAACGTGAATGAGGAAATAAAAATTGATACGGAATATATCACGCTTGGCCAATTCCTGAAACTTGCCGATGTAATCCAATCAGGCGGAATGGCAAAGTGGTTTTTAAGTGAACATGATGTTTTTATCAATGGTGAACAAGATCAGCGAAGAGGAAGGAAGCTTCGTTCCGGAGATCAGGTATCAATTCCTGGTTTAGGCGAGTTCAGCATAACGCAATAATCCAGAGGATGAACTGTTCATGTATATAGAGGAACTGCAATTAAGGAATTACCGCAATTACCAGGGATTAGAGGCGGCATTTGAAAATAAGGTAAATGTCATCCTCGGGGAGAATGCTCAGGGGAAAACGAATGTCATGGAGTCCATCTATGTGCTGGCAATGGCAAAATCGCACCGTACCTCCAATGATAAAGATTTAATTCGCTGGGATGAGGAATATGCTAAAATAGAGGGACGGATTAAAAAAAGCAACGGTTCATTGCCCATGCAGCTTGTCATTTCAAAAAAAGGCAAGAAGGCGAAGGTCAATCATCTTGAACAGCGGAAGCTAAGCCAGTATGTCGGCAATATGAATGTCGTCATGTTTGCTCCTGAGGATCTTAATCTTGTAAAAGGGAGCCCTCAAGTAAGACGGCGGTTTGTCGATATGGAAATTGGCCAGGTATCGGCGATTTATTTGCATGATATGGGCCAGTACAACAAAATCCTTCAGCAGCGGAATCATTATCTCAAGCAGATGCAAATCAAAAAAGCTTCAGACCATACCATGCTCGATATTCTCACTGAACAATTTATCCAGGCAGCTGCCAGGATCATCGTGAAGCGGTTTGAATTCCTGAATTTGCTCGAACAGTGGGCATTACCGATCCACCATGGTATATCGAGAGGGCTTGAGGATTTAAAAATAGTCTATAAACCCTCAGCAGAGGTATCAGAAGATGATGATTTGTCGAAAATGATAGCAGTGTATGAAGAAAAATTTGCTAAAATGAAGATGAGAGAAATTGACCGGGGGACCACCATGTTCGGGCCGCACCGGGATGATCTGCAATTTTTCGTGAATGGCCGTGATGTCCAGACATTCGGATCGCAGGGTCAGCAGCGGACGACAGCACTTTCGGTAAAGCTGGCGGAAATTGAATTGATCAATTCAGAAATTGGCGAATATCCAATCCTGCTGCTTGATGATGTCCTGTCTGAGTTAGATGATTATCGCCAATCCCATTTATTAAATACCATCCAGGGGAAAGTCCAAACCTTCGTCACGACCACTAGTGTGGATGGGATTGACCATCAGACATTAAGGGAAGCAGCCACTTACAAAGTGAAAACCGGCGAAATGTCAAGAATCCAATGAGGTGGATTACATGTATTTGCATGTTGGTGAAGAAGTCCTAGTCAGGACAAAAGATATTATAGCGATATTAGATATTGAAAGCGCCAGTTCTTCTCCATTCATGGAGGAGTTCATAACGCGCCAGGACCAGCAGATTATCCATTTGGCCAAAGGAACGGTCAAATCAATCGTGGTAACAGGAAATCATATATATTATTCCCCACTTGCATCAGGAACATTAAAGAAACGCTCCCAAAAATTATCCGTTCAGGAATTTTAATAGATCGGCATCTTCGCAAAAAATGTCGAAAAACAACGATATATGCGAAAATAGCTAATAGATATTTTTTCAAAAAGTTGAGTCAAAATGAAAGTGTAGGTGATCGATATGGCTATGGAGGACCAATCCATGCAAGGACAAGCGTACGATGAAAACCAGATACAAGTGCTTGAGGGCCTGGAAGCTGTACGCAAACGTCCAGGGATGTATATCGGATCAACGAGTGGAAAAGGCTTGCACCATCTTGTATGGGAAATCGTTGATAATAGTATAGATGAAGCACTTGCCGGCTACTGTGACGAGATCAATGTCATTATCGAAGAAGATAACAGTATTACAGTTAAGGATAATGGCCGCGGAATCCCTGTCGGTATCCACGAGAAAATGGGAAGGCCAGCAGTCGAGGTCATCATGACAGTACTTCACGCCGGAGGTAAATTCGGCGGCGGAGGCTATAAGGTTTCCGGAGGTCTCCACGGTGTTGGTGCATCCGTTGTTAATGCCCTGTCTACTTATCTTGAAGTATTTGTCCATCGTGATGGCAAAGTCCATTATCAAAAGTTCGAACGAGGCGTTGTTGGTGACCCGTTGAAGGTCATTGACGAAACGGACCGGACAGGAACAACTGTCCACTTCAAGCCTGACCCGGAAATTTTCACCGAGACATTGGAATATGACTATGATACACTCGCAAACCGTCTGCGTGAGCTTGCCTTCCTGAACAGAGCAATCAAGATCACGATTGAAGATAAGCGGGGAGAAGGCAAAAAGAATGAGTATTATTACGAGGGCGGAATTAAATCCTATGTTGAGCATTTAAACCGTACTAGAGAAGTCCTTCACGAAGAACCGATTTATATTGAGGGTGAAAAAGAAGGCATTACGGTCGAAGTGGCTCTACAATATAACGACAGCTATACAGGGAATATCTATTCATTCGCGAACAATATCCATACCTATGAGGGTGGTACGCATGAGTTTGGCTTTAAAACAGCTTTGACGCGTGTCATAAATGATTATGCCCGTAAACACGGAATCTTCAAGGAAAGTGATTCAAATCTCTCGGGAGATGACGTTCGTGAAGGTTTGACGTCAATCGTGTCCATCAAGCACCCTGATCCACAGTTCGAAGGCCAGACGAAAACAAAGCTCGGGAATTCAGAAGTCCGTACGGTAACTGACACACTGTTTTCCGACCACTTTGAAAAATTCATGCTCGAAAATCCGAATGTCGCGAGAAAGATTGTCGACAAAGGACTCATGGCAGCAAGAGCAAGACTTGCGGCGAAAAAGGCACGCGAGCTGACCAGGAGAAAGAGTGCGCTAGAAATTTCAAGCTTGCCGGGCAAACTGGCTGACTGTTCTTCAAAGGACCCATCCATCAGTGAAATATATGTCGTTGAGGGTGACTCTGCGGGCGGATCTGCCAAGCAGGGCCGTGACCGCCACTTCCAGGCGATCCTGCCATTGCGCGGTAAAATCCTGAACGTTGAAAAATCACGTCTTGATAAAATTTTATCCAATAATGAGGTAAGAGCGATCATTACAGCGATCGGAACAGGAATCGGCGAAGACTTCGACCTTTCAAAAGCTCGATATCAAAAAATCGTCATCATGACCGATGCCGATGTCGACGGCGCCCATATCCGTACTTTATTATTGACGTTCTTCTACCGATATATGAGAAAGATCCTTGAAGCAGGGTATATTTATATTGCCCAGCCGCCTTTATACAAGATCCAGCAGGGTAAAAAAATCGAGTATGCTTATAACGACAAGCAGCTTGAAGAGATTCTAGCGGAACTTCCACAGCAGCCGAAGCCAGGCATCCAGCGCTACAAGGGTCTTGGTGAGATGAATCCAGAGCAGCTATGGGAGACAACGATGAATCCTGAAACAAGGACACTGCTCCAGGTAAGCCTTGAAGATGCAATCGAATCGGATGAAACCTTTGAAATCCTGATGGGTGATAAGGTAGAGCCTCGACGCAATTTCATCGAGCAGAATGCACTTTATGTAAAGAACCTGGATATTTAATAATATATGCTCAGGATAGAAGGTTCTGCCTCTATCCTGCTTTTTCTGAAATGGCCAAGGGGCCGCGCAGAGCGCTTTGCCCCTATATGGCCGTGCTGAACAGAGTTCCTAAAGGAGGTCTCTCTTAAATGGCTGAAACACCAAATCCACGTGTAAAAGAGATTAATATTAGCCAGGAAATGCGTTCATCCTTCCTGGATTATGCCATGAGTGTTATCGTGGCACGTGCGCTTCCGGATGTCCGTGACGGCTTGAAGCCGGTACATAGAAGGATACTGTACGCGATGCATGACCTTGGTATGCATTCGGATAAGGCCTACAAAAAATCGGCGAGGATCGTCGGTGAAGTTATCGGTAAGTATCACCCGCACGGTGACTCTGCTGTATATGACACGATGGTCCGTATGGCACAGGATTTCAACTATCGTTATATGCTTGTAGATGGACATGGAAACTTTGGTTCTGTCGATGGCGACGCGGCTGCTGCGATGCGTTATACAGAAGCACGTATGTCGAAAATCTCGATGGAGCTTTTACGTGACATCAACAAAGATACAATTGATTATCAGGACAACTATGACGGTTCTGAAAGAGAGCCGGTTGTCATGCCTTCACGTTTCCCGAACCTGCTCGTCAACGGTACTTCCGGTATCGCTGTCGGAATGGCGACAAACATCCCTCCACACCAGCTTGGCGAGGTGATAGATGGAGTATTGGCGATCAGTAAAGATCCTGACATGACAATCATGGAACTGATGGAAATCATCACAGGACCGGATTTCCCGACTGCAGGATTGATACTAGGCCGCAGTGGCATTCGCAAGGCTTATGAGACAGGCCGCGGATCGATCACCCTCCGTGCGAAGGTTGAAATCGAACAAAAATCAAACGGCAAGGAAGTTATCATTGTTAGAGAACTGCCTTACCAGGTTAACAAAGCCAAGCTGATTGAAAAAATCGCTGAATTAGTCCGCGACAAGAGACTTGACGGCATCACAGACCTGCGTGATGAATCTGACCGCAAGGGTATGAGGATTGTCATTGAAGTTCGCAAGGATGCGAATGCCAATGTCCTTTTAAATAACCTTTATAAACAAACTGCATTGCAGACAAGCTTTGGTATCAACCTTCTTGCTTTAGTCGATGGACAGCCGAAGGTTCTGAACCTCAAGCAATGCCTGGAATACTACCTTGACCACCAGGTAGTCGTCATCAGACGACGCACAGAGTTTGAACTTAGGAAGGCTGAAGCACGTGCCCACATTCTCGAAGGTCTGCGAATCGCGCTTGATAACCTCGATGCGGTCATTAGCCTGATCAGAAGCTCACGCACGACGGACATAGCAAGAGAAGGATTGATGACACAATTCAAGTTGTCTGAAAAGCAAGCGCAGGCAATACTTGATATGCGTCTGCAGAGACTTACAGGCTTGGAACGCGAAAAGATCGAAGAAGAGTTCCAGAACCTTATGCAGCTGATCTCAGAGTTAAAAGCAATCCTTGCTGATAATGAAAAAGTTCTTGAAATCATCCGCGAAGAGCTTACTGAAATCAAAGAGCGCTTCAACGATGAGCGCCGTACGGAAATCGTATCGGGCGGATTGGAAATGATCGAGGATGAAGACTTGATTCCTCGTGAAAATATCGTCATTACCCTGACACATAACGGCTACGTTAAGCGCCTGCCTGTATCCACATACAGGGCACAGCGCCGCGGTGGCCGAGGAATCCAGGGTATGGGAACGAATGAAGATGATTTTGTAGAACATCTGATCACTACTTCAACGCACGATACGATTCTTTTCTTTACAAACAAGGGTAAGGTGTATCGTTCGAAGGGTTACGAAATCCCTGAATTCAGCCGTACAGCGAAGGGAATTCCAATTATAAACCTATTGGAAATCGAGAAAGGCGAGTGGGTCAACGCCATCATTCCTGTTTCAGAATTCGTGGATGATTGGTTCCTGTTCTTCACAACGAAAGAAGGGATCTCAAAACGTTCACCGCTTTCATCATTTGCGAATATCCGAAACAATGGACTAATTGCCCTGAACTTGCGTGAAGGCGATGAATTGATCTCAGTCCGGATGACAGATGGCAGCAAGGAAATGATCATCGGCACGAAGAATGGCTTACTGATCCGTTTCCCTGAAACCGATGTCCGCTCTATGGGCCGTACTGCCACAGGTGTTAAAGGTATTACCCTGTCTGGTGATGATGAAGTTGTCGGCATGGAAGTCCTTGAAGAAACTGCTGAAATCCTTGTTGTAACGAAGAACGGATACGGAAAAAGAACCCCTTCCGAAGAATACAGAAGGCAAGGCCGAGGCGGTAAAGGAATCAAGACATGTAACATCACTGATAAAAACGGCGACCTTGTGACGATGAAAGTCGTGACTGGCGAGGAAGACCTCATGCTGATCACAACAGGCGGTGTCCTGATCCGCATCCCGGTAAGCTCGATCTCCATGACAGGCCGTAATACACAGGGTGTAAAATTGATCAGCCTCAACAAAGCAGAAAATGAATATGTTGCGACAGTTGCGAAAGTCGATAAGGAAGAAGAAAAGCCTGAAGACGCCGAACTGGATGAAAATGTTGAAGCCACAGTTGACCCAGAAGAAGTAGCCAGTGAAGAAACAGAAACGACTGAACTGCCAACTGAAGTGGATGAAGAATAAACTTTTGAGAGGAACACAAAAATGTGTTCCTCTTTTTTGGTAAAATAAAGTAAAATAAATTGTAAGAAAATTAAAATTCTGGGGTGGAAAGCCTTGCGTGTACTAGTAGACAACCTTAAAGAGGGCTGTATCCTTACTCATGATGTTCTTAGTAAAACGAATAGACCTATCATGAATAAAAAAACAGTATTATCAGAACATCTAATAGGAATCCTGAAAGTTTTTCTGATTAAAGAAGTGGATGTGGAGAAAACATTAGTGAATGGTTTGCCTTTTCATGCACCTTCGACTGGCAGCGATAAGAAAGCGGGCTTAAAGTCTAATGAGGATGGAGAGACTTTTATCGATCTGTTTTTACAGGCCAGACAGAAATTCAGGAAAGAGTTTACCTCCTGGCAATCAGGAATGCAGATAGACATTGCTAAACTGAGAACGATTATTGTTCCTTTGATCGAGCAGGCAGAGATGACTTCTTCGGATATATTCAATCTTCATCATTATTCAACCAAGAATGAATACATATACGATCATCCATTGGCTGTAGGAATCATCAGTGCCTTCATCGCCAAAAAGCTGAATTACAGCAAAGGGGATATCACCCAGATTGCAATGGCTGGATGTTTATCAGATTGCGGAATGGCGAAGATCAGTCCATCACTTCTTAATAAAAACTCGACTTTAACTGTAGATGAATTTGAAGAAATCAAAAAGCATCCTACATACAGCTATCAGATGGTAAAAAACAGTCCATTGCTCAAGGACGCGACAAAAATTGCGATTCTTCATCATCATGAAAGAATGGATGGCAGCGGCTATCCATTTGGCGAAAAGGCAAATAGGATTCATTCTTTTGCAAAGATCCTTGCTGTAGCTGATTCTTTCCATGCGATGACTTCGGAAAGGATTTATAAGCCAAAACACTCTCCATTTAAAGTACTGGAGATGATCAATGAGGAACTATTTGGCGAATTCGACATTACCGCCCTGAAAGCATTAAGTTCTGCCATCATGAATTATTCAGTTGGAACAAAAATCCGCCTTTCAGATGGACAGGCAGCAGAAATCATTTTTGTAGAAGAAAAGAACCCGGCAAGGCCGCTGGTTAAGTTGCTTGAGACAGAACAGATTCTTGCCTTGGAAAAGAACAGGTACTTGCATATCGAGGAAATCATTCAGTAAGCTGGCGTTCTAAGCCGGCTTTTGTTTTTTTAAATGGAGAGCATGCCGCTGTCTTTTGGGACTGAAAAAGAGATATACCTAAAAAACTATATAGTTTTTAAGAAAGTGGCTAAAAAGTATTGCATTAAAATAATTTGCCTGATATAATCTTCAAAGTCAGTAACGAGACAACAACTTTCAAATCAATAGTTTTTGAAAAAAGTTATTGACTTATACAGTTAGTAAATGTTATATTATTAAAGTCGCTTCTGGGCGACGATGCAAGAATTGCTCTTTGAAAACTAAACAAACAAGCGTCAACAAACAATAAATGATCATGTTTCTTCTATAAGAACATGAGCCAACGTTTTAACTTATGAGCTAACTCATAACTCTTTTTTGGAGAGTTTGATCCTGGCTCAGGACGAACGCTGGCGGCGTGCCTAATACATGCAAGTCGAGCGGATCTTCATTAGCTTGCTTTTGAAGATCAGCGGCGGACGGGTGAGTAACACGTGGGCAACCTGCCTGTAAGACTGGGATAACTTCGGGAAACCGGAGCTAATACCGGATAATCCTTTCCCTCACATGAGGGAAAGCTGAAAGACGGTTTCGGCTGTCACTTACAGATGGGCCCGCGGCGCATTAGCTAGTTGGTGAGGTAACGGCTCACCAAGGCAACGATGCGTAGCCGACCTGAGAGGGTGATCGGCCACACTGGGACTGAGACACGGCCCAGACTCCTACGGGAGGCAGC
>ENA-ORXC01001730-ORXC01001730.1-marine-metagenome-genome-assembly--contig:-NODE-1730-length-12542-cov-62.647333_pt1 | contig 12542 bp, 13 predicted proteins | sample MGYA00237865_ERZ511478 | MGnify/ENA metagenome assembly ERZ511478 | reverse complement strand
GTAGATGGAGTGATTAATATTGCCTATTAGTATCCATAAACGACATATTTTTAAAGAGCATCTGTAACCAGATGCTTTTTTTATGTACGGTTATTAAGGATGGCTCATTTATTGTACTTTTAATTTTATGAAGAATAGATATGTAAAGAGTTTTGTGGTTGCAATACTTCTAGTTGTAACTACAAGTGTCGCTGCACAACGCGAGCGAGTAAAAGGTAGTCGTAATGTCATAGATGTTTCTGAGAGACTAGATGGCTTTACCGCAATCAAGGTGACAGATGGCCTAGAGGTAACACTTATGGCAGATTCTCAAACCGGTTATGACCTAGAGATGGATGATAACCTAGTTGAACTTATAGATTTTGACATTAAAGATAGTCTACTTGTGGTCTCAACCCGCAAGGATATACGTAGTGCAAAAAGACTTAACATTACTGTGCGATATACAGCACTGAGCGCTGTAAGTTTAGATTCAAAAAGTAGTGCCTTTGTATCTACAGCCATAGAGGGAGATATGTTTACGGGTAGTTTTCTGGATGGAAGTCGTTTCAACGGAGAGCTCAAAACGAGAGAGGCAGATATTATGGCAAACGGCAACTCAAAGTTTGAGATAGATTACACTGGAGACGATATACGTGTGAATTTAAGTGATAACGCTTTCGCGAAAGCGGATATAAACACCGTAAAACTCTCAATAATTGCTTCAGGAAGATCTGACATAGCGTTTACAGGAAATGCTAGTGAAGCTACTTTTACAGTAAATGAAACCGCTCAATGTAAAGGACTCTCCTTTGATGCAGACATAGTGCAGATAGTAGGAAGAGAAAGCGGTAGCGTGACGCTAAGTGTAGATGAGAAGGTAACACTTGACCTTTCAGATAAGAGTATGGTGCAACTTTATGGCGAGCCAAAAATTATAGTAGAACGATTTTCTGGTACCGCGAGACTACTCAAGAAAGAACTATAATATGTATAAGTAAAAAAGCCCTCGCAAGAGGGCTTTTATTGTATTTGGGACAAAATAGTTTTATCCTCTAGAGATATCTCCAGATCCAGAAACCTTTGTGTCTTGCTTAGTAGGGTTACCTACATATTCTATATCTCCAGATCCTGTTACTCGAGCGCGTATGCTTTTATCACAGCTCACTCTTATATCTCCAGACCCTGTAACCTTTGCATCTACATTATCTGCTTTAAAGCGTCCTGCTTCAAGATCTCCAGATCCCGTTACACTTGTCTCGTGATCTCTTGTGCTACCTCTTAATACCAAATCACCAGATCCAGTAACACGACTCTCTGTGCTGCTAGCTTCTACTACAAGATTTATATCACCAGATCCAGATACAGAAACTCTAAAGTTATTTGCCTTTATAACATCTGTACTCATAATCTCGCCAGATCCTGATAATGATACTTGGTTTAAATCTCTAAAAGGTACTCGTATTTTAATATCTTTCCCCCAGCTCGTTTTTAGGTTTTGCTTATTTTTCACCTTGATAGTAAGTCTGTCACCATCTACTTCTGTCTCAATATATTCAAGTAGGTTACTCTCTCCTTCAATAGTAAGTTCTCCTTCATTACCGGCAACGAGTGTCACGTCAAAAAAGCCAGCAACGCTTATCTCATCATAGTCACCTACGTTACGAGTTATAGTTTCCAGTTCGCCATTACCTTTTACGCTTTTTCCCCACCATTGTGCGTGTATTTGAGTACTTGCAAAAAGGACTAAGCTGAGTGTGATTAATTTTTTCATAATAGATTGTTTAGTTGATGATTGAATTTAGTTTTTAAATAATGTAACACCCCCATACTCTGAGTTGATGTTTATGTTGTTGTTAGTAGAAGATGATCCTTTGTACCCTTCGTAATATTTGTCTGAAGATTCTACGCGCTCTACATTAAAAGTAAGCTCATCTTTACCGCTTAAGCCTGCATACTCAAGTTTTATATTAAAGGTAAAATCATAAGCAGGACTGTATCCCACTTTTATGCCTGTATAATCGCTCTGTATCACGACGTCTCCAGCATCTCCAGCAAGCTCTTCTACACGTATACTCCCATAATCTGCGTTGATATTTAAATCACCGTGTACAACCCCTATTTTTGCAGAGATGTAATCACCGCGACCTATTACGTCATTACTTTCTGTTGTTTTTACAGATCCATAATCACAGTTATAGTTCAGATTTTCAATTTTTCCAAATTCAGATTTGCTATAATCTGCGTTGAGTTCTATATCACCGCCGCGCTCAAGCATAAAACTTGAGTAGTCTGCATTAATACGACCACTTTTCATATAGCCTATACTGCTGTTTTTTGTGTAGTCAAAGTTGAGATAGTTATCCTCTGCAAGTAGTTCTCCTATAGTGATTTTACCATAGTCGCAATTAATCTTTGCATTACCTTCTAAGCGATCAAGATTTACTCCTCCGTAGTCATTGCTTATGTCTATCATATTTGTAGCTGGGAGCTTTATGGTGTAGTTAATTTCCATATTTACGTTGCTGTTTTTCCAACTATTCCACCACGAGCGGCTGCTACTTCTCTCAAAATTAGTCTTAGCACTTACATAAGATGGAGAGCCTTCAAAACGTACATCTATTTCATCTAGCTTTTCTTGCACGCGCTCTTCATCATTTCCATTAGTTTTTACTAGCACTTCTATAACAATGCGGTTTTCATTCCAGCTTACCATATTTACATTACCGTAGGAGTTATCTATAACCAGCTTTGCATCTGCATTTACGTTATATTCTTTTTTGATTCTTTTCTCTTTTGTATACTTCCCTTTAGGGTAGTTGTCACTTGCCATTACCATAAAAGGCATAGCGAGTACAAAGAGTAGGAGGTGAGTTATTTTTGTTTTCATAGTAATAGTATATTATTTAAGTAACTATAGTGTTACTGCTTTTTCAATTTGCTTTAGTTCTGTGATGGCATTCATTTGTTCTACTACATTTTGTAGGAGGTCAATGCGGTTCTGGAAGTTGTCTATCATAGCGTAGATCACACGCTTATCTTCACCACTCTCAGAAAGGTCAATTTTAAGTTTATCATATTGCTGCTCTAGCACCTCCAGCTGGACTATGGCATCTTCTACCATAGCTTGATTTTCTGGAGTCATCTTTTCTTTAATGTCAAAAAGCTCTCGTTCTATAGTCTTTGTAAAGAAGTCTTGAGTTTCCTGCATTTCTGGTGATACATCTGCAAGTTCCTTATCACTCGAGCTCGTATTAAACTGAGTAAAGATGACTCCGGCAAGCAAGAGCATACTCGCTGCTATAAAAAGAGGACGCATCCACTTTATGACTTTAGTTTCTTTCTCTGGAGTTACGGGAGCAGCTTGCGCCTGTAACTTTGCAAGAAAGTTTGCTTTGTGATCTGCACTAGGTGCAGCTGTATCTAGCTTACCTTCTAGGCGCTTAAATACTTGATCTATAGGTTCCTTTTTCATTTTTATTTAAAATTCTTCGTAAGCTGTCTTTTGCTCTTGACACCATCGTTCTGCAGTTTGCATAGCTTACATTCATTATTTCACTCATTTCTTCATAGTCATAACCCTCTATAAGATGTAATGACAGTGACTGTCTGTAGTTGTCTTTTAGTTCACTCATTGCGTTTACTACTTCTTGAGCACGTACACTAGAGAGATCCATCTCTGCTACACCGGCCGCATCGTCTTCTATTTTATATAGATGGTCATCTATAGAGGTTTCATCTAGTCGCTTACTTTTATTGTAAGCATTGAGGCTATTATTTACAACGATACGTTTTAACCAACTCCCAAAAGATGCCTCACCCTTATAGCTGTCTAGTTTTGTAAAAGCACTTAAGAAGGACTCTTGCATAATATCTTCTGCTTCTGCTTCGTGTTTTACAATGCGCAATGAGGTGTTATACATCGCCTTGTAGTAGCGATTGTAAACTTCCATTTGTGCACCCTGCTCACCTTGCTGGCATAGTGATAATAGATCTGTTATTTGATGGTTGGTAAAATTCACTTTTGGTTAATTCTATAGTAAAGATGTGGTAATTTTTAAGTTGTTACACTTTCGTGAAAAATTTATTTTATTTTTTTGATTCTCCTTTTGACAACTAGCGTGCTAGTCTCCCTAAAGATGGTTCTTGTGGCCAAAGGTTTTACTATAACTATAAGGAAAGATAAGGGTTGTGGTTTACATTTTCGCGAAAGCGTACTTCACTTGGCATAAGAATTGACTTAAAGTAATCGTGAGTGACTATATACCATACATTACAGGGTCACTCGCCGTTTTTAAATAGAATAATAATACTTAGATAGTCATAATGAGCGTAGCAATACCCGACATTGTGGCACATATATTATATGGCAAAACCAAAATTTACAACATTAGACAGATTGTCACTGCAAGAGATAGATGGAGATGCAGAGCTTATCCCGTTAATGACCCCAGAAGATGAGGAGGCGATTAATAATGAAGAGCTCCCAGAAAGTCTAGCGATATTACCTTTACGTAATACGGTACTTTTTCCTGGAGTTGTGATTCCTATTTCGGCAGGAAGAGACACCTCTATAAAACTTATAGACGAGGCAAATAAAGGAGGAAAGGTAGTAGGCGTAGTAGCTCAAAAAGATGAGTCTGTAGAAAACCCTACGGCAGATGATATAAATAAAGTAGGCGTGGTAGCACGTATACTGCGTGTTCTTAAAATGCCTGACGGTAATGTAACCGTAATCATACAAGGTAAAAAACGCTTTGAGATTAATGAAGTGACTCAAACCGAACCTTACTTAAGAGCCACGATAAAAGAATTTCCAGAAACACGTCCAGATAAAGGAAGTCAAGAATTTAAGGCTGCGATAGATTCTATAAAAGATCTTGCTCTTAAAATTATTCAAGACTCGCCAAATATCCCATCTGAGGCATCTTTTGCAATAAAAAACATACAGAGTGATTCTTTCTTAATAAACTTTGTGAGTTCTAATATGAATCTCACCGTGGCTGAGAAGCAGGAATTACTTCACATAAACGATTTACATAAGCGCGCTATCGAGACGCTTAAGTTTATGGATATGGAGCGCCAGAAGCTGGAACTCAAAAATGATATTCAAAACAAGGTTCAAAATGATATGAGCCAGCAGCAGCGCGAGTACTTCTTGCACCAGCAAATGAAGACCATTCAAGAAGAACTAGGAGGATCTACCTCTGAAGATGATCTTGAAGAGATGCGCGAGCGTGCAAAGACAAAAAAATGGGGAGAAAAAGTAGAAAAGCATTTTAAGAAAGAGCTTTCTAAAATGCAGCGTATGAATCCTCAAGTAGCGGAGTATAGCATACAGCGCAACTATCTTGACCTCTTTTTAGACCTTCCTTGGAACGAGTTTAGTGAAGATAAATTTGATTTAAAACGTGCTATGAAAATCTTAGACCGTGATCACTATGGTCTTGATGATGTAAAGCGTCGTATTATAGAATACCTAGCAGTATTAAAATTACGTAACGATATGAAGTCACCTATACTCTGTCTTTACGGACCTCCAGGTGTGGGTAAAACTTCACTAGGTAAATCTGTTGCCGAGGCACTTGGGCGAGAGTACATACGTATGAGTCTAGGTGGTATGCGTGACGAGTCTGAGATACGTGGTCACAGAAAGACTTATATAGGAGCAATGCCGGGTCGTATCATACAGAGCCTTCGTAAGGCGGGTACAAGTAACCCAGTCTTTGTACTAGATGAGATAGATAAGTTAAGTATGGGGAGTCAGGGAGATCCATCTTCTGCATTACTAGAGGTACTTGACCCAGAGCAGAATAGTGAGTTTCACGATAACTTCCTTGAGATGGGGTTTGACCTTTCTAAGGTGATGTTTATCGCAACTTCAAATAGCCTTAATACCATACAGCCAGCATTACGCGATCGTATGGAGATTATAAATGTAACGGGTTATACTATAGAAGAAAAGACAGAGATTGCAAAGAGACACTTATTACCTAAGCAACTTAAGGAGCACGGTATGACACCAGAGCAGCTTAAGATTGCAAAGCCACAACTAGAAAAAATTGTTGAGGGGTACACTCGTGAGTCTGGAGTACGTGGTCTTGAGAAGCAAGTTGCAAAGATGGTGCGCTACGGTGCCAAAAATCTTGCAATGGAGGAGGAGTATAACGTAAAAGTTTCTAACGAAGACATTATAGAAGTTTTAGGATCTCCTAGAATGGAGCGTGACAAGTATGAAAACAATGATGTTGCTGGAGTAGTAACAGGTCTTGCTTGGACACGTGTAGGTGGTGATATTTTATTTATAGAGTCTGCCTTATCAAAAGGAAAAGGAACACTATCTATCACAGGTAACCTTGGTAAGGTGATGAAGGAGAGTGCTACCATTGCAATGGAATATATAAAAGCAAATGCAGAGCTTCTTGGTCTAGATTCAAAAATATTTGACAGCTATAACGTACACATTCACGTGCCAGAAGGAGCGACTCCTAAGGATGGTCCTAGTGCAGGTATCACAATGCTTACCTCTCTAGTATCTTTATTTACACAACGCAAAGTCAAGAAGAGCATCGCAATGACGGGTGAGATAACCCTGCGTGGTAAAGTATTACCAGTAGGAGGAATCAAAGAAAAGATTCTTGCTGCAAAGCGTGCAAAAATTAAAGAGATCTTACTTTGTGAGCAAAACCGTCGCGACATAGAAGAGATAAAGCCAGATTACTTAAAAGGTCTTACCTTCCACTATGTAAAAGATATGAGTGAGGTATTAGAACTTGCTCTTACTAAGCAAAAGGTTAAAAACGCAAAGAAGTTATAAGCTTGAGACTATAAATAATTCCGCTTTCGCGAAAGCGTACAAATACCATAAAAAGGAACCCGTAATAAGGTTCCTTTTTTGTGTTTATATATGGTTGTAAGAATTCTTAAATCTATTATTGATTAGAGAACTTCATAATTATTTCCCATCCCTATCAAAATATACTATCATTGCAATCGTTTACCATTGTGTTGCCACCTTGTATGATGAGAAAAGTTTGTTACATACTCTTATTTCTAACCGCAGTATCTGCTTACGGGCAGTTAGGAGGGAGAGCAACATACCAGTTTCTCAATTTAATGTCATCACCTAGGCAAGCAGCCCTGGGCGGAAAAATAATCACAAACTATGATTATGATCCAGACTCTGCCCTTTACAACCCTGCAAATATTAATTACAGAATGGATAACCAGCTTTCTGTAAACTATGTAAACTACCTTGCAGATATAAATTATGGTACCGCCTCATATGCCTATTTATGGGACAGACGCACACAAGTACTTCACGCCGGCATAACGTATGTAAACTACGGGAGCTTTGACGGGCGGGACGAAAACGGAAATGCAACAGGAGAATTTGGCGGTAGTGAGGCAGCGCTCTCGCTGGGCTATGCGACTAATATTCCTTACACAGACTTTTATGTAGGAGCAAATGTAAAACTCATCACCTCCACACTGGCCGAGTATACCTCTGCCGGCGGAGCGATAGACCTGGGTCTAACTTATAATTATGAAGACTGGGATCTTAACGCAGCCGTAGTAGTGCGCAATATAGGCACGCAGTTTACACCCTATGTAGACACCATAGAGAAGTTGCCACTAGAGATAGATGCTGGCATCTCCCAGATAGTGCCTAATGTACCCATACGCTGGCACCTTACCCTTGAAAACTTACAACTCTGGAACATCGCTTTTGAGAATGAAGCCCGCGGCACCACAGATCTAGACGGAAACACCACTGCCGAGAAAATAGGTATTCTAGATAACGTTATACGCCACGCCATTGTGGGTGTAGAACTCTTTCCACGAGGAGGCTTTAACCTGCGACTAGGTTATAACTTTAGACGTAGTGAGGAGTTGCGTATTATAAACCAGCGCAGCTTTGCAGGGATAAGCGCCGGTTTTGGTATTAAGATTAATAAGATGCGATTTAACTATGCTTACGCACGTTACAATAGTGCTGCCGCTAGTAGCTTTTTTGGCATAGGTATAGATTTGCAGTAATTCTCTTTGTGGGAGCACACACTTATTTTTGAATCTTCACGGCCGTATCCCGCTTTACATTACAATTCCTCACGGCGCTCACGCTTGTTGCGGGATTTTCATTACAATCGGGGCTAGAGACTTGAGATAGTGCGTGTTTGCAATTGCAATGTTGTGCGTGTCTATATACCTTTTAAAAGTACTTTTAGAGTTCCTTACATCTCATAATCATAATCCCTATTTTTGCTCAAAATACACCATACGTGAAAATAACCATCGCCATAGACGGATATTCCTCAACCGGAAAAAGTACCGTAGCAAAACAACTAGCAGACTGGCTAGAATACATATATGTAGACACCGGCGCGATGTATCGTGCAGTAACGCTTTATGCAATGCGTAAAGGTCTTATATCTGATGGTTTTTTTGATAAAGAATCACTTATCAATAAATTATCAGACATTAATATTTCATTTACCAGAGACACCACTTCTGGAAAGGCAGAAGTCTGTCTTAATGGAGAAAATGTAGAGCAATATATTAGAACATTAGAGGTATCCTCTTTTGTAAGTCCTATAGCCACTGTATCAGAAGTGCGAGCAAAGCTTGTAGAGCAGCAGCAACGTATGGGAGAAGAAAAAGGTATTGTGATGGACGGTCGTGATATAGGTACTGTAGTATTTCCTACGGCAGAGCTTAAGATATTTATGACAGCCAGTGCAGAAGAGCGTGCAAAAAGGCGTTACAATGAGCTTGTAGAGCGCGGTGATGATGTAAACTATGATGCCGTGCTATCTAACGTAGTAGAGCGTGATCACATAGATACCACTAGAGAAGACTCTCCACTAGTAAAAGCAGCAGATGCTATTGAGATTGATAATACAGAAACTAATATAGAAGACCAGTTTCATACCATCTTACAACTCGCAAAAGATCGCATTGCACAACGTATATAATGTCAAAACTTCCTAAACAAGCCCACCTTATACTCTCTGCGAGCATAGTAATCGTGATGGCATTTGTTTATGGAGCAAACCCCAGTGTTATACTGTTTGATATTTTTGGATTTAAGGTCCAAGATCTTGAGCTCAAAAATATTTTTAGAGCCATAATGGGTGTATACCTAGCATTAGGGGTTTACTGGCTTTATGGTGTTATAAAGCCTAAGCACTGGGAGCGTGCTACCTTATTTAATGTATTATTTATGGGAGGTCTTACTGCAGGCAGGCTTATAAGCACTTTGCTAGACGGCTGGTCTCCACAATATGGATTAGGTATGATAGGAGAAGCCATACTCACCGTATGGGGTTTGTGGAATCTCAATTATTATACACAAAAAAAACCTACGGTCTAGATCGTAGGTTTTTTTATTAATAGCCTTTATAATTTTCTTTTTACTTCACGAGTTCTAGAGCAGTGATAGAGAGCATATCATATTCCTCATCGTCTTCATTAAGTTCTGTTGAAGTTGTAAATGTAATTTTGAACTGCTGTCCTTTGTAAGTGTCTTGAGTAAGGTCAAATTCTTGAGCAGCTGTAGCACTTATTGCCTCAAAGGCATAAGTTAGGTCGTCGCTATCTGTAAAGTAATACGTCTCGTCACTATAACCGGTAAAGGTTGCGGTCACTGTTTCAGAAGTTGTGTTGTAAGCTATAGTAGCTAGTGTAAATAGGGCAATAAAAAGTGTTTTCATAATAGTGTAAATTAAAAGTGTTTGTTAATTCAAAAAGCCGCGTGTGCGACCACTATTGTTCAGATTTCCCAACCTAGGATTTTACCCTGCACCTTATACGTTGTTAATATAGAGAAGGTTACAAAAACGCATAAAAAAAGTGGGTTTAAGCTGTGATTTTTATATGAGTAGCTGTTAAGTGCTGTATACAGGGGGTTTCTTACTATTGGTAATGATGAGGATTTTTATCGCTTTCGCGAAAGCGTACTTCTATAAACTACCCTAAAGACTCGTAGCGCAAAAAATAATCACAAAATTATCGTTAAAGCGTAAGAGCAGTTTTCAGTTAAATTATCGTAAAAAGAGTGGCTTCTATTTCTTAAAAAGTTAAAGAATGTTAATAGTGTAATGTTGCCAAAACCAAACCTCAAATCACTGCGTAACTATGCTAGAAATTAAAAACAATTAAACCTTTTATTTATGAAATTAACTAGCAAATTAGGAATACTACTTATCGCATCTGCAGGATTTATAGCCTGTGAAACTGATGATAACGGATTATCAACAACAACAGATGATGATGGATCTGCAAACCTAGAATTAGATAACTCACTGTTTGCAACAAGTAACACAAGTGGTGACATTACAGTATATGATGTAGAAGATATAGCAAGTGTAACGGCATCTACTTTTGGAACAGCAGCTACAGATACAGAGGGTATCTATTATGATAGTAGTGATGATGAGGTGATACAGATATCACGCTCTGAGTCTCAGATACAAGCTTTTGGAGACCTTTCACTTAATGTGGCTGGTATCGCTCTTAATGCTTCTGTAAGTAGTACTGCTTCTTTATCAAGTCCTCGTGATCTTGCTGTAAATGATAATATTTATGTTGTGGCAGATAATGCAGATGTAGATGGTGATGATAGTACAGATGATGGACGTTTATTTATCTACACAAGAGGAGATGATGGATCTATCACATTAAGAAACACAGTGACAGTAAACTTTGCTGTATGGGGAATCGAGTTTGATGGAGATACTCTTATCGCAGTTGTAGACAAAACGTCTGACGTAGCAATCTTCGAAAACTTTGCAGATTCAAACACGACAGATGCTACAGTAGAGGCTACAAAAACAATTACTATTGAAGGTATTGTAAGAACTCACGGTCTTGCTGTAGATGGTGGTACCCTTATCCTTACAGATGTAGGTAGCGCAACAGATGATGCAGATGGTGCTTTTCATATCATATCTGACTATGCTTCAAAATTTGCTGGTGTAGCAAACGGTGAGACACTTGCAGTAGTAGGTAACCAAGTACGTGTAGCGGGTGACGCAACATTTTTAGGAAACCCAGTTGCAGCCGAGTATGATGCAGAATCTAACGTAGTATTTATTGCAGAGCGTGCAAACGGTGGCGGAAGAATTCTTGCCTTCTCAAACGCACAAGCTGGAGGTAACCTTACTCCATCTGTAAATAATGAACTAGAAGGAGCTTCTTCATTATACCTAAACGAGTAATCATTTACCCAATAATTATTTTATAATAAAAGCCTCTCAGTAATTGCTGAGAGGCTTTTTTTGTGCCATTATGGAGTGAAATAAAAAAGGCGCGTTAGATATCTAGCGCGCCTTTTACTTTATATTATCTGGTAGATTTATTCTTCTACCTCGTTTGCTTGCATTGTTGAGAAAACGTTCTGTACATCATCATCTTCATCTAGCTTATCTATAAGCTTGTTTACATCTGCCTCTTGCTCTGGTGTAAGCGTTTTAGTCACTTGTGGTATACGGTCAAAACCAGACTCTAGTATTTCCATACCTCTTTCTTCTAGAGCACTCTGTATCGCTCCAAAACTCTCAAAAGGAGCATATATGTGTATTCCATCTTCATCTTGAAAAACCTCCTCGGCGCCAAAGTCTATAAACTCAAGCTCTATCTCATCTACATCTTGTCCCTCTGCATTTACTCTAAAGGTACACGTGTGATCAAACATAAATACAACAGATCCAGAAGTACCTAGGTTACCATCACATTTATTAAACGCTGCACGCACATTTGCTACCGTACGGGTGTTATTATCTGTAGCGGTTTCTACAAGTATTGCAATACCGTGCTGTGCATAGCCTTCAAAGATTACCTCTTTATAATCACCTTGACTCTTATCTGAGGCACGCTTTATTGCTCGCTCTACATTATCCTTAGGCATATTTACTGCCTTAGCATTTTGTATTACGGCACGTAACCTTGAGTTTGAGTCTGGATCTGGTCCTCCTTCTTTTACCGCCATTACGATATCTTTACCTATACGTGTAAAGGCTTTAGACATTGCGCTCCAGCGCTTCATTTTACGTGCTTTTCTAAACTCAAATGCTCTTCCCATAAATAATAAGGATATAGTGATTATACCTGCAAAGGCAGATATCTCTTGTTAAATGTAATTGTATAAACTAAAAAAACGATCTGCACTTTTGCACAGATCGCTGTAAAAATATGAAATCGCTTGATTTCTTTAAAATTTATAGTTCCTTAAGCGCCCAAAATATCGTCTATTGCCGCTGCAAGATCAAAATCTTTTTCTGTCACACCATTTGCATCGTGTGTATTGAGTGAGATTTCTAGTTCATTATACGTATTAGTCCAGGTAGGGTGGTGGTCCATTTTTTCACACTCAAAAGCGATACGCGTCATTGTGGCAAATACTTCTCTAAAGTTTTCAAACTCTATCGTAGTATGTATTGCATTATCATCAAACTCCCAATCTGGAAAATCTTCTAATCTATTTTTAATCTGATCGTCTGTAAGTTTCATAATATAAGTTTTACCGTTTTGTATTAAAGATACTCAATTACGCTTTCGCGAAA
>ENA-ORXC01001729-ORXC01001729.1-marine-metagenome-genome-assembly--contig:-NODE-1729-length-12545-cov-11.746471_pt1 | contig 12545 bp, 10 predicted proteins | sample MGYA00237865_ERZ511478 | MGnify/ENA metagenome assembly ERZ511478 | reverse complement strand
TTTAGTCCAAACAAATCAAGACCACAATACAAAGCAAACCAGCAAAATGCCGCACTCGCTTTATGTAGTGGCCTGTTAGCATCAATTAAAAAGATAAATGAAAATAATATTGACCCGAACATTGACAACGATATTTTTTGTTCTTGCAATAATTCATTTCTATTGGGCACTTGGTGGGCAATGGGGATTTGAAAATGCCCTGCCTACAAATGAACAAGGAATTAAAATTCTTAATCCGAAAACAATAGATAGTATAATAGTCGGAATCGTATTGTTAATATTTGGACTCTTTTACTTATTTTCATTTAATTCATTGAAAAATAAACTTCTAATAATAATTCGAAATATTGGACTTTGGGTTATTCCAATAATATTTGTGGTAAGAGCTATGGGAGATTTTAAGTATGTTGGGTTTTTTAAGCAGATTGATGGAACTGTATTTGCGGATATGGATACAAAATTCTACTCACCTATGTGCCTGGTTATAGGTTTGGTGGGAATTTTACTTATTAAAATGAACAATAAAAGATGCTAACACTGTATATAAAATCATAGCACCCTGCGGGATGCTACGCTTCATATACTAAACGTTGTGTGTAATGTCAAAAACTCCTCCTCTGAATTCAAAATTTGGAACTTTTTTTAGAAATACTGTGCAACTGACATCAAAAATGACAGTATGTCATAAGAATCTCACAAAAAACACTACTCTTCCAGTAAATCTTTAAATGGTACGGTTTGTGACTATTTGAATGTCAAGGATTAAGAGTTGGGACAAGACTGGTAGGTACGTTTTATGTAAAGTGCACATTAGTGTTCCACGCGCAGACTTCGGCTGACGTGTGAAGAGAGATTCCAATCTTGCAAACCTGCATCAATGTTATTACAAGTTGCATTGTTGAGAGGACTGTAAGAAGGTCAATCTTAGTTTCTATTTCTGCCGATACTGTCATAAGTGATGGTGTTAGTAAAGATACGAACTTTATTCTATCAATGAGTGGCGTTGCCTATAGCGAAAGTGAAAAGCAACTTCAGGATTGTATCTACCGATAAGTGAGCCACGACCAACTCTAATCCTTTTTTTAAATCAATGTTTGACAATGAATGACGAATGGCTAAAATTTAAAAAGTATCCACATATAGGAAAACCATTAACAAGTCAAAAAGACAAGACTTGGTTAAAAAGTTATATAGCTAATCCAGAAAACATTGCAAATCACAAGTTCGTGCCACTCTTGCATAGAACTCTAAGTCAGCGAAAATATAGACCGTTAAAAAATGCACCTAAGAATAATAGTGGGAAACGTCAACGAACAGTAAGCGACAAGAAAGAACGTCATATTTATTTTCCATCTCATTTAGATTCAATAATTTATAGCTATTACAGTCATCTGCTTACAAAAGCGTATGAGGAATATTTAGAAAACAAGCCTTATGGTTCTGTTGCTGTAGCGTATAGAAAAATCCCTATCGGAAATGGTAAAAGTGGGAATAAATCTAATATCGAATTTGCATTCGAAGCATTTGAATTCATTGAAAAAAATAAACACAGAAAACTTTCTATAATTATTGCAGACGTAACTTCTTTTTTTGACAATCTAGACCATCGTATTTTACATAATCAATGGAAACGTGTTTTAGAGACAACCAATTTACCTGATGACCATTATACAATATTTAAGAATCTTGTTGATAATAAATATGTTAATGAAAATGAATTGTTTAAAAGGTTTCAGCATAAATTAATAATTGAACGTTTTAGACCAAATGACACAACTAAAAAAGTATTAAAGCGAAAAAAAGTTAGTAAAATCTATAATATGCGACACGAAAATGTTGTTGCATTTTGTGATAAAGATGAGTTTTTCGAAGAAGCAACTGATTTAATAAGAGTTGATAAGCCATATAAAAGAGACGTTCGAAAAAAACTGAATAAAGCGGAAAAAAAAGGAATTCCGCAGGGAACACCAATTAGCGCAACACTAGCCAATATTTATATGCTTGATTTTGATGAACGAGTATATTCAGAAGTTACGTCAAAGTCCAAAGAAGCTTATTATCAAAGGTATAGTGATGATTTAATAATTGTTTGCGACCAAAAAGATGAAGAATATTTTTATGACTTGATTCAAAAAGAAATTGAAGTTGAAGCGAACTTAGAAATTCAAGCAAAAAAAACTAACGTCTACAGGTATGAATTTAATGAAAAGTCAATTTTTAAAGGTGGTATAGTAGAAAATGATTTAGTCAATCCTAATAAACAATTAGAATATTTAGGATTTATGTACGATGGCTCAAAAGTAAAAGTCAAAACTGCTGGTTTTTCAAAATTCTATAGAACTATGAAAAGGTCATTCAGAAGAGGTGCACATTTTGCAAAAAAAGCGCACATTCCATCTGATTCACTCTTCGAAACTAGATTGTATAAAAGATTTACTCATTTAGGTTCTAAAAGACGTTTAAAATGGTTGCCAGACGAAAACAGTCCAACTGGATATAGTCCTTCAAAGCACTACGATTGGGGAAATTTCATAAGCTATCTCAACAAAGCAAATTTTGTTATGAAAGAAATTAATGGAGATGATTCTATAAGTCAGCAATACAGCAAGGTTTGGAATAAATTTCACAAAATAAAAAAGTCTACATATCAAGAATTAGGTGTTGAAAAGTAGAAAACACTACACACAACAAGGTATAAAAAACATAGGGCAGTTTTGGCTTTCAGAAAGGTCTGTGTTTTATTTACAAAGTCACCAAATATAAAATTTGGCATTTCAACAAAAAAGATAAAAGCAAAATATTATATTTGGCTTAGTACTAAACCGAAACTTATCGCTTATCACCTGCCCTACGTTTCTTATACTAGCCGTGGCGGCTGATTGCCCAAGGGCTCGCAGTTCACGATAAATTAAGCTACACAAAAGGCAGTTGCATACTTGGTAATTACCGCAATCGTATGGCTACGCTTCAAAATCGGTTTTAGAGTGATTGTAAGAGCAAAAATCAAGGATCTTGTACAGATGGATCATAGAGCAAATCTGCTAAGATTTTAAAGCTCCCACCCTACTCAATCAGCCGCCACCTTGTGCCTTCCTCTCGGTCGTTCCTTCCTCGTCGGAGGCAGGACTCAAAAATGCCTAGGGCATACATCTTAAGTATAGAAAGCTCACACGTAGTTGCAAGTGTGCATTCCTCTCGTTCGTCCCTCACTCGTCGGATGCAAGAACTATTACATAACGCGAATACGACATTTTTGAAAGCTCTATGCGCGGCGCATAAATCCAAAATTCATTGTATATTTAGTCCAAACAAATCAAGACCACAAAGTAAAGCAAATCAGCAATCCCGATAGCTATCGGGAGCCGCACTCGCTTTATGTAGTGGCCTGTTGGCAACAAGCTAAAAATAAACAGACGTTAAATGAACGAAATATTACAATCCGAGTCAAATGACCTTGATAGAATCCTTGAAAAAGTTAAAAACCAAGGTGTTGATTATCTTTCAAGTATTAACAAAAGACCTACTTCAATAAAACCAGTAATTCAAAGTAAAAGGAAACTAAATTATTCTGGAATTGGAACTGATGAAACTTTGGAATTATTCAATAAAAGATTTGAACCGATAATTGTTTCATCTTCTGGTCCAAGATTTTGGGGATATGTTACTGGCGGTTCAACACCAGCTTCAATAGTTGGAGATTGGTTAGCATCTATTTACGACCAAAATACCCAAGGTGTTAATGGACAAGGAGATATTTCAGCAAATATTGAATTAGAAACTATCAACTTACTTTTAGACTTATTTGAATTACCAAATACCTTTTTAGGCGGTTTTGTAACGGGTGCAACTATGTCAAGTTTTACTTGTCTTACAGTTGCACGTCAATGGATAGGAAAAAATCATAACAAAGATTTTGCAAAAGATGGTATTACAGAAAAGATAAACATTTTGACTGCAACACCACATTCTTCTGTAATAAAATCTCTTGCACTTTTAGGTCTGGGAAGTAATAACATTATAAAAGTCGATACAATTGAGGATAATAGAGAGGCTATTTCAATTACCAATTTAGAAAATAAAATAAAATTACTAAATGGACAACCATTTATTCTGGTAACAAGTGGTGGAACAGTAAATACAGTTGATTTTGATGATTTTATTGCAATTAATAAATTAAGAGACAAGTATAAATTTTGGTGGCATATAGATGCTGCTTTCGGTGGTTTTGCGGCTTGTTCCAATAGTCATAAACATTTACTTAAAGATTGGGAACATTCTGATAGTATTACAATTGATTGCCACAAATGGTTAAATGTTCCTTATGAAAGTGCTGTTTTCTTTGTAAAGGAAGAGCATAAAATATTGCAAACTGAAAGCTTCCAAAATTCTAATGCACCATATCTTGGAAATCCATTAAATAATTTTAATTACCTCAATTTTCTACCTGAAAATTCAAGAAGACTCAAAGCCTTACCAGCTTGGTTTACTCTTACCGCATATGGAAAAGAGGGCTACAAAAATATCGTAGAAAATTGTATTTTATTAGCTAATTTTCTTGGAGAGTATATTGAACAAAGTGAAGAATTTGAATTATTAGCACCTGTAAGATTAAACAATATAGTATTCACTTTGAATGGAAAAGAAAATCAAGAAAAAGTACAGACTTTTTTAACTACTCTAAACGAAACTGGAAAGGTGTTTATGACACCTACATTTTTCAATAATAAAAAAGGAATTAGAGCATCATTTGTAAATTGGAGAACAACTAAAGATGATATCACATCAGTATTTGATGAAATGAATAGAATAATAGAAATAATCTGAATAAAGCCAGTTGCCAACAATGTATATAAAAAATAAGCGAAATAGTTGTAAATTCAAGGCTTTTGGTTCGTATAAAGCTTTGTGCTTAACCGAAAATTTAGTGCTTAAAACACGCAACAAACCATATACAAACACGTGGCGGCTGATTGCCCAAGGGCTCGCAGTTCACGATAAAATAAGCCACACAAAAGGCAGTTGTACACTTGGTAATTACCGCAATCGTATGGCTACGCTTCAAAATAGGTTTAAGAGCGATTGTAAGAGCAAAAATCAAGGATCTGGTACAGATAGATCATAGAGCAAATCTGCTAAGATTTTAAAGCTCCCACCCTACTCAATCAGCCGCCACTTTGTGCCTTCCTCTCGGTTGTTCCTTCCTCGTCGGAGGCAGGACTCAAAAATGCCTAAAGGTTACAGATCTCAATTATAGAAAGCTCACACGTAGTTGCAGGTGTGCATTCCTCTCGTTCATCCCTCACTCGTCGGATGCAAGAACTATTACATATGGCTCATTTATGCCTTCCTCTCGCTACGCTCGTCGGAGGCAGGTTTGAAAGCTCTATGCGCGGCGCACAAATCCAAAATTCATTGTATATTTAGTCCAAACAAATCAAGACCACAAAGTAAAGCAAACCAGCAAAATGCCGCACTCGCTTTATGTAGTGGCCTGTTATGTGGCATATGAAAAAAACACTATTCTATATTACAATCATCTTTTTCCAATTATCTTGTGTTGAGAATAAAAGCATTGACGAAAAGGGTAGAAAAATTGCTGAGCCAAATATTACAGAAATATCTGAATTTGATTTAGAAAATTACGTTTTAAATCCTAAAAACACCGATACCTTATGCAATAAAGATATTGACAGAGCGAAAAAAGATATCCAAAAAGAAAAGTATGTTTATGTAGCACCATTCATTATCGCAATGAAAAGATATTCGAGCGAATTAAAAGAATTATACTCTCAAAAAGGGATAGAAGTAGATTTTGAACTACCTAATTGTGTTATAGAAGAAGGACAGACAGAAGGATGTTATCGAGCAATTATGAATTCTTTTCTAATTAAAAAATTAGGTGTAAACTTTGAACAAGAATTTATTAAAAAAGCAGATAGTCTAACCACAATACGAATTACTAATAATGATATTCCAATTATTTCTTGGGATTGTGATGTTGAACCAGAACCAATATTAGAAAATCGTTCATATCTAGAAACAACTTTAGACATTGAGAATATAGATTTAGTGAGAACAGAAAAAGCTAAAACTTGGCCAGCTATTGATTTGAATTTTATTATTGAGAAAGACGGAACTATATCAAAATTTTGGAGCGACAATTATATATCAAGATTAGAACACAATGAAAAGTTCAAAGATGACTTATACAAAATAGGAGTGAATTATATTAAGCAGAATTATCCTGTTTGGAAAGCAGGTCGAATAAACAATATTCCTGTTAGAACTGAACATCATTTACGTTTAACATTTATCGGAAAATAATACGCCACATAACAACGTATATACCTCATAGCTAGTTAGTTGCTTAATCGAAGTTAAGGCATTTTTGGAAAGTCGCCAAATTTTTAAATTTGACGACTTTCAATAAAAAAGATAAATAGTAAAATTTAAAAATCTGGCTTGTGCTCAATCCGAAAATAATTTTCTAATTTGCACGCTACGAGCCATATACAAAACCGTTACCCAACATTTGAAAAACAGACAGAAATTGAATAAAATTGACAACTTCTTAAAAAAACTATCGGAACAAATTGTGTCCGAAGAAACTACTAATTTATATTTTGGAAATTCAATAGAATCTGAAATTCGGAGAGAAAATTTAAGGCTTTATTTGAATAAAATGATTGAAATTAAACCGACAAAACTGTTATTGGGAGAAGCACCAGGATATAAAGGTTGCGGAATTACGGGAATTGCATTTTCCAGCGAACGTGTTTTGACCGAAAATGAGTTTTATAAAGACCAAGGATTTAAATGTTTAAATAAGCATCCAAAACTTGAAAGTGAAATCTCTGCTACAATTGTGTGGAATGAGTTAGGGAATTACCCAAACAAACCTTTGATTTGGAATATTTTTCCGTTTCATCCACATACGAAAACGGACAAAAGAGCGAATCGAACACCAAACAAAGCAGAATTAGAAATCGGAACTGAATATCTGACCGAATTATTAAAAATCTATCAAATAGATAAAATAATTGCGTTAGGTAGAAAACCTGAATCTAAAATTAAAGATTTCGGATATGATTATGTTTATGTTAGACATCCTGCAAACGGAGGAAAAAATAAATTCGTTAGCGGAATAAAAGCAGAACTGAAATAAAAAACGTTGGGTAACAATGTATAAAAATAATTGCTCAATTTTGGGCTTAACCAAAGATCGTTGCAAGTTTACTACGTCTGATTTTCCTTCGGAAAATCCTCGCACGCAAACCCGCAACTATTCTTATACGAGACCGTTGGCATTAATGGGAAAAAAGCAATATATGACAAAAATTAAAGGAGTACACGTTGGAATTATTCCAGACGGAATGAGGCGCTGGTCTAAAGAAAATAACATTTCATTAATGGAAAGTTATCTCACATCGCTAAATAATATTGATAGTATTATCTCTTACTTTTTTAGTAATGAAGTGAAAATATTATCAATTTATAGCTTGAGTTCGGACAACCTACAAAGGGATTCAGATGAGGTTGAATCAATTATCTATGCTGAAACATTATATTTTCATAAATTTCTACCAGAAATTTGTAAAAAATGGAATTCTAAATTTATCGCTGTTGGTAACATTGATGATATTACAAATGTAGAATTTAAAAATGCCATTATTAATTTGCAAAAATTAACAATGAATTTTTCTGAAAGAAAAATGTATGCCCTAATAAATTATGACCCCTTAGATGATTTTATCTCTGTTTCGGAAAACATAATAAATAATAATACTAACATTAATCTTTTCGATTTCTTAAAAGTAAAAGAACCTGTTGATTTGTTAATTAGAACAGGAAAAGTAAAGAGAACATCTAATTTTTTACCTTTTAATATTGGATATGCAGAATTAAGATTTATTGATAAACTATTTATTAATACTGGAATTGAAGATTTCAAAAGCGTTTACGAAAGTTTCATTAATGAAAACAGAAAATATGGAAGGTGATGTTTTTTATCAACAAATTCTAAAAAAATTAGATGAAGGAAAAAGTATAAAGAATGAAAATAGTTATAATTATTTTAATCTTAACTTAAGATTATTTACTTCAAATGACATATACAATAATACACTGTCAGAATTAATAAATATTTTCAAGTTTAAAAAGACAAAATTTCAATTTTTAAAATTAAATTTAATAATCAATGAAGAAAATAATATTTTTGAAACAATAGATAAATATTTTATAAATAACAGAATTGAAAATGATAGTAATATAACTCAAAAAATTAAAATAAACGACATCTATTTTTTTAAACAAATTATACCAAAATCAATTCATTCAAGTGATGAATCCGAATATTTATATATAGTTTTTTCAAAAAAAAAGAAAGAAGCGTATTTTGTCTTTAAAGAAAATGCAAGCATTGAAACCAAATTATCCTCTTTCAAATCAACTTTATTATTTCTTTTTTGCTTAAGTCCAAAATTTCATATCATACATGGTAGTTCACTTTCTTTTAACAATAAAGGAATATTAATTATTGGCCCTGCTGGTTCAGGCAAAACAACAGTATCTATAGATTTGATAAAAAAGGGAGGTGCCCTTATTTCTGATAACATAAGTTATATTACATCAAGTAGTCTGATGAGTTATTTTATATTAACTCCTCCAAAATTAAATTTAGGATATAAAACGGCTAGTTATTTTGATATTCAAACCGATTTTTTTGAAGAAAAAAAACTGTTTACACTACAAGAAATTGAAAAAAATATACAATTAGTAAATAACATAAAAATTGATTTTCTTATAATACCAATTTTAGGGAAAAAATATTGTGTAGAAAAAATGTCTGTCAAAGAGCTACTAGCAAATTATGAAGAAGATTTTTTGAAACCAGAAATTGTATATTTATTTACAAAATTAAGGCTATATTATTACTTTAAAATTAAAACAATATTTTTTTGGAAAAGAGAACTGAAAAACAAAGTAATTCTTAAAATCACTCTTGACTCTACAGATATGAATAGTTCATTAATGAAGTTAACAAAAATTCTATCGAATTAAAATTATGAACAACAATAAAATTTCATTAAAAGATTATAACGAAATAATATTTAGAAATAAATTAGAAAAGTTAACTGTTAAATCATCCGAAAAATTGTGGATAGACTTACTAAAAAATAGAATTTTATCAAATTCAATGTCAGAAATAATTGAATTTGATAAAATTCAACAAGAAACTTTAAAAGTTGGTTTTGAAAATATAATAAAAAAAATAAAAAAATATTATCGTACAAGTCACATAGATAAGTTTGTTGATTATATTGATTTAGCTAATTCGCCAAGTAATTCAAAAGAATATTTTATATTTTTAAAAAATAAAATAAGAAATTATAATGATTTATTTGAATATCATTTTGAACAAGTTCTAAATGATATAGAGGTATTTGGAGAAAAAATAATAATTCTTAAAGGTAATACTTTTAAAAAAGCTTACCCATCAGATATAATTAGAGATTATGTAGACATTGACCTATATGCAATAGATAATAAAACTGCCTTTGATATTACAAAATCACTTACATTAAAAAGTTGGGGAATTGATAAATTACATATAAATCCTACGATTAATGGTTATGCTTTTGAGTTTCGGTTAATAAATAAAGAAAATCCATTTATAGTTGTTGAAGTGCATAATAACATAACTTCTATTACTGGAAACACGTATTTAAAAACAAATTTATGGGAAGATTTGATAAAAATTGAGTATCCAACCAAACAATTTTATTCAAGTAATGAAACTAATACAATAGTTTTTTTATTAGCACATTTACTTCATCACGGTCATTTTAAATATAGAGATTTATTTGATTTTTATTTCTACATAAATGATAATCGAGAGAAAATTAATTACAAAAAACTACAAGTTGAACTAAATAAAAACAAATTAAATCTTATTCTTTATAAAGTTTTAAAAGAGATTAAATTTCAAATAGATGATACTTTTTATTTTGAACCTCTAAAAAAAGATATTTCATTTTTAGAAAACAAAATGATAAATATATTGTATGGTAAAAGTTCTGAATTTTCTTTTTTAGGTGATTTACCGTTTAAAATTTATTATTATTTTATATACCATCAAAATATCATTATGGCTTTAAAATCAATAAAAAGCGAATTTAAAAGACTTTTTGAATACTTATTATACTTTATAAATAAAAAGAAAAAAAATACAATAACTTCTTTTATATGGAATCTATTTTCTTTAATTCTGTTTAAAAGAAAAAAATTAGCTCTTAATGGTAAAATTCCTAAATATTCAAGAAGTATTTTTGAACAAATAGAATTAACACAAAATAATTCTGGAGTTGAATCAATTTTATGTGAATGTATCTCCATTGAAAGAGTCGATAAAAAAGTATATTTAAAAACGGACTTAGGATATTTTAAATTTTTAAATTTTAATAACGAAAATATGTTTGACAATATAAGTAATATTAAGTCAGGAATTTTAATCGAAAATGTATCAAAATCCTACGTTAAAGGAGTGTATGCAAATAATAATATTAACTTATGTTTTGAAAAAGGTAAAATCATTGGTTTAATCGGTGCAAATGGTAGCGGTAAGACAACCTTAATAAACTTAATACTTGGTAGATTATCTTTTGATAGTGGTAGTATATTGATTAATGGCATGTCTTCAAAAAAATATTTAAAAACAAAGACAATTTCTTATATTCCTCAAGAATTTGGTTTATATGAGTTTTTGACTGTTGAAGAACATATAAAGCATTTTGCTTCAATACACAATTACAAATTCAATGAAAATTTATTTATTGAATTAGGTCTTGATAAATTGAGAAAAAAGAAAATATTTAATTTATCAGGAGGTGAAAAGAAAAGAGTTCTACTTTGTTTGGCACTTATGCCTAATTCAAAAATTTTAATAATTGATGAACTTACAGCGAATATTGACTTTAATTGGAGGTGGAAAATAGTTGAAATATTAAATAATTATAAAAAAACTAATACTGATTGTTTGATTATTTATACTTCACATAATTTAGATGAAGTTGAATCATTTTCAGAGAAAATTGTATTATTAGATAAGGGTAAAGTTTTAAAATATGATTATACCGCTAAGCTTCTCTCTGAAATATCATCTTTTTGTAAATACTCAATTAATCAAAATCAATTTAATCAAATTAATATTGATTTTCCAAAATTTACTCGAACTAATTTTGGAAATATTTCAATTGTTTTTAACGAAAAGTTTGAAACTTCATTTATTAAAGCGATAACAGTAGTAAAAGTCCCTTATAGTAAAGAGTCTTTAACAATAGAAGATTACCTATTAATAAAATCCTAAAAAATGACAACAGTATATTCAATTATTAAAATCTCATTAAAAAGTTATTATTTACGTTCAAGTAATATAGTTGCTTTATTATTATTTCCAATACTTACTGTAGTATTATTTTTACAACAAACTAATATTGAAAATATAATTAATCTTTTTATAGGTGCTATTTTATTATCATCATCTCTCATCAATATTAACACTCTTTCTAGAAATATAGCAATGGACAAGTCTTTTAATCGCTTATGGCTATATGAGGTACCTAGTTATAGGTTATTTAAATATTTAATAGGAGCTTCTTTAGCTTCATTGATTTTTACATTATTAATGAATATTTATTTATTGCTAATCACAATGTTATTTGTAAATATAGACTTATCATTTTGTTTTATGTTTTATGTTTTATTTTCTGTTGTAATAACTTGGCTTATAATATCTCCTGTCGGTTTAATTATTGGTGTTTTTAGCAAAAATATTATGACTGCTTCGTCACTTTCAAGTATGATGACTGCAATAATAATTTCTTTCAGCTCTTCCTATTCTACTAGCTCTTTTGAAAATTTTTCATATTTAAAAGTGTTTTCTAATATCCTCCCAATTACACATCTTGGTAACATTTACAGAGCTTTTTTAATTTTCAATGAAAGATATATACCACCTATTTCAATATATTATTTAATAATATTCTTCGTAATTTCAATTATTGTACTTTATTTGGTGCTTCAAAAATTTTTAAAAAATACAGGGTTAAAAAACGGTAATAATTAATACTCCAAAAAAGCAGAATACATTTGATATTCTAAAAGGAAAGAATAAAGTAAACTCATAACCACTAATGCCAACAAAGGTAACCGTTGCACAAGCCATTGATCAGAAATAATTACTATCGATATAAGCCTCTTTTAGGGGCTTTTTTTATGCCATGTCAGAAGCTGAACCTAAATTTTAGGTGCGCTCGAGAAAGGCTTTTCAAGTATTGGACCATGATTTTTACGAATAATTGCAGGGCAAGCTTTCCTGCCCCACTTTTCGGGTATTTGTTCTCGAATTTCAGGTATTTCTTTAGATTGTAGGCGATCGCCGAGAGGTGCATTACCTTGTTCGCCTGTGCAAGCCCGATGGTATTTATCTTCCTCAGTCCCATGAACTGGGTCAAGGTTCCAAAAACGGGCTCTACCGTGCTCTGCCG
>ENA-ORXC01001728-ORXC01001728.1-marine-metagenome-genome-assembly--contig:-NODE-1728-length-12556-cov-9.702059_pt1 | contig 12556 bp, 19 predicted proteins | sample MGYA00237865_ERZ511478 | MGnify/ENA metagenome assembly ERZ511478 | reverse complement strand
TGTGGGTCGATTTCCGGGGCAGTTCCTTCGACGGACCGAGCTGATCAAGAGGTCACTTCGGCTGGACGACGAACCAACGTGGTGGTGTCAAGAACCGCTACATCAACCTACGCAGCGCTTTCCACCAGCTGTTTAATGACCAAGTCAACCCAAACTCAATGAAGGACCTGCGAGCACTGCCGCTCTTCCGCTGCGCCTCCTTACTGTACATCTTTCTCGTGATCGACGACCTGCCGCTGGCCGTCAGTACGTGTCTGTCGTGTATGCAGGGCGATGGCAGCCTCCGCTTCATGCGATTTGATGGCCTCCAGGTCGAAAGCCAAGAACAAAAGTTCATACAGTTGTGCGTGTAACGAACGAATTATTATTGTCAAACAGTGCTACGGGCCTCGAAAAGTTGGCTTGTGGCCCGACAATCTTCCCAAATACCCAATTTCCAGAGGTTTGACATGTGAAACGCGTCCTCAAGACCAGAAAAGTATCGTTTATATGTCAACTGAAGTATTAATCTTTGTGTTCAATATTCGAAATTGAGTTTGGATATTTTTAATGGCCAGTGTTGCGCACGGGAGCTCGGCTGACAACCGTAAACTCTCGCACATTGGCATCCCTTCTCGGTGTCTCATCATCAAATCCTGCACATGCTCGCCTCCCCGGCTTCCCATCTTGAGAAATCAAGTGTCTGACGCCCCACCCTGCCCGTCCACCCCGTGCCTGCTACCCGCCACGGGTCATCGTACCGACTTCTTCTAGTTCCACAACTGCAAGTGCACGCAAGTTCGGCGAGCCGCAGGGCCTCGTCAGTGGGGAGCGGCGGTTTCGCTTGGGTGCCCTTTTAATGGCTTGAGGGCGCTGCTGCTGCTGCCGCCGCTTGCGCCAAAGATGAGGAGCGGCGGGGGGGGGACGCATCCCTGTGCGGTCCCCGCCGTCGCAAATGCCGGCGCGGCAGCGGATGCGCGCAGCAAGCTGCGCCATGGTGGGAGTGGCGCCAATTCTGAGAGACAGACGTGAGGGATGCGACAGGGAGAATAGGGATGTGTGAGAGAGGCCGTGGCGGAGCAATGAGCTGAGGAAAGGCGAGATGGTAAAGCAATTGGTGGGGAGAACTGAAAACGGGCATGCAAGGGAAAACTGCAAACCGCCGCACCAGACAATACAGACGCGCGTGGGGCGGGTTGGCACTAGGGCAGGGCAAGACCGAGGTACGAGGCGCGGGCACGACCGCCGACCGCGTGCCGACAGCCTACCGATTGGCAGCTGGCGCAGCCGCCCCAGCTGCACGCGTGGCTGCTAGGTGCGTCGGTCAGGCAACTAACCCAGCGGCAACACTCCCCCGCCGGTACCCGGCCAAACCCCATCGTGTGCCCGTTCACTTTGCACCCACTGCGATCGTCGGTGCGCCCTCACTTTCACCCGCCGCTGCCAAATACCTTCGCCGACGTCATCGTTCAGCCACCGTGCGTCGCCCAACGGCGTCGCGATTGGCGATCGACTGGGCCGCGCAACCTCCCCGCCCGCCCACCTCCCGCACGTTTTCTATGGACTTCCGGAGTCGTTGCCCCGACGGGCGACTGACTCATGCAGCTCCGTCGGTGAACGTGGCCTTCCCACTCTTCCTCCCTCTTCGGCCAAGTGGCAACCGACCGAGGGTACATACTGATGCAAGACAGAAACTTATGTGACCTTAGTATCAGCAAAGATGGTCATATGAGTAACGCACCCTACGCAGTCGTCCCCGCATCGAATAGTGGCCATGGTATGGCAATGTATCTCCCTCGATGACGCTTCCCTTTTGGTATGAACTGATCAGTGACGGATGCAGCCATGTCCATTGCTTCACAGAGCCACTTTTTCTATCATCTGTTTCACACTTTACATCACACAGCTACAGTTTCTATCACATGAATGACCGCTACGTGCACCCCATGCCCTCCTCTCCTCCACACGTAGATCCTTTGGACCAGCGTCTACAGCATACGAGAGCCATAGCTCTTGGAGCAGAATAGCTCGTAGTTACAGGCGGACAGCCGCGCACTGATCGGCGCACGTCGTGGCGGCGGCGGCAGCCGAGCAAGGAAAAGGCGCCCCACTTCATCGGAACGTAGTGAGGCGTACGCGGACGGCAGTGCTGCTGGCGTCTTGAAGCCAGCCGACAAAATGGTGTCAATGCGGGCAGGCCCGACGTCCGGCAGGTCGTGAAGCTGCATGGCCCAGAGCTGCTCAACGGTCGTATCGTCTCTCATGTTCTGCATAGCGCTCACCCACCCCTCGAACGAGTGTGCTGCCGAGACGCCTGGAACGGTGCTTGCCGCGTCCTCCTCAAATCTTGCATTCAGCAATGCGGCGAGGCCGTCCGGGCGGCTCAGCCGGTCGCCGCGATGCTTCACAAGAGACGCGTTGTACGCTGCAGTCTCGTACACAATTTCATTTTGACGCTTCACAAACCCGCCCGATGTGCGAAGTTTGGCCAAATAAGAGGAAACCCGCCGGCTGAGCTCCAGGTCGCCTCCGACGGCCTCGTTGACGTCCCCTTCGACAACACACACGAGCGATGGGCGTCCCGTCGTGGCCATGAAGTACGCCTGCTCCGCCAGGCGTCCAGACCTGATGGACGACACCAGGTCCGCGGCAGTCTTGCGCTCTACCAGCAATTCCAGCACAACCTCCGAGCCCGCCGGAGAGGCACCGGTCACGGAGGCAGCGCCGCTTTACGTTATCTGCGCCACGAGAAGGGCGTCCCCAACGGGCAGCTTACGCTCGAATACGCGGCCGGACAGGAATCGCTGGGCATGAAGCCGGGACAAAAACGCAGCCCGCTCAGAGCCGCTGCCCCGGGTGTCACGGGTGGTATCCACTACCAAAAGTACCTCAGCAACTGCCAGCTGGGGGTCGCGAGCGCTAGCAGAAAACGGGGGGAGCGGATGGCTCATGCCTGGGGAGCAAAGCACGATAGGCATACCAGCCTCCGAACCTTGGACATCTGCCACAGGTCGCGCCAGAAGGGAGGCCGCCAGGAGGTCACCCGCTGTCTGCGCGATAGTGCGCAGCCCACTACCCTCAGATGAAGGCGCTGCCTCTTCCGCCAGCCCAGAAGTAATGCGCATTGCACCAAGACCGCCAACACCGACTCCATGAGTGAAACCATCACTGTTAATGGCCGGCAACGGCTCCTCACTACCAACGGGCGGTTCGCCACCACCACCAGCCGCGACTTCGCGACCATCATCTAGACCAACATCGCGACCATCGCCGCGATCTTCATCGTCGGGATCGACACAAAGTGCTCGGTCGAGCACCCGCTCCGATCACGCTGCCGACGGAAGAATCGCCTGGGACGCGGCTTCAGATTGCATCGCCGCCATTGAAACGTGAGGGGGAACGCCCATGGCAACAAGCTGGTCACTAAGAGTCTCGGCGGCGGATGGGTGGCGGGGCGCGACGGTGGCCACAAAGATAGGGGCGGTCGGTGGAGTGGCCGGAGAAGCGCGTCGGCCATCCCCAACCGGGGATGTCTCACGAGAATACGCCATGGCAACACGGCAACGGCGATAAGAAACGCACACGGGCAATCCGCGCCGGCTGTGTGGTCCACGATAGCGGGTGGGAAGGCGCGTCACAGAGAAAGAGATGGAGCGCAGTCCCGACTCGGAAAAAAAAACGGTTGGATTCGACGTCGAAGCCCGGCTTCACAGGGCTCAAGGTATGTGCATCTGGACGCGATGATCTGGATTTTTGAACTGCTGACACGTGTAGACCTTGCATTTCGATTTTCAAAAAATATGGTTGTGAGCGAAATGGCGATCGACTCGGAAAGTAAATGCTTTTCGAGGGAGATCGTGGGTCATTCGCCTTGAGCGCTTGCCCGGACACGACCACCGACCGCGCTTCTTCTTTCCGCCGCTTGGCTCGCCCCCCCCCCCCCCCCCTCCCCACCGGTCAATGAAAGCTAACGAAGACATTGGACACCACTTCAATGTTTCCCGTGATCGATCCACTACATGAACAGCATCTGACCGCGTTTCGTTTTGGTCACGTACCTCAGGCTGTTCCCATGCTCCTTTCACCAGGGCATTTGACTTTCCTGCCGACGAGCGCACCCGTACTCCGCCCACATCCCCATGTCGACCAGAGATCGTCGTTCAAGGCTTTGATGAGTTTCGAGAGGGCATCATGCACGCATCATGCACGTACTAAAACAAAAAAAAGATCTTATCTATACCTCAACGTCTCTACTCTCTGCAGCGTGACGGAGCCCTCAGCCGGACTGAATAATCTTGTACACGAGCGCCAGACCGAGCACGTCGCCGTTGTCCTCGACCATCTCAGGGGTTGTACCAACCACGGCGCATATAGCATACCGCGGGCTGAATGCGCCGCAACTGTACGTGTCCGACTGCGTAGGCGTACGTACGTACTCCTCTGTCTACTGGCGGGAGAAATCTGCCTCCTCACCGCCCCCCTGTTGCGCCAATATTGCATTTCCCAACAGCTTCAGCAGGGAAAAAGAGAACTGCGTCGCCCGGTCTGACTGCTTGCTGCGCGGCAACGGGTCGTACATCTCAACGACGGTCTCGTCGAAGAGGATGCGCGCGGCGCACCAGTGCGTGTTATTGTGGTTGACCATGGTGACCACCGACCGGCTGGATCCCACCTCGGCCGCCCATCGCTTGGCCATGTCGCGCGCCACGCCAATCTGCACGCTCTTACCGCCAGCGCTTCTTGTCAGCGCCGTAAAATTGTCACAGACAATCACGTGCGCATTGGTGCCTGAACCGGCCGCGAACACCGCCAGCTCCGTCAAGACGGCGTCGATAAAGGAGCACCGCATCCACGCGGGACGTGCCACCTCCAGCACGTCGCGCACATCCACTCGGCGGTGGACCGCGCGCGTCGACACGGTCCCGCTTGGAGCGGGACCACCTCAGACACAGTGCGCTCCCACACCGCTTCGTTGAGCTTGGCGTTGCCCGCTGCTTGTCGCACGGCATCGACCATGCCGCTCACAGTGGTGTTCACGTCACCCAACAAGAATATGTCTTCAGTTGGGGCGGCCGCCCCTGCCTCCACCACAGACCGGATCCACTGCTTCGACTCCAAACCCCGTCGAAAATCGCCGCTGCTCCGGTGTATGACGAGCAGGTCTTTAAGTTCCGAGTGCGGCAACATGTGAACCCCTTCGTGAGGATCGGCAGAAACCATGACGACCACGACGATTCGCTCAATCCGCGACGCAGACCTGTTGGGCTGCCTGAACTCGTCGGCCTTGATGGAGGCTTCGGCAATGAGGGCGGGGGAGTGGAGAGCCCGTGAGTTACCAATCGCCGCCCATTTCTGCATGGTCGCAACCCGCACCTGAAGCGTCACATCTGCATCGGCTAGCGAGGGAGGCACTATCCAGCGCTGAAGCAGATTGGACACAGTCACGACGCGTGCCGCTTGTGCAATAGGTGTCAGGTTGAACGCTGATGGGTTGGGCGATGGCCTTGAAAAGCGGCGGGGAGTGTGCGAGGCGGCGGACCGACGAGATGGTCGTCGAGGGGGACACCGTGTGTGTGCTTGGCGCAAAGAAGCTCTCCCCACCAGCGACGCGATGGTATTTGTCAGCGGTGGACGCGGTGGTCGCCCACCACCAGCATCTCCAGACACGCCGCCCGACAGATCATCCAGCCGCTGCTGGTTGCGCGGCGGTTGCAGATGTGCGGCGTCGTCGTCGCTACTGCCACCGTCGCCACCGCTGCGCCCGTCGCTGCCGCTACCGCCATTGTCATCGATGCCATCATCGTCTCCGATGCCCCCATCGCCTTGACTGTCCCCATGGGCTCCGCTTCCCCCATCGCCTGGGCTACCGTTTTTCCCTGTCCGCCTTGACCAAGAGCAAGAACGTCAATCGCCGTCAGGCAGCCCGAAGGGCGCGAGCCAGCAGACCCAGCACCCGCTGGGATGCCAGCGGGCAGGGAGCCGCCTCTACCTTTACGCATCGTGGCGAGTGTAGTTGTTGGTCTGCCACCTTCAGGGCGAGCACCTCCAGGAACGGAGCGAGCACCCTCCACAGCCTCATCATTGTCGTTCCGGTATCTGCAGACCCGTCCCCCGCCCTCCTCGACGTCGTTTTCGTCGTCCGCATTGTCATCTCCTTCCTTCCCGTCGCTTCCGCCCAGCTTGACGCCGTCGTCCTTGGCCGACCCCGAATCGTCAGAGCGGGAAGAGTGTCGATGGCGCCTACGAGCTGCCACTGGCAAATCGAGCACCCCGTCAGGCACAACACGGTCGCGAAAGAAAGACAGGACGACGTCGGTACAGAAAGGGGACACAGAGAAGGAGACAACCAGCGCCAGGCGCTTGCTTGCCGTGGCTGCACGAACTCGCGGGTGCCGGGGGGGCTGCATACACGCGCGATCGGCGATGGGGTGAATCATGGGGGTGACCCACGCAACTGCCCAGTTGTTGTCATACGCAGCTTTGGGGCACACATTCTTCCAGTCGCGTGCCCCGTCGCACATTGCCGTGCCCAGAACCTTCTTTGTCTTCAGCGCCAGCTGCCACAGGTCAATGCACATGTTGAACGAGATGGCCTCCAGGCTGGATAGCCCGGTGGCCGCCAGAAAAGCCTGCATTATCTGCTTCGTGATGACGGACTTGAGGCGCGACGAGTCCTTATCGACTGACCCCGTGTTGGACAGCGACTGCCGCCAGTCCTGCGACGACAGGATGTGCCGTAGCGCTGTAACGTCCGCCCAAGCAGGCCACGTACCTTCGCCGTCCAGTGCCCCATCACCACCACCGCCATGAAACTCGCCACCTTCACTTGCCGCTCCGCCACCGCCCCCGCCTCCGGCCGCTCGACTCGCTTCAGCTGCTCCTCACCCACCTCGGCGGCTCCGTCCGTCACGGGCAGCCCCACGACCACCATCAGCCGCATCGCCGCCGTCAGAGCCCGATGCGTCCCCACCGCTGCCAGCCCCGACAACATGGGATCCGGCCCCATTCCCATCAGATTATGCCTGGTCATCATCCGCCAGCCCAGACCCGTCCACCAACCCATTAAGGTCGCCGTAGTCGCCGAAGAGGCCGTCCACACCGATTTGCCCGCTCGCTTCCGCACTGCCGTTCTCCGACGGGGTGTGCGGGGATGGCGAGCGTGTTCGGAGACTACCGCTGCGAGGTGGGCTTGCCCGAGACGAGGAAGCGCGGATATGGGCAGGGGAGGTGTTGGCCGCGTTGTCGGCAGCCGTAGCCGCGGCCACACGAGCATCCGCACCACCAGCACGGGCAGGGGGCGTAGTTTCCTCCTCCGCCTCACCACGAGCACTCCATTGCGCCGTGAGTGCCTCGGACTCAAGCAAACGCTCGTCAGGGATATAACCTTGGGCACAGCAGTTGAGAAGGAAAAGCTGCGTGGGGTAAGCAGGGGCATCAGAGCCATTGACAAGAACGGCTTATGCTGAGCGAAAATGAGGAAAGCAACCAGGATGGGCCAGCGGCAGTCGTAGTGTCGCCCGAACACTCTGTAGCAACGCGTTGCAGAACTCATTCCCCCCCAATTGGTTCAACCCCTGCAGTATGGGGATGGCGTCAGCGCCGCGACGAGAACCGCGATGGCGCGTCCGGGTCTCGACCCGATGGCTGTCTCCACGGCGCGCAACCGCCGCGCCGGCGCGCGCGACAGCCGCTGCCGCACCAGCATGCGAAGAAGCGCGGCGACGAGCCGGACGAGGCGCCGCGCTGCGAGAGGCTGCGCCCTCGCCAGCATCTCCACCTCCGACCACGGCGGTCGCAGCCGCACAAGCACGTGAAGCACCTGCAGTTAAACCGGCACCCCGTGCCGTGGAAGCCACACCAGCGGGGGGGGCGGCGGCAGCCGCAACAGCAGGGGGGGCGGCGGCAGCCACACCAGCGGGGGGGGCGGCGGCAGCTGCACCAGCGCGGGGCGCGGCGGCAGCCGCACCAGCGCGGGAGGCTGCGGCAGCCGCACCGGCAGGGGGGGCGGCGGCAGCCGCACCAGCGGGGGTGGCGGCGGCAGCCGCACCAGCGAGCGCGGCGGTGACAGCTTCAACAGCGGGGGGCCCTGCGGGAGCTGCGACTGCAGGCCCAGAGGAAGCAGCCACGCCCATGGCGGGAGCGACGGCACCCGACCAAGCCGGCAGGGTGGCAGTGAAGAAAAGAGCACGACCAGTAGAAGCCAAGATACTGGTACCCGCACGCGGGGCGGCAGAAGAAGAAGTAGCGAGACCAGCTGGAGGAGAGGCACGAGTCGCTCCGGCAAGCGACGCGGCAGCAGCCGCAACGATGCGACCATCAACAGGGGTTGCAGCCGAAGCAGCGGCCGATACCTCCATTTCAGCCAATGCAGTCTCCGAAAGAGAGGGGAAGGGGGGGAGTGCCGGTGAGAGAGAGGATGCAACGAAGGAGGATACAACGAAGGAGGCTCATGAGGCGTGCCGTGCCTGCGCAGTGAGGAACGGGGCACGGCGACGACGACGACGATTTCGTGGTGCAGCGCGATCATGACCCCGCCCCGCCCGCGCGGAAATTGGCGGCATCACAGGCTCAGCTTCAATGGCACTGGCGCGAACAACAGGGTGCCCATCTCCAACGGTCGTAGCGCCAAATCATCGGGGAGGGCAATTGAGGTGCCCGAGATGAGGCGAGATCGGGGGCGCCCAAGGAGAGCGCCAAGGGGGGGGGGCCCTGGTGGCTGCTCAGAGGGGTGTGTACATTGTGTGTGAAATTGGCCTGCATTGGCAGGTATACATATACCTGCCCTCACGACCCTTTGTAGGGCGTAGACTATCCGAGTGTCATTCCGCACTCTCGCAGCAGCAGCTGGTTATCGTGCGCGACACCCCTTGTTAGGGAACAGCCAACGACAGCCGTTTCGGCAACATATTCGCCCATATTGCTGAAAATTAGGCATATGTGGTGCCACGTTGATCTTTTGGGGAGCGTGGGAGCGTGCATCGGTCATCCAGAGATAGGGTTTGCAGTAGCGCTCCTATGTGAGGGGCGTGGGGCGTATCAGCGCCCTAATGGCGCCCTAACAACGTCCTCCTGAAAGTTAACAGCGCCCCCAAAACGCCCCAAGTAGCACCCACACATAGCCATTTAAAAAAGGTAGCACCCGACAGTTCCTAGATTCTTCTGTACTCGCAGCCGACGGCTACCACGCCTTTGTGAAGGACGGGATCGCCGAAGGGGCTCGCCCCAGCCAACCAGTATCCCCTCGTTCCCCGCTTGCAGCCCCCCCCTCCCCCACCACCCACGCACCAAGGAAGACGCGCCGCCACGAGCCGATGTTGACGAGCCACGTCACCGTGTAGGTCAGGGTAGCAAACCGACTTTCAAGCCGGTGAAAACCACCAACGGCGGCAGGCGTAAATGGGGAGGGCCGACGCGCGGTATCAGGCCGCTGCTTTGGACAGCGGGCAACGTCGGCGGCGGCGCTTCAGACTCGTCGTGCCGGCCAACAACCGGCGCGGACAGGGGGGCCGCCGTCAGGGAAGAGGACGTCCAAAGCCAGCGCCGAAAAGAGGAGCGGGAGAGCGTGGGGCCTCCACGTCGCCGCCGTGCAGCGAGTGCGAGCGCGGTGCGCCAGTCGACAGCGGAACGGTCTGACGCCGTGCTGGGCACCAGGCAATCATGAATTGAAATAGTGGAATTACCCATGCTCCATGCGCGCCCTTTGCGCGCCTCCGCGTCAAGATGCGCGGAGCGTTAACAGCGCCGTAGCAGCGCCCTAATAGCTTCTTAAAAACGCCCCTCAAAAGCGCCCCGGGCGCTCTTCCCAACCCTATCCAGAGACAAGATACTGGCCGGAACACCCAACGATTTCCATCCTGGGCCTGAACGCAATATATAAAGTACATTTGCAACATACCGGATAAGCGTCGGAAAGATGGTCGGAAATGGAAAGCTCGTCCCCATTCTCGGCCTGCATGGGGAAAAGCCCGAACTCCTTTCCGACGCCAATCTGAGCCAAGCTGAGCTTCTCAGTGGCTGGGCAGTGGCTGGCCATATTCGCAACATATTGGACAAGACTGCACCAGATTGCATAGTACACTAAGAATTCGTACACACGCGTTCGCCAGGCAGTCCAAGGAATTATGTTGCCGACCCACATCCCCACCTCCATCGAAGCGTGATGCATCATCGTCAAGGCTCCCCGAATCCCCATCCAAAGCCATCCAAGCCCATCCAAACGCAAATCCCATCCAAACCGAGTTTGGATGGGCGTTTTCTGGGTCTGTGAGAGACCCCAAAAAGCCCATCCAAACTTGTCTTGGATGGGGTTGTCAGGCCGGCATAAACGAAGAAAACCCTGCAAGGATGCTCTTTACAGCCGTTTCGGACGGTCCCTGCTCGAGGCCGCGGAAGTTTCCCTCACTTTGATTGGACAAACGAGCTTTGTCCACATCTGCCGAACCCTGTAGCCTTCCCATTGGTTGTAGCATAACGTAGCCCTTGCTCCTTTCGTGAGTTGTTGGACGATGAGTCTCAAAACGTGCTCAAGCCAAGGAATCTGTCATCCGAAGGAGTGTGTGTTCTTGCCAGTCTGTATTTGTTACACAAGTAACGAATCTTGCACATATGTCATCGTCGTCACGACCACGGCCAACGTCATCTTCTTCCCGGGGATACGTTCCGTCTTCTTTGACTTAGTCGAAAAAACGAAGTCGAACCTCAAATGTTTTTCTTCGTCCTCCTGGCCTGCGCACATCGCAAATGCCTTCGGCACTGAAAAAAATCCGCTCAAAGCATGTTTGGTTACACGATCACGGACACTTGCTTTCACATGTCGGCACGCCCGCAACGACGACCACAGCTGCCATGCACTTGCGCATCGACCTCTGCCGTCTTCGACTCAAGATTTCTCAGCGGTCGCCGACAGAGGTTGATGGAACGCGAAGAGAACTTATGTTGTGAGAAAGAATGACTGATTGGACTTAAATAAACTGCTGAGAGCAACTGTCCCTCATCTCAAAAACCGGCTTTCTCGCGGCCGCGCCTGCCGCAGGTCAGGCGGTGTCTCGCGGGCCCACCGTTTACCGTGTGGAAGTGCAGGGCTGATTTTAGGACTGCGCCATTGCCTGGAAACGCCCATTCAAAAGTAAAGCATTTCCCATCCACATCCCATCACAAACTGTTGTGGATGGGGCTTTAAGTGGTCAAAAACGCCCATCCGTTCCCATCCAAAAGCCCATCCATTCCCATCCAAAATGAGCTTGGATCAGGATTCGGGGACCTTTGACGATTGTGGGACGAATCAGACATAGGCAGTGCTGCGGCGGACGACGCGCTCGTGCGAGGGGCGCTGACCGCCGCGCAAGGCTCATGCGACAGGTCCCGCTGATCCGCATCGCGCTACTGTCCCGAGAGATATCTCAGAGGCCACGTATTGAGAGGCACGACACTGGCTGGCGTCCATGTTCACCCCCCGGCAAAGTAAATAAAAATACAACTTTGCCACACTCGGGCGAGGGCTGTGACGTATGTGATCCGAGGAGGCAGTGGGCCAATGGAATCCCGGCTGGGGGCCCACCCGATGGTCTCTTGGAAAAGGGGGGGGAGTGGGTGGGCATTTCCTCAGGCGGCACCGCCGAGTGGGCTGCTGGCCTCTCCTGCCCCCCCCCCCCCCCATCCACATGGTGGTGGACAATGCCGGCTTTGAGCTCTTCTCCGACCTGTGCCTCGCTGATATCCTCCTCGCCGGCGGCTGGACGTCGACGGTCGTGCTGCAGTGCAAGAGCCACCCCACCTTTGTGTCGGACGCGTGCGCGAAAGATGTGACGTGGGCGGTGGGGGAGCTCGGGCGCTCCCCCGTGGCGGCGACGGCCGAGCTCGGGCGCCGGTGGGGGGAGCTGCTGGCGTCGGGGCGGCTGGTGCTCGTGGAGAATGATTTTTGGGTGCAGCCGTCGGCGTTTTGGGAGATGGGCGCGTCGCTGCGCGCCGAGCTGGGGGGGGCGTCGCTGGTCGTTGTCAAGGGCGACGCCAACTACCGGTACGTTGGGGGGGGGGGGGGGGGGGGGGGCGGGGCGGGGAGCGGCCGAGCGCCCGCCGCCAGCGCAGGGTCGGGTGGTGGGCGGCAGCTCACGCGTCGTCCGCGACAAACAACTAGGATGGGGGGAAGCCGGGAAGAGCAGCGGGTGGAGTGAGTGTGGTCACGCGTTCCGCACCGCCAACGGCCCGGTAGCAGACCGCGGCTGCGGCGGCGGCAATGCCGTCGGCGAGACGCTTGCGCCCGGGAGCTCGACCGCCCCCTTCGCCTTGCTTGGCGGCTGCGTCCGGGACAGTGGATCGCCGTCTTGGAGTCAAGTACTGTACGCATCCTCACCCGGCGCCGTACAGTATAGGTATTAATTAGTAGTTATTGTCGCGCGGACTGAATTAATTATTCTTGGGAACACCTGGGCGCTCATGCTTCTGTCCAGATCGGCCACAATTAGGCAGACTGGCATACTTTTTTCGTGACGACCGTGTCGTGCCTAGGGTTGCTCAGAACGCCCAGGGCGTCGTTAAGGGCGTCATTAAGGGCGTCACCAGGGCGTCATTTGGGCGTCGT
>ENA-ORXC01001726-ORXC01001726.1-marine-metagenome-genome-assembly--contig:-NODE-1726-length-12567-cov-74.628343_pt1 | contig 12567 bp, 9 predicted proteins | sample MGYA00237865_ERZ511478 | MGnify/ENA metagenome assembly ERZ511478 | reverse complement strand
TTGGGGAACCAATTTTTCAATGTTGGGGCCCTTGCCCAACTTGCATTGCTTGTTGAAATTGGATTCCCAATTTCTCTTTGCTGGGTCCCTATATATAAAACATGTATCCGTCTAGGTTTTGGTCTGTTTCTTTGTATTCTGCTAGGTATTGTAGTGTTGTGTTGTCGAGTACGTCTCTGACTGCATCTCTCATTCTTAACCATAATTGTTTTTGAGCAGGTGGTTCTGACTCGATACTTTCTACGAAGGTAATGGGTCCTTCTAATAATCTGATAATATCACCAGCTGTAATTTCTTCAGCAGGTAATCTTAATTGGTACCCACCTTTTGCGCCTCGAACGCTTCGAATTAATCCAGCATTTCTTAAGGGTCCAACAAGTTGTTCTAAATATAAATCACTTAAATTATTTTCTTCAGCTATTGTTTTTAATGATACGCAACCCTGGCCTTCTCTTTTAGCAAGAGAAATCATTAAAGTTAAGCCATATCTCCCTTTTGTTGATATTTTCATTGTATAACCTCACTTAATTCGAATTATATATTCCCATTCTATCATTTTTTACGTTAAGATAATATAAGAAAGGTGTGACAAATGTGAATACTGAACCTTTAGCGTCTAGGATGAGACCAATAAATATAGATGAAATCATTTCACAACAACATTTGGTTGGTCCAAAAGGTATTATTAGAAGAATGGTAGAAACTAAAAGACTTTCTTCTATGATATTTTATGGGCCACCTGGTATAGGTAAAACAAGTATTGCTAAAGCCATTGCAGGTAGTACTCAATATAAATTTAGACAACTCAATGCTGTAACGAATACAAAAAAAGATATGCAAATGGTAGTCGATGAAGCAAAAATGTCTGGACAAGTGATTTTGTTATTAGATGAAATTCACCGATTAGATAAAGCGAAACAAGACTTTTTATTGCCCCATTTAGAAAATGGAAAAATTGTCTTAATTGGTGCAACAACTTCTAATCCTTATCATGCAATTAACCCAGCTATTCGGTCAAGAGCTCAAATTTTTGAATTGTTTCCTTTGGATAATGACGATATTAGATTAGCACTTAATCGTGCTTTAGAAGACGAAGATCGAGGTCTTAATGCATATTCACCTAAAGTTGATGATGATGCTATGACTTATTTCTCAACTCAGAGTCAAGGTGATGTTAGAAGTGCTTTAAATGCTTTAGAACTTGCAGTTTTAAGTGCATCTGAAGAAGATGGGCAACGTCACATTACATTGCAAGATGCTAAAGATTGCTTGCAAAAAGGGGCATTCGTTAGTGATAAAGATGGAGATATGCATTATGATGTCATGAGTGCTTTTCAAAAGTCTATTCGAGGCAGTGATGTCAATGCAGCACTGCATTATCTAGCCAGATTGATAGAAGCTGGTGATTTACCAACAATAGTCAGACGATTACTCGTAATTAGTTATGAGGATGTAGGTTTAGCTTCACCAAATGCAGGACAACGTACTTTAGCTGCAATTCAATCTGCTGAAAGATTAGGTTTTCCTGAAGCACGAATTCCATTAAGCCAAGCAGTTATTGAATTATGCTTATCACCTAAATCGAATTCAGGCATTTCAGCTATTGATAAAGCATTAAGTGACATAAGACAAGGCAAAGTAGGACAAATACCGGACTATTTAAAAGATGGCCACTATGCTGGTGCTAAAGAATTAGGCCGTGCTATTGGTTATAAATATCCACACAATTATGACAATGGTCATGTAGTTCAACAATATTTACCTGATATACTTAAAAATCGAATATATTATGAACCTAAAACGACATCTAAAAGTGAACAACAATTTAAAACCATTTATGAGAATCTATTGAATAAGTCTAAATAAATTAAAAGATAGCTTGCCTATATGTAGCAATTACATTATAGACAAGCTATCTTTTTTTTAAAACTTAATTATTGGCCTTTATCTTTAATACGACGAATCGGAATGTCTTTTAGAATATCATTGATGACATAACTTGAACAAATTAATCCAACTACACTTGGTACATATGCATTGGAAGATGGTGGCATTTGTCCTTTTCTATTAATAGCATTTTTGTCGCCTACTGTTTCTTTTACATCTTCTCTAATTACAATTGGACTTTCATCTGAAAATACAACTTTAACCCCTTTTCGAATACCTACACGTTTTAATCTATTACGAATGACCTTAGCCATTGGATCAGTATGCGTTTTTGAGATATCAGCAATTTGGAATCGAGTAGGATCTATTTTATTAGCTGCCCCCATACTGGAAATCATATCGATACCACGTTCTAAGCATTCTTTCATTAAATGTACTTTATAAATAATGGTATCACTCGCATCGATAAAATAATCAATATCATAGTTATTAAATATCTCTTCGTATGTCTCTTCAGTATAAAACATATGTAATGGCGTTACTTTACAGTCTGGATTAATTTGTTTTATTCTTTCTTCCATTAACGTCACTTTACTTTGTCCGATAGTAGAAGTTAAGGCATGGATTTGACGGTTAACATTTGTAATATCAACATCGTCTTTATCTATTAAAATGATATGACCTATATTCGTTCTAGCTAATGCTTCAGCAGCAAAAGATCCAACGCCACCGACACCTAACACAGCTACAGTTTTATTTTTTAATAAATCAAGTCCCTCTTGTCCGATTGCTAACTCATTTCTAGAAAATTGATGTTTCATTTTAATCTCCTTTAACTAAACAATCCAAATCAATATGTATTTTAAGTATTATTTTAATTTAAAAATAAAAATACGCAAGACCTAAGTCTTGCGTACCGATAGAGTCCGTAGATGCCGTAGTTATAAATAGCTTGATCATTCGGCCTGCTATATACAGGTGGGTGCCCTGTTTCATGTTTTGCAAGTCCTCCTATTGAGGCGTGTGCGCTGCATGAAAACCTATTGGGCTCCCTGATCAAAGAGTGTTAGGCCCAAATAAAAAGCAAACATACGAACATCACAGATGACTATCTTATGTCATTATAATACCATAAACTTCGAAAGAAAGGAATTAAACAACTTTGTATATTTTAATTCCTTTTTATTCAGACAACATTTAGACATAATCGCAAGAAATTAAAGTTACGAGTTAATTAATGTCTAATTCTTAACGATAATTCTTCTAATTGTTTTTCAGAAACTTCACCTGGCGCATCAGTTAACAAACAAGTAGCTGATGCAGTTTTAGGGAATGCAATTGTATCTCTTAAGTTTGTACGATTAGTTAATAACATAACTAATCTATCTAATCCTAATGCGATACCGCCATGTGGTGGTGCACCATATTTGAACGCATCTAATAAGAAACCAAATTGTTCTTGTGCTTGTTCTTTAGTAAATCCTAGTACTTCAAACATTTTTTCTTGTAATTCACCATTATGCATTCTGATTGAGCCCCCACCTAATTCATAACCATTTAATACGATATCATAGGCATTCGCTTGTGCATTTTCAGGCTCTGAATCTAATTTATCAATATCTTCTTTTTTAGGTGATGTGAATGGATGATGTGCAGCTACATAGCGTTTACTTTCATCATCATATTCTAATAATGGCCAATCTGTTACCCATAAGAAGTTTAATTTAGATTCATCAATTAAGCCTAATTCTTTAGCTAGTTTAATACGTAATGCGCCTAAACTTTGTGCTACGACTTCTGGTTTATCAGCAACAAACATTACTAAATCCCCAGCTGATGCCTCTGTTAATGATTTTAATTGTTCTGCATCTTTATCTTCAAAGAAGCGAGCAATTGGACCAGTTAAACCTTCATCAGTAACCTTAACCCATGCTAAACCTTTAGCTCCATATATATTTACAAATTCAGTTAACGCATCCATGTCTTTACGTGTATATTGATCTGCAGCACCTTTAGCTACGATTGCTTTAATTTCTCCATTATTTTCAACTGTATCTTTGAATACTTTAAAGTCCATTTCATGACCTAATTGAGATACGTTAATCAATTCCATGTCAAAACGTGTATCAGGTTTGTCAGAACCATAACGACTCATTGCTTCAGCATAAGTCATTCGTGGGAATGGACCAGGTACATCGATACCTTTTACATCTTTAACGACTTTGCGTAACATTTCTTCACCCATTGCCATAACATCTTCTTGGTCTACAAAGCTCATTTCAATATCGACTTGAGTAAATTCTGGTTGACGATCAGCACGTAAGTCTTCATCACGGAAACATTTAACGATTTGATAGTATTTATCAAATCCACTAATCATTAGCAATTGTTTAAATAATTGTGGTGATTGTGGCAATGCATAAAATTCACCATCATGAACACGTGAAGGTACTAAATAGTCTCTTGCACCTTCTGGCGTTGATTTAGTTAATACTGGCGTTTCAATATCATAAAATCCATTGTCATCTAAATATTGTCGAATTGAACGTGTTGTTTGATGTCTCATTTTGAATGTTTGTGCTAGTTCTTGGCGACGTAAATCTAAATATCTATATTTTAATCTTATATTTTCATCTACATTTGTATTTTCTTCATTTATTGAAAATGGTGGTGTTTCTGATTTATTGATAATTTCAATATTTGAAACTTGCACTTCTACTTGCCCTGTTTTAATTTTAGGATTAACTGTTTCAGCATCACGTTTAGTTACTACACCTTGAACTTCAACAATATATTCAGATCTTACAGTTTCAGCAATATTTAATGCTTCTTGTGAAAAATCAGGATTAAAAACAATTTGTACAAGACCTTCTCTATCTCTTAAATCGATGAAAATTAATCCGCCTAAGTCACGTCTGTTGTGTACCCAACCTTTTAACGTTACTTTTTCATTTAATAAATCTTCTGTGACTAAACCACAGTATGTCGTTCTTTTACTCATTTCAAAACTTCCTCTCTATTTGTGAAAATAATCAACTATTTGATCTAATTGAATTGATTCAGATTCACCAGTTTCCATATTTTTAATATCAATTTGATTGTTTTCTAATTCTTGATCACCAATTACGATTGTATAGTTTGCATTTAGACGATCTGCTTGTTTCATTTGACCTTTAATTTTTCTATTAAGATAATCTTTATCAGCTTTTACGCCATTTTTACGTAATTCGTTAAGTAATTTAACTGCATAACGATCCGCTTTTTCTCCCATAGTAACGATAAATAGGTCAAAGTCATTTTTAATATCTAATTCAATACCTTCTTCTTCTAAAGCTAACAATAATCTTTCGATACTTAATGCAAAACCGATACCTGTTTGGCTAGGTCCATCTAACAGTTCAAGTAGACCATTATAACGACCACCACCACACAAGGTTGTTATTGCACCATCGTAATTTGGATTATCCATCATTAATTCAAATGCAGTATGTGTGTAATAATCTAATCCACGAACAAGATTAGGATCTTCTACATATGGAATTTCTAAATCATCTAAATGTTGTTTTACTTGTTCGTAGTATGCTTTAGAATCTTCGTTTAAGAAGTCCGTAATACGTGGTGCATTTTTGACAGCTTCTTTGTCTCTATCGACTTTACAATCTAAAATTCTCATCGGATTAGTGTGTAGTCTAGACTGACAATCTTGGCAGAAATTATCAATCACTGGTTCAAAGTGTTTAACCAATGCTTTATTGTATTCTTTACGAGAATCACTATCTCCAATACTATTAATCACTAATTTTAAGTGTTTTAGCCCAAATGATTGATAGATATGCATTACCATCGCTAATATTTCAGCATCAATGCTTGGGTTTTCAGAACCAATAGCTTCAACACCAAATTGATTAAATTGACGATATCTACCTTTTTGTTTACGTTCATATCTAAACATTGGCCCATTATAATATAACTTTACTGGTTGATTTGGATTTCCCTGCATTTTATGTTCGATATAAGATCGAACTACACTAGCAGTACCCTCTGGTCTTAATGTCAGACTACGATCGCCTTTATCCTTAAATGTATACATTTCCTTTTGAACTACATCTGTAGAATCACCAACACCTCTAGCAAAAAGTTCAGTACTCTCAAAGATAGGTGTTCGTATTTCTTGATAATTGTAAATTTCCATTAATTGATCTAATTTATTTTCAATGTAACGCCACTTGATTGAATCTTCTGGTAATATATCTTGCGTTCCTCTTGGAATTTTTATCATATTTTATCTCCTTTACTAATACTCAAGGCTTTTCATCTCTTTTTCATTTTAAAAATGTGAATAAAAAAGCCCTTGCATAGCATTAAATACTATACAAGGGACGAAAATCCGTGTTGCCACCCTAATTGATTTGGACATAATTAACGTCACAAATCCACTCAAAACGTTTAACGTACGTTAGCCGGCTTTACTTTTGAATAAAGCACCTCTTCTTGTGTTCAAAGTAATAAACTACTCAGCGTAATCTTTCAGCCTCATGGATTACATTTCTACGTATATTAAAATATACTACCTCTTTCATTTATTCTTTCAAGAATACAATCGGTTTACTATTTATAATTCAATTATAATGATAACGAGTTTTCATTTGATTTGCAAGTTCTATGATGAGAAATATTGTTTTAAGCCATCAACGATAGCTTCCTCCACAACTTGTCTATGTAGTTGGTCTCGTACCATTCCTTCATCTGTTGGATTACTAATATAACCAAGTTCTAATAATACTGCTGGTATATTCGTTTGTCTCAAGACTTGATAATTTTGTTGTCTGGCTTCTTTATTTGTTAGGAGGGATTTCTTTTGGATGCTACTGCTAAGCGTTTGTGCTAATGCTTCTTGATTATCTTGTAACCAATACACAGTTACACCATTCGCATTTGGGGAATCTAGTGAGTCATTATGTATGCTTATAAAAGCGTCTCCTTTGATATTCCTATCATCCAAAGACACATATGTATCATTAGAACGCGTCATTTTAACATGAGCACCTTCTTTTTCAAGTAAAGTCTTTAACTCTTTAGCAGTTTTTAATGTATATACTTTTTCTAAACTCTTTGAGGACGTATTACTTGAAGCACCCTGATCACGTCCACCGTGACCAGGATCAAGTACAATTGTTTTACCTTTTAAAGGAGCGGATTTCTTAGAATTCTCAGCATGGATATTTAAGTTTGTGTGCCAACCAGCAACCCAACCTTTTTCATCTCCAGCTTTATTCTTTACTTCGATCCACTTACCAGATTTATCAATCTTCTCGAAAGTATCTCCCTTTTCAATCTTATAAATAACAGGATAAGCTGCATTAGGTCCAGTTCTCAACTCTGCGTTTTCTGTTATCGTGATTGTACCATTATCTTCATCATTATAATTTAAAAACATAAATAATAATATGAGAAATAGTACGAAACAAATAACTACGATCAATGTAAGTCGATTCATAAGACCATGTTTGGTTAACCATGTATTTACTTTATTCATATCATTTTGCCATCCTGACTCTCATAAATGATTGTTACAGGACCATCATTATGAATGTCTACATTCATATGTGTACCAAATTCACCTGTTTTAACATTCAAACCATATGATCGAAGTGCTTCGTTAAACGATTCATATAATTCATCTGCTGCCTCAGGTGGCATTGAATCAGAAAAACCAGGGCGATTACCTTTTTTTACATCGGCGTACAATGTAAATTGAGAAATTGATAATATTTCTCCTTCAATTTGTTGAATATTATAGTTCAATTTGTCATTTTCGTCTTCAAATAATCTTGCATTCGCGATTTTTTTAGCTACTGCTTGTACATCAGCTTCTGTAGAATTTTTACCGACACCTACTAGTAAACAATAGCCTTTTTGAATAGCATTGTGAATGTTGTTATTTGAAACAGAAGCTTCTGAAACTCTTTGTACAACTACTCTCATTTTTCTTTGCACCTCTTAAGTTCTAGTTCCAAACTCTTGTAACAGTATATACATCACCTAACTGTTTGATTTTTTCAACTACACGGTATACATCGTTTACATTTTTTACCATGACACTAATATTAATGACAGCATTTTTATCGATATCGGATCGACCTGATACTTTAATTAGACTTCCTGCTGTTGAATTTACAGCTTGTAGGACTTCATTTAATAGTCCATTACGATCATATGCAGTGACTTCTAAATCGACTTGATAACGTTGTGTTGAGTCTTTAGATTTCACCCATTCAACCGATATTAAGCGTTCTGTCTCATTTTTTATATTAGGACAATCGGTTCTATGTACTTTTATACCATGACCTTTGGTGATATAACCTACAATATCATCACCAGGTATAGGATTACAACATTTTGATAGTTTAATCAGTACATTTTCTAAACCTTCTACGTATACACCACTATCAGTAATAATATCTTCTTTGATTGGAACTGATTTTGTCACTTCCTGTGCTTCATTTAAAGCCTTTTGCTTATCCAAAATTCTTTGACGCTCTGTTAACTTATTAACGATTTGAATAGCCGTAACACCACCGAAACCAACAGCAGCATATAAATCATCTTCATTAGCAAAATGATATTTTTCATTCACTACATCGATATTTTTTTCGGTAAGAATATCGTCAACTCTAAAACCTTGCTCTTTAATTTCAGCTTCAACCATAAATTTACCTTTTTCAATATTTGAAGATCGATCTTGCTTTTTAAAGAAACTTTTAATTTTACTTTTCGCACTAGATGATTTAACGATTTTTAACCAATCTCTACTTGGTCCGTATGAATGTTTACTTGTTCTTATTTCAATGATATCACCGGTTTGTAATATATAGTCAATAGGCACTATTTTCCCGTTGACTTTAGCCCCTATCATTTTATTACCTACTTCACTATGGATAGCATATGCAAAATCAATAGGTACAGCACCATACGGTAACTCTATGACATCACTCGCTGGTGTAAATGCATATACTTTATCACTTTGTAAATCGTATTTGAGTGATTCCATAAATTCTTGTGCATCTGAGGACGTATGATCTGTTTCAGCTAAGTCTTTTAACCAATTTAATTTATTTTGGAAATCTTGTGTTTTTTCGTTTACAGTTTTGCCTTCTTTATAAGCCCAGTGCGCAGCTACACCATGTTCTGCAATTTCATGCATTTCATACGTACGTATTTGAATTTCAAGTGGATCCCCATTTGGACCTACAACTGTTGTATGGAGAGATTGATACATATTTTGTTTCGGCATTGCAATATAGTCTTTAAAACGACCTGGCATCGGTTTCCATAATGTATGTACCAAACCTAATATCGCATAACAATCTTTGATTGTATTAACGATGATTCGGATAGCAAGTAAATCAAATATTTGATCAAACTGCTTTTTTTGTTTCATCATTTTTCTATAAATACTATAGATGTGTTTAGGTCGACCATTTATTTCGCCAACAATATTCATTTTATCCATTTCAGTTTCTATCTGGCCAATAGCATTGTCAATATAAGCTTCACGTTCACTTCTCTTTTTCTTCATCAAATTAACAATACGGAAATATTGCACACTATCAATATATCTTAAAGCCGTGTCTTCTAATTCCCATTTTATAGTATTGATACCAAGTCTATGTGCTAAAGGTGCATATATTTCTAACGTTTCTTTAGAAATACGTATTTGTTTCTCTCTTGGCATAGCTTTTAATGTTCTCATATTATGTAATCGGTCAGCTAATTTAACTAAAATAACACGGACATCTTTAGCAATAGCTATAAATAATTTACGATGATTTTCAGCTTGTTGTTCTTCTTTCGAACGATATTTTACTTTTTTAAGTTTAGTAACACCGTCTACGATTCTTGCTACTTCCTCGTTAAACATATTTTTAACATCATCAAATGTATATGCTGTATCTTCTATGACATCATGTAAAAAGCCTGCAACGATTGTGGGTCCGTCTAAACGCATCTCAGTTAGAATTCCAGCTACTTGAATTGGATGCATGATATATGGCAAACCATTCTTCCTAAATTGTCCTTGGTGAGCTTCATATGCAATATGATAACTCTTTAAAACATATTGATATTCACTTTCACTTAAATAGGACTTTGCTTTGTAAAGTACCTCGTCAGCACTATAAGGATACTCGTTGTTCAATATATGACACCCCACTCATTGATTATAATTACACGTTTTAATTTATTTACTTCCGTTATGTATTACACCCATTATTTTAGAAGGTTTATAGACACTTATTAGCATTTTATTAGCTTATACACCCTGTATTATTACAAAATTGATAGATGTTTCAATGTGAAATCAATTTTAATTGTATATAGTTTATCAAATTTTAATGTCTCTGATAAGCTAACATTGATGAATTAAAATTAAATATTAGTTACATGATACTACAATTTTTGGAATAAATAAATGAATCACAATTAGATTGTAACTCTATCAATACTATTTTTTTGTAAATAAAAACTAGTTCTCTATTTAAACTGTATTAACAACATTATTGTTAATTAGTTTTGAGAACTAGCTCATCATGACTTATTTTTATTAGTTAATTTGGTTTTGAAAATTATTCATCATAAGAAATTAAACTCATCACATCATAGTCTTTTATCTTTTCAATTCCATTTAAATATTTCAATTCAATAATAAAAGCAATGCCTACAACGATACCGCCTAACTTTTCAACGAGTTTAATTGCCGCTTCAATTGTCCCACCTGTCGCTAATAAATCGTCCGTAATTAAAACACGTTGACCAGGTTTAATAGCATCTTTATGCATTGTTAAAACATTAGTGCCATATTCTAAATTATATTCGTATCTAATAACTTCACGAGGTAATTTACCTTCTTTACGTACAGGTGCGAACCCTATGCCCATAGAATAAGCTACTGGGCAACCAATAATAAATCCTCGTGCTTCTGGTCCTACAACTACGTCAACATCTTTTTCTCTTGCATATTCAACAATTTGGTCTGTAGCATAGCCGTATGCTTCACCATTGTCCATAATTGTAGTGATATCTTTAAAGCTAACCCCTGGTTTTGGCCAGTCTTGTACCTCAGAAACATATTGTTTTAAATCCATCTTATTATTTCCTCCTAATTACTATATCCCAATTGAGTTTTAATCCATAATTTTAAATGATTGAAATCATCATATAATAAAAGCTTTTCGACCTCTATTCTAGACAATCTAGCCTGATACAATTGACTTGTTTCAATATCTTGTTTACTTGGTTGACTCGCAATCGTTATTATACCATCATCTTCGTTAATAAATCCTAATTCTAAAAATACTTTTAGCATAAATTTTAATGAATTCGCTTTAATATTGAGAAAGTCACACAACATCATACCTTCAGTTGCTAAATTCGTTTCCTTTTTATTAATTAATGCTTTATAACATTGTTTAAATAAACTGATACTTGGCATACCTTCAAAATAAATAGACATTTTATGTTGAAATACAAGATAAATTTGAGATATTTGTGTTTGTTGTAATGTACTTTTTAATTCATCAAGTGTATTCGGTAAATCTCTAAATACTATTTTATCATATTCAACAGGTATAACTTCTCCATAGTAGAACTCATTGTCATTTGATTTATGAACTTTTGAATGAATGACAAAAGCTGTTGATTGATCATTATTTAAGAAATTTGTGTTCTTACTTTTACTTCGATAATCTAATATTTGCATTGTATCCATAGCTATATCTTGAACAATGAACTGCGGCGTTTGATTACCATTCCATTCATTGATTTGCAAGTTACCTATTAAGTTTACCGTTTGACCGTTATCTAATTGTGTTGCATATGCACCATTTTGCCAAAATAAAGCTGGTAAAGTAGAATCACCTAACGTCATCTTCAAATGATTTTGTTCTTTACCTATGGCCTTTAATGAATTAATAGTCATATTTTGAATTTCAAATAATGGTGAATTAAAATCTGTGCCAAATGGTCTTAATTTCTGAATGTCTTTAATATTTTTGATCGTAATATCGGATTCATCCAATAACACATCTATTTTTTTACTAGGTTCAAGTGAGGTCGTTTCACTTAGTCTTGCCATCCATTCATTTAATCCATCTCGTAATGCCTCTACATTATCAATATCCATAGTCATTCCAGCTGCCATATGGTGTCCACCGAATTTACTAATTAAATCTTGATGTGCATTTAAAATTTCAAACATAGAAACTTGTTCAATTGATCTAGCAGAACCTTTGGCATGATTCTGTTCATAATCAATATTTAAAATTAATGTTGGTAAACTATATGTCTCTACTATTTTCGAAGCTACAATCCCTAATACGCCTTCATGCCAATCTTCTTTGGCTAATAGTAGAAATTGATGTCCTTGAGAAACATAATTCTCAGCCATTGCCAATGCTTCTTCAGTAATTTGAGCTACGATATCTTTACGCTCTTGGTTGAAATGCTCAACCTGTTCTGCTAAAAATTCAGCTTCATCTTCGCTATCAGACATTAATAATTCAGCAGCTAAAGAGGCATCTTCCAAGCGTCCAACTGCATTTAATCTAGGGCCTATAATAAAACCTATTGTTTCTTCGGTAATTTCATCGTTATAACTAGCTTGATTTAGTAAAGCTTTAACGG
>ENA-ORXC01001725-ORXC01001725.1-marine-metagenome-genome-assembly--contig:-NODE-1725-length-12569-cov-4.666427_pt1 | contig 12569 bp, 21 predicted proteins | sample MGYA00237865_ERZ511478 | MGnify/ENA metagenome assembly ERZ511478 | reverse complement strand
ACGCACGAGCGCTCGCACCTCCGTGACCGTGATCCGCGGTCCGTCCCTCGGACAAGCACAACGATGGCGGTGTCCAGCCAAGGCCGCATCCTCGGCTTTATGTCTCTGGTCGTACGGGAGAAGGCGTTGACGGGGGCGGACTGGCGACTTTTTCTTCAACATCTCTTTCCCAAGCTCGGCGTGTACACGCCGGGGGCTCCATGGGATTTACAGCCCGACAACTGCGTCGTGATGTTTGACAACGCCCCTATCCATGACGCCGATGGGGACGCTTTCATGACGGCCAACGGTGTCGCGTTCCTCCGCCTTCCTCCATACAGCCCCGACATGCAGCCGATTGAAGACGTTTTCAACGATTTCAAGGTGATCATCAGAAATCTGGTCTACCACAATCAAACACTGGTGGCTGACCCCCACCTGCTGCAGGCGATGGCCGCCAGTTTCTTGAGTCAGCGCCACATTGTCGGGCAATTTGACCGCGTCGATCGGGTTTCGGCCGCAGTTCGTGCCCAGTAAACACTTGCCTTTTTTTCTCACCTTGCTGTCTCTGACCGCACACGCTTGACAACCACGTCACGGCGGAGCATCACAGTGCCGTCCGGAGCACCGGCCGATGCGGCGGCCGTGGCCGGCCGAGGCGGTTTGGCGGCGGCGGTCTCGGCGGCGGCGCATCGCGTAGAACCCGTATATCCTGCTGCGTTCGACGTGGGCGGCACGGGCTGCTGCGGAGGGCATGTCGCTGCGTCAGTCGTGTCCGGGAATGTCGCGCGTGCTGCACATCGGCTGGCGGGGAGTGGCGTAGGCAGTGGCTCCGCGTTCTACTTTGGCGGGGGGTGGGGAGTGGCGTAGGCAGTGGCTCCGCGTTCTACTTTGGCGGGGGGTGGTGGAGACCACTCGGTCTGTGGTCGGCGCCGTGTGTGGGATGGAGAGGATGCTGTAGCCGGCATCGGCGGCACCGTGGGGGGGAAGGAGAGGACACTGCAGCCGACACGGCTGCAGTGGCGGTAGCGCTTTTACTGAGATGGCTCTGGGAGTGCTCACTGGCTTGAGTGACCTGAGTGGCCTGAGAGGGCTGTGGGTATTCGGTGTCGGGGGGTGGGGGATGCGGCTGCCTTTGTTAAGGGGAGCCCATCTTGCAGGACACCGGCGGCGGACGCGGCGGTGACGCCGCTCATGGCGGCGCGTGTGGGAGGGATCTATCTTGGTGGAAGCCAAAGGCGGCGGCAGCAGCGGCCATCGCCGCGTGTGCCCCGGCGTCGGCGGCGGCAGCGGCGGCCCTGGCCGCGCGTGCGTTCCGTCGCTGGCGGGAACCACAGCCACCGCCGCCACCACCGATACTGTCTCTGCCACCACCGCCGCAATCGGCCTCCGCCAGCGCCGCGGCCGCAGTGGCCCTCGCCCCTTTTGTGGCCGCCGCCTGCGCCAGAACAGCCCCCGGCGGGAGCGGAACGCGGCGCGCCGCCGGAAACCCGCGCTCTGCCATCGCTGTCGAGATAGCCCTCGCCGTCGCCGCCGTCTGTGCCGCCGCCGTCTGCGCCAAAGCGGCCACGGCCGCGGCAGCTTCGCCCGACCTCAACGTCGCCAGAACGGAAGACCGCCGCGGCTGCACGGTGCACGTGCTGGCGACCGCCGGTGACACAAGCAATAGGGGGCGCTGCGCGGGAGGTTGCTTCGACCATGCAGCAGGAGCTGTACCAGGCGGCCATGGCTGTCAGGGGGCGATGGTGCAGCACCAGGCGGCGGAGGCGGCGGCGGCGCTCGTGGCGGCGGCTGTGAAGCAGCAGCAGCAGGGGTTGTCGGGCCCGCACGTGTCGCCAGGGAGGCAGCCGCACCACCTGACCGCGGTTGCTGCCAACTTCCGCCTTCCCACAAGCAACAGGAGCTGCAGCAGGCGGCCGTGGCCGCCCCGGCGGCGACGGCACAGCACCACGTGTCGCCGGGGCGGCAGCCACACCACAAGACGGCAGTTGTTACCAACGTCCGCCTTCCCGCCAGCAGCAGCAGTTGCCGCAGGCGGCCGTGGCGGCCCCGGCGGCGACGGCGCGGCAGCACGTGTCGCCGGGGCGGCAGCCGCACCACCAGACGGCGGTTGCTGCCAACGTCCGCCTTCCCGCCAGCAGCAGCAGCTGCAGCAGGCGGCCGTGAGTCCCCGGCGGCGACGGCGCGCCAGCACGTGTCGCTGGTCCGGCAGCCGCACCACCAGACGGCAATTGTTGCCAGCTTCCGCCTCCCCGCAAGCAGCAGCAGGTGCAGCAGGCGGCCATGGCCGCTTCGGCGGCGATGGCGCAGCACCAGGCGCAGGCGGCGGAGGCGGCGCCCGGGGTGGTGGCTGTGGAGCAGCAGCAGGAGGAACTGCCACGTCATCGCCAGAAGCACCAGCAACACCAGGAACATCGACGACAACACCCATTGCAGCAGCAAGAAAAGCAGCAGCAGCAGCGTCAACCGCAATGTCAACGGCAAATGCAGGAAAACCAACGCCAACAGCTGCAGCAGCAACGTCAACAGGAACGAAAACAACAGAACAGCAGCAGCAACAACCGCAGCAACAGCAACGCCAACAGACTCGACGTCAACGAAAACAGGAACGACAACATCAGAACAGCAGCAGGAACAACCGCAGCAGCAGCAACGTCAACAGGAACGACGACAACGGGAACAACAGCATCAAGATCAGTCAGAACAGCAGCAGCAGCACTAACAGCGACAAAAGCGGCAGCCTCCATCAGGACCTGCGCAAGAGCCACCAAAAGCGTTTGGCGAACAGCAGCAGCAGCCTGCTGGTCTCGCAGCGCTTCAAATCGAACGACAAAAGGGTGCCGCCGCACAACAGACAGCTCATGCACGCGCCGCGGTGGCGGTTGCGGCTCCGAACGTGGCGGCCGCGTGCAACACCGGGGTGGCCAAGTCGGCCCTCTCGGTGATCCTCCGGCCTCCAGAACGGCGTGGGCCAAGGCGTCGACTGCGAATGCGCGTCCACGCGCCAGCGAGGGACTGGGCGACTGTGCGCCCGGCGGGGTCGGGGACGGGGGCGGCCAGGTTGCAGCCCAGCCGCGCGCCCGCTGCTCGTGTAAGACGGCGGCATCGGCGGCGGCGCGGGGGCGACTTCCGAGGGACGGGGCGATTGTGCGTCCGGCAGCGTCATGGACGGGAATGGCCAAGTCGCATCCCGCCGCGCGCCCGCCGCTCGCGTAAGTCGGCGGCACCGGTGGGGGTGCGGGGGCGACCGCCGCGGTCGGCGCCGCATCGGTGGTCACGTTGGCCAATGCAACTGCCTCGGAGGGGCACGTCGTGCCTGTGCCGGCTCCTGCCAAGCATGCGCCACCGCGGCGTCCGCCATCTCCTCTGCCGCTGCCTGCAGCGGCGCCGCCGGTGGGGCGCCCCGTAAAAGCCGGCGTGGAGTCCAAACCGCTCTTGCTCTTGCCGCTGCCGACGCCACCCTCGGCAGTCCCGATGCCGTCGTGACCGCCGGCGGTGTCGGTGGCTGTGGCGGCGGGGCGGGCGGCATGTCGCCTTCCAGTGCAGCTACACGACCCTTGTGTGTGGTGGTGGTTGTAGTCCAAAAACCCAGAGGCAAGTCATTTAAATGGTCAAGGTCGCACACACCCTCCCCTACTGAGTAACATTATAAAACGGGTGGTTCGACACGCAGCTACCGCAGGCAAGCCCAGTTGGCGTGTGCTGCGTGCAAATGGGGTACTTCGTCTTCTCGTTTTGAAGGTCCCAGTGTTACCAAAAGCAGTCGACAACTGCTTCCAGCATCTCCTCAAACACGTTCATGGCGACGGATGACGAGGGTTGCTCGGTGGGCTCGCGAAACGCGAGGTGAAGAGGAGCAGCAGACCGCGCTGCATGAAGCAGCCAAAGGGCACGGGGTTCAGGGTTGTCTCCACACGATGGCGCCAGTGGCTGAGCGGGGCCCATTCCTTGTCAGGGCACATGGCAAGCATCAGGTTGGCGGCCTCGCACAGGTCAGCACGGCAGAGGAAGAGGGACGTATCGTAACCACGCGGCTCCAAGTCCACGTCGGGATGCAGAGGACAATGCAGTAGGACTCCGTCGTCCCCTCCGGGAGGAGAGGGAACGGCCGTCTCCATTGGTGAGTGTTGCAGGGGGGCTGAGGGCCGCGGGAGGGTGGATGGAGCCGCCACGGGGAAAGCATGCGCCACGGGGAGAGCGGGGAAAGCATGCGCCACGGGGAAAGCGTGCAGCAGAGATGTCCGTCTCAGTGAGGTGCCCTCGCCTCTCGTGTCTCCGCGGCGGCGGCATCGCACATTTGTACAGGCAGCTGCCAAAGTCGGCAACTGATCGGCGTTGCGACGCAGGTGTGCGGGCAGGTGCCCACCCGAGTAGGTGCGACACCGGCCGTACTGGTACAAACGGGATGCATGAGTGGCGACAGTCCCGTGAAGTACGGACTTTACCACTCTTTGGGCCCCTGTGAGGCACAGCGCCCGAGACAGCATGGGAATTTGCGGGACTGGCGCGCAACGCAATCCAAATCGGGGCATTGTGTGCAGCTGTGCTTGCCTGTCTTCGCGCCATGAGGTTGCCACACACGATCGCGCGGCCAGCAGGCAGTGTTCTTGCTCGTCCGTGGGTTAAAGCGATCTGCGGGCTCGGGTTGGCTCTGCGTGTCACAGGTGACGGCTCAATGGCTGCACGCAACAGTGTCAGATCGGGCACCTGAAGTTTCATTCGGATCATAACGTGGACAATGGCCCCCCTTCTCACTGGCTCTAAGGGCAGTACAGAATGATCGTTTCGACAGGCACTTGTGAAAATATGGTGGAAAAAACAAACGTGCTTTGTGGCGTCTCCACGCTCGCCGAGTTGTGGGTGCACCTGTCTCATGCGTTCACTGCCTCTGACCGTACTTTGTTGTTTGTGTTGCGCAGTGGGCTGTGGTGTTGGGGCCGTGACCGCCGGAGCAGGCGAGTAGAGGACTGCGGGCACAGATAACGCGGCGTCCGGGGACATCTGAGTTTCTGCTCACTGGCACGTGAGCATCGAATTTCATGATCGTCCGCCATGCCGTCACTCAACCGGGCCCTGTGGCAGAGTGTCCATTCGCTTGGCTCCATGAATAGTCGGGACTCATTCTCTGTCGGCCACTAGATTTTAAGCACGTTGCAGTGCTTCTTTCTGTGATCGGGTGTAAAGGTGAGACTCAGAACAGCTCTCTCGTAGGCGCCTTCCCGTGCAGAGCGCTCTGCACAAGAAGGCGCCCTAGCGTCTCTTCGTCACATTGTGCGCGGCAGCACCCAGCTCCGGCCTTCTCCAGAGCAGGTCCTCTTCACAATGTCCTCATCCGGCACTCATTCGATGATACCGCCTGCTCCCGAGCCATCGGCACCTTCCTCTGGTACTGCTCATCCTGCAGACGAATTTTGTTCAACATGCCGTGCAGTGCTGCACCGCTCTCGCACAGACGACCCCGCTTCACAATATGTGCATGTCTCCATCCGGTTTGGTCCTTGGGCTGTTTCTTCGTCCGGCGGCGCTGTTCTGCATGTCGGCAACCATAGGAAGCTGGGAGCGCGCTGCATGTGTCCCTCGGCGGCATGTACCAGCGGAGAAGGTGGTGGTCGTGTCCGAATTCCATCTGGTGCCCGTGTGTGGTTCGAGTGCCCTTCCTGTGGACTGCTGTTTGGGTCCGTTGCAGACTTTGACCGACACGACTGTCGTGCTCAGGGCAGTGGTGGTGTAGTCGCTTCATCTGGGATGGCCACGTCCGGAACAGCTTCGTCACGCACGTGACCGGGGCTCCGAGGTGATGGCCCTGTCAATGTAGCCGCGGTTGCGGTTCTCTCTGCAGCGGGCCTCTTCATAAGGGCGATGACGCCGCAGAGTGCATCGTATGGGTCAACTTGACGACGGGCGACGGCCTCGATTGCGGTGAACACCAGTCACTGCGGCTTGGGGATTTTGCGGTGCGTAGCGCGACGATGGTGAGTGGGTCTCATGATCCGTTGCCACTCTGTGGGGTACGCTTCTCATGATGATATTGTTTTGTGCGGTGGGGCGATGGTGAGCGGTGTGTGAGAGTGGTAGTGCAGCCCATATGAGTGGTTAAGGTAGTAAGGTGGCGTCGCCAGTGGTCCTTTCCAGGTGTCGAGCAGCCCACGCTAATGGAAGGTGGAGCTTGCCTTGCTTGCGTTCCTTACTCGCCTTGGATTGCTGTCATGGTGCTGTGTGTCTTTTCGTTCGGTATGTGTGTTCGTTTAGAGTGCATGTGGAGCCGGGGGTGGATGGTCGCCGCTGGCGACGGCTGGCCGCGACAGGGCCGAGTCGGGTCGAGTGTTTGGGCCTTCCAGTTACGTGGCGGTAGCGGCGGCGATGGTGACACCCTTTGCGGCTGGCTTTCTATTTGCTGTTCCCCCCTTTCTTCCGATTTCCCTCACCGCACGACGGGCGTCCCCGCCCCCGCCGGTCCTACACGGCACCATTTGGTGGCTGGGTGACGGCGTCGAGGTGCGCGCACGCGGCGCCCGGCGGCCGCGACCGAGTCCACCGGCTGAGCCACATCTCTTTTCCAGGGTTGACCAGTTCGGCCCCCCCCCTGTTGCCGCAGCTGCCGCGACCTCCGCTTCATCAAAGTTTCCCTCTGTCGCCGCTTACCAAGCACGCCACCAGACCGGCAGCCCCAGACGGACAGCACGCGCCGGCGGCCGCCGTCGCCCCCGACCACCGCCACGCCGGCCGCTGCGAATTCAGGCCACCTGCGGTGTCATCCACCCCACACTCGACTCGAACCGCGGCCGCCATGTCAGCGTTGTCGTTCCTTGTGGCGCGCCCTGCCGCCGGCACCGTCGCGCTCGTGTCGTTGGTGGTGCTGCCGACGACGGTGCTAGCCTCAGTGTGAAAGGCGCAAGAGACCGTTGCCGGGGACGCCGCAAATGCGGCCGGCACAGGCAACAGAGGCAACGCGGTGGCCCCACAGCTCAATGGCGCAGCAGGTAATGGCTACCGCTGTGGCGACACTTGACCGTGCGTCTGCCACCTGGCGCCTGCTGCGCGTGTACATGGCCACGCGTGCCGCTTGTCTCGGCCGGCACCAAGTCCACGCGTCTGTCATTGGTGCTCCCGAACATTTATGTGCAGTGTGGCGGTGATTCTTCGTGCAAATGTGAGTTCGACGGTGCTCAAAGAACGCACGCACATAGCGCGATGCAATTTCACATCGTCGGGGGCCACGTCCCTCTTGTACGGCAGCTCGAAACGGTCGTATGCGTGCACATCGGACGTCCGCGCGACGTGTATCCACACGTCGTCTCACCGCTCTGAAACGCGACATACGTGCAGACAGAGCGCGCCACCAGCGCCCCAAACGCGCACGTGGGAAGTTGGTGCCCCAGGATGTTGCGGAAGCCGCGAAGGCAGCGGTGGCGGTGCCCCGGGTCCTGACAACAGCGGAGGCGGCGCGGCGGCGGCGGAGGCTTGGAAACCCGGGGGGAGGGGCATGTGGGGCTTACGCCTCAGCTATGTAGGCCGAAGGAGTCTCACCCCCGGCCAGCGCAATCCCACGCCTGTTCCCGCGCATTCGCGCGTGTATCACCGTGTCGCGTCCGCATCTTCACTCCGGGCACTCATCCATCAGCCACGCCAACGGGAAGGCCAACGGCCACGCCAACCGCCGGTCGTGCTGGAGCTGCGCATTATGCGGGTGGCGGCCATGCCTCTCAAGGGCCAGCGTCGTTCTCAGAAGCACAGAAACCGCGGCGCAGTGGAGAGAACCAGGAAGAGAATAGCTAGAGAAACCAAATCAAGTGTGTGTTTTTGCACGAATCGAACCCCGGTCAGGAATGTACCGATTCGCACTTGTGCCCAGGACTCAGCCGACAGAGTCGAAGTGATACTTGCGCCGCATGGGGGATGTCGCGGGTTCAAAGGCGGCGGCAGCTGCGCATGATGGCAAAGAACCAATATGAGAAAGTCTGCAGGATGGCGTCTGTGTCGATGACTGAACGCTCACAGGGATTGCACTCTGGCGGATCGGGTCTCTACAAGGGAAGGGATGCCTCAAAATTGTTTCCCCACTGTCTGTACGGACGCAGTGAGAGTTGCAGCCCAGACGGGCGCGCCCCTCTTTGCGTATCGCCCGACAGAGAGGCCAGAGAAAAAGTCAACGCACTTGCGATGAGCCCTAAGTCATGTCTTCACGGCGCAACGCGGCAGCGCACAAAATGCTCTGTCGGTCCGAAGTCGAAGTGCTGGACAAAGCCGAACAACTGTTCCATCATACAGTACATTGGACTGGCACTGCGTACTTCTGGATCATCCCATGGTTCGCAACGGTCATGTCCACGTGCTTTGCCGAGGGAGAACCGTCTCGATCGTCGAACCACTTCCCGGATCCTTCTATGCGTCAAATTTTCCTCGGAGGTCCGTCCATCTGTCATCGACGTGAGGCCAGGAGCGCCCCAATGACAGTCCGATGACCTGATTGGGCAGCGCCGAGATCCACTTTCCACCGTCGTTCCATCGCCGTTGACGTCGTCAGCGTCGTCGGGACTGGCGGCCATCCTCATCCCGGTCACATCCCCATCGCGACCATCCCCATCGCGACCATCCCCATCGCGACCATCCCCATCGCGACCATCCCCATCGCGACCATGCCCATCGCGACCATCCCCACCGCGGCCATCCCTACGGCGGCCATCCCTACCGCGGCCATCTTCACCACGGCCATCGTGACCACGGCCATCCCCACCGCAATCTTCGTCACTGCAGCCTTCCCCACCACTCCCATCGTCACGACGCCCATTGTTACCACGCCCATCGACACCACTTCGGTTGTCACAGCGGGCATCCCCACCCTGCCAACATTACCGCGGTTTCAGCACCCCGGCCGTCCCCACAGCGGCCTGCGTCAGCGCGGCGCTGCCATCGTCACCGTGGCAATCGCCACTGCGGTCTTCCACACCGCTAGTTTCGCCGCTGCGGCCATCATCGCACCACGGTCATCGTCACCATGGTCATCGTCTCCACCGCCATCGTCACGACCGCCATTGTCGCCACGCCCGTAGACACTGCGTCCATCGTCACCACGGCGCGGCGCGGCCATAGTCATCGTTTCAGTCGCTACCTCGGCCACCTCCACCACGGGCATCGCCACAGCGGCTAAGCCCACTGGCATCATTAAGCTCCTGTCACTTGTGCACGGGGAGTTTGCTGAATTCTCGGGTGCCAGTCTGAGGGCCATTTTTATTTTTGCGTGTGTCGTGGTCTGTTAGCTGGAGACTGACCGACCGGCACTCGCTAGTGGCAGATGATCTCATGGAGGCATGTTGCTTTTGCAATTTTATCTGTTTCATCACGCTTCCCGGCTTCATTTGCTCCTCGCTCAGATCATCACATGAAGAAGATGCACGATGTCCCAGGAGTGCAGGGTGCAAGTCGGTGACCGTGCTCAGGGTGTGAGGAGGGCGCGTGGCGGGCAGGTGTCTGAACAGCTAGATGGTTCCGCCAATCTTGCAATGACGCACCCTGCCCTTAGCGGCTCGTGTGTGGCCGTCCAATTGCTCGCACATAGAGCATTGCATCTGATGCTGCTTCATTCGACATAAGTGTACGAGAATGTCCCTCTCGCGTGCTGGGTGGCGTTCCGACCGGAGTGGTCAGCAAGTGCGGCTTGGGCGTTGCATGAGCGTTCTGAGAACAGAGGCCGTTCTTGAACCTCCTGATACAGACGATAAAGTCATGAGATTGCTGCCTCTTGTTCTCAAGAACAATGCCCTGGTTCTTTTTGGACGTGTCCTCAGGCTTCCAGGTGGCCGTCCAACACGTTGCCCACCAGCCCGGTTACTTAGCGCGGGGGGCCTCCGTCACAGCGACCCCTCCTGGGCGAAGACGAGGAGGCTTCGGTGTTACTCACTGGCTTGCGCGCCCACCTGCGCTGCCAGAGTCAGCTGGCTGCTCAAGCCGCACTGCCATGGCGAGCTGGCAGCTCAAACCGACCGCCTCGGCCTCGGCGAGTTGTCGTGCCGCGGTGGACGCCGCCTTGGCCGCGGCGGCCCCCCCATGGAGGCGGCCGCGAAAGCACCCTTGTCTTGTCGTTTTTGCACCTTCGTGTCATGTTCGTTCTCTTTCCTGTGTGGGGTGTGGCGGGGTGGCGACTATTGGGCAGCGGAATCGGCCACACGGTCTGTCGCCCGACCGGTCTTTCTGTCCTCGTCGGAGCTTCCACTCGGCGCTTGTTGCCAGTGTCTCTCGAACTGTGTGCACCCCTGACCCGCGTCCGCTGTCTCATGTTTCAAACTTTTTTCATCCACCAGACGCGCACTACCCGCCCCATCCCACCCCGTCCGGGGATCCGCACCCCGTCCGGGGATCCGCCGTACCCAGTCCGCCGCTAGATTCTGTGCGCCCGCTTCTGTGAAGAACAGATGGTCATCGAGAAAGCTACCGACCGCCGCGACCCTCCAACAGCGTGACTACCAATCTCTCAAGTCGACGATAAAGCATGGCGCATCCAACGCCACGGCATCAAACACAAATAACTATGGGATAGAAAACGTTGCAAGTCACCAGGGGAGGACAAGCGAAGGCGCGTGCAGCAAGCGGGCGCACAGCATTGCCTTCCGGCTTCAACTGCGCGAGTCGGACATGGCCCAGCAGGCGCAGGCCGGCACCCGGGTCAAACACATGTGACCGAACTGATGACAGACACTGCAGAAGTCGTGGTAAGCAGAAGCGCGACGGGCGCGGCAGCGACAACCGTCCTCAGACAAAATCTCGGCGACCACCAGCCGAAAGCAGGGATGCTCGACTGGCAACCTGTGGCAACAAAGGAAATCCAAGTGCGGGCCGCCCGACGCATGTTGCGTGAGTGGATGCGCTTGTTGCGGGCCGCGAGAAGTGCATGAACCGGGAGCAATTACTTTCGAAACCAACAACATCAACACAGTGAGATGGTGCAACCCCCCTCTTGAGCTAACGTTAGAGGACTGTATTACCTCGCCAAACAGCAGCTCGAGCCTGGGAGACAAAACCGGCTTCCGACACGGTGCAATGGGCTCGGCGTCATGTTCGTCAACAATGCTCTCAACCGTTGAATGCAGCAGGGGGAAACATACTTGCGGGAGAACCACTGGGGGGTTCCCGACGAACATAGTGCACGGGGGAGCGACGAAGACCAAGAAACGATGAGGGCGGACATCACGCCAGTGTTCTGGTCCGACCGCGGTGCGCACCACAACGATCACGGTACCGACATCACACGAAAACCAATCGGCTGAGATCGCCACAACAATCTCGTCGACATGGGCCACTATTGGAGAAAGTGGGCTACATCAGAACAATTTTTTCTATAACGCCCGGATCGCACATCGGTTCGGTCGACATGGACGAATGCGCACCAATCTGGGTGGCCGAATCTGGTCATGACCACTGGCACGAAGAATGTGGAGTTCAAAGATGCCGAAGGAGCTCAGCCTCCGGACTGCTGGGCGCCATCAATTTGTTTTCCTTTGGTCCAACAAATGGCGCGGGCTCCACAAATGGTGGAGCAGCTGGCAGCGTCGCCCTCGGCACTGGCCGCGCCACAAAAGCATGGGGCCACCTTTCAGACCGAACCAACCCCAAGAGCGGGGTACGGCTCCCCCCGCCTCCAGACAGAGTCAGGGAAGCAGCAGCAGATCGCCAACAGCTTCATAGGCAAGTAAGAATTGTCACCTGTGCCGACAACGGTGTTGCACATGAGGTTTTCGATCACGGCCGGCATTGTCTGGCATGCGGTGACAGGGTGCTATCTGGCGTCGGCTTTCCTGTTGCAAGTCCGTTATGGGCTCCTCCTAGTAGACACGAACACCAAAAACCGTCCCACTCGCATGCCCTTCTCTGGCCTCGCTCCAATCCGATGCCGAGGTAGTTCACTTCGAGCAGCCACTTCTTGCGATCCCATTTGCGACGGACAAAAGCACCCCACTCAATGAGCAAGGTCGTACACATCATGATGACCACGTCTTTCGTGCACACGCTCCAAGACATGTGTCGGAACTCGAACCATCGCCAAAAGACGCTTCATATAACAAAAATAGCGTCCTCCGATTGGTTGCATGAGATTTTCGTGTCTGGAAGGAGTCTCGCTTTGCACGCCAGGTGCAAAAGTGCATGCGGGAATTCCCCATTCTGGAACTCACATCGTACCGTCTTTGTTCAGTTCGTACGTGCACGTGCAGCCCATGTTGTCATTTTACTTCCCTGTACGACCGTTTCCTTTCAGGGCTGCAGTTGTCCCGTGGACAATGATTGTGGAGAGGGTCACAGAAACCGCCAGCAAGATGCGTTTGCGTCTCCATGACGTGACACGATTGCAAACGTGGCCCGCGAGTTGGATGATTCCAGCTGGGAAAGCATCACGATGGTTTCGTGGCCTGGTCCTGGGCTCCAGCTCGGGCCTGCTGTGCACGTACGATTGAAGTATTTTGGCAGCAATGGCCGTAGGATCGGCGTGGAAAGCAGATTCGGAAAACTTTGGTTCGACATCATGGTGTGCCGGCCCACATGAGAGACACAGTTCCTCCTCCTCTGCTCTGCCCCGTCCCCCCCTGCACCCCCGCCCCCCC
>ENA-ORXC01001723-ORXC01001723.1-marine-metagenome-genome-assembly--contig:-NODE-1723-length-12573-cov-4.042894_pt1 | contig 12573 bp, 8 predicted proteins | sample MGYA00237865_ERZ511478 | MGnify/ENA metagenome assembly ERZ511478 | reverse complement strand
AGGGGATAGGGCGATGCGGCTCGTTGATCGCGTCGACATGGCGGTCGTACCAGTCGTTGATCGCCTGACTCATCGCGCAGACCAGCGGCCCGGCCAGCAGCACCCCCAGCAGCGCCGTCGTCCAGTTGCCGAGCACCGGCACGCCCGACGACACCACCCCGCAGGCAAACGCCCACATCGGCGGAAACCACGTGATCGGCTTGAGGAGTTCCAGCACCGCAGAGGGGGCCGGATAGGCGCGCCTCTGCGCGGGGGGCGGGATCGTCGTCATGTGCCTCGGCACCCTTCCTGGCCGTCATCCGCGCCGGAATGACAGGTTTGCAGCCCGCCCTATCCCCGCGAGGACCGGGCCTCGATCCCGGCATGCATCCGGTCCATTTCCGCGATGGCGGTCGGGGCATCCGCCGCGACGCAATCGGCATCCACCAGTTGCTTCAGCTCCGGCTCGACCGCCGCGAGGGGACCGCTGACCAGGATCGACGAAACCGGAGAGGACACGTGCAGCGACGCGATCAGGCGCGTCAGGGGGGCCAGCATCTGCCGGCTGCTCGCACCGATCGCGACGATCGCATAGCGCCCGTCGACGGCCACCCGGACGATCCCGTCATGGTCCAGGCCCGTATGAAGATCGATCTCCCACCCCCGGCTCCGGAACAGATCCGTGGCCATGGTGATCCCGAGGGTATGGGTTTCGCCCGGGGTCGATACGAACAGGACGGGCTTCTGCCGGGAAGGGGACGGGGGGTAGTAGTTAGGCCGCATCGCCCGCATGATCGCGTACAGCCGCCCCGCCCCGATGGTCACGTCGGAGAAATGCACGCGGTCCTCGTCCCACCATTCCCCCAGCCGCCGCGCGGCCCCGGCGATATAGCCCATGTGGATCGCGTCGCCGGGCGTATCGGCGGCCCGCAATTCCACGATGTAGCGCGAGGCGGCATTCGGATCGTCGGATATCAGGGCCGTGCAGAGGTCGTCGATTTCCGCCTGCAAGGGCGTCGCCACCGTCGATTCCGCCCCGGCGAAGCGCCCCGCGAGGCGCGAGATGACTTCTTTCGACAGCAGGCGCATATCGTCGGGATGCAGCCTTCGCGCTCGCAGTTCCACCGAACTGCGAGCGCGCGAATAGGCGTCGTGATCGAGGAACTCTCTTGCCTGGCTTTCCACTGTCCCGATCTCGCTTCCCGCCGGAAAACGCCTTCCCTCTGACCGCATTCGATTCGCAAGCGAGTAACGCCGTATACTCTACGCCATGCCACCACGGGGATGTAAAGGGTGTCAAGCAGACTTGACAGCACCAATATCGCCGCAGGAAACGGCATCCGTCCTGCCGCAAGGGCCGCCCATCGGAACGTCCGGTCGCCCGGGTCGTTCGACACGGCGCGCTGCATTCAGACGCTCAGGCTGCGCCGCACATCCGCCTCCACCATCTCGTCGCGCCGCCCCCGCATGACGATCTCGCCCCGGTCCATGACGTAGAAGCGGTCGGCCAGATCCCGGGCAAACTCGAAATACTGCTCGACCAGCAGGATCGCGATATCGCCGCGCTGGCGCAGGAAGTCGATGGCGCGGCCGATATCCTTGATGATCGACGGCTGGATGCCCTCGGTCGGCTCGTCCAGCACGAGGAGGGACGGGCGGGTCACCAGCGCGCGCCCGATGGCGAGTTGCTGCTGCTGCCCGCCCGACAGGTCACCGCCCCGCCGCCCCAGCATCTCTTGCAGCACCGGAAACAGGTCGAAGACTTCGGGCGGGATGGTGCGGTCGGGTTTGGGCAGGCGGGCGAAGCCGGTTTCGAGATTCTCGCGCACGGTCAGCAGCGGAAAGATCTCGCGCCCCTGCGGCACGCTCGCCACCCCCAGCGCCGCGCGCTTGTCCGAGCGCAGCTTGTGGATCGGATCGCGGTCCCACACGATTTCGCCGCCCGATACCGGATGGCGGCCCACGATGGCGCGCAGCAGGGATGTCTTGCCGACCCCGTTGCGGCCCAGCAGCGTCGTGACCTCGCCCTTGGCGGCGGTCAGCGAGACTTCGCGCAGGGCCTGGGCCGCGCCATAGTGCAGGGTGACGTTGGAGACGGTCAGCATGGCTGGTTTCCGGATATTTTCCTGCCCCGGACTCGATCCGGGGCCTGTTCGGGCGTCGGGAGGCCCCGGATCGAGTCCGGGGCAGGGAACGGCGGGGAGCGAGGAGTTCCGCGATCACCGCCCAAGATACACCTCCACCACCTGCTCGTTCGCACTCACCGCCTCCAGCGGCCCCTCGGCCAGCACCGCCCCCTGATGCAGGCACGTTACCTTGCACCCCAGTGCGCGGACGAAGTCCATGTCATGCTCGACCACCACGACCGCGTGGTCCCCCGCCAGATCGCGCAGCAGGGCGGCGGTACGGGCCGTCTCGTCGTCGGTCATCCCGGCGGCGGGTTCGTCGATCAGCAGGAGTTTGGGGTCCTGCGCCAGCAGCATCCCGATCTCCAGCCATTGCTTCTGCCCGTGGCTGAGGTCGGCGGCCAGATCGAGACGGCGATCCTCCAGCCGGATCAGCGCCAGCAATTCGGCCACCCGCGCGGCATGGTCGGATTTCGAGAACAGCGTGGCAAAGACGCTGCGGCCATCACGCAACGATAAAAGTATATTATCCTCGACCGTATGCGTCTCGAACACCGTCGGCTTCTGGAACTTGCGCCCGATGCCGAGCCGCGCGGACCCCGCCTCGTCGATCCGGGTCATGTCGTGGCCGTCGAAGCGCACCATGCCGCTGTCGGGGCGGGTCTTGCCGGTGACGATATCCATCATCGTCGTCTTGCCCGCGCCGTTGGGACCGATGATCGCGCGCAACTCGCCCGGCGCGATGGCCAGCGTCATGCCGTTGATCGCCTTGAAGCCGTCGAAGCTGCGGCTGACGCCGTCGAGGGTGAGGAGGCTCATGCCTTCAGCCTCCGCTCGTTCGGGTCCATCCCGCGCGTCTCCCACATGCCGTCCACGACGCTGTCCCACACCCCCAGCACGCCGCGCGGCATGAAGATGGTGACGAAGACGAAGATGCCGCCCAGCACGAACAGCCATGCTTCGGGATACAATCCCGTCAGCAGCGTTTTCGCCCCCGCGATCAGCACCGCGCCGATGGCCGCCCCCACCAGCGTCCCCCGTCCGCCGATGGCGACCCAGATGACGATCTCGATCGAGTTCGCGGGCGAGAACTCGCCCGGATTGATGATGCCCACCTGCGGCGTGTAGAGCGCCCCCGCCAGCCCCGCGAGCATGGCGGACAGGACGAAGACGAACACCTTGTACCCCTCGACCCGGTAGCCGAGAAAGCGCATGCGGCTCTCCGCATCGCGGATGCCGACGATGACCTTGCCCGCCTTCGAGATGACCACCGCACGGCAGATCAGAAAGCCGACCGCCACGGCGAGGGCCGACAGCATGAACAGGCCCACCCGCGTATCCTGCGACGCGAGGTCATGGCCGAGTACGTCCTTGAAATCCGTCAGGCCGTTATTGCCGCCGAAGCCCATCTCGTTGCGGAAGAAGGCCAGCATGAGGGCGTAGGTCATCGCCTGGGTGATGATCGAGAGGTACACGCCCGTCACCCGGCTGCGAAACGCGAACCAGCCGAAGACGAAGGCCAGCAGCCCCGGCACGAACAGCGCCATGACAGCGGCGAAGGCGAAGCTGTCGAACCCCCACCAGAACCACGGCAGCGCGTCCCAGTTCAGGAACACCATGAAATCGGGCAATTCGGGGTTGGAGTAGACCCCCCGGTCCCCGATCTCGCGCATCAGGTGCATGCCCATGGCATAGCCGCCCAAGGCGAAAAAGGCCCCATGCCCGAGGCTGAGGATGCCGCAATACCCCCACAGCAGATCCAGCGCGATGGCGAGGAGGGCAAAGCACAGGTACTTGCCGATCAGGGACACTGCGTAATCGGGCAGCATCCCGGCCCCGTTGAGCCACGGCACCCCGACCGCCACCGCCGCCAGCACCAGCAGAAAGATCGTGCCGCGCGTGTTCAGCAGGGATTTCCGGTTGAGGGGTCTGGTCATGCTCATCCCTCCACCGCCCGGCCCTTGAGGGCGAACAGCCCCCTCGGGCGCTTTTGTATGAACAGGATGATGAAGATCAGCACCAGCACCTTGGCCAGCACCGCCCCGCTGAAGGGTTCGAGAAACTTGTTGGCGATGCCCAGCGTGAAGGCCCCCGCGAGTGCGCCCCACAGGTTGCCCGCCCCGCCGAAGACCACGACCATGAAACTGTCCACGATATAGCTTTGCCCCAGATTGGGAGAGACGTTGTCGATCTGGCTGAGCGCCACCCCCGCCAGCCCCGCGATCCCGGCCCCGAGGCCGAAGGTCATCGCATCGACCCGCCCCGTGCGGATGCCCATGTCGGCGGCCATCGCCCGGTTCTGCGTCACGGCACGCATCTGCAACCCCAGCCGCGTGCGCTTCATCACGAACAGCAGGAACGCGAAGATGGCCAGCGCAAAGAGGAGAATCCACAGCCGGTTCCAGGTGATCGTCAGCCCCCCCAACTCGAACGCCCCGGACATGAAGGAGGGGTTGCCGACCTCGCGGTTGTTCGGCCCGAACAGGCTGCGCACGGCCTGTTGCAGGATCAGGCTGACCCCCCAGGTCGCCAGCAGCGTCTCCAACGGCCTGCCGTACAGGAACCGCACCACCCCGCGCTCGATGGCGATGCCGACCAGCCCGGCGGTCAGAAAGGCGAGCGGGGCGGCGATGAACAGGGACATATCGAACAGCCCCGGCGCGCTCTCGCGAATGAGATCCTGTACCACGAAGGTGGTATAGGCCCCGATCATGACCAACTCGCCATGGGCCATATTGATGACGCCCATGACGCCGAACGTGATGGCCAGCCCGATGGCCGCGAGCAGCAGGACCGAGCCGAGCGACACGCCCTGCCAGACATTCTGGGCATAGCCCCACAAACGCAACGAACGGTCGATATCGATGATGCCGCGTTCGGCGGCGGCGACGATGCCCGGTGTGTCCGAGGCGACCGATGCCAGCACGTTGCGCCCGGCGCTGTCCCCCCGCGCGACCATCCGCGCGATGGCGGCCCGGGCCTCGTCCGGCGGGGCGGCATCCGCGTCATTCAGCACGATGGCGGCGCGGGCGTCGCGCATCTCGGCGGCCACCTCCGCATCGGTCTCGTTCGCCAGGGCGGCGTCGAGGGCGGGCAGGGTGGCGGGGTCGCGGGTCTTGAACAGTTGTTCTGCCGCGCTCAGGCGCACGGCGCGATCCGGCGAGCGCAGGGTGAGGTTGCCGAGGGCGATGTCGATGCTGCGGCGCAGGGTGTTGTTGACCTTGACCTTGCTGACGGCGCGTTTCTTCACGTCGTCGAGCGTTTCGCCGGTCAGGGGGTCGAACAGGCGCAGCATCCGCTTCGGTATGCCCTCGGCCCGCACCACGCGATCGTCGTCTTTGCGCCAATAGATGTCGCCGCCCCGCAGGGCGCGCAACACCGGCGCGGCGGCGGGGTCGCCGGTCGCGGCGAGGCTCTGCACCACCGCCTCCACTGTCCTGAAATCGGCATCGACCAATCGCTCCAGTTCGGCGCGCAGGGCCGCATCATCCGCCTGCGCCCGCGCCATGCCGGGCGAGGCCAGCAGCAGGACAAGGAGGGAAAGGGCGGCAAGGACGGCGCGGATCATTCAGGGCGACTCCGGCAAGAAGGGGGCAAGAAGGGGGCCAAGAAGGGGGAAGATGCTCGAATACTCGGGGATGCGGAGGGCGCGGCGATCGTGCCGCGCCCTCGCCACAGGTTTCGGGGGCCTATTGTGCGCCGCCGCAGGTGCCGGTCTCGGTATTGAAGTTGCCGCAGGACATCGGCGCCTGCCAGTCCGCGACCAGGGGCTTCGACTCGGGCAGGAAGTCGGACCACGCATCCCCCGGCACCAGACCCGCCGTCTCGAACACCGTCTCGAACTGGCCGTCATCCTGGATCTCGCCGATCAGGACGGGTTTGGTGATGTGGTGGTTGGGCATCATGGCCGAGTAGCCGCCCGTCAGGTTCGGCACCGCCACCCCGACCATCGCGTCGATCACGGCATCCGCATCGGTGGTCCCGGCCGCCTCGACCGCTTTGATCCACATGTTGAAGCCGATGTAATGCGCCTCCATCGGGTCGTTCGTCACGCGGGTATCGTCGCCCACGAAGTCCTGCCACGCCTCGATGAACTCGTCATTGGCCTCGGTATCGGCGGACATGAAGTAATTCCACGCGGCCAGATGCCCGACCAGCGGCCCGGTATCCAGACCGGCCAGTTCCTCCTCGCCGACCGAAAACGCGATGACGGGGATGTCCGTCGCCTCGACGCCCTGGTTTGCCAGTTCCTTGTAGAACGGCACATTGGCATCGCCGTTGATGGTCGAAACCACCGCCGTCGCCTTGCCCTCGGACCCGAAGGCCTTGATGTCGCCCACGATCGTCTGCCAGTCCGAATGGCCGAAGGGGGTGTAGTTGACCATGATATCCTCGGCCGCGACGCCGCTATCCATCAGGTATTGTTCGAGAATCTTGTTGGTCGTGCGCGGATAGACGTAGTCGGTGCCCGCCAGAACCCAGCGTTCGGTACCCTGTTCCATCAGATAATCCACCGCCGGAATCGCCTGCTGGTTCGGGGCCGCCCCGGTGTAGAACACGTTGCGCTGGCTTTCCTCGCCCTCGTACTGGACGGGGTAGAAGAGGATGCTGTTCAGTTCCTCGAATACCGGCAGCACCGACTTGCGGCTCACGGAGGTCCAGCACCCGAAGGTCGCGACGACCTGCTCGCCCTCGATCAGTTCGCGCGCCTTCTCGGCGAAAAGCGGCCAGTCGGAGGCGGGGTCGACCACGACGGCCTCCAGCTTCCTGCCCAGCACTCCGCCCTTGGCGTTCTGCTGCTCGATCAGCATCAGCATCGCGTCCTTCAGCGTGGTTTCCGAGATCGCCATGGTCCCCGACAGCGAATGAAGGACGCCGACCTTGATCGTGTCTTCCTGCGCGGCGGCTGGCTGGAGCGCCGTCATGCCCCCCATTCCCAGCGCCGCAATGAACGAGAGAGTCCTGAAATTCGAAAGTCGCATCACCGCTATCCTTCCCCTGCATCTGCAACACCGATGTTGCAGTGCAATAAATTAGGCAGATAAAAACCTCATTTCAAACAATATGTTGAATCTAAGAATCCTAATGATTCCAGTAAGACGAGGGTAAAGTGTGCATATATTTTATGCAAAATAATATGTGTGCACTAAAAACAGGCACCAGTATACTTCGCGTGCATGTCGGCAGAGATGCTCTATCGGCGGGTGATTCGCCGCCGATATTTCTGGTCCCCCGGGCCGACATGCCATACTGAGACGCAGTACAGTTTTGCGAGGTTCAGGAGAACGCGCCATGGTCCCTTTCACCGTCTCATCCGTCCCGGCCCCCGTGGCGCGCAAGGAGCGCACCGAGCGCGTGGTTCACGGGCGTACGCTGGCCGACGATTACGGCTGGATGCGCGATCCGGGTTATCCGAAGGTCGAGGATGCGGCGATCCTGGCGCATCTGAAGGCCGAGAACGACCACGCCGACGCCCTGTTCGCGCCCCATGCCCCCCTGATCGACACGTTGTTCGCCGAGATGAAGGGGCGGCTGAAGGAGGACGATGCGAGCGTGCCGCACCGGGACGGTTCCTACGAATACGACTGGCGGTTCGAGGCGGGGGCGCAGTATCGGCAGCATCGGCGGCGGCCCGCCTCGGGCGGCGAGTGGACCGTGATCCTCGACGGCCCCGCCCTGGCCGAGGGGCACGACTATTTCATCCTGGGCGGCTTCTCCATCGCGCCGGACGAGGCGTGGATGGGCTGGGGCAGCGATACCGACGGGTCCGAGCGGTTCACCCTGCGCCTGCGCAATCTGGTGACCGGCGAGGAAGCCGCCGAGACCATCCCCAACATGAGCGGCGCGCCGGTCTGGACCGCATTGCCCGGCGTGTTCCTCTACATGGAACTGTCCGAGGAATGGCGACCCTTCCGCGTGCGGGCGCACACGCTGGGGACGGACCCGGCGGACGACCCGATCCTGTACGAGGAAACCGATACCGCGTTCTTCACCGGCGTCTCGCGCACGCGCAGCCGCGAATGGCTGGTGATCGCGGGGGGCGACCACGTCACGACCGAGATGCGCCTGCTGCGCGCCGATGCGCCTTTCGAGGCCCCGATTCTGGTATCCCCGCGCGAGCCGGGGGTCGAGATGGATGTCGAACATGCGGGGGGCGCGTTCTTCTTCCTGACCAACGATACGCACCGCAACTTCCGCCTCGTCACCGCGCCCGAAGAGGCGCCCCAGCGCCCGAACTGGCGCGAGCTGATCCCCGGCAGCGACGACCGCTACCTGACCGGACATTCCGCCTTCCGCGATTTTCTGGTGCTGGAGGAGCGGGTCGACGGGCTGGACCGGATCCGCTTCTGCGACCACGAAGGGCAGGGCGGTCACGCCATCGACTTTCCCGAACCCAGCTATTGCGTGTGGACCGGCCCCAACGTGCCGCTCGCGCCCGACCGCCTGCGCCTGTCCTACCAGTCCATGGTCACCCCCGGCACCACCTATGACTACCACATCGCGGAGCGGCGGCTGGAGGTGCTGAAGGTGCAGGAGATCCCCTCCGGCTACGACGCCAGCGCCTATGTGACCGAGCGGGTGATGGCCCCGGCGCGCGACGGGGTGCAGGTGCCGGTCTCGCTGGTGCGGCGGCGCGATGCGCAGCCGGGCGGGCCGCTGCATCTTTATGCCTACGGCGCATACGGCATGGCGATGCCGCCGCATTTCTCGACCGCGCGCATCAGCCTGCTGGACCGGGGCGTCACCTATGCCATCGCGCATATCCGGGGCGGCGACGATCTGGGGCGGCACTGGTACGAGGACGGCAAGGGGGAAAAGCGCGAGAACACCTTCGACGACTTCATCGACGTGGCCCGGCATCTGGTGCAGACCGGGCGCGCGACGGCGGGGGGTATCTCGATCTCCGGCGGATCGGCGGGGGGGCAGTTGATGGGCGTGGTCGTCAACCGGGCACCCGAATTGTGGCGCGCGGCCGTCGCGGCGGTTCCCTTCGTCGACGTGCTGAACACGATGCTGGACGATACCCTGCCCCTGACCCCCATCGAATGGCCCGAATGGGGCAATCCGATCACGGACGCGGCAGCCTACGACCTGATCGCGGGGTATTCGCCCTATGACAACGTGGCCGCGCAGGACTATCCGGCCCTGTTCGTGCGCGCGGGGCTGAACGATCCGCGCGTTACCTATTGGGAACCGGCGAAATGGGTCGCGAAGCTGCGCGAGAGGCGCACGAACGCCGCCCCGCTGATGTTCAGGACGGAGATGGGCGCGGGCCATGGCGGCAAGTCGGGCCGCTTCGACCACCTGCGCGACGTGGCCGAGGATTACGCCTTCCTGCTGGTGATGCACGGGGCGGCGGGGCGGTAGCGCGCCCGCAGCGCCCCCGGCGACACCGTACGCGGGCGGGTCGTCAGTACGGCAAGCCCACGTAATTCTCCGCCATCGCCTGCTGCGCCGCGCGGCTGGAACGCAGGAAGTCGAGTTCGGCGACCTGCATCTTCAGGTCGAACGCGGACTGGTCCGGAGTGCGGTGCATCAGCGACGAGAACCACCAACTGAACCGCTCCACCTTCCACACCCGCGCCAGCGCCTGCCCGGAATAGGCATCGATGCCGGTCGTGCTGTTCTTCTCGTAATACTCGCGCAGCCCGCCATACAGGTAATGCACGTCCGACGCGGCGGTATTGAGGCCCTTGGCCCCGGTCGGGGGGACGATATGGGCGGCATCCCCGCACAGGAACAACCGCCCCCACCGCATCGGCTCGGTCACGAAGGAACGCAGCGGGGCGATGGATTTCTCGATGCTGGGACCGGTGACGATCTGCGCGGCCTGTTCGGCGGGGATGCGGCGCGCGAGTTCCTGCCAGAACGCCTCGTCGGTCCAGTCCTCGGGCTTGTCGCTGAGCGAGCACTGGATGTAGTAGCGGCTGAGGGTTTCGCTGCGCATCGAGCACAGGGCGAACCCCCGGGGCGAATTGGCGTAGATCAGTTCGTGGTTCACCGGGGGCGTCCGCGAGAGGATGCCGAGCCAGCCGAAGGGATAGATCTTCTCGTATTCGCGCCGCACGTCCAGTGGGATGGCCTGGCGGCTGACCCCGTGGAACCCGTCGCAGCCCGCGATGAAATCGCAGTCGATCTGCCGTGCTTCGCCGCCCACGGTATAGCGGACCCGGGGTGCATCCCCGTCCGCCCCCTCGATCGCCACATCCGCCACCTCGAAATCGATCCGGCCCCCGGCCTTCTCGCGGGCGGTGTAGAGGTCGCGCGTCACCTCGGTCTGGCCGTAGACGACGACGGCGGTGCCGGTATGCTCGCGGAAATCCACGCGGAACATCGCGTCCCCGTGGGAGATCAGCGTGCCGTCATGCACGATACCCTCGGCATGCAGCCGCCCCGCGCATCCGGCTTCCTCCATCAGCGCCACCAGGCCCCGTTCCAGAACCCCGGCGCGGATGCGGCCCAGCACGTAGTCCTTCGTCTTGCGCTCCAGCACGATGCTGTCGATCCCGCGCGTGTGCAGAAGCTGCGCGAGCAGCATGCCGGACGGGCCGCCGCCGATGATCGCAACCTGGGTTCTCATGTCATCCTTCCGGCCCCGACCTTCCGGCCCCGACGGCGCTGCGCTTGTCTCGTCCAGACCCGACACTCCGATCCAGTTGAACCGCAAAGTGCTTTAGTCATCCGGCGCGGGATTTCCAAGGTCTTAAACACGAGGGCGACATAATGCCGGAACCCGCCGAAACACGAGATCGATCACCGGGCGAACCGGCGCGCCGCGCAAGGACAAGGTCGGATTGCTGAACGTCCCTCTCGGCGAAGGGGTCAATCTGGGGCTGAACAAGATGGCCGAGGCATCGAACACCCACGACTACTTCCAGCTTTCCCGCCTGCCGGGCAATGCATGGCTCGGTTCCGGGGGGCGGGCGATACCCCATCCAGCGAAGGCCAGTTCAGCAGTCGTTGCGTTTCTGGATATTCGGCTGTTGGCTATCTCTATCTCTGTGCTTTAAACCCCTGCACGAAATCGGGGAGAAATGCGCTGGCTTTTCGTGTGATCCTGGCCCTTCTTGTTGCCGTCGGAATTTACGCTCTGGCGGAGCGGTACTTCACCGATCTGGAAAGACGGCAGGTCGATGCGCGGGTTTCGCTGTACCAGAGTACCCTGACATCCGAACTCGACCGGTTCCAGCATCTTCCGTTCGTCCTGTCGCGGGATCGGGTGGTTCGGGAGGGGGCATCGGGCAGGAATCTCGACGCCCTGAACGAACGGTTCGAAGCCTTCGCCGAACGCTCGAATCTCGATGCGATCTATCTGATGGACAGGACGGGATTGACGATCGCGGCCTCCAATTTCCGCGATGAAGGCTCGTTTCTGGGTCAGAACTACAGCTTTCGCCCCTATTTCGCCGATGCCATGGCAGGGCGGAGCACGTCGTTCTTCGGGATCGGGTCGACGACCGGGTTGCCGGGGTACTTCATCTCCGAGCCTGTCAGGGACGATGCGGAGCGGATCATCGGGGTCGTCGCCCTGAAACTGAGTCTCGCGCCGCTCGTCGATGCCTGGGCGGGCGGGGGGGAGAGTGTCTTCGTGAGCAATTCCGACGGTGTCGTCGTATTGTCCTCGCAGCGCGAATGGCTGTACCAGACCCTGCACCCGCTGGGCGAGGCACGGCGGGCCGAGATACTGGCGCGGCAGCAATTTGCCGGCCTGCCCCTTCCGGCGCTGGACTGGCACAATGACGAACCGGGTACGGCGACCCTGAACGACCTGACCTATCTGCACGCCATCCGTCCCGCCGGCGATCTGGACTGGACCCTGCACTACCTCGCGGACCGGAACCGGGTGGTGGAGCGGGCGGCCCTGAGCGCGATCGTGGCGGGATTGCTGCTGACGGTCCTGCTGACCTATGCGATGGCCGCGCGTTCCAGGCGTATCCATGCCGCCCTCTCGGCATCGCAGCAGGCGCGGCAGGATCTGCAACGCGCGAACCGGGAATTGCAGGATGCGCAGGACACGCTGGCCCGGCATTCGCGGCTCGCGGCGCTGGGGCAACTGGCCGCATCGGTCACGCACGAACTGGGGCAACCGATCACGGCCCTGCGCAACTACGTCGCCGCCGCGCAGATCGGACGGCAGGCCCCCGAACTCGCAAGCCAGGTTTCGCGCATCGTGCTGCGGATGGAGAACATCACGCGGCAGCTCAAGTTCTTCGCGACGACGAACGAGACACCGCCGGAGCCGATGGATCTGCGCACCATCGTTCACGGGGCGATCCTGCTGGTCGGGCCGGATTTCGAGAGCGACGGCGTTGCGCTCGAGATCGACCTGCCCGATGATCCGGTGCCCGTGGCGGGGGCGCGCTTGCGTCTGGAGCAGGTTCTGGTCAACCTGTTGCGCAATGCGCGTCTCGCGGCGCTGGAGGGGGGCGAGCCCCCGGTCGTGCGCATCCGGATGACGCGAGCGGAT
>ENA-ORXC01001722-ORXC01001722.1-marine-metagenome-genome-assembly--contig:-NODE-1722-length-12573-cov-8.156130_pt1 | contig 12573 bp, 8 predicted proteins | sample MGYA00237865_ERZ511478 | MGnify/ENA metagenome assembly ERZ511478 | reverse complement strand
GGGGGGGGGATCCTAGCGGCGGGATCGGTGCGGACGGAGCGAGGTGGCTTGCCGGCGCCACTGAGGACGCCGACGAGTGGACGAGGGCGCTCTTGGGGGACCCGTCTGTCTTGGCGTCCCAGGACGCGCTGTCGTTGGGGTCCGGGTCGCATGGCTCTCGGGCGAGCGTTCTACGAGCTGGCCGAGGCGCCGGTGGTGCTGCCACTCGCGGTGACGGGCAGGGCGCTGATGGCGGGGGCAGTGGAGGCGGCTCGGCGAGTGCAGGCACGGGCGGCGAGAACGGTGGAAGCTACGTTGCGCCCGGGAGCTCTGACTACCTACTCTCCCACGACTTTTCTTTGCCGGGATTGACTGTTGCTCCGCCGCGCATTTGCCTGCCGAAGGGGCGCGGCCGCAGCCGCGTCAGCCCCCCCCCGGCCATCGTCACGGTCGTGGCCATCCCCGATGAAATGGTGAAGGAGACAAGGGCGGAGCTGCATCACCCCCACCGCGATGAATCTTTCCGCAACCGGTTGTTGGAGTTTGTGGCGCTGTACAAGTTCGTTGTGGACACGTTGGTGAAGAAAAAGACGCAGGACGTGACGGCGCGCGCCAAGGTTGACCACACCTACCTGCAGTTGACGCCGGAGGCGGCGCGCGGCGCCACGGTCACCTTCAACATCCGCGGAAAGGCCACGCCTTTCATCTCCCCGGCCTTCAAGAAGTCCAGCATCATGCTCAACGACGAGTACTTGGCCGTCATTCTTCTCATGAAGTTCCAGCGCAACCCCTTCTTCCTGTGGTTGTTGGGCCTCTTCTCTGGCGGCGCCATGGCGCCGGAGAATCCCGTCGACGCCAACGCGGCCGGCACGACCCCGGCATCAAAGAAGAAAAAGGGCAGAAAGCGGGCGCGGGGGTCACCGGCGCTGGCCCGTGGCGGGTTGGGTGGGGGGTCGGGGGGCGGCGGCTTGGGGACCGGCGGGTCGGTGGGCGGCGAGGCGGTGGGCGGCGGCTTGGAGACCGGTGGGTTGGAGGGCGTCGGGACGGCGGGCGTCAGGTCGGCGGGCGATGGGTCTGCTGGAAGCCAGTCGGGGGGACGCCGGTCGGCGGGCAGCCGGTCGGGGGGTGGGGGCTCGGTGGGAGGCGGCTCGGGGGGTGGCGGCTCAGTGGGAGGCGGCTCGGTGGGGGGCGATTTGGGCGTCGGCGGCTTGGGTGGCGGCACCTTGGGGGGCGGAGGCTGTCAGGTTGGCGGCTCGGGCGACGGCAGCACAGCGGGTGGCGGTTCGGCGGGTGGCGGCTTTAGGGGCGTCGGCCCGGGGGCTGGCGGCTCGCAAGGCCGTGGCTTGCGCCGCGGGGCTGGTGTTGGTGGCACGGGCAGTCGTGCAGGAGCGGCCGCGGTCACAGAGACTCCCCCCCCCGGTGATTCCGCGGCTGTCACTGTGGTGGACCGCGTGGGCGCCCGAGAGCTGATGGCGCACGGCAAGCGGGTGGCGACCGCCAAGCTTCATCCGGAAATGACCCTGTTTCATTCCACGGACGCACCCCCTACCGTGCTGGCCGCCTTTATCGAGGCCATCGAGACTGGCAGCGAGGAGGCCGTCTACCCGTTCGGACAAGACAGCCGGTTCTGCCTTGAAAAAGGCTACCCATCGCCTGCTCCTGTGCTGATGAGCTCCATCCAGGCGGGCTACCGAATTGCCTGGTCAGTAGGCTCCGTTGGGTACGTGAACAGCATCTGACCTATTGTGTTGCTTCTTGAGTTGTGTGTTTGCGCCTGCGATCATGACCACCAGTCTCTTCGATGGACACTTACGGCCTGTTTGACTGACTGATGTGCTTCTGTTTACTCCATTGTGCTTTCCCGCGCAGACCCCGTGTCCGTTTGTTTGACCGCCCGCCCCTGGAGGAGGGATCTATTCTTCTGGCGACTGCCTGTGTGTGGCGTGTGGCGCCACCGAATATGGCGGCGCTTGCGGCACGCGAGCGCGAGTCGGGGAGCCAGGAGTCGGGGCAAAACTCCATCGTTTTGAATGAAATGCCTGCCGTGGAGGTGTTTGGCGTGGTGTTTGGGTACGGCCAGTCGTGCGCCGACTATCCCTTTACGTCTTCCTTTTACGAGAGCACCGCGTATAGCCACTTTCGTAAGCAGCACTTTATTGACTTGATGCTGCCCAGTACAATGGCGGAAGCACACGCTGTCGACTCTTTGGAGCTCGCGCATCGGTCGCTTGTGCTATGGGATGCTCGTTATATTGAGGGGTGACCCTTGTGCGAGTTGCTTTCAATCGTAGGTGGTACACAATGAAGGTGTCCGTTTACTGGGTATAAAAGCGCATCGCATCCCTGTCCACAATGATGTGCTCACGGCGCAGTCCTCGCACAAGCAGACCATCAAGGGAACGGCACCGGGATAGACCAGAGTACACCAGCCCCTCGAGGCGCCAGTTGAGCTCACAAAAGTCAATGGCAAGCGTGTTCAGACTCGCACCCTGCGCACGGTGGATTGTCATAGCCCAGGCGAGCACCAATGGCATGGCGTGGCGGGTTGCCAGCCGAGTCCCGCAGTTGTCCATCACATCAAAGGTGGCGACCTCCACCACCACCAGCCGGCCAACAAAGTCGCACACAACGGAGGTCGCGCGGCACTCCTTGACCACCCCCTGCGACGCAGTTGCCACCCCGTCCATCTCCCGAGTGGACAAAACCACCGCGCCCGGCTTGAGCACGACCTCAGCTGGGGCCACCTCCTGCATGGATCTCTCGGCAAACGCTCGCCGCGCCGGGTGCGTCAGGTCGCTGGCAATCTCGTCGCGGCACTTGTACACGTACTCGGCGCCGGACAACCGCGACAGCTTGTCCTTATTGTACGCGTTGACATGCACGTTGAGCGCGCGCAGTTGCGTGCGGTCGTCCCACTCGGCGACTGTTACGCCCTCAGAGGTGGCGTTGAGGACGAGCAGGTCTCCGTCGGTCACCTCCCCCTTGCGCACGCGGTCGAGACAGCCGACGAACCAGCTCTCGCCCGACTGCCTGTGGGAGCCCGTCAAGAAGACCAGAAAGCCGTACCGAGAGAGAAAGGAATCACGAAAAATACGGCACATGTACACTGGTGGGTCCTGTAGGGTGCGCCTCGTTTGAATGGGGCCAAGCTGGAGGGGGTCACCTCCAACTGTGCAGACGCGAGAAGAGCAGAAGTGGATGGGCACCGGGAAACGCGTCGTTAGTTTGTGTCCAAAAAGCAGTTGTCGATTCATGCTAGTGGACGAGCCAAAGCCTCAGGTTCAATTGCCAGGACGGACGCCCCACTCTCTCCGTCCGGCCATCCGCCCGGTCCCCCCCCCCCCCGACTGCTCGACAGACCAGGGACTGAGAACGTACCAACAACTTGACACCCGCCCCACGGGCGACCATGTCGGCCAGCCGGTGCCAGCTGCCGGATTACGTACTCGAGGATGACAAACCACCGCGCCGCAATGAGCGGCAGCTCGTCAATGAAGACGACGGCTGTGTTTGAAAGCCTCTGTCGGATGAAGACGTTGCGCTTGACGGCGATAAAAATGCGCTCCTTTGGCAGCTCCGCAATGCCGACGCGCAAGAACTTGTGCAGGGTGTGGCCGTCAATCACCTTGGCCGCCGCCGTCGTCCACGCAATGACACCCACGCGGTCCGCCCCGTGGAGGCGCCGCGCGTGGGCAATGGCGCGCTGCATGACGGCCGACTTGCCGCTGCCAGCCCGTCCAAACAGCCCAACGTTCTTGCCCTTCAAAAAGCCCTCCCAGGCCGATTGCTGCGAGATGTCGAGGTCAAACGCCATAGTGGTCGCGACGACGGTCCGCCGAAGGGCCCGAAGGCTCCAATACAGCGGGGGGGGAAAGGTAGGCCGGAAAGCGTTGCGGGAGGGCAACGCAGAGGGGCAGGGGATGGGTGAATGCGAGGGGAGCGAGAGGGGGGTGAGGAGGCCAACGGCCCGCGACGGGTGGGAGGTGAAAGTGGCGCCTACGAGAGCGGCAGGCGGACGGCAAAGCGTGGAGAGACACGAGGAGGCAGGCGGATGGGGGGCACGCGGGCAGAGTACATCGGCGATGGCTTGCGGAGAGATCAGCCCGGGACAAGCGGCATGGCGGGCGCAAGCGAGGTATGGCGCCAGTGCTTTGCCAGCCTCGCTGCCCGCCACGTATCACTTGGATTCACAGACGCCGAAGGCCCGGTGGCCTGCAAGGCGGCCGTTTTCGCGCCACAAAAAGCGCGGTTCAGCGTCAGGATGATGACATCGGCCAGCAGTGCGACAGGTGGACCAATGAGGTACGAGCTGACAGGGATTATTAATTCCAAACATCCAATTGACTCGTCCACTCTCCTCTCGTTGTCAAGTTCCCGATCACAAATGGTCTCGTGCGGCGATCTGTGGTCGCCAGCAGTGCGGCTTTCCGTCTCTCAGAGGTGCTCAGCAGGGCAAAATGGCCGGACTGGAGGCGTCCTGCGAAGGCCTGTTCGCGCCCCTTGGCTCCGCTCTTCGCATGGGACGGGAGGCTCTCACTGCGGCCTCTACTGACGGCTCCACCGCCGTCGCCGCTATAGAGCCTCGATTCATGACGACGGCCGTCCCGCCGCGCAGTCCGCAGTCGTCATCAGCCCCTCCCCGCCATTCCGCCCTCAATAGCTCCATGCCGTCCAGGCGTATGTCACACGGCAGCAGCGCGGACGACCGCCGACCCCACACCGCCTCACATGCCTCTTGGCTCGAGGCCCCTCTCCTCCGTTCGGCCGCGCTATGGCACTCTGATTTCCGCTGCATGTGTCTCTCCCCTGTCTTTCTCGACGGCGGCAATGGCGGCGGCTGCCGAATGTTGCTTCTCCTCCGTCTCTTCCCTTTCCGGGTCCGCGGCAGCGCCACCATTCCCCCATCCAGGCCACCGCCAACCCCGCAGACGCCCGCACTGCATCTCTCTGATGTCAAAGCCTCCTAACGTGCCTGTCCTGTATAGGATTTAAAAGACAGGCTCGTGACCGACAATCCCCGCGCTCGCTTTCGACTGCTCTCTTCCGCGATACATCGCCGGGCACACACCCAGGTGTCCTCCAAAGCGCGTACCCCACAGACCACCATTCCGCACATTGCACATTGGTGCATCGTACTCAGCCGCCATACCAACATATAGGCACGGTACACTCTTCCGATGAGGTGACAAAGAAAGGTAGTTTACAACAGCACACAGACATCCCACCATAACGTCGGTAGGTGGTTGCGGCCAACTGCAGCGAGGCCAAGACCTTGCCACCTTCCGCCCCAACCGCAAAGAGCTCCAACTGTCCGCCGGCCCGTCAGCGGCGATGACCTACTGCCCCCCGCCGCCACAACTTTGCCACCCTTCCGCCCCAACCGCGACAAGAACCTGCCCCACGCTGCCCATTCCGTGGCGGTGACCACTGCCACTGCCACCGCCACCACCATCCCACCCCTCCGCCACAACCTCGACGAGCACATGCGCCCGGCCGCCCCGTCCGCGGCAATGACCGACTGCACCACCGCCACCGTCACCTTATCACACCCCCGCAAAACCCACGACGAGCACCAGCAGCCCGCCGCCCCATCGGCGGCGGTAACTAACTCCCCCCCGCCGCCGAAATGTTGCCACCGCCCCACCCCAGCCACAATGAACACCTGCCGCTCTCCGCCTCGTCGGCGGCAGTGACCAAATCCACCGCCGCGGCCACAACATTGCCGCCACCCCGACCCGACCACGACAAGCACCTGCTGCCCGCCGCCGAGTCGGCGGCGGTGACCATTGGCACCGGCGCCGCCACCACCAGACCACCCCCGCGCCACAACCACGACGAGCACCTGCCGCCCCCAGCCCAGTCGGCGGCGGTGACCATTGGCACCGGCGCCGCCACCACCAGACCACCCCCGCGCCACAACCAGGACAGTCACCTGCCGCCCCCAGCCCAGTCGGCGGCGGTGACCATTGCCACCGCCGCCGCCACCACCAGACCACCCCCGCGCCACAACCACGACGAGCACCTGCGCCCCGCCGCCTCGTCGGCGGCGATGACCGACTGCCCCTCCGCCACCATCACCTCGCTACCCCCCGGCCCCAACCTCGACGAGCACCTGCCAACCGCTGCCCCGTCTGCGGCGGCGACAGATTCCACAGCCGTAGCCGCCACTTTGCGAACCCCAGGCTCCAACCAAAACGAGCGCCTGGCAAACACATTGTCCACTGGCGCGTGGCACGAAGCCGACATACCAGTATAAAGCACGGCACACTCTGCCTATGAAGTAACAAAGAAAGATAGTTTAACCCTCACCACGACAGCTAACCAAAAGACCGGATGGCGGCCGCAGCCAACTGCAGCGAAGACACCACGTCACAGCGCCCCGGCCCCAACCACGACGAGCACCTGCCACTCGTGGCCCCGTCGGCAGTAGCGACCAACTGCACCGCTGCGGCCACCACCTTGTCACCCCCCCGCCCCAACCACGACGAGCACCTGCCTCCGGCCGCCCCGACGGCGGCGGTGTACGACTCCACCGGCACGGCCACCACCTAGCCACCCCCTCGCTGCAAGCAAGATCAGCACCTGCCGCCCGCCGCCTCTTGGGCGGCAGTGACCGTGTCCGCCGACACGGCCACCACATGGCCAGCCCCCCGCCGCACGCACGACAACCACCTGCCGCCCGCCGCCCCGTCGGCGGCGGTGGACAACTCCACCCACACGGAAGCTACCTTGCCACCCCCTCGTCCCAACCACGACGAGCACTTGCCGCCCGACGCCGTGTCGGTCGCGGCGCCGATCCCACCCGCCGACACCACCCTCTACGGCCACCGAGAGAGAAAACCGGCTACGGTCGCTACACATCCAATGGCACGTAGTCTGGTCCAGCCCACGCGGGGGGGCCCGCCTCGCTCGTGTCAAGATCTTCTGGGACGTGGGGGGGAGGTGGCGGCTGCGGCGGGGCAACAGGGTGGTAATCGCAACCACAAAGGCACGGCGCCCGGGAGAAGTAGTACTGACGGTAGTTGTACGAGTCGGGCAGAGGGTACGGGCAGGTGCTCTTTGCGTGAGCCATGATATTGTAGATGACATTCTCCATCTTGAGGACGTCCATGTACTCGTCCTGCCCGACCGCCCGCAGCGTCCGCCGCAGCAGGTTGATCGGAGCGTTGCGTTGCTCATGAGCAACAGTGTTGGCCTTGTCCATGGGGACGTATGACCTGGGGTGGAGCGCGTCGCTACAGAGGTGATTGACAATGTGGAACAGGTCAGAGATAAAGACAAGAAAGCGGATCATAAAAGGCAGCTTCCCTATGGCGGAGCGCAAAGCACCGCACGCGAAGTCATACACCACAAAGAGAGGCAACAAAGCAAAATGAGACAACAGGGCATTGAGGAGCGCTGGAGGTCCCTCCCGCTTGTCCATGACAACAAACCCGAGCATCTTTGGATGCGCACACGCGCAGCAGATGGTGCACGTGCCGGGGGAGAAGAACTTGTGAGCCTCCTCGTAGTTCTTGGCACACGTGCCGAGCTCCGCCTCCTCCGCAGGCGCAAACGCGGCGGGGCGGCACGCAAGCAGCCCTGGAAACCACGACCCGGTGATGGCGGCGTCGTCCGATGCGTGGGGGTAGTCGGCTACGAAGCGAGCGCGGAGCTCCGCCGGCGTCAGCTGCTCCCCCCAGCGCCGCTGGTACATGGCAGCCGTCCCGTCCGTCCCCTCCCGTGCCTGGAAGTAGTCCTCAATTGTCGACCGAACGGACAGCAGCACGTCTGCCGCGAGCGTCGCCAACGTGGAGAAGGTCACCGGCGTCCCCGAAATGGCCACCAAAAAAGAGTAGAGCAAACGGCTCTCCTTGAGCAGCACCACGGCCTCCGTCGTGGCCGCGGGCGCCGCTTGCACTGGCGGCTGTTGCGCACCAGCGTCGACAAGGGGTGGCGGCTGCGCGCCAGCAGCGTCTGCGGGGGGCTGGGCGTCGACCGCCAACGCCACACGCCGCTTGAGCTCCTGCATACGTGAGAGGCCATCGGCAGCCTTCAACACGTCCGCGATCTGGGAGAGAGCCGAGCAGTGCCGAGGCTTGAACGGGTTGACCACAGGGTCGATCGTGACAGCAATCGCAAAAGACAATATGTCCCTGTAGACAGTTTCGCCGAGCGCCTTGATGTTGGGCCGCAAGCATCGCGGATCCACCGGCTCGTGGGTTGTTCTGTCCATGTGATGCCGGCGTGCCGTCGCCGCGGGACCTCGGGCGGCCCTTCCCCCAGGCGCTCGTGCCCCAGCCGCAGCGGGAGCATTGGCAGCATTGCCGCCACCGCGCACACCACGACCAGCGGCAGCGCCTGCGCCCGCCGCCCCGCCTGCACCGACTGCAGCCGCTTGGGCACCTTGCCCCTCCCCACCGATCCCTACTACCATGTTTCCGCCGGCGCCACCAGCATGCACATCCCCGGCAGCGGCACCGGCGGCGGCAGCAGCTTCTGCACCCACGATCACCCCCACCCCCCCTGCGACGCCACCACCATTGGGCCCTTGCTCGATGTGCAGCAGCCACGAGTAGAGGCATTGTAGTGTGAGCTGGTGCGCGGTCACTTGCTCCTGGGAGAGGCCGTGGCGCGCCGCCAGAAGCTTCTTGGTCTGCACCACGATCCCGTTTGCCAGCGACATGGACGCGCGGTCGAGGTCCCACAGGGTCGACAGCAACGCACGCAAGCGCAACAGCTGCAGCTTCCGCTTCCCCGACAGCAGCGTCTCCAACAAATGCGGCAACGCCGCAGGGCACAGAAATGCAAGGGCGCGCTTCGCGCTGTTGAGTTGGGCGGCCTTGATCACTGTCGGCTTGCTCGGCTGCTTGAGCGTCATCCGCAAAAAGCGCCTCACCCACTCGGACGGGTGTATTGAAGCCGCGTGTACCCCGTCGCGCACGGAGGTGCAAATCTCAGCGGGCACGACGTAGCGCCTCGAGGCCAGCCGCTTCAGGTATCCGAGCCATATGCCGTCCGCAGTCACAATGCGGAATCGGCCGTCCTTGTCCTGGCACGTGCCGCACTTGAAGGCCCAGATGGGCGGCTCCTTCGTCATCAGCTGCACGGTGAGGAAGAATAAGGCGGTGATGGTCTTTTTTGACCGCATCTTCACGGGCAGCATCCCTGGGTAGGCGTCCGAGTCGCGGCGGTCCATGAAGCGGTTCGTCCAATGGACGTAGCACGACCGGAATGTCGAGCCGCTTGTCGCCATCTCCCCGGCCATGTCGCGCATGAGGACGAGCGTCGCCGCGGTGGTGCAGCTTTGGATGACAACTCCGGCGTCGCGTCCGTTGGGGAAGATCCACCGCAGGCAGTCGACGTCGTCGCAGTAGAACGACTCCATCGACATGGCGGCGTAGCCTAAAGAGCACAACACCTCGCCGTTGTCGACCTTGCTGTTCTCCTTGGTCTTGGCCGACCCACACGTCGGGCAGCACGACGGCGCCCGCAGTGCAAAGACCTCCCCGTCCTCCATCGCGCGGCAAACCTTGACGTCAGCGCGCACCGATCGCGGGCAGTTGTAGAGAGCGAGAGGCTCCGTCGAGCGCGCATCGTCAGCAGCCACACCGCCACCGGATTCATCATCGGCGCCGCCAGCGCCATCGCCGTCAGCGGCAACAGGGTCCTTGGCAGACGGCCCACGCCGTACACTGCGTGCTCTGACGGCGTGCACACACGAGAACCCCGCGGCGCTGTCGCAAAACCAACAGTTGCTCGTCTTGCGGGCGCACCTCACGGGGGCGGGCACGCGGCAGGAGCCGATGCCCGACAGGACGACCGCGACCGCATTCTGCCCCGTCCTGAAGGCCTCAATGGGGCCCTCAGCGTCCCAATCGAGCTTGGCGTCTGACGCCGTCGCTGCTCCCGTCCGTGCGCCTACCTCATCGGCACTCTCGTCACCGAAGAGTGCCGGCACAACCCGCCGAAAGGTCGACAGCGGCACACCCAGCCGAGACGAGACGTAATCAATCGCCCCGCGAAACGTCCGCGCGTGTTGGCACGCCCCGTCCACCGGGACCTCGCCGTGGCGGGCCACAAAAGCCACACGCCCCACGCAGGAGCAAGACACTGTGCCGCTGTCTGTCAACCAAGTAGTCACCGCCGTCGGCGTCAGCTTGGCGCCACTCCCGTCGACCAGCACGGCGGGGAAGCGAGACAGCACGCCAAAGACACCACGCAGGGGCCACACCTCACCGCGGTAGTATTCGCGGGCGTGGGCACTGAGGCCCTCGTTGATGCGGTCGTACACTTCCATGGGTGGTCGCTCCCCAAGCAGGCCGAGCAGCACCGGCTCGATGCCGCGGTTGATGAGGGCAGCGCACACGGCGCGCCGCATTCCAGGACCCAGCGTCCGCCATGTATCCCGCCGGGTGTCGCTCGGCCGCCCTACCCCGCCAACGCGTCCGCCCGCACGCCGCTGGCCTGTTTGTCGAGCCGGGCCCGCAGCGCATTCGCCCGTGTGCACCCCAGCGGCCTCGTAAGCCGCGCGCGACACAGCTGCAACCGGTACGGCAGCGGGCACGTGAGTGGCCACGCGTCGTACGGCGCCCGACGGGGTGACGTCCGACGTTTGCGGCTGCGGCGGGGGTGGACGACCGCCAAAAAAAGCCGCCAATGATGGAGACATGGCGACGGGGATCGGCACGGGTGCCAGCGGAGGGCGGGCTACCCGCCGGACGCGGGAGGTTCTTGCCGCCTCCGCGCGTGGTGATGGCGGTCGTGGCGACGACGGGAGTGGAGTAGTAGGTCTTGGCCGTCGCGCCGTCGAGCCATTGGAAGGTCGTGCGCTGGCGACTGCTGGTCGCCGAGCCGTCGTGTCCTTGGGCGTCCGCACGCCGGTGGCTCCCGGCAGTGGAGGCAGGATGGTGACAGGCGGAGGCGACAAGAGATGGGGGGGGGCTACAGGGGCAGAGGGGGGAAGGGAGGGGTGAGGTGCGCTGCCAAGGGAGAGGGGCGTTGGTGCCATGGGTGTGCGAGGGGAGGGGGAACTTACGGCAGAGCCGCATGAAGAAGGCGCGGGGGGGTTGACCGAGTTCGGCGCGATGGTCTCACAGGCGCCGACAGATGGACCAGAACTCCCACCAGGCACCTCCATGGCAGCTGCGTCAAGGCTGAGGCGTCTCCTCCCCCCGTGCACAAGGGGGGAGGCGCAACTGCACGGGCGTTGCTGCCCGTCGACACGACGACGATGGCGTCGTCGGACACACGGCCAAGTCCATGCACGGTGCAGGGGACCCCAGCAGCAGCGGCCCGCAGCAGCAGCCCGCGGCCCGCCCCGGTGGCCTGCACGCCGCACGCACGTGGGCGGATCTGGAGCCACGTGGAGCACGACCGTGTCGCAATGCTGACAGCCGAGATCGAAAGTGCTACTACGGTGCTGATTAGCTTAGTTACCGTGGATCCTACCCTTGTTAATGGATCCTACCCTTACTAATGTGGATCCAACCCTGGCATTACCCACACTCTGGCGGGGGGAGTCGCGGGGGGGGTGGATCGGGCGACGTTGGAGGCGGCGGCGCGCGGCGTCGTCGCGATCGTCGACGTCGCGATCGGGGCCCGAATTAGCGGCGAGCGAATCAGATTCTTTGATTCGCTCGTTCGCCTAATTCGGGCCAATGATTGCGTGGCGTTGCGATTAGCGACGCCGTCGTCTTCGTCGGCGGCGGCGGGTGTCTTGCCGCCGCCGCCGGTGGGGGACGCCGTCGCCCTCTCCGACGCGGGGGGGGATCGCGTTCCCCCCGCCCCCCGACCGGGGGGATCTTCTTCCCCCCACCCCCCGACGCCGGCGGCGGTGTCTGTTGGTGCTAGGGGTGCTGTGGCTGGGCTGGGCGGGGCCCCTGTGTCTTCTGTCCCCCCAGGCGGGGGGGGGCCGCCACGTGGTGGTGGGGCCGATGGCGGCGGCTGGACGACTGTCGTCCGGCGTGGCCGCCGCCGGCCGACCGCCAACGCGTCGACGGTGGGCGGCGCGGCGGCAGGCGGGGCGGGGACGGCGGACGGGGTGGGGGCGGCGACTGTCGGGCGGCGCGTCGCGTCTTGGCGGCTGGTGGGGTGCCGCCGGCGGCGGCCACCGAGGCTGGGGCGGCCGCGGCGGCGGCAGCGCGCGTGTCTGCGGCGGCTGCCGCTTTGCGTGCGGGTGGCGGGGGGCGGGGTGGGGCACCGCCCACCCCCATCACCCTCACGACGGTGTTGGTGTCGGGGGTCGGCCGCGAGGCGCGCGCGCACTGCCTGCGCGGCCTCGTGGCCGACCTCACGGGGGTCCACGTCGACCGGCTGGTCGACGTGGACCGCTTCGGGTCGACCGCCGCGGTCACCCTCGAGGTGTCCGCGGCGGCGGCGTTTGCGTCGGCGGTGAGCGAGCTGCCGGAGGCGGCGGGGCTCACGCTGCTGGACGGCGTGTCGGCGTGGAGCCTTGCCGTCCTGGGGCCTGTCGGCCGCCGCCAGCTGTCGGCGGAGGCGGCCGCGGCGACGTAGGCGGACCTGTGCCGCCGCCGCCTGACGGCCAAGCGCGCACAGCTTGGCCGTCGGCTCGCCCTCCCCCCCCACGTGCGCGCGGCGTTCGACGCCTACCTG
>ENA-ORXC01001721-ORXC01001721.1-marine-metagenome-genome-assembly--contig:-NODE-1721-length-12580-cov-4.160202_pt1 | contig 12580 bp, 13 predicted proteins | sample MGYA00237865_ERZ511478 | MGnify/ENA metagenome assembly ERZ511478 | reverse complement strand
CCGCCGCCCCGCCCGCCGCTCGCCACACCGTCTGCCCCGTGCGCGGCACACAGTCGGTCGGGGGCGCCTCGAGGGCGTGCCGCGCCGCCGGGGCGGCGGGGGTTTCCCCCCTGGCGGCCGCTGGCAGCGCCGCGTCGGCAGCGCCGCCCCACGTGCCACCGCCGCGGGCGGCGGACGTCACGCGTGCCGCGGCGGCAGCGGCGGTCACCCACAGGCGGGTGGCCCCCTCGCCCACCGCCGCCGCGGCGCCGCGCGCGCGCGGCGCGGGGCGGGGGGCCGCGCAGACGCCCCCACCGCCACGCGCGCGCGCCCGGGCGGGTGTGCGTCGCTGTTCGCGGCGTCGGGTGCGGCGCCGCGGCGCGACGGGTTGGGGGGGGGGGGGGGGCGCACCCGTACGCAGAGCTCGCAGCCGGAGCCCACAGAGATCTTGCTCCTGTTCATGCTGTGTTCTTGAGCAGATGCCCCGCAGATGCAGAGTCCTGTACAACAGTGGTTGAGTGCACTGGCGTAAACCTCTCCCTTGTTGTACCCGACATATTGATCTAAGATCCGGTGGTTCATGCATGTTTAGTTGGCTTTTGGTGTGCGAAGACAGTTTCGGGCTAAATACAACAAGTAATCAAAACTCCTTCTGTTTGGCAGCCACCATACAAGGCGGCACCCACTAGCCCACCGCAGGGCGGACAGAGACGGACCAGTCCCACGTAGAGGAAACGCAGTGCTCAGAAGAAACCAAGCACACAACGAACAAAGACAGCAAGCAGGATCGGCTGAAGCCAGACCAGCCGCTACCGAAAAAAGTCCTCGGTCACGAGCGGCCCACATGCCAACGGTCGTGAGGCTACAAGAGGTTGCTACAAGTGACGTGAGGGGGAGGCGGCGGTACGGGGAAAAGCACTCGGGCGCGGGGATTGAGCCGTCCAATGTATCGCGGGCGACGGAGAAAGGCACCTGACGCATCCACACAGTGTTTGGCGAGGCGGGCACAGACGGCGAGCCCGCGGGGAAGCAGAACGAAGGTGGGACTGTATGTGTGGCCGGTGGCAGACGATAGACGACAGAGACGAAAAGGACTACGACGCGTGACGTGCAGGTGACCGCGGGCCTAACATTCTCTGCCGCCTTCTGCGGTGGATGGCAGGCAGCGGGTCTGTTCACTCTCGGTACGCAATCGCTCGTGTTTGACTGACGTAGTTTTCTCAACAGGGGCCCCGAATGCACTCACTCCGTTAATCTAGTGGTAATTTTTTCTTATCACTGACAGCGGCGAAGACTAGAATTGCATTCCTGTGTCTCTTATTGATCATAACCAGTAAGTTGGCCAATCGACGGACACTGGTTCAGTGGTTGCCCGACGCGCCACTTGGCGTCCTGCAGGCCCACCGCCACCCGCAACGCCCGACGGCGGCGGCCCCGCCGGCACGGTGACAGCCCCCCCCCCCCCCCCGCACCGGCAGCTGCAGTGACCGCTGGCGGCCGTCACGCGTGCTTTCGCGCCCGCGCCCGCGTGCGCGGCGACGAAGCGACCGGCGGCACAGCCGACCGTCACGACGCCGTCCGCGGCGGCCGTCACGCGTGCCGCCGCTGCCACCGCGTCGCGCCCACGGCGGCCAAGGCGGCGGCGTGCGGCCGCGGCGGGTGCCGCGGGGCCCCCGCCGCCGCGCGCCAGCGGCGGCGCGCGGCCACCCGCTGGGCGCCGGCGGAGGGGGTTGTGAGGCGGGCTGGCCCGCGCGGGGAAGGTGGTGTGAGTAGGTGAAAGAAGGTTGGCCGGGTGGGGGGGCGTGCCGAGGGGGGGCACCCACCCCTCGCCGCTCCCCACCTCAGCGGCGCGCGGCGCCGCGGCGCCGCAGCCGGCCGCCCCGCCCCCCGCGACGGGTTGGGGGTTGGGTGCACGGGCTTGCCACGCCGCATTGCCTTACCGCTTACAGCGGCGGCGGCGGCGGGCGCCGTCGCCGGCGCGGCGGCCGTGTGGCGGCGGGCAGACACCCGCGCGGCGGCACACCCGCGCCGGGGCGGCGAAAGCAGCTGGCGGCGCACCGCGCGCAGCGGCCGCGCCACGCGGCGCGGCCCCTTTTCTTGCGCCCCCACTGCGCGCAGACACCGTTGCCCGTGGGGGGGGCCCAAACAGCGCCATCAATGATCGTCACAAAGACTGCGTTTAGAACGGGAGGCCGAACGGGAGTCCCGTTCAGATGTCAACCGAACGGGAGCGACTCCCGTTCACACTCCCGTTCTTGAACAGGAGAAAGAACGGGAGCAACTCCCGTTCGGAGCAGCGCATGCAAGGCTCTGACCGGTGCATGTTCGAGCAGTGGACCGCTCTCGAAGGCAAACTCGAGAGAGGTGCTAAGACAGACCAATGGGATCGCTAATGTCATCAATCTCGTTCATCTCAGCGTTAGAACAACAAACAGAGCACGGCGCCCGAAGACGGCGCTACAATTGCGGCATCTTGGCAGCCATCGGGGACATGTCATTGGACGTGTCCGACTCCAAGTACCACAATTTCTCACTGCTCCTCGACGTGGTGCCAGAAGCACGACAAACGCCAACTCCGAGCGTGCTCGTTTGCCGCCCAGCATTGCCAGTGAGGGACGCTCGTCCCCGTGTGCACGTGCACTTTGTGCGAGACGTTCCCGACCTGGGTATCCATCGCGTTGTGAAGCCGGCTGGTGGTGGGGCAGTGCGGTGACCTGGGAGGGACGTGATTTCTGGGCAGCACCGGGCCCCTGGCGTTGGACCTTTGCCAGGACGGATACAAACGAACACGCCCTGGCAGTGCGCTCAACATTCCACCTGATTGTGTGCGCCAGCGCATCAAGCCGCCCGTGCGACACATATCCAAACTGCTACCAGGGCTCTATCCTAACAACGCAACGCAAAATGACCCTAACATCAATAGACACACACGACTGCTGCAGACACAATAATCAACACTCACTCTCGGAGCCATGTGCTCCCCACCCCCATGCCACCACCGCAAACCATGGACGTCCTACATCCCCGGCTGCTGCTCACGGCTCGTCCAGGGGTAAAACACTTTCGTGAAGAAACGTGAGGCGCGGCGCTCGACAGCGGAGTTCTGCTTGTTGCTTGGCGTTGCGCGGAGACCAAGCCGGTCGCCGAGGTCGTACCAGTCGACCTGTACGTCCTCGGCGCGGAGCACGCGAACGGCATCCACCAGCTCCAAAGCCGGATGCGATGAGTGGCCGTCCTCAAACTCCCACGCGAGGCGAACGCAGCCGTACCGCGTAAGAACGCAGCCGGGTCGCGTCGTCGCCCGGCGCATGCGTTGCACAACGGCGCAGCTGCGCCGCTCGTCGCCAAGCGAGCGCAGGATGACACGCATGCGACCCCAACGCAAGCCCCCCGCAGCGTCCTCGTAGCGGATGAAAGAAAAGCACGGCTTCCCGAAGAAGCTGTCCGCCGCGCGCAGGTGCTGGACAGCCGGCGGCGCGCCCCACTCGAACCGCGCGACAATGCGCATCGTACGGTGCTGCGTAACCCAGTCCTGGTCTCCCATGCGAAGCGCATTGGCGACACTGGCGAGCGCCGAGATGCGACGCAGCTCCCGGATGGCCACACGCTGGCCGCGGCCCTTGAAGGAGAGCTGCGATGTGTGCGTTGGCGGCGTCGAGGAGCTGCTGGTGGCGCCCGCTCCAGCACTACGGGGGACGCGGCTCGCGGGGCCGCCGCGCGCGGAGTGACGCCCGCATTCCGCCCCTTCCCCCTCGCTCCCGTCGCTCAAACCGTCGCTCAAGCTGTCAGGGCCACTCGGCACCGAGTGGGTGCGCCCAGCTCCCCCACCGACGTCGTCATCGGCGTCGCACAGCTCGCGAATGATGGCCGACTGCGTCTCCTCGCACCGCATCATTTGCAGCGCGACGCCAGGACCGCGCTTGTTGCTCCGCTTGTACATGCGTTTGCAGCTGCCATGCAGCTTCTCGTTGACGGAAGTGTCCCCCTCCCACAGGTTGCCGCGCGCACGGAGCTCGTCACCGAGATGCATGATGAGGCGGTGCAGCTTCGTCGTGTTGACAGGCCCATACAAAGTTTGGATGGAGTCGACGCCCAACTCCATGGCCGCCTCTTCCATGACCTTGACGCTCTTCTCCGTGATGGCAGTCGCGTCCGCGACGTTGTCGCCAAACAGCATACCACCCAGGCGCGCCGCTTGGCAAAATGTCTCCAGGTACGCGTCATGCACCGACATCTCAGAGAAGTAATCTTGGAAATTACTCGATTGAGCGACATGCTCGTTCGGCAGGGAGCCCGCTGCCTCGTCGGCGACGGGAAAGTCGTCGCCGGAGGCCGCGCCCCAGCCATCGTCCAAGATGCCCGCGACGTCTCCCACCGATGACCGAGAGGACGCACTGACAGTACCACAATCAGTATCGCTCGATGACGCACTGCTGCCACTGCTCGCCACGGACCGCGGGGGCCGCACACGGCCGCCGGTCGGTGCCACAGAGGCGCCATCCACCGTACCCGGCGAGGACTCGACCCCACCGGACGGAGCAATGAGGCCTGCGACCATAAATGGCCAGAAGACGCTGAAGTGGCGCCAGCTTCGCCCCGTCATCGTAGCTTGTGGCTCCGACGCAGGAACAAAACAGCTGGAGTAGGACAGCCCATGCGCATGGACGAGCACGAACGAGTGAGAGAGAAGAGAAGGTGCACACAAGGGCCGGTCAGTGCGTGCTTCGCATAGCTCCCCGTCTCTCTTGTTGGTGTTCAATGGCGCCCCGTCCGACACGGCTCCTCCCCGTGCCGCTACCGACTGCTTGCGGCCGCCGCGCTGGCTACGGTCAGTCGTGCCAGCAACGGCGCAATGCTCCCTCCGCCCTGCTCGCTGCTTACGTTCCACCAAGTATCCACATCATGCAGTCAATGCGCGGCTCCCATACGCCGGTAAAATGCAAACCACCTGCAAAGAACCTTACCCTGGCGCGGACGGCGTGACCTTGCAGTTTCGCCCGAGTTCGAAGCCCCGCCAGTTGAGGGCCTCCAAAGTTGCTTGCACAGAGCCAAGTCGGGCCGCCCCTCGCGCCCCACAAAGTGCAGTCAGAACCGCTGGAAGCCTCTGTGCCAGTAGACGAAGGATGCCCAGCTTCCAGACATGAAGGAGGTCGAAAGAGACGATGCGGTACAAGTTGTTGGCACCCGTACCCAGGCCGTGGACGGCGCCCAAGGCGGGCACGAATGCCAGAGCGCTGTGCTCCTGGGCCAGACGACGGCGGCGACTCGGACGCGGGTCCTCGGCGCGCACCAAGGCGGCCACGAGCTGCGCCTCCAGCGTCGTGGTGACGTCCCGGTCGACCGCTCGCACGCCGAGCACGCTGCCACTCATGTTCTTGTCCTCCATGCACGGAGAGCAAAAGTATCGGCACCGATTGCCCATGAGAGCAAGCAAACTGCGCTCCTCCACTTGGTCTACCACCAGGCCGACAACCCGAGGCACGAGCAGCACGGAGCCGAGCCCGGCCACTGGGGCCGATACGCCATCCTCACTGGCTCGCGTGAGCGCGCGCAGGGAAACTGCGATGCACCTCTGAAGGAGGTCGTTCCGCATGTCGCTCACGGCGAGCTTGGCCGCGGCGGTCCGCGACACCGCCTTGGAAATGTGCTCCAGGTAGCCCACAGTTTGCCACTGCCCACCGTTGTCCAGGACATTGACAACGTTCATCCGCAGCGGGAACATGTAGTGCGCCCCGCTCCAGGAGACCAATGCCTCATCGGCGTGGAGCTGCACCCCCGCCACGCGTGCGCTCTGTCCGTGGATGCGGCGCACGGCGCGGCTCTCGTCAACGTACAGGTCTGCATCCAGAGTTCTGCGGCGGACGTGGTCGTCGGGAACAATCCACCCAGCGGGATCAACCGCTGCCGCCTCCGCTGCCGGCGAGTGCAGCCCACCAAACGAAACCGTGTCGGCGCTGGCCAGGGAGTCAAGCACCGCCTGCAGCACATCGCGATAGTAGTAGTTAAACGTCCGCCCCGATATCTCGACCGGCACGTGCATCCAGCGTCGCGAAGCGAGCACGCGGTTCTGCTCATGTCGCACGGCTGTGAGGAAGCCGTGCGCCGAAGGGAAGGCCGCAGATACGGGACCCATTCCGGCGTCGCCCTGCGTCGCCTCTCGCTCCACTGCGCACAACGACTGTGCATACGCAACGTGGTCGCGCTGCGTCAACCCACACCCACCTGCCGTCAGAGCGAAGCGCAGGGCGCCTCGCATCGCCGGCGAAGTAAATCGGGATGGGCGCCGCGCCCAAGACGAGTGCACAACCGGCGTCGACAGAGACGTCTCAGGCATGCGGAGGTAGTAAGCGCGGATGCGCGCGGCAGTGCTGGACAAAAACACGTGCCGCGGCAAGCCGCTGGCGGGCGGCAACGCGGCAGGCATATCGGCCGGGGCACCCGCAACAAAGGAGCCGTGCGTCCTCCTGCCACCGTCTTCGGCCTCGCTGTCGGACATAAACAGCCAATTGCCGACAACGGCGCTTCCGTCACTGCCCGTATCCTCATTCGGCGGGACGCCGCCGTCGCGGACCGCCGTGCTACCACCAACGGTTGCCGGGGAGTGACCACGAGCCACGAAAGCGGAACCCCCCGCCGTCCCCTGGTCGCCGACATTGGACGCCATTGCAGGGGCGTCAGAAGAACCTCCGACGACCGCCATGTCCGTAGCTGCCACGTTGGTCGCGGACGCACGAAGGTCTGCTCCGCACGCTTCCGCCACAGGTACGGCGGCAAAAACATCATCGCCCCCATCGACGACGGCGTCGAGCAGCGGCGGCCCGGGTGCCGCCGCCAAATCCGCGAGTGAAGCACGAGAGAACGCGCTAGTCATAGCGGCGGAGGCTGCCGAAGCGGCCGCGCACCGGCTCTCGTTCCGGTGCGAGGATTGCACATGACGAGCGAGGTGGACAGTCTTGGTGTACGTCAAGCAGCAAAAGGGGCAGGGGATATCGACGGCGGAACTGGTCCGCCGTGGCGTCATGGCGACGCCCTGGGGTGGTACCGTGGGGTGAAGACGAATGATACAGGAGGGAGCAGGGCCGCAGGTGGCTAAGAGGGGGAGGACAGCAGTCAGAAGGTGATGAGGGCGCACGAACGGGGTGGCCGGAGACTGTGCGCTCCGACGACGAGTGCCGCGGTGACGACATATATAGTGCCTCAGCGCGTCCGGCAGGACGCGCCTCCCCATCAGCCGCTCGCCGGTCACGTGCAGCCCCAAGGGTGCTCGACCACCAAGTCAGAGTACAGTCTCCCCCGCCGTACAATAAAATGGGTACGAGAAATCCTACCGACCGTTGAGCTGCGTCGTGAGCGCGAGCGACGCGCCTCCGCGGATGATTGTGGGGCGCTCCGTCCAAACAGGAACGTCGGTAGGCGCAGCACAGCGCCCGTGCACCCGTACACGGCTCCGAGAAATACCGTCGTCAACTTGTTTCCGAGAGGCCACAGACGACGGCCGCTGCCTCCAGCGCCGCACGTTGCCGTCGAGCCCCCTCGACCACGCGATAGCTCAGCGTGCGGATCTACAAAACGAGGGCAACACGATGCCAGTGCGGTGTCCGTCCAGGCGACGGGTTAACAGCACTCAGAGCGCTCGTACACCAACAAAACAAACTCGCACGCTCGCTCTTAGTGCACCCCGTGGCTAAGGAAACGGACAGTTGCTCGACAGCCCCCGTCGAGCGGCGCGCCAAGGTTCAGACGCCCCATGACCCGGAGGCCCAGCGGAACAGAGCGGTACGAGGACGACTCCTCGTGACCCCTCGGCACTGCCTGCCAGAAGCGATAATCGGGCAGTCAAGAAACGGAGGGGGTGCACCTCGAGACCTCGACGGCGGTCGAGAAGCCCGAGCCGACGCGGTCCGAAAGCGCCGCAAGCGCGATCGCCGACGATGCGCCGCCAAAGTCGGTGACAACGAACTTAGACGATGCAGCGTGTGGACGTGAAGCGCTCGACAAGCCAAGACCGAGGTGAAATCACACGGTCGTGCCGCCTGTGGCGCTGAGAATATCGCTGCGCGTGCGGGCCGCACGTATTCCCCAAAAACAGCCGGCATTGGACTCACCCCTTGACAATCGCCCTCGCCAGTTCAGTGCAGGAGGAGCACGGCGCCTCTGAATCAAGGGGGGCTACGTCTCCAAATGACAGCCAGTCGATCATTCTAAGCCAATAGAAGGTGCTGGCCTGTTTTGTAGCGCCAGTGCGTGTATTGAAGTGGGTGCCGCTCGTAGTGCAGCTGCCCCAAATGTAGAAAGTGCGTCGAAAGTCATCGCCAACGCGCATCGTCGGCATCGTCGGGCACCGAGGTCGCTTTCGGCGCTGGGCGCCGAGTCTTCCCTTTCGGACGCGCCCCACCTGCCGATCTCCGCCCGTGCGTGCGCGCTTTGGGCGCCACCCCTGCGCCTCTGCGGCCCGTTACCATCCGTATCGCCAAGTACGTTGGCGCCCGTGGTGTGACGTTTTGTTGTGGCCTGCCCCCCCTCCCGACGTGTTGTTCTGGCCTGCCCCCCCTCCTCCTGGGCCTCCTTGTCCGTGTGCGGCGTGTCTCATATCTCGGGCAGACCCGCATGCCAACACTCTTGGACCTCTCTGTGTCTGTCGTGTCATGCTCCAATATGTGTTGCACCCCCCTCACTTGGCCGCCATCCTCCCCCTCTCAATCCTCGTAGGCAGATGGGCTGTGAGCCAGGGCTCCGTACCGAGGCCCGCTGCGCGCCCGGCTGCCGGACTTCCATGAAGGTATGGCAGTCCTCACACTTGTCTCCCGGCCATTATCTGTTCTGGTTGTGCTCTTACCGCTGCGCAATCGACGAGATCGTGCCGATCGGCGTCGCACTCGCGGTCGGGCGGGCAACTGCCTCCGTGAGTGCTGTTGGACGCTCTTTCGTCACAGCGATGGGCTGTCGCTGTGCAGATGTCGCCTTTGGTCTGTCGGGTGGCAGACGGGGGGCCTCTGGTGTGCTCCACTGGGACGGACGCGCCTGTGGAGAGCCCTCCCTTCGCAGTGCCTAGCGGGCGCTCACTATAAGAGGTTCGTCAAGAGCACTTTGGACTCTTCAACTAACCTGTAGCCGCTCTCCGTCACCCTCTCCTGATCATTCGTCTCTGTGTGCGCCCTGCGACGTACCACCTTTGCGTCTGACGGGGGCATCCCCCTCCGTGTCAACTATCTCCCTCACGTCTTGTCGTCCTGCGCGATGGACCGCGCTGTGCGCACCAATTTTGTGGCGTTTGTGAACAGGCAACACGGCAACACGGCACCCCCCAATGGAGCGGCCCAGATGAACTTTATGAGTGGCGCTCAGTATGCCGCTGACGTTGCCGCCCGCCACGACTCGACCGGGTCACCGCGTCCGTCCGGGCCTTCTTTCCCGGCCGCACGCTCTTTCCTCAACCCCGTGTGTGCCTCGCTTCCTGCGGCCATGCATGGCGCCGCATCTCTTGAGCCGAACCTGTACGGCGTTTTGCCAGTCGCCAGCCAGGCGCCGCCAATGACGGAGCCTCCCCCGCCGGGCATCGCAACGGGCGCCCTGGCGGCCGCACCCACCGGGGTTGCCGTCGCCGCTGGCTCGTGCGCGCCTGCTCCCAGCGGCGCGCTGTCTTTTCTCCCGTCCGCAGTCGCGACCGCGTCGCCCAGCCGCGTTCCGGGCGCGCTATCGCGCGCGTATGACGGCGTCGCGCCGTGTCCTGGCCTTCCCGACCTGCGCTCTTTCGCGCGTCGCGGTCCAGTTGATGATGCTGACGACGACGACGCTGATGACGTCTTCTTCGTTGAAGGCGACGACAACCGCACGCAGTGCGCAGGACCGGGTACGTCACTCCCGCGGCCGATGGCCGGCTCTACGTCAACTCTGCCAATCAACAAGAAGCGGCGCGGCACGGCTGGGCCGAGTTGTGCTCCAGTCAGCCCGATGCCACCGCGTCGTGGCGGTCCGCTTGGTGGCGGGGGGGGCGGGTCGAGCGGCCCCAGTCGGAGCGTGGGTACCGGCGCGTCGGGCACTATGCCCAGGGTCACTGGCGCCGGCACGCGTCAATGCGGTGATGGGGGTGACGGGCGCACCTCGGGCGTCGCCCGCGACTCTGGAGCTCCTGGAAGCGCCTCACCGCGGACGCGCACAGGCTTTGTCGGGTCATCGGCGGCGACGCCACCGCCTCGCCCTGATTGCACAGCAGCCGCCGCCGCAACCGCAGGCAGGTCGGCCGGGGGCTTTTCGACCGCGTCGCAGTTCACTGAGCTGACGCGCACGGTCTCGGCCGGATTTTCTGGTCTGCGCCGCGAGGTGACGGCGCATCGCAAGGAACTGGCAATCATAAACTGCCAGATGCGGGCGGTCACCAAGAAGGTCGACGACGTCGCTGTGCTGGCCGACCGCCTCACAGCGTCCCTATTCTACCAGCGGAGGGCGGTCATTAACATGGCGGGCGATGTGTCGACGGTGTTGGCGCGAACTGTCGTCCGCAGTACGAGGGAGATGCCGTCTGGAGCGGTCCGCCTGCCTGAACGTGCAGCTGACGCGGAGGGGAATGCCGTTATTGATGAGACGAAGACCATGGAGGCGCAAGTTCAGGAAGCGCAGTGGATCCTGGAGCTGAAGGTGTGTTCTGACTGTTCACCGACTGCATCGTGCTTTGCGTGTGCGGGTGTTCCTGTCTTGGCGCCTGTGTGACCTGCAATCAGGGTACGGAAGGCTGCCAGTCGTACCTCTCGGCGCTGGGAGCGTCGCAAGCACCAACTAACATCCGCCTGTCTTGTCCATTGGCTTTTGATCTGTCGTTGCTCCTTGTCGTGTGCCGTCTTTCTGCATGTCAGCCACACCTCGTCGCATTTCTACGCAAGAGCTTCGCGTCGCCGCGCGGACCGGCAGACGTCTGGGTCGACATGGCCGCCGTCAATGACCACATTCAAGAGTGGACCAAAGACCGATTCGATGTCGACGACAGCGCGGCAGACGCGCTGCTGGCGCGTAAATGGCGACTGCCGCAGCGCGGCCGCCGCTCCGCGCCTGCAGCGGCAGGCGATGCGGTCGCGGACGCCGAGGAAGGCGTGGGTGCGTCATCCAGCAATGGAAAAACGATGGCCTACAAGTACCTGCACCGCACCGTGTCGCACTTCTACCAGGGCCTGGGCAACAAGGCGGTCGCCGCTTTCAGTACGTATGTCAACAACAAGGAGCATATTGGAAGCCTCCGTCGTGTGCGCGGCACGCGCACCAAGTTCGAGGTCGTGTTCTCTGCTGGTGACGCGGCGGCCATGCTCGCCGACGACAGCTTCATCACCGAGTTCGCGTACCGTGCCGGAATCACCCACGCCCTGGAGGTCGTGTTCTCCGTTGCAGGTGTCCTGGACAGCTACACCGAGGCGGGAACCGTGCCCGGCGGGCACCCCGGCATTTGCTGCCTGATGTCACACGTCGCATTCGTGACGATGAAGATCCGTGCGCACCTGACCAAGCAGGCCGCTACTGCTGCCGACTCTGACGACGCCGACGTCGGTGCGCCGGTACTGAATGGAGGCCACCGGGCAGAGTGGGTGCAGGAGCTCGTCGCTGTCCAGCAGGCGTTAGCTGCCCAAGGTGGGCGTCCGAGCAACGGGCTGCGCATCACCGACGGCGCCAACGTGCGGTGCACCGACCCGTCGCATCGCTCCCCGTCGACGCCGGCCAGCCCCGGACCCTCTAACTCACCGGTTGCCGGCGTTCCTGCGGCGATGGGTGCCGCTATGCAGACCCCCGTCGCTGGCGCGTCCGGATCCACGCCTCATAGCGACGATGATGAAGAGCCGTCCGACGGTGAGGCGAGTGCGCCGCTCGAGCGCGCCGCCGTTGCCGCCGCACACGCCGCCGCGGCGCACGCCATGGAGGGAGTGTACGAGGAGCTCGACTAATGGATCTCACCGTGCCAGTGAGCGGCTGCACGTCGGTTCTCGCTCGCATCGCCTGCTGGTCCGATGGCCCTCCTTCATCCTGGCTCGCACCACTTGCGCCGTTTGGGAGCCATGCCACGTTTGTTTTATTCATGGGTAGGTAGGTAGTTTGCAGGTCGATAGGGGTCTGTTAGCGTCGCTTGGTATCCGGCAAGCGGGCCGGGTTGATTTTTATAGTCGTTTGTTTGCCGCCTTGTGACGCGCCGCGTCGCCTGATCGGTGTTCGGCTCGGGTGTTTTGCGTTCTGGACGAGTCGTGCAACAAAGTGTATGCCGTGGAAGTCGGAAACAGATGCACAGCATGCCATGTCGTCCACCCATAAATGACAGAGAAACACCCTGGCCGGTGCCCTGGTCTCTGGAATCGGGGCACCCAGCCGGGCCGGTCGTGCATAAACAATTCCACCTGCTCGCGGAAGGACTGTCATATCACCCTGTCGGTCCTTACCTCCGGCTTCGCTAGCATATCTAAGCCCAGGGACCTGCTCACGAGACCACGGCCTCGTGACGGGGACCTTGCACCCGAACTTGTTTAGCACGGGAGTCACTCCCGTTCGGGACCAGGCGCCTGAACGGGAGGTGAACGGGAGGTGAACGGGAGCGTCTCCCGTTCGGCGTGTCGATTTTTCTGACGATTGC
>ENA-ORXC01001719-ORXC01001719.1-marine-metagenome-genome-assembly--contig:-NODE-1719-length-12585-cov-67.081548_pt1 | contig 12585 bp, 7 predicted proteins | sample MGYA00237865_ERZ511478 | MGnify/ENA metagenome assembly ERZ511478 | reverse complement strand
TTTATGAACCGCACATTAAACAATCGTCATCACCTTCGGCAGCTTTTGCTTGTGCTATGATTGCTTTCATTTCTTCTGGCGTCATAGGGGCTGTGTTAGGCTGCTGTGCAGTAGTTTGCTCTTTAAGTTGTGCTTGCTGTGCTTCATAAGCAGGAGCTGGCTCTTCTAAGCTCATTTGCACTTGCATATCTGCAACGTTTTGCGCGTGTTGAGCAATAGCATCTACCTTAGATATCTCTGCTTGTGGAGCAGGTATAGGTGCTGGTGCTGGCGCTTGAGTTGCTGTAAGCGTTTGTGCAGCTCTTGCCGCTACTTGCTGTTTTGGCGCTGTAGGTGCAGTAACCGGAGCTTCTTTTTTCTTTGCAGAAAGTGTAAACTTCTTAGCATCTACCGCAGATTTTGTACGGAGGTAATACATACCTGTTTTTAATCCGCTTTGCCACGCGTAGAAGTGCATAGAGGTAAGTTTTGCAAAGTTTGCCCCTTCCATAAATAAGTTAAGAGATTGTGACTGGTCAATAAAGTACCCTCTCTGGCGAGACATATCTATAATATCTTTCATAGACATTTCCCATACAGTTTTATACAGTTCTTTTAAGTCTGCAGGTATCACATCTATCCCTTGTATAGATCCATTTGCACGCATAATAGCTGCTTTAAGATCATCATTCCAAAGGTTAAGCGCCACGAGGTCTTCTAGTAGGTGCTTGTTTACCACAATAAACTCTCCAGACAGCACACGACGTGTATAAATATTAGAAGTATATGGTTCAAAAGCCTCGTTATTACCAAGTATTTGAGAAGTAGATGCTGTAGGCATAGGTGCTACAAGTAGTGAGTTACGCACACCGTGCTCCATTACTTCTTTACGAAGTGATGCCCAGTCCCAACGACCACTTAATTCCTCATCCTTTATATTCCATAGGTTATACTGGAACTCTCCTTGTGAGATAGGTGATCCTTCAAAACTTTGGTAAGGTCCTTCTACCTTAGCCATATCTTTTGAAGCTGTTACCGCTGCAAAATATAGTGTCTCAAAAATCTCTTGGTTAAGCTTTTTAGCCTCGTCACTTGTAAAAGGCAAACGTAGTTTTATAAATGTATCTGCAAGACCCTGCACCCCAAGTCCGATAGGACGGTGACGCATATTAGAGTTTTCTGCCTCAATTACTGGGTAGTAGTTACGATCTATTACCTTGTTAAGATTCTTTGTTGCACGTACCGTGATTTTATAAAGCTCTTCGTGATCAAAAGCACCGTTCTTTACAAACATAGGTAATGCTATAGATGCAAGGTTACATACCGCCACCTCGTCTTCTGATGTATACTCAAGAATCTCTGTACATAAGTTTGAAGAACGTATGGTACCAAGGTTTTTCTGGTTAGACTTACGGTTTGCAGCATCCTTGTAGAGCATATATGGTGTACCTGTCTCAATTTGAGACTCCATAATTTTCTCCCACAGTTCACGTGCTTTTATAGTCCTGCGACCTCTTTCTTCTTGCTCGTACTTTGTATAAAGCGCTTCAAACTCTTCACCGTGTACGTTAAAAAGGTCTGGACATTCATTAGGACACATAAGTGTCCACTTTCCATCCTCTTGTACTCGTTTCATAAACAAGTCTGAGATCCACATTGCATAAAAAAGATCACGGGCTCTCATCTCTTCTGCTCCGTGGTTTTTCTTAAGATCTAAGAAGTCAAAAATATCTGCGTGCCAAGGCTCCATATAGATTGCAAAAGAACCTTTACGTTTTCCTCCTCCTTGATCTACATAACGTGCCGTGTCATTAAACACTTTAAGCATAGGCACAATACCGTTAGACGTACCATTAGTACCTCCTATATATGCCCCCTTTGCACGTATGTTGTGTATAGATAATCCTATACCTCCTGCGCTTTGAGAAATCTTTGCTGTTTGTTTAAGTGTATCGTATATACCTTCTATACTGTCATCCTTCATTGTAAGTAGGAAACAAGATGACATTTGAGGCTTAGGTGTACCTGAGTTAAATAATGTAGGTGTAGCGTGTGTAAAGTATTTTTTAGACATTAACATATATGTCTCCTTTGCTGCCTCTAGATCGTTAAGGTGAATCCCTATAGATACACGCATTAACATATGCTGAGGACGCTCTGCTATCTGACCGTTAATCTTAAGTAGGTATGAACGCTCAAGTGTTTTAAAACCAAAGTAATCATATCCAAAATCACGGTTATAGATAATTGTTGAGTCTAGCTCATCTTTATTATCCATAATGACTTTATACACCTCGTCTGCTACCATAGGTGCCTTCTTACCAGTACGTGGATTTACGTATTGATAAAGGTCTGTCATCACTTCAGAAAATGACTTCTTTGTGTTCTTATGTAAGTTTGATACAGAGATACGTGCTGCAAGCTTTGCATAATCTGGGTGACTTGTAGTCATAGATGCTGCAGTTTCTGCTGCAAGGTTATCTAGCTCACTTGTAGTAACACCGTCGTACAACCCTTCTATAACACGCATTGAGATCTTTACCGGATCTACAAAATCACTTAGCTCGTAACATAACTTCTTTACCCTTGCGGTGATTTTGTCAAACATAACCGGTTCCTGACGGCCATCTCTTTTTACTACATACATACACTTAAAATATTGTGAATTCTCATAAGTTTCCCCCTTTTGAGAATTCGGTTAGAATTAGGGATGACAGTCTCTTTTGGAGAATGTATCCATTGGTTATTGTTATGGCGATTGCGTGTTGTTACGCTTTCGCGAAAGCGGAAAAGTAAACCTCTTCCACCTACTAATTATTTATTATAATGCTTTAGAAAGATGCATCAAAGCTTATAGACTGACCACTACCGTCGTCATCTTTATCTTTTACAACTCCTGCTTTTTGATACTCTCCTACTCGCTTCTCAAAGAAGTTAGTTTTACCTTGAAGTGAAATCATATCCATAAAGTCAAATGGATTTGCCGTATTGTATACTTTCTCACAATCTAGCTCTGTAAGTAAACGGTCTGTCACATACTCTAAGTACTGTGTCATTAAGTTTGAATTCATCCCAATAAGACTTACTGGAAGTGACTCTGTGATAAACTCACGCTCTATATCTAGTGCGTTTACGATAATCTCTGTAATACGCTCTTTTGGCACTTTATTTACAAGGTGGTGATTGTGCAGGTGTACGGCAAAATCACAGTGTACGCCCTCATCACGAGAGATAAGCTCGTTTGAGAATGTAAGTCCTGGCATAAGCCCTCTCTTTTTTAACCAGTATATAGAACAAAATGCTCCTGAGAAAAAGATCCCCTCTACCGCTGCAAATGCGATAAGACGCTCTGCAAAGCTTGGTGAGTCTATCCATTTAAGAGCCCAGTCTGCTTTTTTCTTAATTGCAGGAAAGTTTTCAAGTGCATTAAAAAGCTTGTCCTTCTCTACCTCGTCTTTTACATAGGTATCGATAAGTAATGAGTAGGTTTCAGAATGTATGTTTTCCATCATAATCTGGAAACCGTAGAAGAATTTTGCTTCTGAGTATTGTACTTCATTTACAAAGTTTTCTGCTAGGTTTTCATTTACAATACCGTCTGATGCTGCAAAGAAAGCAAGTATGTGTTTTATAAAGTAGCGCTCATCTTCTGTAAGTTTTCCTTTCCAATCTACAAGATCTTGGTGAAGGTCTATCTCTTCTGCAGTCCAAAAACTAGCTTCAGACTTCTTATACCACTCCCATATATCATCGTGCTGTATAGGGAATATCACAAATCTATCTTTATTTTCTGCTAGGATTGGTTCTACGAAGCTCATACTTTTTCTTTTAATTATTAATCTTTTTCATTCTACTTGGGACTAACAAATATCAAGAAAAAAGAGCCGGAGGCTTCAGAATTAACACTGTCGTTATTCACAAAGTTTTCAACACAGGTTATTTCTTACTTTTCATAAAAATTTCTAAAATTATATATTCATTTACTTGATTTTCAATTATTTACAATTCATTTTCAATCTTATTAACAATTGGAATTTTAATGGTTTAAAACTAGCCTAGCAAGGGCTTTTAGGCTTGCTTAGGACGGTTTTTAATAACGTTTTAATAAGAATATAGAGAACCCATTTGTGGGTCTGAATAAAAAGAATCATGACAAAAAAAAATCCGTTTTTAAGACGGATTTTTTTAAAATATTTAAAAGATTATTTACTACTGATTTTGATATTTAAATCTTGAAATCATTTTGATGCGCACAAATTTGCTTAGGTAGACTTAAGACAAAAAGGCAAGCGCTAGAAGGATAATTACAATAACAACAATGGTAATTTTCATAATGTCTTATATGTTAATGGGGTTACTTATGCTGTAAATATCACCTTAATTCATAGCTTATGTTAGGGTCAAAAGACCCTTTTTGTCATTTGAAATAAAAAAACCAACACCTCCCGATAACTATATGATGGGTTATAACGCTTTCGCGAAAGCATAAAAAAAAGTCTCAAACCTTAGTGGCTTGAGACTTTTATATAATCTATTTGTGTTGCTATGTTGCAACGCTTACATTCTTGTTATCCTTTAAGACTAGCAGAAAGGTACTCACGGTTCATACGAGCGATGTTCTCAAGAGAAATCCCTTTAGGACACTCAACCTCACAAGCCCCTGTGTTTGTACAGTTTCCAAATCCTTCTTCATCCATCTGTTTTACCATATTAAGAACACGATCTGTAGCCTCTACTTGACCTTGTGGTAATAAAGCAAACTGGCTCACCTTTGCAGATACAAATAGCATTGCACTTGCATTTTTACAGCTTGCAACACAAGCACCACAACCTATACAAGTTGCTGCAGCAAAAGCGTCGTCTGCATCTGCCTTTTCAATTGGAATTGAGTTTGCATCTTGTGTATTACCAGAAGTATTTACAGAAATAAATCCTCCAGCGTGCTGTATACGATCAAAAGCAGAACGATCTACCATAAGATCTTTTATCACTGGGAATCCATCTGCTCTAAAAGGCTCTATTGTAATAGTCTCACCATCTTTAAACTTGCGCATATGTAGCTGACAAGTTGTTACAAGACGATCTGGCCCGTGTGCTTCTCCATTAATAAACATAGAACAAGACCCACAGATACCTTCACGACAATCGTGATCAAACACTACTGGCTCTTCTCCTTCATTAATGAGCTTATTGTTAAGCACATCCATCATCTCTAAGAAAGACATATCTCCATCGATACCATCGATAGGGTATGTCACCATTTGTCCTTTAGCTTGTGCGTTTTTTTGACGCCAAATTTTTAACGTTAGTTTCATATATCTTTCTTATTTATAACTTCTTTGTTTTACTTCAATGTTCTCATAGTTGAGCTCTTCTTTATGCAATACTGCATCTTTTGGCGCTCCTTTATACTCCCACGCAGATACGAATGTAAAGTTTTCGTCATCACGTAGTGCTTCTCCTTTTTGCGGTCCGTCTAGCTCTACAGATTCTTCTCTAAAGTGACCTCCACAAGACTCGTTACGAGTAAGTGCATCTTTTGCAAAAAGCTCACCTAACTCTAAGAAGTCTGCCACACGTAACGCTTTTGCAAGCTCTTCGTTAAACTCATTTTGAGTACCTGGCACTCTTACTTCTTTATAGAACTCATCACGTAGTGCAGAGATTTCATCTATGGCGCTCTGTAGATCTGTCGCGTTACGAGACATACCACATTTGTTCCACATAATCTTTCCGAGCTTTTTATGGAAATAATCTACAGCTTTAGTTCCTTCGTTATTTACAAGGGCATCTACTTGCTTACGTACATTTTGCTCTGCTTCTTCAAACTCTGGAGTATCTGTTGAGATAGGTCCCGTACGTATATCGTGTGATAAGTAATCACCTATTGTGTATGGCAGTACAAAGTATCCATCTGCAAGACCTTGCATAAGAGCAGAAGCTCCCAGGCGGTTTGCACCGTGATCTGAGAAGTTTGCTTCGCCTATCGCATATAATCCCTCTACAGTAGTCTGTAAGTTATAATCTACCCATAGACCTCCCATTGTGTAATGTACTGCTGGGTAAATCATCATAGGCGTGTTGTATGGATCTTGATCTACAATCTTGTTGTACATCTGGAATAAGTTACCATACTTTGTTTTTACAACTTCTTGACCTAGCTTCTTTACAAGTGCCTTATCATTTGCATCAAGGTGTTGTACATACGCTTGCTCTTTACCATAACGCTCTATTGCCGAAGCAAAGTCAAGGTAAACAGCCTCTCCTGTTTTATTTACTCCAAAGCCTGCATCACAACGCTCTTTTGCCGCTCTTGAGGCAACATCACGAGGTACAAGGTTACCAAATGCTGGGTAACGACGCTCTAGGTAGTAATCTCTATCTTCTTCTTTAAGATCTGTAGGCTTAAGACGCCCCTCGCGTATTGCGATTGCATCTTCTTTCTTTGCAGGTACCCATATACGACCATCATTACGTAATGACTCAGACATCAGGGTAAGCTTAGACTGGTGATCACCAGATACTGGGATACACGTAGGGTGTATTTGAGTATAACAAGGATTTGCAAAGTAAGCACCACGTTTGTGAGCTTTCCAAGCAGCAGTTACGTTAGACCCCATCGCGTTAGTAGAAAGGTAGAACACATTACCATATCCTCCAGTTCCTAATACAACGGCGTGCGCACTGTGACGCTCTATCTCACCTGTTATTAAGTTACGTGTTATAATACCACGCGCTTTACCGTCTACTTTTACGATGTCTAGCATCTCGTGACGGTTATACATTTTAATCTTACCACGACCTATCTGGCGGTTCATCGCAGAGTAAGCACCTAGTAATAATTGTTGTCCTGTTTGACCTTTTGCGTAGAAGGTACGACTCACAAGCACCCCTCCAAAAGAACGGTTGTCTAATAGCCCACCATAATCACGTGCAAAAGGAACTCCTTGTGCAACACACTGGTCAATAATATTTGCCGAAACCTCAGCAAGACGGTATACGTTAGACTCTCTAGAGCGGTAATCACCACCCTTTACCGTATCATAAAATAAACGGTATGTTGAGTCTCCATCTCCTTGATAGTTTTTTGCGGCGTTTATACCTCCTTGTGCAGCAATAGAGTGTGCACGACGAGGTGAATCTTGAAAACAAAAAGCTTTCACGTTATACCCAAGCTCTGCAAGCGTTGCTGCTGCAGATCCTCCGGCAAGACCCGTACCTACAACTATTACATCTATAAGACGCTTGTTTGCAGGGTTTACAAGATTAATGTCATTTTTATGTTTTGTCCACTTATCAGCTAGTGGTCCTTGAGGTATTTTAGAATCTAATGCCATAGCTATATTTTTTAGTGAGGGATTTGGTTAAGGTGTAAGTACACAGCAATAAGTATAAAACCTACTGGTATTGCAACTGCCCAAACCTTTGCAAATTTTGAAAGTGCTTTTGAGTATGCATTATTAAAACCAACAGACTGAAAAGTAGAAGCAAACCCGTGCCATAAGTGTAAAGCAAGTAATACAAATGATATTACATAAAGTGCCACTCGCACTGGGCTTTCAAATTTATGCACAGTCTCTGCATAATATCTTGTAGGATCTTCTGGTGCAAACTCAACATATTTATGAATCATCTCTGGAATCCAGAAATCATAAAAGTGAAGACCTAAAAACGCAAGAATCACAAGTCCTGATAAAATCATATTACGAGAAGTCCAAGGCGCTGCTTCTCCTCCTTTGTAGTTTGCATACTTAACAGGACGCGCTTTTCTGTTTTGTAATTCTAACACAAAGCCCATCACAAAGTGAAAAACCACTCCAAAGATTAATACAGGTTGCAACGCAAACTGTACTAATGGGTTTGTACCCATAAAGTGGGACCAAGCATTAAACGTATCTGGATCAATTACAGCTGTACTGTTGATCACGAAGTGTTGTGTCAAAAAGATCACAAGAAAGAGTCCGGAAAGTGCCATTGCTACTTTACGCCCTATTGAAGATTTTAATAATCCGCTCATTTAGTTTTAGTTTGGAATAATCCCAACAAAAATACGGCGCAAACGTTGTTTTAGCAACCTTAGAGCGTTTGTATTCTTACTATTTAGAATCATTATAAAAACCTTAACGCAGCTGTTCAAGATTTAACAATCACCTCCTACCTAAACCTATATATGATTAAACACTTTCAAAATTTTTGAAAAAGACTTACGAGACATTAAAAAACCCATTACATCTTACGAGGCAATGGGTTCTAAAAAAGATTTTAAAAGTGCTACTACTCAACTAACAGCGTGGTAGTTGCAACTTCTGTATTACCACCTCCACCGTCTAAAACGACAGTATATGTTCCTTTAGGTAGATAATATTTTCCGTTTTTTGTTTTCTTAATATTAAGAGAACTATCTGCTTTTTCAAGATATTTTTTTCCTTTTTCAGTAATCGTTAAGTCATACGAGACTTGGTTAATTCCCGCTGCTGGATTTAACGCCATACGGTTTAACTCCTTTCCTTCTGTACTTTTTACGACTAACTCGTATTTACCTGAGTTGCTCGTGTAATAACTTATAGGTGTAGATGGCTCAAAAGGATCAGACCAGTTACTCCAGCTTGTTCCCCATCTTCGGCTATGCTCAACTTCGGCGATATCAAAAATCTCTGCCGTTTTATTAAGAGACACGTTTTGAATAGCACTAAGATCTGTTCTGTAGATGCTTCTTCCGTGGGTTCCTAGCAAGAGATGGTTTGCTTTCTTTTGGATTTTCATATCGTGTACGGCTACAGCTGGAAGTGGTGCTGTGCTGTCTCCAGATTCCGCTTTCGCGAAAGCGTGATAAGAAGTACCACCATCTAGACTCACATAGGCACCATTATCTGTACCTACATAAACGATATTATCCTTTACTGGGTCTTCTACAATAACATTTACCGGAGACATAGGGATGTTTGCCGAAATGTCTTTCCAGGTTTCCCCATAATTATCAGAAACATAAACGTAGGTTTTAAAATCATCCCATCTATAACCGTTAAGAGTTACGTATACACGCTCTTTTTTATGCTCACTTGCCACAATGCGAGATACCCATAAGTCTTTTGGCAATGTACCTGTAATATCTTTCCAGTCGCCACCACCATTTGTCGTTACACTTACCTTACCATCATCACTACCTGTATAAATAAGTCCAAACTCAAACGGAGATTCTGAAACTGTAGCGAGTGTACCGTAAGCGACGTTACCCGGCTTACCGCCGTTAGTAAGATCTGGGCTTATAGCTACCCAGTCATCACCTTGATTCATAGATCGCATTAACTTGTTACCACCCAGATATAAGATGTCTTGGTTATGACTACTTAGTAAGATAGGCGTCTGCCAGTTAAAACGATAAGGCGTTTCTCCTAACTCGTGCTTGATATCAAATCTCTTGTTTTCACCCGTCTCACGGTTAATACGATAATAACTCCCAAATTGAAATCCAGTGTACACAATATTTGCATCTCTATTATCTACCTGCACTTGCATACCATCTCCTCCCATAATCATCTCCCAAGGGTACTGCCCTCTTTGCAACCAAGATTTATCTTGTGATGCATTGCTAGGTGCAACCCATACACCATTATCCTGAAGACCGCCATACACGTTGTAAGGCTCTTGATTATCTACCTGTATGTAGTAAAATTGCCCGACAGAAGGGTCGTTTGCTTTTATCCAGTTTGCACCATCATCATAACTTATGTTTACACCACCGTCATTACCATTTATGAGGTGATTTTCATTTTTTGGATTAATCCATAATGCGTGATGATCTGAGTGTACATTTTCTGCACTTATGCTTGTAAAGGTTTTACCTCCATCTTTAGACTTTACAATAGGTACTCCGTAAATATAGATATCTTCCTTATCTGATGGATTTACATTAATCTCTCCAAAGTAATAGCCGTAACTATAGTAAAGAGCGTCTATGTATCCTTTATGTGTTTTTTTCCAGGTCTTCCCTCCATCATTAGATCTATATACCTCTGCTCCTACTACAGGTGTGTCAAAAAGCTGTGTGTTTGCCGTTTGTAAATAGGTTGCAATATCTGCAGGTACAGCATCACCTTGTCTCACGATAGACTTTACGTTTGCAGCTCTGTACTTTTCTTGAAAGCCGTTAGACTTTAAAAAGTTATCGAGTCGCTTGTTATCTAAACTTAAAAACTGAGCAACACTCATTGTTTTAAAATCATCTTTGTATAAAGCATCAGATTTTTGTGGTCTTTTCTTACCCTCTTCTCTTCTAAACTGGCTATCGTGCACAGCATACACCGTGTTTTTATCATACACTGCAAGACCTATACGACCTACTCCCTTACCAGCAGGAAAGCTATATAACTTTGTCCAAGTGTCACCAGCATCTGTACTCTTGTAAATACCAGAGCCACTACCAGAGCCTTCAAAATTCCACGCCTTTCTATCCTTCTCCCAAGAAGAGGCATACATCAGGTTAAAATCATTTGGATCATTATCTATATCAATGATACCAGAGGCATCATCTACATACAGCGTCTTTTTCCAGGTGAGGCCACCATCTGTAGTTTTATAAACTCCACGTTCTTCATTTTTTGAGTATAAGTGTCCTACAGCACCTACCACAACCTCATCTGGATTTTCTGGATTAATAAGGATGCGCCCTATATGGTGCGAGTCTGTAAGACCCATATTTTTCCAAGTCTTGCCACCATCTGTAGATTTGAGAAGACCTATCCCTGCATAACTAGAGCGCGATGCATTATTTTCTCCCGTACCTACCCAGATAGTATTACTAGGCCAGTGCACTGTTACTTCTCCTACGTTTTGTGTAGGAGCATTATCCATCACTGGGGTAAATGTGGTCCCATTATTATTAGTATACCACAACCCTCCAGAAGCATAACCTACATAAAACTCTGATGGCATATCTGGATTAATAGCTAGATCTACCACACGGCCACTCATAATAGAAGGACCTATGTTTTCAAAAGGAATATTTTTTACAAGACTATTTTGAGCTGCTAGCATTTTTTCTTTAACAGCCTGCTCTTGTTGTTGCGTTGTAGATGCAGCTTGCTGTGAGTTTCCATTTGCAAGCGCAAAAAGCAGCGCTCCAGATGCTAGAAAGTAACGTATGTTCATTTGGTTTGGATTTTATAAGGCAATGAAAATACGCAAAGGACTTATTTTAAGAAAACTTTTGGATTTAGTTTAACAAGTAGAAGTCCTTTTTTGGGGTTATGAGTTGTTACGCTTTCGCGAAAGCGTACCCAAATTTGTATTTTTACATTCTAATCAAGAGCTACAATGAAATACGACCTTATAGACAACGCACTTTTTATAAAAAACCGCAAAAACTTTATGGCACAAATGAAGCCAAATAGTCTAGCCGTTTTTAATAGTAATGACATTTACCCCGTGAGTGCAGATAGCACACTCCCTTTTGAGCAACACCGTGATATTTTTTACTTAAGTGGTGTAGACCAAGAAGAGTCTGTACTTGTTATGTTTCCGGACTGTCCAAAAGAGAAGTATCGCGAGATTCTTTTTGTAAGAGAAACAAATGATCATATTGCTGTCTGGGAAGGTGAAAAACTTACCAAAGAAAAAGCCACAGCTACTTCTGGAGTTAAAACGGTACTCTGGCTGCAAGACCTAGAAAAAGTATTTGCAGAACTTATGACCTATGCAGAGACGGTATATGTAAATACTAATGAGCACTACAGAGCAAGTGTTGAGACAGAGACTCGTGAAGATCGCTTTACAAAATGGTGGAAAGCAAAGTACCCTGCTCACAGTGTAGCAAAGAGCAACCCTATCTTACAACGCCTGCGCTCTGTAAAAGATCAAATAGAGCTAGACCTTATGCAAAAGGCTTGTGATATTACTAATAAAGGTTTCCGTCGTGTGCTTGGATTTGTAAAACCTGGGGTATGGGAATATGAGATTGAAGCAGAATATATACACGAGTTTTTAAGAAACCGTTCTAAAAAGTTTGCATACACACCTATTATTGCTTCTGGAAATAATGCAAACGTGCTACACTACATAGAAAACAACCAGCAGTGCAAAGCTGGAGATCTTATCCTTATGGATGTAGGTGCAGAGTATGCAAATTACTCTAGTGATATGACGCGCACCATACCTGTGAGTGGTCGTTTTACAGATAGACAAAAAGCCGTTTACAATGCTGTTTTAAAAGTAAAAGACGAGGCAACAAAACTCCTAGTACCAGGAACTTTATGGGAGCAATACCACGTAGAGGTAGGTAAGATTATGACTTCTGAGCTACTAAGCTTAGGACTACTAGACAAGGCAGATGTACAAAATGAAAACCCAGACTGGCCAGCATACAAGAAGTACTTTATGCACGGTACTTCTCACCACATAGGTCTTGACACGCACGACTATGGTTTACTACACGAACCTATGCAGGCAAATCAAGTCTTTACCGTAGAGCCAGGAATTTACATTCCAGATGAAGGTTTTGGGATTAGACTAGAGGATGATGTGGTTATCCAAGAGTCTGGCGAGCCTTTTAATCTTATGCGTGATATCCCTATCACGGTACAAGAAATAGAAGATTTAATGAATAGCTAG
>ENA-ORXC01001718-ORXC01001718.1-marine-metagenome-genome-assembly--contig:-NODE-1718-length-12609-cov-3.160230_pt1 | contig 12609 bp, 9 predicted proteins | sample MGYA00237865_ERZ511478 | MGnify/ENA metagenome assembly ERZ511478 | reverse complement strand
GCATTTGCTGGGCGATTGCGGCATCTAGCTTACGAGCGTGAGCAATTTTTGGTAACGTGATTTGCAGCTCGTCATAGGCGCTCTGCGTATCAGTGTCAGCTGCTTTTAGCGCATTCACCGCGTGCGCAAAGCGCTCTTGTTGCTGCGGCAACTGATGGTTTAGTGCCTGCTGATCATTTTGCAAGCGTTTAACGTCATTACGATTATGGGCAAGTTGACTGTATTGGCTGTCAATCTCCAAGGCTTTATTGGCGGCGTTAAGACGCTTAGCGTCAGGAGCGAAATCTGCCTGCGCTTGCTTGGCAACCGTAATCTCGTTTTGATGATTATCGACGTTCTTTTTTAATTCTGCCACCGTATCGAGCCAATTGATTTGCGCTTGCAGACGTTGATACTGTTGTTGCTGCTTGATTTGCGCGGTTTGATGCGAGGTTAATTTTTCCTTAATCAGCGCTTCTTCATCGGCGTCTAACAAAGTTAAACCATCCAAGCCAAACTGTAGTTTATTTAAAATTTCTTCTTCCGCGCGTTTTTTTTCAAAGACATGGGTCGATATCGTCGCGTAGATATCTGTACCCGTGATTTTTTCTAAGATATCGGCGCGCTCATCGGCCTTAGCCTTTAAAAACGCGGAAAAACTGCCCTGCGCCAGTAAGATTGAACGCGTGAACTGCTGAAAATCCATTCGTGTCAGCTCAACGATTTTTTCTTTGGTGCGTGAGAGTTTGCTTTCTAATATTTCATCGCCTTTAAGCTTGTCATCTTTGCTATCGGCATTATTGTGATGGTTAGTTTTAGGCGTTACCAAAGCGATTTCGTGGGTGGCATCTTGCAAGTTACCATCCGCCTTGCCATAAGCGCGGCGCTGTCCCCAGCGGCAGCGATATTGCGTGCCATTTAGATCAATGACCACTTCCGCGAAACACTCTGCCGTTTGCCGCGTCATGACCTCGTTGCTACTTTTACTGATGTTATTGATCCGCGGCGTCTCACCATAGAGCGCCAGACAAATCGCATCCAAAATCGTGGTCTTGCCAGCGCCAGTCTGCCCAGTAATGGCAAAGATGCCTTCATTGATAAACGCAGAATCAGCGAAATCGATATGCCATTCGCCCTTTAAAGAGTTTAAGTTTTTGAGTCGCAGTTCGATTAGGCGCATGTGTCGGTCTTTGTCGTTTGAATGGATGGTTGTGCTTGGGCTTTGGAACTTATGTTTTGATGCCGCGCTCATTGCTCATTTATTCAGCTTGAACGTCATCATGGTAGATATTATGGAGTATCTGCTGATAGGCGCTGCGTAATGAGGCTTTTTGCGTATCGGCAATGCCATTGATTTCTAAGCATTTATCAAACACATCAAGCTCATTTAAATCTTGTAAGGTTACAGAAGATTGCTGCTGATTGAGGACTTTATTGTAGGTGCGCGTATTTTTGATTTTTAACACTTCGCAAGTTAAACCCTCAATCATGGCATTCACTTCTTCACGCAGCTCATTGACGATTTCATCACCGTCATAAATCACTTCTAGCCAAATAGACTCTGAGGACTTTAATGATTTTATCGTAGCAGCGATGGTCGTCAAATCACCCGTTATCTGCGCCAATTTTTGAAAACAAGGAATCGGCAGCGAGATTACCTGCATTTGCCGTAACTCATCATGATGCAGTCGTTGGGAAGTTAAATCAGACGTTGTAAAAGTGGAATCAAGCTGCATCGCCTTTGACTGAGTAAAGGGTTCTTCATTGACGTTAATTGCGGCGCTTTCTTCTTGCTCAACAAAGCCAAATAAATCATCCATAAATTCAGGCGTTTGAATGACTGCTTTTTTCGCGACTTTTTCAACCTTACTTGTAGTATTGGCAGGCTGAAGAATAGTACTCTCATCAGACAAAGATTTTTCTACTTCGCCAAACTCTACCAACAACACTTGTTTTTGCTGCTTTGCTTCGCCAAAACCCATGGCGATAGGCGAGCCTGAATAGCGGATATGCTCACAGCCGCCGACGCGCTGCGGCACGTGTAAATGCCCCAGTGCCACATAATCAAAGCCATCATCAAACATGTCAGCGGAGATTTGACCGAGCGAGCCGACGTAGAGATCGCGCACGCCATCATCTTCTGTAGTCTTACTACCTGCGGCGAATAAATGCCCCGTCGCGATAATAGGAATATGGCGCTGATGGGCGTTGCTTAAATGCTCCTGTCTTGCTTTGGCAATGCTAGCCACTTCATCATAATGCGCTCGAATACCCTTGATAACATTGGCGTCTTTGCTATCCGCTGACTCGCCAGCATGGCTACCACGCACATCGCGGTCGCGCAGATAGGGCACAGCGGCGATAATACAATGCGGTGTGCCATCAATCGCGTCTAAAACCAACACCTCATCATTTAAATCGTCACAAGCAGTACCGATGACATGGACATTTAGAAACTTTAAGACTTTACTGGGGGCATCTAAAAAAGTCGGGGAGTCGTGGTTGCCCGCGACGATGACGATATGCTCGCAGCACAATTTTGATACTTTACCTAAAAACTCATAATACAGCGCTTGGGCTCTGTTACTTGGCGTCATGGTGTCAAAGATATCACCGGCTACGATAAGTACGTCCACTTTTTGCGCGCTAATGGTCTCTTGTAGCCAACTTAAAAAGGCTTCAAATTCCTCATAACGCATGCGCCCATAAAGTCTGCGTCCCAAATGCCAGTCGGAGGTATGAAGAATAGTAAGCGGTTTAATAGCAAATGCAGGCATAAGTGAACTTAATAATGGTTAGAAGACTGCGATTATTCTAGCAAGAATTGCTGTGGTTTGCTGTGGTTTGCTGTGCTTATAAACTTGTGATTGATTCACTGTGAAAAAGACGGAAAGACTTATTCAGCATTGATGAGTAAATTCAACTTTGGTCAGTAAAATGCTCATCAAATGCAAGAAAATGGGTATCGATATAGTGGTATAGAGGGCTGTGATTATGAGCCTCATTACAAGTACACCTTGCTTATCAAGAATACAACAATCGCCAATCTACTGCTGATGTAACGTCGTTTTATAGTAAGCTGATAAAGATAATTGAGAAGAAAAGGACTATAGAGTAAGGATTACAAAAACCTCTATTAGAGATTGCTTAGAGTATTAATGCATTATGGCTTGTTATGAAAATTTGTGAGCTTTCTAATGCTTGGCTTGCGCATCCTATCACAGTTAACCAACCTCAAAAACTAACTCTTTATTAACACTAAGTGTTGATATTGAATTTCATTACAGCTTTGGCTTATCGTCCCAATCAAGTAAGAATTTTCTACGCAATTCAGGAGTTAGGACTTCAATAGAATGTATAGTTGCTACTCTATCCGTTAAGCATTTTTCATCGCCAGTAGTTTTAAGTTCAGGAAGATTTTTCTTATCAATAAAACCGCCCCCTGCGAAAGCTTCTGTATCAAATGGAACTGCTATTGCATTTAAGATTACAGTTTTTGAATCTAAGTCAACTTTGATATTAGTAGCTTTCGTATTAAACACTGGGGTTATATAACCATCTTCGTCGCCAAATAAAAGACAGCCATTTTTCATTGTAAATGTACCTGATAATAATGCAGTTAATTGAACATTATTACTTTCATCATAATAAGAGAAGAGATCGAGTGAGTTTTTCGTTCTTATCACTGGGTTAGAAGTATTACTTACTGTTTTATTAGTGCAACCAAACTGAAATAGAACTACGATAGTAATTAGGAGAAAATATCTGTTTATCATATGTAATAATCTCATGGCATTGATGGAATAGTAACAGATATTTCATGTGCATTATGTATTGAGGAAAAGTATTTTGGTAATGAATCGACAATCTCGATAGTCGCTTGACCTTAATCGCACTTAACCAATTACTAGTTGCTCCACATCATCAGCGGTCGCCAAATTAGCGACCATTGATAGCGCATGTGCTTGCTGGCTAGTAGGGGCTTTTGCCGCCGCTGTCTTGCCACCGCGCAACCAATTGTTATCAGTATCAGCAGCATTTTCGTTGTTTTGCTCATTGTCTACATGATACCAAGCCAGATCATGATGCAGTCCAACCACATCTCCCATAATCAGCAGAGCAGGCGTGGGTAGCTGATTTTTTTCTTGCAACTCAACGATATTGGCAAGCGTACCAGTCAAAACTTGCTGATTGGGCATACTGGCATTAGAGACAATGGCGATAGGGGTATCGCTACTACGTCCAGCATCAATCAAACCTGTCGTCAAGCGTGGTAGTGAATGCAGCCCCATATAAAACACCACCGTCTCGTCGGTATTTAAAAAGCTTTTAAAGTTGCTGTTTGGCGTGCCAGCCTTCAAAAACCCCGTGACAAAACGTACCGACTGCGAGTGATCGCGGTGCGTCAAAGGAATACCTGCATAACTTGCAGCAGCATTAGCAGCAGTGATACCAGGCACAACTTGATAAGGGACGCCATGCGCACGCAAGCTTTCAATCTCTTCACCGCCGCGGCCAAAGATAAAGGGATCACCGCCTTTTAAACGCACCACACGGCGACCTTCTTTTGCACTATTGACAAGCAGCTCATTGATGCCAAACTGAGCGACGGCATGGTTGCTACGTTTTTTACCGACAAATACTTTGTCAGCATCGCGGCGGCATAAATCCAATACTTGCGGTGATACTAACGCATCATAATAGACGATATCGGCTTGCTGCATGAGGCGCAGCGCTTTAAAGGTCAGCAGCTCTGGATCACCGGGGCCTGCACCGACGATATAAACTTCACCCATTGGATTTTTTACGGTGTGAGATTCTGTAGATGTATTATCTGCTGTACTTTTTTCATTGATAGCGGATGCAGTGTTATCTAAATCCGCTTGCAGTCGCGCCGCTGCTGCATCTTCATTACCAGCAAACATCAGCTGACTGACGTCACCTTCAAAAGCGCGCTCCCAAAACTGACGACGTCCTGTCAGCGTTGGGATTTTGGTTTTTACCTCATCCCGAAAGTCACCAGCCAGCTTGGCCAATTTGCCATAACCTTGCGGGATTAACGTCTCTAGACGTGCGCGCAGTAAACGTGCCAGCACCGGCGCTTTGCCATTGGATGAGATGCCAATCACAATTGGATTACGATCGACGATGGCTGGGAAAATAAAGTCGCATAAATGCGGCGTATCAACCACATTAACGGGAATATTCAGCTCGCTGGCATCAGCATGAATTTGATGATTGAGCGCTTCATCATCGGTAGCGGCGATAATAACGCGTGCACCAGTCATATAAGCTTTATTGTAGTTTTCATAAATCAGTTCGTGCTTGTCATCACTAAGCAAGGCTTGTATCTCAGCGCTGATAGTTGGTGCAAGAATCGTGATCGCAGCACCAGCGCGCCTGAGTAAGTCTGCTTTACGTAGCGCGACATCACCGCCACCAACGATTAATACTTTGTGGTCTTCTAATTTAAAAAATAGCGGAAAGGTGTTCATAGCTTCACCAATGATTCAGTCAATATAAAATATGTCATCATTATGCGGTATCACGCGCTGCGTCTCATGCAGTGAATTGGCATTAACATATTCGTTTTTGTCATGTTGCTGATGGTTTTTGCTAAGATGTGGAATAGCTGGGGAATAAAAACGTAGAAACGTGGCAGAAAAAAACCACAAGCTCAATTTTAAGCTTGTGGCTGATGTGGATTCTAAATCTTATATTTACATGGATAGAGTTTAACGTACTGCCAAAGTCTACTCAAACTCACTTAGCATCTTAGTAATACGCGCATCTTTTTGTTGCCAAATGTCCTCGAGCCAATCAAACATCATTTTTTTAGTGGCTTCATCACGGTCATAGCCACCATCCATAATGGCCGCAAATAACTCGTCCGGTATGGTTAAGCGCGTCACATCGACGCCCAAGCGACGGATATTACCTTTCCATAAATCATCATAGTCAGGCGCACCGTCGGGATAGACGATAGTCATGTCTAAAATCGAATCCAATTCATTGCCTAACGCATTAAGCGCCAATGACAACCCGCCAGCACGTGGTTTTAATAAATGCTCATAAGGTGAGCCTTGCTTATCATGTTTTTCTTTAGTAAAGCGCGTGCCTTCCAAATAGTTTAATAGCGCAAAAGGTTTGTTCTTTAATTGACGACAGGCCCGCTTTGCTTCTTCGATATCCTTACCTTTGAGGGCAGGATTTTTGGCAATCGCTTCTTTAGAGTGGCGGCGCATCATTGGGAAGTCTAAAAAGTAAAAGGCTTGACCGATCACGGGAATATAAATCAAATTAAACTTAGTGAAAAACCGCGTCAAAGGCAGGGTATCTTGGCTGATATATTGCACGATACTGGTATCGACCCACGACTGATGGTTACTGACCAAGAGATACTGCTTGTCTTCGCTTAGATCATCGGGCAGGCTGATACGCCAGTCTTTATGAGGTAGGGCGTGGTCGATAACGGCATTATTAGTATTAATCCAATACTTAGTAATCGCAATTAAGGCATCATCGGTCAGTTTTGACCCAGTCAATACTTTCGCCGCGCCCATAGTCCAGACCGGTAGACCAACCAACGCACTATTGGCAGTGAGGACGCCAGTACCCGTCAAAAAAGAAGCGGCCTTGCCGACAGCTGGCAATTTATCATGCAGTTTTTCATAGAATGAATCGATTTTTTTCATTAAAGGCATATCAAATATCCGTATTGATGAGTGTAGCAAAGCCATGATCGAGCTTGATGATAAATAGGCGCACAAGTAGCCGCAACGACGGGCAGCTTCGTCCATAGTTTAGCGTTAAAAGAGTGGCTTAACGTTTAATGTGATGTTGCGCCAGCTTTGAAGCTATAGAATACCTTAATGTTAGCCGATAAAACGTTAAGAAAACGTTATTTATGATGTGATCAGATAGGAAAAAGTTTCATTTACAATATAAAAAACAAGGATGAACATGATGAAATTACAAGAGAGGGTGGCTATTATATCTGGCGGCACATCAGGACTAGGCGAAGCGGCTGCAAAAGCGTATGCCGGCGAAGGGGCAAAGGTCGTCGTCACGGGTCGCGATGAAGAAGACGGCAATCGTATTGTCAAAGACATGACAGATAAGGGTCAAGAAGCTCTCTTTGTGCTTGCTGATGTGACCAAAAAAGCAGAGATTCAAGCCGTGGTCGATAAAGCCTTGGAAGCTTATGGTCAAATTGACATTTTATATAATGGCGCTGGTATCCACGACGCTTATGATAATGCCGTCGAGTTAGAAGAAGATTTATATGACAAATTAATGGCTATTAATGTCAAAGCGCCATACCTCGCCTCAAAAGCGGTGATTCCGCACTTTATCAAGCAAGGACGTGGAGTTATCATCAATGTTGGCTCGCAAGCGACGCAAATGGCAGGACCCGGCGGTTCCGCTTATGTGACTTCCAAGCATGCGGTGTTAGGGTTTACCAAACAATTGGCATTTGATTTTGGCAGTCAAGGGATCAAAGTAAATATTCTATCACCGGGCTTTATCGAAACGCCTATGACCGATGGTATTGATGATGAGCGCTTAAATCGTATACCAGCTAAGCGTGCTGGCAAGCCCGAAGAGATTGCAGCGCTCGCGGTATTTTTGGCGTCTGATGACTCAAACTATATGCATGGCTCGAACGTCTTTATGGATGGTGGCTGGGTTCTCGGTCGTAAATAACGTCCTAAAAAGCTCTAAGCTATCGAATTTAAAAAAGCCCTTTTATTTAAAAGGGCTTTTTACGTTCAAACATAGTGGTTTATTGAACCAGCAATATTATAGCTGCGTATGCAATCCACATTCACGGCTTTCTTCAACTTTGGTTGGATCAAAGTAATCAAACTCGTTAGGCAAATCATGCTCTTCAAGATACACGTCTAAATCCGCGTCTGTTTTTTCAAATAAAGGTGCAACTTTTAACACGCCGTCTTTTGATAAACTCAGCACATCAAGACCTTGGCGGAATTCCGTTTGATCTTTACGAATGGCGTTAAACCAGACATCAGGCTTTAGCTCGTCTAGCGCACGGCGGAATGGCTCAAGTTTTACTTGGTCCGTGAATTCATCATGCTGCGGATTATCAATGCCTGGGATGCCATTCATGGTTGAATCACGGTGTGCAGCGGTTTGTTTTGGGATATAAGTCACAACGTTGAGATCAAGATCACGAATCAATTTGTTGGCAAATTGATAGGTCGCATCGGTGTTATAACCTGAATCTACCCACAATACCGTGATGTCAGGGCGCTGCTTAGCAACCAAATGCAAAATCGCGGACTCATATGGGCGGAAATTGGTGGTGATAATGGGGTTTTTTGCTTGGCTAAGCGCCCATGCGACGATTTCTTCTGGTGATTTACCTTTTAATTCTTGGTTGGCTTGATCGATATCTAAATTTGGGTGTAATTGGCTCATGATGGATTCCTTAAGGGTAAAAAAATATATAAATGATTGATAATAAGTAGAGTGGTGACTATGAATATTAAGCACCAGCAAACATCGGTAGGTCGGCGGCGTTACGACCGTCATAACTACTGGCAAGCGCATTAAATGCTTGGCTGATATCAGAAATAGAGTGCAAATCATGCGCACTTATCACAAAACTGTCGGCGCCTGCGCGTAGCAGATAGGCGATTTGATCGCGGCCAAACTTGCCAGCCATACGAATCTCGCCTTGATAGCCCATTTGACGTAAGGTTTGGGCGTAACTAAAACCACGTCCGTCCGTGAAAGCGGGAACGTGAATCACAATCAAATCTTGCTGTAATAAAAACTCTGGAATACGCGTCAGCACTTCGGTGTCGCTATCGGATGTCACCCAGACACCGGTACGGCTGATATGCTTGGCTAACAATTCACGTACTTGTAATAGTAGTCCGCCTGCAATATTGCCTTTAGCATCTAATAAATCAGCAAGCGGTAAAACAACCTCGAGTTTTTCTTGTTTTTGCAGCAGCTCTAGCAGTGATATATCGGTCAGGGTAATACCATCAGGCAGCTCATTGGTGCTAAGCGCAAGCCAAGTGTCAGTCTCACTGATATCGGTGCCATCGCTATTGAACACATGATGATTAGCCATAGACCTTCTCCTTAAAAGGGGCAATACCAATACGGTCAACTAAGTCACCAAAGCCTTCGACATCATTGTCATTACTGACGCGCTGCTCAAGGTAGACGTCGATTATCTTTTGTATCGTCGTTGCTACGGCATCGGTTGGTACAGCCTTGCCCAATATCTTACCGAGTTTGGCGTCGTTGCTAGAGTTGCCGCCGAGGCTGATTTGATACCAGTATTCACCTTTTTTATCGACCCCAAGGATACCGATATCGCCGGTATGGTGATGGGCGCAGGCATTCATACAGCCAGACATATTGAGGCGAATCTCACCTAAGTCATAAAGGTAGTCGAGATCATTAAACTGTTTTTCGATTTGCTCAGCGATATTGTGGGTTGTGGCATTGGCAAGCGAGCAAAAATCCCAGCCTGGGCAGACGATCATATCGGTTAGGGTGTTGATATTTGGACGGGCCAAATGTAGCGCCGCCAGCTGCTGCCATAGCTCGTACAAGCGATTGGTTTGTACATCGGCAAAGACCAGATTTTGCTGATAAGTACCGCGCAGCTCGCCAAAGCTATGTTCGTCAGCGAGGTCGGCGAGGGCGTCCATTTGCGACTCAGTAATATCACCTGACGGTACGTAGCGTCCGTCGACCAAGCCTGCTTTTAACGAAATGACTACCGCGCGGTAGCCTGCGATTTTATGCGCCACGGTATTTTGCTGATACCAATTGGCAAAGTCTTTATCAGCCTCTAGTTGCTGCTGCAAGTCCGACTGTACCTGTAGCGCATCAAAGCTGAGATAATCAGGCTCAGTAAAATAGCTGCTGGCCTTGTCAAAGTTGGCATCGGTCAAGGTCAACGGCCCATCTTTGATATTGGCTTCCCATTCGGCATCGACCAATTTGGCAAACGCAGGGCCGCCCATGCTATCGACCAATATCTTGATACGCGCTTTGAATTTATTGTCGCGGCGACCATGCAGATTATAGACACGCAAAATCGCATCTAAATAGCTGAGCAGATGCTGGCGTGGTAAAAATGTATTAATGGTTTTGCCAATCACGGGCGTACGCCCAAGACCGCCACCAACTATTACTTCAAAGCCAAGCTCGCCTGCTTCATTTTTCTTTAAATGCAGTCCGATATCATGCACCTGCGTTGCCGCGCGGTCTTTTGCCGTACCAATGACGGCAATTTTAAATTTACGCGGTAAAAAAGCAAATTCCGGATGAAAGGTTGACCACTGGCGAATAATCTCGCAATAAGGACGCGGATCGGCGATCTCTTCTTTATGAATACCCGCATAAGGGTCGGTGGTGGTATTACGGATACAGTTGCCCGAGGTTTGGATAGAATGCATTTGCACCGATGCCAATTCGGCCAAAATATCTGGCACTTCTTCAAGTTTTGGCCAGTTCAGCTGCATATTGGTACGGGTGGTAAAGTGGCCGTAACCTTTATCATATTTACGGGTAATCTCAGCCAATTTGCGTAATTGATAGGTTGCCAGCAAGCCATATGGCACGGCGATACGTAGCATCGGTGCATAGCGCTGGATATACAGCCCGTTTTGTAAACGCAGCGGTAAAAACTGCTCTTCTGGCAGCTCACCTGCCAAAAACCGCTCGGTTTGGTCGCGAAACTGGGCGACTCGTTCCTCTACCAAGGTTTGGTCAGCGTAATTATATTGATACATGACGTAATCTCAATTTTGTTTTTAACTTAAAAAGCCGCGACGAAAATGATTTGCGTGTGATCGCTTGTATTGCCAATCGCAAGGTAAACAATTCAGAGTCACATCATATAAGCTTAAACCCATAAACATAAATTCCTTTAAGACATATCCATATCCAAACACAGCATAAATTTTCATAACCAAAGTTAGGTAGCCTATGTTTATCAAATTTAAGCGCTCATTCTCCTGACCAACTATCTCTCAATTTCATTATTAAGGTTTTAAAAATGACATCTACCAATCCCAATCTTTCCTCATCAAAACTTGTTCCGCCGCACGGCAGTAGCGAGCTAAAACCATTACTATTAAAAGGTGAGGCGCGCAAGCAAGCATTAAAGCTTGCCAGCACGTTGCCGACGATTACCTTAAGCTCTCGTGAGCGCGGCGATTTGATTATGCTTGGGATTGGTGGCTTTACCCCGTTAAATGGTTTTATGAATCAGGCAGATTGGCAAGGCGTCGTCGATAATATGCGACTGCAAAGTGGTGACAATGCTGGCTTGTTTTGGCCGATTCCTATTACCTTATCAGCGCCTAAAGCGACTGCCGACAGCCTAAACCAAGGTGATAAAGTGGCGTTGGTCGCGCAAGATGGCGAGATTATGGGTGTTTTGACGGTAGAAGAGACTTATACCATCGATAAAGCCCATGAGTGTCAGCAAGTCTTTACCACTACCGATAGCGAGCATCCGGGCGTACAGCAAGTACTTAACCAAGGTGACGTCAATATCGCAGGTAGTGTCGAAGTACTAAGCGAAGGCGAGTTCCCAACCTTATACCCAGAGATTTATAAGACGCCTGCTGAAACTCGCGCTATTTTGGATGCCAAAGGCTGGAAAACGGTTGCCGCCTTCCAAACGCGTAATCCAATGCACCGCTCGCACGAATACCTTGCCAAGATTGCTATCGAGATTTGCGACGGCGTATTGATTCATTCACTACTCGGCGCGCTAAAACCGGGCGACATCCCAGCCGAAGTGCGTCAAGAAGCTATCAAGACCTTGATTGATAATTACTTTAGAGCAGACACCGTTATCCAAGCTGGGTATCCGCTCGATATGCGTTATGCTGGACCACGCGAGGCGCTACTACATGCGGTATTCCGCCAAAACTATGGCTGTAGTCATCTGATTGTTGGTCGTGACCATGCGGGCGTCGGTGATTATTATGGCGCGTTTGATGCGCAAACCATCTTTGAATATGTTGGTAAAGATGACTTGATTACCCAGCCGTTAAAAATTGGCTGGACATTTTGGTGTAATGCTTGTAATGCCATGGCTTCTGATAAAACCTGCCCGCATGAAGCATCTGAGCATGTCAAAGTATCAGGCACCAAGCTACGTAAAGCGCTATCAGAAGACCTCGATGTACCAGAGAACTTTAGCCGTCCTGAAGTGCTAGAAATTTTGCGTGACTACTACGCCGGTATCGCAAAAGAGGAGCGTGCTGAGGTGAAGTTGGTCGGTGCCTCTGCAGTATAAGAACCTTAATATTTAAAGAAGATAATGCGCAAGAAAAAAGGTGTCAGAGTAACTATCTGGCACCTTTTTTATCATCTCATTTTATTATCTAAAATAGGCAATTAAAGCTATTAATTGAGCGCTAAATCACCCTCAAGCTTTTGATATTCGCCAACGAGTGAAGCTCCACCCGAACAAAAATATTTCAGCGCGTACTTATCTTGGCTATCAATGGTCAACGCATCATCTTTAAACTGGAAAAAGGCGGTACTGTCATTGACCTTAGTTTGAAAAATGACACCGTGCGCCTCGTCTTGTCCCATTAATGTCGCTTTACCATCGAAGTG
>ENA-ORXC01001717-ORXC01001717.1-marine-metagenome-genome-assembly--contig:-NODE-1717-length-12611-cov-3.715973_pt1 | contig 12611 bp, 15 predicted proteins | sample MGYA00237865_ERZ511478 | MGnify/ENA metagenome assembly ERZ511478 | reverse complement strand
GCCCGGTTTAGAACGGTTGTTGCGTCCAAATGGGCAAATGATGTTGCTGGCGCCGGGTCAGTCAAGTCATCGGCTGGCACGTAAATCGCCTGAACGGATGTAATGGACCCTTTATTGGTTGACGTAATACGCTCCTGCATCTGGCCCATTTCTGTGGCCAATGTTGGCTGATAGCCCACCGCAGATGGGATACGACCCAGAAGCGCTGACACTTCGGAACCGGCTTGTGTGAAGCGGAAGATGTTATCGACGAAGAACAAAACGTCTTTGCCTTCTTCATCGCGGAAATATTCAGCCATCGTGAGTCCCGTCAATGCTACACGTGCACGGGCCCCAGGCGGCTCACTCATTTGCCCAAAGACCATGGCAACTTTATCAATAACACCAGAGTCATTCATCTCATGATACAGATCATTCCCTTCACGCGTACGCTCGCCTACACCTGCGAACACACTATATCCACTGTGGGCCTTTGCAATATTATTGATGAGCTCCTGCATAATGACTGTTTTACCAACACCAGCCCCACCCATTAATCCAACCTTTCCACCTTTTAAAAATGGACAAATGAGATCAATTACCTTGATACCTGTCTCGAGAATTTCTGTTTTAGTTGATTGCTCTTTGAATTTCGGAGCCTCACGATGAATTGGAAGCTTCTTTGTTGCCTTAGGGGCTGGCTTGTTATCAATCGGATCACCATTGACATCAAAGATCCTTCCGAGAACACTTTCGCCTACTGGAACCGAAATCGGAGCACCTGTATCAGTTACCTCTTGGCCACGCATAAGGCCATCAGTCGTCGCCATAGCGATCGTTCGCACCTCATTCATACCAATGTGCTGTGCGACCTCGAGAACGAGCTTGTCGCCATTATTATCAACTTCCAATGCATGATACACACCCGGAAGGTGTCCATCCCCGAATGAGACATCCACTACTGGCCCGATGATTTGTCTAATAGTTCCTTTCATAAAATAATATATTAATTCTTGATGATATAAATAATCTTCTCACATGCTGACTTCTCGCGTATCTCATGTGTGTAGATATGATACACGCGAGGAGCTCCGCTGCTATGTGACCGCCTCAGCGGCACTAATAATTTCGGAAATTTCCTGAGTAATACCCGCCTGGCGTGCACGATTGAATGAGAGCTTGAGATCATCCCTCATGCGACCCGCATTCTCAGAAGCATTCTGCATAGCGATCATGCGAGCTGAATGCTCTGATGCTGATGCTTCGTGAATTTTGTGCATGAGCAATGCCTGAATAACATAAGGAATTGTTTTTTCTATAACCAATCCTATTGATGGCTCAAATTGATATTCTTGTTTTGCTATCTTTTTTTCTACAATCCCTGTTGCCCCCCCTGGATCTACAGGTAAATGATGAGTGATCATCTGATTATCTTTTAATGGGAACAAAATAGAACGAGTTGCCTTATATTCCATCATTTTTATAAAACGTGTATGAGCAAGAATGACTTGATCAATAGCATTATCTTGATAATACTTTTGAATAATATCATTGGTCAATACGCGGACGTCATCTAGGTCTAGGTTGTCCGAAAAATCTGTATAACTAGAATCAATCGGGAGAGCATTACGATTTGCAATCTTCTCGGCTTGGCGTCCAATAGTTATAGCTGAAATAGTATGTGAATCACCATATTCTCGAACGATACCAAGTACTTCGCGATTAACATTGACATTATACCCCCCACAAAGACCCTTATTCGACGCAATAATAACGAGAAGAATTTTTCGAGTCTCATCGTCTTGGCTTTGAGTATGCCCATCTATGTATATGTGCTTCTGTGGTCGAGCTTCTGCAATATGGCGCAATATTGATGCAGCGAACTGCGAAGATTGCTGCGCATCAAGGGCCCTGCGCGTTGTTCGGCGCATTTTGGAAACACTCACCATCTCCATGGTCTTGGTGATCTTCTGAATGTTTCCAACAGAAGCTATTTTTTCTTTGATGGCTTTCATCTGCATAAGCGTTTGAGATATCTATATACTACGCGGTTGATTGCGTAAATTCATCCTTCACTATTTCATGGAAATCACTGATTGCCTTTTTTAGAGCATCTTTCTCATCATCTCCCCACCCCTTTGCAACATCGGAGAGAAGATCCTCGTGATTATTCTCGAGATACTCAGAAAGTAATGCTTCATAACGACTCACATCGTCAGGATCAATATCATCGAGAAATCCTTTATTAGCTGCATACAGTGATGCAACCTGCAGCGCAACAGGAACTGGCGAGAACTGATTCTGCTTGAGTAGCTGTGTCATCCGCTTACCTCGGGCAAGTGTCTTGCGCGTCGAGGCATCGAGATCTGAGCCGAACTGTGCGAACGATTCCATTTCACGATACTGAGCGAGATCAAGCTTGAGGGGTCCTGCGACTTTCTTCATAGATTTGATCTGAGCAGATCCACCTACACGAGAAACTGATGTCCCGACATTAATCGCAGGACGGATCCCCTTATTAAAGAGACCTGTTTCAAGGAAGATTTGTCCGTCTGTAATCGAGATAACATTCGTTGGGATATATCCAGATACGTCACCAGCCTGAGTCTCGACAATGGGTAATGCCGTAATAGAGCCGCCCCCAGCTTCTTTGTTCCTTCGTGCTGCGCGCTCGAGAAGTCGTGAATGGGCGTAGAATACGTCACCCGGATAGGCCTCTCGTCCTGGCGGTCGGCGCAGAAGTAGTGAGATCTCGCGGTAGGCTGCTGCGTGCTTTGACAGATCATCATACACGATCAGTACGTCTTCTTCTTTGTCCATGAAATACTCAGCGATACTCACGCCAGCATATGGAGCGAGATACAGAAGCGCCGGGTTATCAGATGCACCAGCGAGAACGACGGTTGTGTATTCCATGGCACCCGCTTTCTTAAGCTCCTCGACAATACGCATTACTTTTGATTTCTTCTGACCAATAGCAACATACACGCACTTCATGTTCTGATCTTTCTGATTAAGAATCGCATCTAGAGCAACGGTCGTCTTCCCGGTCTGCCGATCACCGATAATCAACTCTCGCTGACCACGACCAATGGGTACCAAGGCATCAATTGCCTTAATCCCAGTCTGAAGAGGCTCATCAACGCCTTGGCGTGCCATAACACCTGGAGCGAGGCGCTCGATAGGTCGCATAGGATTCTTCTTCAAAGCAGGACCATCATCAAGTGCATGCATGAGAGGGTTGACAACGCGCCCCAAAACATCATCGCCGATGGGAATTGAGAGGACTTCTTTGGTGCGCACCGCAGTGTCGCCCTCACTCACCTGAGTACCGTCACCCAAGACAATCGCACCAATGCGATCACGCTCGAGATTAAGCGCCAGAGCTGGAATTTCAGAATCTCCAATGAGAATCATTTCTGACGACATACACGAGTCGAGCCCAATGATTTCAACAATATTATCACGCACTGAATGCACGATACCACTCTCTTTAACATCGACTCCTTGGGAGAGATCAGTGAGATGATTTTTTAGATTTTGTACGAAATTTTGTGTGCTCATAATACGGGTATATTTGAATGATTAATCAATAGGTACTACTCGATCGTCTCGAGTGTTTTTTGTAATGTGTGTAATCGAGTTTGCAAGGATGCATCATAGAGGTATCCACCTGATTTTACGCGCATCCCGCCAACAAGGGTTGGATCTATAGTCACGAGTAGTTCATCAGGGGATACTTGATACATCTTTGCGATTTTTGAACGTTCATTATCAGAGAGCTCTACCGCACTCGTTACGTGCGTTTTATTCTTTTGCTCTACTTGATCTGTGATGAATTCAAGATCCCGTGTGATCATCTCTGAGAGATGTAGCATATTATGCTTTTGCAAGTAGACACCTAGGCGCTGAGAAATCGCCTCAGATTGCTCTGGGGAATCCTGATAGGCGCCATATACTGCTTGTGCAATGTCCATGCTTTTCATAAATTATTTCTGACTAAGCGCTCTTGTTTAGCGCACTATCCAATGCACTGATTGCCTGAGTATTCAAAGATGTTTTTTGCTCCGGTGAAATGTCATTATTGAGGATCTTCTCAATAGCAAGTATTACTGCGCCCGCAGCCTCTTTACTGAATGATCCACGTTTCTTCGTTATTTCAGCTTCTCCACGCTTTTTGGCTTCTTCGATAATCGAAGCAGCCTCCTGGGAAGCCTTGCCGGTTGCATCATTCACCATTGCATCTGAACGTGCCCGTGCGTCAGTAACGAGGAGATTCGCCTCCTTGCGTGCATCTGAAATATGACCCGACGCTTGCTCTTCTGCATTTTTTAAAGCTTTTTTAGCTTCTTCTGCATTATCGAGACCCTTACTGATAATCCCCTGACGCTCAGCAAGATTCTTCCTTATCGGGCGATAGAATAGCTTAAAAATTATGAACAGAATAATACCAAAATTCACCAATTGCGGTAAGGCGACCCGCCAATCAAAACCAATTTTTCCAAGAATATCAAGCATAAATTAATCTACGATCTCACTTACATCAAGAAGAACGCGACAAGTGCATAAATAGCTGTTGACTCAACAAGAGCAATCGCAATAATCATGCGACTGAATATCTCACCTGAAACTTCAGGATTACGACCCATAGCTTCTAGCGCCTTCCCGGCAAGGTATCCTTGACCAATCGCTGAACCGAACATTGAAAGTGTTGCCATTCCTTTGGCAATAAAACGTGCTGCTTCTGCTTCCATAAAAACTGTAGTAGTACCAAATAAATGAAGTACCCCATTAAATAACTAATAAACTCGATTACAAAACTTTTCAGCTTTGTGCCATAACGTTTGACACGTTTACTCAAACACCATATCACAAAACTCAAAAATCACCATATTTTTACACCTACTTTTTGGCGAGGAGTGGCGTCTCGGGTTCAGGTGCTTCCTCGGGCATAGCGAGCATATAATAGGCCGCAATGAGCGCTGCGAAGACCAGCGCCTGCAAAAGGCTCGTAAAAAGATTCATCCCCATCCAAAGGGCCGGCAAAAAATATGCTGAAGCACCTAGAATAATCACTGCTAAAACATTACCAGCAAACATATTACCAAAGAGCCGCAGAGAAAGAGAGACAACCTTGGCCGCTTCGCCCACCAGATCGAGTAGCCCCACGAATACATCGATAAACGACATGGCGCCGGCTCCGGCGCTCTTTTTAAATCCATTAAATACCTTATCCACAGGGAAATATCCCATTATGTACTTGGCTGCGCCCTTTTCATACACGGCGGCTGCCTGGATTGCTATCACTGCGCCCAGCGCCAATGCAAAGGTGGTATTGAAATCGGCAGAAGGAGCCTTGAAAAGGGCCATATCGCCCACAGTAATCTGGCTAAGCCCAGGAATGAACCCGATGAGATTCGTAATCAAAAGATACACCAGCAATGCGAAAATGATCAAGCTGATGCGTGATGCATGCTTTTCAGATCCACCCGTGAGCTGCTTGACCAGATCAATAATTGCCCCATAGAGTACCTCGAAAGAAAGCTGGACCTTCGAAGGCTTGAGGCGATATGCCTTATACGTAAATAATCCTACAAAAAAGAGCAGGAGCGTAATGAGCAACCCCATAACAACAGAATTAGCAATCGGGTACCCAAAAACTGTTGCCACAATTTCTGGCTCGAGTGCTGGAATATCACGTTTTATAAATAAAATATCTTTAAGCATAGATTTGTTCTTTAGTCTCCTGTATCCGTGTCTTCAATTTTTTTAGGTTCTTCTTTTGGAAAATGCTCATCGTAGGTAATCTTGGCCTTCATAAATCGCTCGTCGGCCTTGCGCATCTGATCCCTATAGCCACGATAACGATACCATGCAATGAGCCATGATAGCACGAATGCAATCGGGAGCGTAATGGCAATAGATGATGAGAATTTTTTAATAAGAAAAACAGCTACAAGGGCCGGTACTAAGAAAATCACAAGGAGCTCGATCATGAATCCAAATAGCTTAGTAATCATTCGCTCTTTATACATGCGTGCTGCATGGTATTCCTTCTTGACCTCGTCTTTATTCAAAAGAGCATGATCGCTGTGATTGTTATTGGGAATTGATTCCATAAAATATACATCACTAGCCACGGAATCTATTATAGAAAAATACCTCTAAAAAGCAACATGATTAGTGATTAGGTGCATAGAGGCGCGGCGATGTAGTCATGTGACCAAGCCACACGATCCCAGCGCCGCGCCCTCCTTCAAACCGAATCCCGAACCTCTTTTAAACTACAAGGGCCCGCCGAAGCGGACCCAAGTAGTTGAAGACTGTTTTTTGCGCCGAACACAGGCAGTGGCCCATGTTCGACTCACAATATAACACACAGCATTTTTAATTTCAATGTGGAATAGTAGTGATTACAAAGAACTTCTCACTGAATCATTATTCCAATAGATTTCTGAAACTAGGCCATCTTTTACGAAAATATGAATATCCCTATATACCCTAATAGGATCATAAACTTTGATGAGCATATTATCCTCCAAATCAGTGTGCTCTAGATCTAGAATAGTTACCAAGGACCGATTACTATCACCAATATTTATCGGCATGCTTATATTTAAGTGAAGTTCACTATTTATAAAATCAAGATCTTCGCGTAGTTGAGCTTTCTGTACTATAGCATTACATGTATAACAATTTTTATCCGAAAATGGCTCAAGCAGTAATATTGAATTATCACCTTTTGTGTATTCAGTTAAGTAATGTGTCATCTGATCACTATGATCCATTCTTTTCTCTGTTTTTTGCAGGACCTTGTAATCATCAAATTTATTTATATTTTTCAAGTGGTGTTCAAAATTCTCAACAACATAATAGTTAGCTATAAAATGATCTACTTTTGTATTTTTTAATTCAAGACCCTCAGGAACACTTGGATGTACATAATTTGTATGTAAAACCTTTTGTACCAATGGCAAGAAACTAAATGAATCCTCTTGGAAGATTTGGCCTAATTCACTAGAAGTGATTTCTCCTAGAGTATATTTCTTCTTACTAAGAATCTCGTGATTCAAATTCGTAATCAGCTCTGTTTTATTCTCAAGAGAATCTTGATAATACGCAATCTTTTTAGAAGACATGATTTGAATTACTATAATAACTACAAGCAGAAGAGCTATTAATCCAACCAAAGTATATGCATTTCTATTTTTCATGTGCGCATGCCAGGACTCGAACCTGGGACCTCATCATTATCAGTGATGCGCTCTAACCACCTGAGCTACACGCGCGATTGGAACTATAGTAACAAGAGAGTATAAAAAAGGCAATCGCCCCTACCCTTCATCCTCTCCATCATCTTTCCCTTGATTGAAGGCCTCGAGAATCTTACCAATATCACCCGCCATGGTGTTAGGGATATTACCCCAGGATTCCTTGATCCGGTGATCAGTGATTCTATCCTGTGGGAAATTGTACGTTCTGATCTTCTCTGAGCGATCTCCTGTTCCAATCTGCCCTGAGCGATTTGCAGAATTCTTTTTCGCCTCTGCTTCTTCATACATTTGCTGCAGTCGCGCTTTGAGGATTGAAAGGGCTTGCTCTTTATTCTTGAGCTGTGAGCGCTGAGCAGTTGAGCGCACCCATTCACCTGTCGGTTTATGAATAACGCGCACGGCAGTTTCAACCTTGTTAACATTCTGACCACCTGCACCACCTGATCGTGATGTCTCGAATTCGAGATCAGCAGGATTAATTTCAATCGTGATATTTTTTCGAATAGGCATAATAGCCACTGATGCTGTTGAGGTATGAATACGCCCCTGCTTTTCAGTTGCCGGGACTCTCTGTACGCGATGTACTCCCGTTTCGTAACGCAACTGCTTGTACACACCTTCTCCCTTGAATTCAATAGATGCCTCCTTATATCCACCAACATCGTTACTGTGCTCATCAATGGTGCGCGTTTGCCATCCTTGGGTTTCGGCATAACGTCGATACATCGCAGCCAATTCATACGCGAAAAGGCTCGCCTCGTCACCTCCTGCACCTGCGCGCACCTCGAGGATAATCTCGTTAGGGAATTCTTCTTCCTCACGCTCTTTTTCCAAAATTTCCATAATTTGATCTTCGACGACTTTCTTTTGATCAGCGAGCTCTCCTAACTCCATTGATGCGAGTTCTTTCATCTCGTCATCCGAGCTTTCATCCAATAGTGTCTGTGCTTCCTTTTCTTTTTCAATAAGGCGCTCTAATTCAAGCGCACTATACTTGGTACGATTGTTCGCGAGGAGCTCTTGGATTGTTGGTAACTCTAAGGGATTCATATATTTTATATAAAGATAAAAGCCTGGCATCTCAGAGACCTCTATCTCTATAATACCAGACTTTTACTCTTGGGATCATTACAGCTACGCTGATGTCTTGATCTTTCCAGACTTCTCAACACGCTTACGGAATCGCTCTGCACGTCCAGCCGTGTCCATGATACGCTGATCTCCTGTATAGAAAGGATGCGATGTACTAGAGACTTCTATCTCGTACAATGGGTACTCTTTGCCGTCAGTATACTTCCCTACCTCTTCAGTAAGCACGCACGACGACACGAGGAACATATCACCATTTGAGGTATCTTTGAAGATAACAGGGCGAAAATTATCTGGATGGATTTCTTTCTTCATATGCATGACACACTATCACGAGATGGTTATATTGACAAGTATTTGCGCTTTCTCAAATGCATTCTTATTAAAAAGCTCTAATGACAGAACGAAATATTTGGCGTGCTCCGGCACGAGTTGCGGCATCAGGCTCAGATTGAAAAGCCTGAATAAAAATATAGATGAAGATAATCACCACAATGATACTCAGAATTGTCTCTATACGATCACGATTCATAATAATTCTTTCAACTAATACCCAGCTTCCAAAATATCAATGTTAGCTTGGATAGTTTTCTTGTGCTCCATAACGCCATTACCGTAGAATGCATTCTTGACCCCTGGAACTTCACAGCCTCGCCCTGAATAATATTTACATGCTGCATTACGTTCGGCGGTATATGTCTGAGCACTAGCCCCGAGATCCTTCATATACAATGATGTCGCCGTTACCGCATGAAGATGAATCCATGGATTAGATGGAGTTCCTGTCCCCAAGGTATTCCTAATACGGTCTTTACTCGCGCTATATGAATAGTTGCCCGCGGCATCTTTAACGAGACCCCCATAATCGCCCCATGTCGCAGGAATGAACTGCGAGAGACCCATAGCTCCACCCCAACCCCCAGAGGCCAGTGGGCACGAGAGAGGCTGCCCATCAGGGCTAATACCGAGTGTACTCGTTAGCGCCAGGTATGCAGCCTGATCATTGCGCCATGATCCAGAATCTGGTCCTGGCATAATCGTCTTCCATGTGCGTGCGTCACCCGGACGATTACAGGTACCGATATTCTTCCCAATATTAGTCTCCTGCTTGAGAATCGCGAGGATGAACGCTGGATCAATATTCGTACGACTCCCTGCTTGCTTGGCAAGTTCGTAGGCTTGCCCGAAGGTAATGTCACCACCAGAACCTGCTAATTGGAAAAGAGCTGATGATACCTTTTGGTACTGTGCCTTACGGTCGGCAATAACATCTGCGTAATCTTTTTCTTTGTCTTTGCTGACTTCTAGTAGGCTTCTCTTTTCACCCTCTTTGACTTCTACATTCTTTTGGTCAATTTCTAGGGCGTACTTTGTATCAGCTGTCTCTTCTTTTTTACGCTCGAGTTCTGCTTTTTCCTCCTCGGTCAGTGCCTTTATCTCCTCGAGACGATTGAATGAGTGAGTGAGCGATTCGTTGATCTGCCGGTATGATGCCAAGTCACCAAAGAATTCATTCACGGTTTCTCCACTCATGAAGAATTCGATGAATGAGTATGATTCCAGAGTATATTGCTGACGAAGCACGCGTGCGAGAGACTGCTTCTCGCGTGTAAGTTCATTCTGGAGTTCATTAATTGCATTATTATTGCGACGAATATCTTCTGAGAGCGTGTTGATTTGCTGGGTCTTTTTTTGGATGGTGAGTTTCTTGTTTTTTATTTCGAGTTGTAAGGTCTTGATGTCCGTTGAGATTGAACCCGTTTCACCCTTTTGCTTATCGAGGAGTTTTTCTGTTTCTGCGATTTCTTTTTCCAATTCCTTGAGCTCTTGTTGTAAGGTATTACGAACAGCTTCAATATCACCTGACTGTGCATCGGCTTGCGGCGCAATAAAAAGCGAAGAGAAAACGAGTACGAAACACAGAGAGAAAACTGCGAGCGAATGAGCGAGACGCATGGTTTGGATATCTTTCATATACATTATATATCGCATAGTGTTACATACTAGCATACCAAGGGACATCAAAAAAACAAGCCGTCGAAGACTTGCCTTTTATGATACTAGTTGCTTATATGTTCTGTGATTATTCTTCTGCTGGGGCTTCTTCTTCTTTGCCATCATTCTTCTCGTCTGAGGCAATAGCTGCCATATCAATCTCGGTAACTTCTTCTTCGACTTCCTCCTTGATTTCTGAAACCGTAGCGACAATAACTCCCTCGCCTGTAATGAGCTTCGCCGATGGTGGCAATGCAATATCTTTGACATAGATATTGTCATCCAACGTATTAAGACTAGAGAGGTCGACAGAGAGAGACTGAGGAAGATCAGCAGGGAGTACTTCGATTTCAATAACTTGAATCGCTTTATTGAGCACACCGAGCCCTTGATCCTCAGCAGGCGCCATACCTTCGAACTCGAGTGGAACCTCAACACGGATTACCTCATTCGCATTAACGAGGAAGAAATCAACGTGAAGGAGCTTTTGCGTCACAGGGTGTACCTGAATATCCTGGATAATTGCCTGTTGATCGCCCTCGGGTGTCGTAAGGTTAATAATTGTCGATTGACCAGCCTCCTTGTACAGAGTGATGAATTCTTGGCGTGGGACCGTAATTGATGTCGTGCCCTTATCATTACCATAGTACACAGCAGGGATCATATCAGCATCACGAAGAGCACTATTATTGGTAGTGGTTGTGTCGCGTGCTTGGCTTATTAGTTTCATTTCCATATGAGAGCATATTCTACATACAATAGAAAAAAATGCAAAAGAAAAAGACACAAATGCATAACATTTGTGCCCTTAGTAAGCCAATCAATAAATTACTAGCTATTTTTTTCTTGGCGCCTTCTTTCTTCTATTTTTTTTGTAGCTGGTCCTCTGAGGCCCAGCCTTGATTTTTCAGGGGAATGAAATACAACAACATCTTTACCATCGCCCTGCCTTGCTTACTCTTCTTCAACAGGGTTCATTGTAATAAAGATAGATCCCCCGACAAATGCAGTGAATCCTAGAAGCCCAGCGGCAATATCTGATCCCGGGATAATATTTAACAATATCCCCATGGACCCAACAAACCCTAGTAAGAAAAGGCCTCCGCCTAAAAATAATTTTATTTCTCTCATGATATATTTTTATGAAAAAATGATTTAATGAACAGGGTATGAATATATTATACCATATTTAATATAATAAATCAATATTTTTCTTCCAAAAGCATTACTTTAAAGCATTTTTGTGCTTTTTAGAGAATAGAAAAACCTCTTTTAGCATGAATGTAACTAAAAGAGGTTTCTAGTATTTTGAGACTTTCTTATCCCTTATCACCTCCGAAATCAACAGTATTCGGCATCTCGAGATTGAATGATGTTGTTTCGCCATTTACCGACACGCTGTAGTTCCCAGAATCGAGGCCGACAATATTCAATGGAATCGTCTCATTGAATGGCTGCAATGCTGCTGTACACGCAATATCTGGATTGTCCTCCTTCTGCCCTACTACATCAATGGTGAAGCGCTTGAGGAGCGAATTGTACTGTACAGGCGTACGTGACAATTCTGTACACCCATCGGCAACCGAGCCTGCTATAACGACACTAGCCTGTACTGGGAATGACTCAGAGATGTTCACGCGTACCGTATCAATTGCTGCAGGAGTATCTATTATTTTCTTTTCTACCATTACATCCCCGTCAGGATTACCAGGATTGCTTCCAATGCCTGGAACGTTGCCATTGAGTAAATCATTACCCTGATCCTCAAGGTTGTTCAATTCATTCTGAAGATTGGTCGTTTCTCGATCAATACCACGATTGGTATTATTACCGAAAAGACTCCCTAGTGATCCACGCCCAAAGAGAAGATATCCCAAGATCAATAGCGCCCCCAGGATCAAAAAGAAAATAATACGACGGAACCTCCAGCGCCGCTTGTACACATCGTCAGGAACGCCCACCTTGCGTGACGATTGCATGGCTGACGTGCTTTTCTTGGTCGAATTCATACTCGAGCTAGGCTTTGCGTAGCTTTTGTTCGTAGTACTCGCTTGTGATGCAGATGACTTGCCTGCTGACCATGTGGCTGTATTTTGAGATGCACCACCAGTAGCTGCCATGCTCGATGACGCCGTTGGCATTATCACCTTCCCTTGTTGCGCTGTGTTGGTATTAGTAGAAGGAGAACCATTTGGAGTATTCCCTAAAGCATTAGAAAGAGAGCCTCCTGTTGCTGAGGCTTTTTTAGTATATTTATTTTTATTATAGCGCTTT
>ENA-ORXC01001712-ORXC01001712.1-marine-metagenome-genome-assembly--contig:-NODE-1712-length-12620-cov-3.736905_pt1 | contig 12620 bp, 11 predicted proteins | sample MGYA00237865_ERZ511478 | MGnify/ENA metagenome assembly ERZ511478 | reverse complement strand
AGTTCAACAAATCCTTCTCCTTGATGATTTTCTAATTCTCTCATCATCATATGAATTTGACGCCGGGTTTCTTCATCCTGGATTGACGCCAATGCCCCTTCAAGCATTTGAAGCCGTAACTTTACATTTCTCTCGGTACAAAGAGTTAAAGCTGTGTCATTGGAAAAATCACGAAGATCTACTTTTCCTCCCTCAAATATATAAGGCAGCAAGTCAAAATACGCAAGATCACTCCCCCCTCTATTTAATCTCACGTCAATAATTAGGAAGGGATAGGTTGATAGTTTGTCTTCGTTATGACGAATCAATTCCCCAATCGCATCATGATTCATAAAATCAGTTATTTTCATATAAAGTATATCTTTCTGTAATTCTTGAATGCTATATTCTGCTCTATAAGGAATCGGCTCGTATGACCTTAATTCTAAAGAGGCCTGATCACCTTGTTTCGTTTCAATTTCTGCTACTGCAAAGCGTAGTAATACCGGTTCCCACTTTTGTCTTTCATGAATAGTTGTTCGAAGCTCCTTTGCATATTTCTTTGCTATTTGTGCAATGTCAATTCCATCTAATGCAACGATCTGATCACCAGTATTGATTCGCTTCTCATTTGATGAGGAAGTGACATACAGCTTGTCTTCAAATCGTCTTACCGTAAATCCGATATCCTTTTTCGGATTAAGAAGATCCGTAAAACCTGTATGTAAATCGTTAAAATCAAACAAATAGTTTTGCACGAGGTCAACAAATTTACGATCGTCCATGTCTGTGAACTGATCTAAATAAAATTCTGGTTGCTCCCACCCAACTTTATCCTCATAACCTGCGTAATCATGATGCATCAAATCAACAATGTCATGAAACATCTTCCGGTATGTTTCATCGCTTGCCTGTCAACCATGCTGTTAGTTATCTGTTTACTCAACGAATCTTTCACTCCTTTAAAATTCTGCTTAATAAAAAGCAATAACCGTCATAATCAGACTAATAATCGTATATAGTAAGGAACCATAAAACACAGCTCCAACATTCACTTTCATTTCGCTATCTCTTTGAATTTTCCACCCTGCTTGACTCGCTTCAAAATTTGTTGCATCTGATAGAATCCCTCCACTACTATTGAAAAAATAAAGGATTACTGATAAGCCAATTCCAATGAGAAAACTCCATTCAAAATAAGAAAAAGAAAAGAATGCGCTTGCTACCCATACGATTAGACCGATTATAAGAGATGCTAGTATCGCCTTACCGATTACCTTTTTCATAAATACCCCTCCTACCCTAATTCATTCTACGTCTATTTATCGCTATAGGTTTCATTTTTTACAGAATATTCAAACGGAAAAGGTGATAACAGGCTAGAAGCTTTATAATAGCGATTATCAAAAAATAAGGATAGCTCCGAATCTATTTAGAGGATTTAGAGCCTTTAAGCCACTCCTCAATGGCTGAAAGACAAGTACTTCTTCTATTCTATGATTTCTCCACTTAGAAACCTTGTCTGACAATAAGGACAACGATAAATGTCATTTAGATCTTTATCGTTGTCAAATCGTAATGGTAACTTCCTTTTGCACACCGGACACCTCCAAAAAAGAAACGTCATTATAAAAAAGAGGCTTAAAAGCGAGAGCCCTAACAAAGTGACCCACCATCCCCCAGCAAAACTTCCCAGGATGTTTAAAGGCATGGAAATAAATAAAAAGACAAGTGAAATCCTTCTATATCTCATGATGTCTCTCACTTTTGGTGTCACAAAACCACTCACCTTTTCCTTCATTTGCATCGTAGTCTTAAGAGATGCATTCGTGTTTGTTTGTAGCATTACACAGACAAAATCACTCACCTAACCATCAGTTCATATACTTAGCAACTAACGCAAAGCATCTTTCTTGTGTAAGACTTGCTTGCGTTGCGACATATTCTAATGATTCGGTCGTACCACCTTCGTATTTAAGTGAGGCTTTTTTGGCAGCTTCATCTCTATGCTCTACCCAGTTTCGTTGTTCTTCTCTTAATTGATCCATCTCATCCGAAGGAAGCTGTGCCTGAAGCACTCCATATATTTCGTTTAACATCTTATCCCAATTTTGATACCTTTCTGCCTCTTGTTCCTCCATTTCTACCATCGTTTCTTTCACTTCTGCATGTCGATCTGGTTCATACATGCTATTTAGTTTCTTGAAGTATTTTTCTTTTTGATTTTCCTGGTTTTCAACATTAGGTTGATCGGAATTTTCCCTCTCTCCATTAGTTGATTCTTCCGTTGTAGGAGCTGATGAATCCTCTTGATTATTTACCTCTATATCGTGTGTACTCCTATCTTCTACGACTTCTTCAGCTGAATCATCCTCTTCTGTTACTTGAGGAGATGTGTTGCTTGATGGCTGGTTGTTCGATTGAGCACTAGACTCACTAGTTGAATTTCCGCAAGCAGACAAAGCAACTAGAGCGAAGACTAGCATAATCATGGATAATTTCGTTTGCAATTTCATCTGATAAATCCTCCATTTTTCATGTAAAAATCGTATGAATGAACTTCCGTTTTAGACATTACCAATTATTTCAAAACATGAATAATATTTCAATTACTTATTCCCTTCTTCTGACCCTATCTCCTAACCCCAAAGAAAAAAAGCACAATCTGCGATTGCGCTTTTAGTCGATCGTTGCCCACATTTCTTCTGGATTTAGTTCGTAGATGTTATTCTCTCGGTACATAAAATGGTTGATAATAAACTCGCGACGAATTGTCGCAAAGTCAGGATGGAACCGTTTGATATACTCATTTATTTCTTTCTCCGGATATTTTTTCCCTCGTTCTAATCCATTTATCAAGTGCTTCAGAATAATGATCTTTTTCTTTCGTTGAGAAGGGAGGTGCTTTAACGTTCCATCTGCTTCGATAAAATTATTAACCACTGCTTGTGCTTTCAATGCATCGTCCTCCTTGTCTTGTTCGGGCTGGTATAACATCTTCGGTAACGCTTCAGAATAAGAGCGGAATTTTTTCTCATCAATATAATAGTAAATTGTATTCTTATCTCTACGCTGATACACAATGCCAGTATCTCTTAATTTCGTCATGTGATGCGTGATCGTAGGTGCTTTCAATCCCAGCTTGCCAGCGATCGCTTGTCCGTGGAGAGGTCCCGTCGCTAGTAAAGAAAGAATTCGTATGCGCGTTGGATCACCAAGTGTTTTATGAAAATTGACTAATCTGTTTAACTGCAATCTATTCCACCTCCCATCTAATTAGATAAATACCTAATTAGATGATAATCTAACTTAAATGATTCGTCAATAAAGTAAAACGACCTAGCAAAAGGTCGTTTTCACTCACAGCTTTGTCTTTTGTTATAACGAAATTTCAAATAATCTTCCGAAACAATCGCAAACATTTTTAAATCATGAAACTTCCCCTTCGCAAACATCGCGTTTCTCATGGTTCCTTCAAATGACATGCCGACCTTTTCCATCACTCGCGAAGAACCTTCATTTTCAACAAAGCACCGTGCTTGAATTCGTTCTAGCTGAAGCTCTTCAAATCCAAAAGAAATGATTCTTCTGGCAGCTTCCGTCATATACCCTTTCCCCCAGCATTCCTCTGAAAGCACATAGCCGATTTCTGCGTTTCGATGACGTTCTTGAATCGCAACAAAATCAATTGTTCCAACAAGCTTTCCAGTTGATTTTAACTCCATTCCCCACAATGCTTTCGTTCCTTGTTCATATCCTTCTACAATCATATCTACAAACACCCTTGTGTCTGCTACCGTCTGATGTGTTTCCCAGCTTACCTGTTTCGAAACGTTCGGATTCGAACCATAATCAAAAATAGCTGGGATATCATCCGTATTTATTTTCCTTAGATGAAAATGTTCTGTTTCTAGATTTGGTAGCCCTTTCATAATGGTGTTCAAAAAAAGCCTCCCCTACAACTTTATAGATTAAGCCGAGCAAATTGTTATTTTCACTTTTGGAATTTCCCCTGATCAAATAAAAATATACAACCATTTCATTAAGATCAAAGTGAAAAGGATAAGCACAATGCTTTTTAATTCGGAAGTTGTGGAAGCCTGCTCCCCTTTTTCTCGTACTTTTCGTCTATACTCATTCTGAATTTTAAAGAAACTCTTTTTCTCTTTCTTTTGACCCTTCATCTGAGTACCTCCCAGGAAAAAACCAAACTTGGTTCACCTTACAGGTAGGAGCATTTTTACATACGTTTCAGTTATATTGATCTGACAGCTTTTTGCATTGATATTACGTTTCATTTTAACATATTATTCCACAATCAGTTCATACACCTTTACTCACAAAAAAACCTGAGCAGGAACTCTCCCCACTCAGGCTGATCGGCTTCTTTAAGAACCTTTATGAAAGAAAGGACATTTCCCTTCAATTGGCGTCACGTCGTCACCGATAAACGATTGTTTCCATTCATTATGATCGGGGTCTCCGAAATGACTAATATCCGGGTGCTTCGGAAGCTGATCCCACGCCTCAACGCGGGCACGAACTTTCTCACGAGACATGATGCCTCCTTTTTCAGTACCTTCCAGTCCTTGAAAAATAGCGCGTGGTTGAAATCCGAGAATCAGACTATTGCCAAGGTTTCTCGTTTTACGTTGCTTGTAAGCTGGCGCATTGCCAAAGGTAAAGATCGGCTCTCCAGCAAAGTGGAAGTCCCATAAGTAGTGCTCTGGATCTTTCGGTGCATCGCTCGGCCACGGAAATCGATCGTGATTATGTAAATATTGAAGGATATCCCAGAACTGCGATCGATACTCATCAATCGACTGTTCTTTGCTTTCGGGCTCTACAAAAATAAATAAGCCGTGTCTAATCTTTGTGGGCTTTTGAAATAAGCTTAGAAAGCTTTCAACGGCCTCCGGTAAATTCGACCAATCTTTATGCTCAATATATGCATAGCGAAGTTCACCTTTCAGCTGAGCGGTTCGTCCAAAAAAACAAGGGAATGTCGGGTCTGTTACTAATTGGCTAAAGGTTTCATACTCCGCCTTCAGCCAAGTTGGAAGATCTTCACGTGTTTCAATATCCTCTTTCGTTAACAAGTAGCGACTTTCTGTTTTTAACATCCTCACGTCTCCTCTTTTTTGAGTTGGCTAGCGACAAAATCGACTCCCGCTAGAAGATCAGGTTCGTTCTAGCGGAAGTGTACAGCAGCGAAAGGATCCACCAGATTTAATAATCTCAGAGAAATCAACCGGAAGAACGCGGAACCCATGCGCCGTTAAGATGCGGTTCAAGTGTTTATTTTGCGAAAGACTGACGATCTTCCCATCTCCAATTGAAAGCACATTCGGTCCCATATAGAACTGTTCTTCCTCTGTAACGTGAATTAACTGAAATCGCGCTTCCAATTTTCTTAAGTCATCTTTTGTAAAAGCAGGTGGATAAACAAGCGCGATCTCTTCACTAATAATATTAAATACGCAATCCAGGTGAAGGATATCCTCTCTTAAAGACAATGGTTCAACGGTATAAGCTGGCAAACGCTTTTGTAGTTCTTGAATCGCGACTTGTGACGTTCGGCCACTATTACCAACCCAAATCGTGTAACCGTCCACCACGACATCGCCACCTTCTATTGAACCTGGTAATCCTTCCTGATAAGAAATCTCATTCTCTTGCAGGAACGCTTTTACCTTATTCACTTCTGGCTTTCGAACTTGTTCATTCATCGTCGCAACGAATAGTTTATCGTGAATCGTAAAGCCAATATCACGAGTAAAAACTTGCTCAGGGAGACTCGATACAGCTTGTAGTTCACTTACGTTAGCACCATGTGCCTTTAGCACTTCTACAAATGCCTGGTGTTGCTCGAGCGCTAACGGAATATTAATGTTGCTATTCTCGTAGTGCTTTTGTGTTTCATTGATAATTTCTGTAATCTTCATAAACGATGGTTTTACAACCAGCACGTTTTTGAGAGTTGTATATTCGGACTTGCACTGTATTTTGTGACCAACGGCGACTCCGTTCATTTTCTTAACCTCCACCAAAATCTCACATTTTAAAACATCAATTCCCTCTCATTCAAAACGTAAAACCTGCAGGAAGAAATTGTTTTTTCGTAAAGAGGTGGTTGTTAGAAAAAGAAAAGCAAAAAAAGCCTGAAGCAGTTTCTAGCCCAGGCTCTTTTCATTTTTTCTACGACTCCATTAAAATCTCACGAATATCCCCTTCGGTTAAGGAAGTATTTGTTTTTTCTTCTGAATCAATCAATTCTGAAATGAGCTCGCGCTTTTTCTCCTGAAGATCATTCATTTTTTCTTCGATTGTGCCCCGGGATACAAGTTTGATCACATTGACTACCTTTTCCTGACCAATTCGATGCGTTCGGTCTGCCGCTTGTTCTTCAACCGCTGGATTCCACCAGAGGTCATAAAGAACGACCGTGTCTGCACCGGTTAAATTCAAACCCGTTCCCCCAGCTTTTAAAGAAATAAGAAACACATCGCGTTCGCCATCGTTAAATCGATCACACGTCTCCACTCTTTCTTCAGCGGGCGTCTCCCCATCCAGGTAGAAAAAGCTTTGTCCTCTTGCAGCAAGTTCTCTTCCGATTAACTGAAGCATTTTCGTAAATTGAGAGAAAATCAGCATTCTTCTCCCGGATCGTCTCGAATCTTCGATAATCTGAAGCAGCTGCTCGAATTTAGCCGAACTCCCTTTGTAGCCGTCCACAAATAAAGACGGATGACAGCAAATCTGGCGCAGTCGCGTTAATCCAGCCAAAATCTTAATTCGATTTTTACGAATCGTGTCACGATCGAGATGCTTTAACGTATCGGTTCTTAGCTTCGCGAGGTATGCGGCGTACAGCTTCTTCTGTTCAGGCAATAGCTCGGTTAATTCAAGTGATTCAAGCTTTTCTGGTAACTCTGCCAGAACGTCTTCTTTCATTCTTCTTAATAAAAAGGGTTGTACTCTCCTTGCGATCGTTTTCTTTGTTAAATTGCTGTAGGCTTTGATCCCTTTAAAAAGCTCTGGAAAGACAACGTGATAAATCGACCAAAGCTCTTCAATCGCATTTTCAACCGGAGTGCCCGTTAAACCAAACCGGTGATCCGCTTTGATTTTCTTAACCGTTCTGGCCGTTTGCGTTGAAGGGTTTTTAAACGCCTGAGCTTCATCAAAAAAGACCGTATGGAAGGTTTGCTTTTCATACCAGCTGATGTCGCGACGAAGTAACGGATAAGACGTGATCACCACATCCATCTCCTTGCTCGTCTCCTGAAGCTTATCTCGCGTTGGTTGATTGCCATCAATAATCTGCGCTTGAAGCTGCGGAGAAAACTTCTTTATTTCATTGAACCAATTATACGTAAGCGAGGAAGGACACACGATCAGAACCGGTTTATGCTCTTCACGAATAGCGTTAAGCTCAGACACGATATACGTGATGCTTTGCAGCGTTTTTCCAAGCCCCATATCATCCGCTAACACACCGCCAAACCCGAAGCTCGCTAAGGTTTTCATCCATTGATAGCCCTGTATTTGATAATCTCTCAAAATGTGATCCAACGATTCGGGCACTTTAAACTCATCTTGATTCGGAAGACGTAGCGTGTCTAGAAAGTTACGAAACGATGCGTCTGCTAGAAAGATGCTATTCGTTTCAATTGTCCCAATTAGACTGGCGCTTTTTTTGGCCGGAAGCGAAAAATATGGCTCAAACTGTTCCTGCGGGGGGACCGTGGTTAGAAACTCATGCATATCCTCCATTTCTTTCGTTTCAAGGGACAAAAGCGATCCATTTGGCAGGCGATAATACTTACGCTTTTCTTCTAATGCCGCTAATATTTCCCGAATTTGATTGTCAGATATGCCATCCATTTCAAAGGTGAATTCTAACCAATTTGTCCGCTCTCGTTTCTTCAGCTTTACATTTATTTTCGGATAGTGCTTCTTGCGAACGAGTCGATTTCGAACGGCTGTTGTCGCGTATAGCTTCAACATGGACTGTAGTTTTGGAACAGTATGATGAAGAAATTCGTACTCAAGTTCTTCATTTTGCATCATGTAGCCGCCATCTGTTTTTGAAAATCCGCTTTCTTCCATCATGTTCAGAATTTCTTCTTCCCGCTCGATGTCTCGAATGATCATGGAACCTGGGGCATCCCGCCGTTCTAACGGCTGAATAACCACTTCTTCATACTGAAATTCAAGCCCTGCCAGCAGACGATTTTTCAATCGATCGAGATAGAGCCGGGCCTTTAACGGTGTCTTCATGTACGTTTCACGAAATGCTTTTGAAAGTTCCACATGCCCCATTCGCTTCAAATCAGGAACAACTTTTTCAAGAAATTGATCCATTTGTTCGTACGGAATTGGAATCTGATTGTTCCCTGCCGGAAGCATCTTCTTTAACTCGGTCAGACGAGTAAAGTCCTGTCTATCTAATTGAAAGATGGTTCCTTTATATAAAAGCGATTGATAGCCTTGTAAAAGACTCATCCGCTCAAAACCTTTAATCGTAATGCGACAGTGTTTCTCATCCCATACGTCAATAAAAAAGCGAATCGGGGGCGAGCCATTTTCTACTATTACGTGTTCAAACAAAGATCCTCGATGTGCAATTTTGACATTGTCAGCGCTGGTGATGAATGGGACCAAACTGCTCCATGAAGAGGGCGAAATCAGTAACGTATCGGACCGCTGATCGTCACGCCAAAAAGGGAGCGATTGAAGCAACGTTTTTTCATCACGAGCTACGCGGATTAAATGATGGAGAATGGTATCTGCTTCATTTGAAAAGCAGTGACTGTCCGGATGATAGTTCACGTCAGGCGAGACTTCATTGACGTTCCCCTCGTGTACATCGTGAAGAAAGTCGCGAATCGAAGAAACTTTCACGTGTTCGACAGCAACTTCAACCCCCAGTAAATCCTGGTCGCGAAGTGAAACAGGCTTCAATGTAAACCCCACATCAAGTACCTTTCGCTTTTCAAAAAAGCGTTGGTGACCGCTTACCGGAGTTAATTTGTCGGTAAATAGCGTCATGAAATCTTTTGCCAGACTGTGCTCATCCTGCACGGCCGTTTCTTTTTGTTGAAGGTGACGGATGCCGATTAAAACGGCCGCTATGTGCTGACAATCTTTTTGAAAGGTTGCAAGCGATGGACAGCTACATTCTGCTTCGATGTGTCCGTTTGCATCTGTCGTTACCGTGACATAAAAGTCTTCCGTTCCATGAACTGTGGCTTCATATCTCATCGAGTGATCGTGGTGAAGCGTCACTTTATTGGAATAGAAATAAGACTCGCCCTTTTTAAAAGAGCGTTCCCCACACATTTCTTTTATAAGCTTATTGCTGATTTTACGATCCATGTCATCCCGATCCTTTTTCATATGGTTGTTTCATTTTATCATAGTAGCGAAATTCTATGCCTATACGACAATCCATCTGTTTACATACACTAACGTACAACTGTTGAAGGGGGATCCGACGTTGCAACGACCACTTTATCACGCTGCCTACGGAAGCGACTATCCCGGATTCGGTTACCATCATGGATATGGAAGCGATCATCCTGGATTCAAGTACCATCACAGACACGGAAGTTATTATCCTGCCTATGGCGATCACCACGGGCCAGCCACTTATTATCCAGGTTATCGATTACATCACAGCTATCGCACATGCCATGGACGTTAGCGAGAAATGAAGGTGTAAAATGAGAAAGCGATTCGGAACCGCGTTAAATTGTATTGATGGCCGAACACAAATTCCAGTAACAGAGTGGCTTAAAGCGCATTACCACCTTGATTACATTGACCTGATTACAGAGCCAGGCATGGACCGGGTGCTGTCTCATGGCCCTGCCTGCGAAGTTGCCCGATTAAGAGAAAACACCATCGTGTCCTTAACTGCACACACTTCTCAAGTCATTGCGGTTGTTGGCCATTTTGACTGTGCCGCGAACCCTGTTAGTAAGTGCCAACATTTTAAAGACATTGCTACTTCCACTCAGGTTGTAAGGTCCTGGGGGTTACCCGTACACGTGATTGGCCTCTGGGTCGATGAATATGGACGCATCGAGGTTGTCTGCACCTAAGTAAAAGGGCCGCTCCATTAAAGGAGACGGCCCTTTTACTTAGGATTCTTCGAGAATTTCCCTATCAAAAATCCGACAAGTAATGCGAGTAAACTACTTGGAACCATGCCAATGGCTACAATGCTAATGGCAATACCAACCCACGGATTCGTCAACATCGCGAAGATAAAGCTACTAATAAAAACAGCAACTGCTAGTAGTAAGCTAATCAGCCCCGTCTGATATTGCTTTCCTGACTTATTATAGGAATAGAGCGTGATCAAACAAAGCAAGACGGTATACAAAATCGCGATTGCTGTAGAGCTCGTGAAAATGTTCAGCGATTCTCTCAGCCACTGGCTGTTTGTAGATTCCGGGAGATCCATCGTAATAATATTCATCTCTTTCGTGTCGATATCCACTGTCTTCAATTGATACTTTTCTGGATGACCGGACCAATTCGTATACTCGAGAAAAGCGATTTTGTCAGACTGGTGAAAAAAATCCGGTGATACGACAGAAGATTCTAATGTCGTGAGCTGTTTTGTCTTATCCCCATTTATATCTCGATAGTAGAGTTCATATTTGAATAACGAGCTGTCGGATTCCTCTGACACATCTGTATAAGTGAACGCTTGTTTCTCTTCATCATAATCCCAGTCGTATAAGGAACCAACTTCAGTCGGTACCCAATCCGCCCTGCTTTCTCTCTTGTCTTCCACATGATAAGCGTAGATTTTATCACTATTGCCATTAAATAACGTGTAATAGAGCTCTGAACCATCAGTCGAGATGGCAAGATGGTTCATGGTAAAATGATCTTGATCGGTTAATTTCCGCTCATTTTTCCCATCCAGATCGACCGAATGGAGATCAAATCCTTCTTTCGTTTCCCCTTCTGCTTTTCCCACAGCTTCTGCCGGCATTCCTACAAAATAGATTTCGTTCTCAGAAAAGACTGCTTCTTCAACATGAATCGTATCATCCGTTAGTTTCTTAGGATTCTCACCGTTCAAATCCGCGATGTATAATGATTGAATGTGATTGCTATTTTCAGATAAATAGAGCAGCTTCTCTCCGTTTGGAGATAAGGCTGGCTTTCGATGCCGTTCATCATCTGGATGGGTGATTTGCTCTACTTCACTCCCATCGGTATTTGCGCGATAGATCGATTCTTTACCATCTTGATAGTAGGAAAAATAGACGTACCGGTCATCATTTGAGAGTGTAATCGTATTTCCTAATCCCGTAAAGCCAAGATAAGGATCTTCCTCATTGAGGAAATTGTATGCAATGGACGCAGCAAGCAAGACCAAACAAATCAGACTAGCATATAAAACTGTTTTTTGTTTCATTCATTCCCCCCTTACACTGGCAGTCCCCAAAAATAAATAACCACACTTAAAAAAAGCACAGTCGTCATCCCTTTTACTTTGCTTCTTTTCCATACGATCACGCTCGTAAAAACCGTGCCAGGAATAAGAAAAAGAAGGCCAATCACTTTCAAGTTATTTATGGTTAGGGCATCTCCTATGGAGACAAAAAATAAACCTAAGCCAATGAATCCTCCTGTAAACAGAGATTTTAATGTTAGAAAGGTTTCTCTCACTTCCTTACGCTCTGTCTCAGACATCTTAGCGTAGCCGATGATGTAAGCAGCGAGTGGGAAACCGAACGCGATAATTGTCGGCACAAGTGCATCAATGATTTCAAACAAGAAAATGCTCCTTTCCATATAACTGATACAATTATTTCAAATATTGGAAATAAACTCAAGATTGGATTCAATTCATTTTCTGACAAAAAATCCGTTTTACCCCAATGAAATAGGGAATCTATTCCTTATTATAATAATTGGTGTGGGAGGAAAAGAAGTTGAAACGCCAGTGAGCGGATCCACCCTTGAATCTACGTTCCATTCGCATTCATCTCTCACGTAATAGCTTAGTAGCTCAGGTAACTCTCCGCTTAATTGTTTACTAAGCTTTTTGGGGTATCCGGGTGGTGTGACCAAACCAACCGATAATGTTCCTTGACTTTCTACATCACGTGGACAGCTACGAGTATTTCAATCATTATTGGCGCGCTTGGATCTGCACTTGAAAATGAGGAAGTCGTTCTTTCGTCAACGTATGGATACCGACAGCAGCGCTACAAAACGGCTAAGGATTCTAAGGATGGGGAGGATGATTCAAAACAAGAACAAACCCCTTTCCCGACCGAAATGAAATCAAACAAGGCAAATACAGAAAGGTGATGAGCCATCTCGTTTGCCTTTTTCTTTTGCGAAATCACATCGAATACCGGTAAGCTATAAAAGGCGACTAACCATAGTATTCAAAATAAGCGAAAAGATCGAGCGTTCCACTCCGCTACCTACTGAGATTCATAGGTTAATTGAGTTAAGTTGACAAGGCTTTTTACAATATCGAGTACTTGTTGCTTCATTCGGTGCTATTATAGAAAATTCATGCTACCTTCTGAGGTCATGGAAATAAAAAAACGATCCCTACATATGATAGGAATCGTTTGATATATCACTGGAACTGGGCT
>ENA-ORXC01001711-ORXC01001711.1-marine-metagenome-genome-assembly--contig:-NODE-1711-length-12620-cov-5.449095_pt1 | contig 12620 bp, 16 predicted proteins | sample MGYA00237865_ERZ511478 | MGnify/ENA metagenome assembly ERZ511478 | reverse complement strand
CCCTTCCGGCCTCGAGGTTGGCTCGCCCATGACCAAGGCGCCGTCGGCGGCGGATGCGCGGCACGAGCCTGGCCAGCCCCCTGTCCCATCGCTGGGCGACGCCGTGCGCGCAGATGGGGCTGTCTCCTTGGAGCCCCCCACCCCCCCCACGACAGTCACCGCCCATGGTCTGACGTGGGCGGCGGGGGGAGTCGCGGAATCCGTCGGGGATCCGGTGGCGCGGCGGACCTGGTCCGTGCGGACGCTGCCGGGGGAGCTCATCTTTGAGGAGGGGGACATGGTGGGTCAGACGCGCACCCCATACGAATACTTTTTGGCGATGTTCCCCATGGACCAGCTTACGCGCATGGTGCGCCTGACCTCTCCTGCTCTCGAGGAGCGCGGTATGCAGCCGACCACCCGGGGGGAGCTGCTCAAGTTCATCGGGGTGACCATCTTGGCGACCCACTACGAGTTTGGCTCGCGTGCGGAGTTGTGGTCGACCAAGCCGCGCAACCCGTACCTCATGGCGCCCGACTTTGGCGAGCGCACGGGCCTCTCTCGCTGCCGCTTCGATGACCTGTGGTCCTGTGTGGCCTTCAGTGAGCAAAAGAGCGGCGGTCGTGACGACTCGGAGCAGAGCAGGTGGGAGTTAATTACCGTCTTTGTCGATTCCATCAATGCCCATCGCGATGCCCACGTGTCACCCAGCGAATTCATTTGCGTCGATGAGTCGATGTGCAAGTGGTATGGGCAGGGCGGCCCGTGGATCAAGCGGGGGCTCCCCATGTACGTCGCTATCGACCGCAAGCCTGAAAATGGCTGTGAGATACAAAACGCAGCATGCGGGAGAAGCGGGATAATGCTGCGCTTGAGCGTTATGACCTCGGCGGAGCACCAGAGAGCAGTCGGTACGAACGCCGACGGCGGTGTGCCTCACGGCAGGGCTGTCCTGAAGCGGCTGGTCGCACCCTGGGCCGGCACGCAGCGCGTGGTCTGCGCAGACTCCTACTTTGCCAGCGTGACGGCCGCCACGGAGCTGTTGGCGATGGGGCTGCGCTTTATCGGTGTTGTGAAGACTGCGACACGTGGCTACCAGATAAGCGCCCTCTCAACGCTGGAGGTGGACACCGCGGAGATCACGCCACGTGTACCCACTCAACGCCAGAAGGAACGGTGAAGCTGATGGCGCTGATGTGGGTGGACCGTGAGCGTCGGTACTTTGTCTCGTCCACATCCACGTCGCTACCGGGCAGCGCCTATGACCGGGTGCGCTGGCGTCAGATGGGGGAGGACGCCGAGCTTGTCGCCCTGAAAGTTAAGCTGCCGCAGGTCGCGCAGGCGTACTACCAGTGCTGTGCTTAAACTGACAGGCACAACCGCTGTCGTCAGAATGACCTCCAGCTGGAGCACAAGCTGCAGACGCATGACAGGTCAGTGCGTGTGAACCAGTCGTTGTTGGGCATGTGTGTTGTCGATTCGTGGCTTCTGTACTCTGGCGCTCGCGGGGCGACTGCCGCCCTGACGCAGAGGAAGTTCTACGAGGATCTGGCGGCGCAGCTGATTGACAACACTTTCGACACTGCTGGGGTCCGGGCGCGTGCGACGCCGTCATCTGCGCCGGTGGAGGAGGTTGGGGCTCCTTTGCGCTACGTTGTTGGGATTCATCTAACTCCCACGGGGAAGCGTCCCAGCGGCGCGTCTGTCGGGGACGGCGACCACCGGGCTCAGCGTAACTGCCGTGTGTGCAAGCGACACAAGTCGTCCCAGGTTTGCTCGGGCTGTAGAGGGGGTGTCGACGGGGACATGTTCCTGTGCGGCCCCAAGACGGGGCGATCCTGCTTTGAAGCGCATCTGCGCACTGTGCACGAGTTGGACGTGTAGCGTCGACGTAGCGATGATTCGATTCCGGCACTTTTCTTTGCCCGCACACGTGTCGCTGAGCGAGTCAAATACGCATTTATGAGCAGGATTTTGAATTCGTACTGGCTGATCATTTCTGGTTGTTGCCGATGCCGTGCTCCTCATTGACTCCCCACCTACAGAACAGGGATGGCCATTTTCCCATGCCATTTTCAAACGAGCGAGTGGCGCACGTGACATATGCGGTGCCACCAGTGGCAACGGCCGTCGCCGCCGCCGTGACGACCGCCGACGGGGCACGAGCGACCGCGGGACAGGATGCCACGGGGACGGGCCCGGCGGCGGTGGTGGTGACGGCAGTCCTCGTCGGGTCGACGGGCGGCGCCATGTCGGCGGGGGGGCGGGGGCACCCCGTCGGGTTGGCGGGGGTTTGGCACGCGGGGTGCTCCATCACGCGGGGTCATCTGTATGTGCGCTACTCGTTTGTAGCAGCTGATAGAAGGCTTTTACTTTCTTTCCGTGATGTGGTTTTCTGCGTCAGATGGGTCAGAATGGCCGATTTTGGCTGATGCGGATCGAGCCTCATTTGAGCCTCATCTGAGCCTCATTTGAGCCTCGGGAGCAGTAGAATAGACACTAGACCATGTGAAGTGACTCTGAGTCTCCAAGTGGGCCACCTTTCCCGGTTGGCATTTTTGCTCCAAAGCCCCAGCGCGCGGGAGTAGTGCGTGACAGCAAGGTCTCTGAATTGTACGCCCTGCCGGCGCAATGAAGTCGGCGGACCTGCTTCGACTCGCAGTCTTCCTGCATCTGAAAGACAGCTTGATCTTGGAGACAGCGGCGCAGAACACGCGCATGTCCCGCAGGTCTTTGAACCGGTTATTGTCCTACATGGAGGAGACTGGTGAGGTGCACTACGCGCCGGAGAAGTGGAAAAGTCACGCAGATAACTTTTTGCGCTGTCCAGATCTGCGCTCTGCTGTGCTGTTTGCTGTAGAGCAGTGTCCGGAGGCATTTATTGATGAGATATCTAACGTTTTCACTCACCTGCACCAATTGCTTGGTGATGACGCCTCCATCTCTTCCTCCTCCGTCTCTCGCGTTCTTGCGGCCAATGGCTTGACACGCAAGGTGATTGAGTCTGCCTCTATTTCACGGAACGAGCTGGCCCGCGCGAGGTGGGTCTGCGACAAATGGGAGATCCCGCTGCGGGGACGTGTCTATGTTGACGAGGCCCACCGCTGTGGTCGGTCCTCCGAGCGCAAGTGAGCCTGGTCACTCCGTGGAAAGCGGGCAGAGTGTTACCTGTACAATTCTCGGGGGGTTACCAGGAGTTTCTTCGTTGCAATGAGCCACGACGAGGTGTTGGACAGGAAGATCACGCAACCCCCACCAGGACAATCCTCTGTTGACTTTCTGATTTTCGTGCTTGCGAACTTGCTTCCGCACATGAACGCTTATGATCGAACACTGCCGTGGTCCGAGCAAGATGAGCGGTGCGTATTGATTCTGACAACGCGCGAGTGCATGACGAGGCCGCCATTGCTTTGAACGAGACACGTGGCGTGCTGGTGCGCTTCTTGCCACCGTACAGTCCTGATTTCAACCCCATTGAGGACGTCTTCTCTGTTGGGAGCAGTTGGCTTCTCGTCACGTGACGCCTGAACAGTACAATGCCTGGCCATTCTACACCGGTGCCCTTATGCTCGCTTCAATCACACCCGACATGTGCCGCGGCTTCGTGGGTGCAGCAGTGCGCAACTACGCCCTGTACATATAGCACATCGGTAAGCTGCAGCTTTCGTGTCCATGTCACCTTCGGTACCAGAGCGCCCAACTACCGGCCTCACATCTGGCCAAAAGTGCCGCCGAATGCATGCGGGGGGGTCGCCACGCCCACGCAGAAAAAACTGACACATTGCTGCGGCAATCCCTATTTTCTGTGCCGTTGGGTGCTTCTTTTCGGCTTTCTTTAGAGTGACTGAATATTTCAGGAGCGCAAACGCAACGAGAAGCGACGGGCGCTGGCTGCCCGTCCACGTGCACCCACAGGGAGCACGTGCCCTAGTGGCATGTTTTCCGCGCGCGCACCAGCGTGCGTGCACCGGCCGCGGCGTCGTCGTGAGGGGCTGGCTGCGTTGACAGCCATGGTGGGCATGTTCTCTACGGCCTATGGTTTTTCGGGGGGTGTGCTTACGCTTTGATGTACGAGCGCCGCGATAGCGCGACGCACGGTTTCTGGGGGTCTGCGTGGTTTTTCTGTGTGCTCGACGGCATGCACGCGCCTTTGGTAGGCGGCTCAATCGGTAAGAGCACTCGGGGGGCGCGTCTTCAAGGTCGCCAATGGGTGCGGGATCCCGCCTCCGGCGTAGGGGATGGTGGCGACGACAACACACATGTGCTGCACACAATGCTGTGGCCATCAAGTTTTACTGTTGCTTCGTGGATATGGTTTAGTCCTTTGGTCGGTGGCATCGAACCAAGCAGGGGCTGCAACCGCAATGATGGGCCACGGGCGCTCGCTGCCAGTCGGCGTGCAGCCAAATGATGCACGCGGGCAGGCGGCCCGCTGCCCGCGTGCGCGGAAGCGTGAGTGCCCTGGCGGCAGCGTCATCGGGGGGGACTGGTTGGGGTGGGAACCATGGTGGGCGTGTTCGGCGACGCCGCTCGCTGTTGGGGTGGGATTTGTACGCTTTGAGGTGCGACTGCGTGAGCTTGACGGACGATGTCTGAGGTGTCTGCGTGGTTTTTTGGTGTGCGCTGCGGGGCGTGCATACGCCGTTCATACCCGGGGGAGTCGGTCCGAGCACACGGAAGAGGCCTCGACAAGGTCCTTAACTGGTGCGCGACGCCGCCACCGGCTCGAGGGACCGTGGCGAAAACAACACACACATACTGACACAATGCCGTGGCAAAAATGTTTTTCTGTCGCTTCCTGGCTCTCGTTTGGTATTTTTCCGGTGGCACCGAACCGACCAGGGGTGGCACCACGACGATGGGTGACGGGCGCTTGCTGCCTGTCCGCGTGCGGCCACATGACGCAAGCGGGTCCGGCGGCGTGTTGCCCGCGCGCGTACCAGCGTGTGTGCACCGGCGGCAGCGTCGTCGTTGGGGACCTGCTGGGGTGGCATCCACGGTAGCTGTGCTCGGCGCGGCCACTCGCTGTGGGGGTGTTTTTGTTACGGTTTGAGGTACGTGCACTGCGCTAGCGCGACGCATAGTGTCTGGGGTGTCTGCGTTGTTTTTTTTGTGCGCTGCGGGGCGCGCAAACGCCTCGTGTAGGCGGGGTAATCATTACGAAGACTCGGGGGTCGCGTCACTAGGGTCGTCAACGAGTGCTGGATGCCGCCGCGGCACAGCAAACGGTGGCGACGACAAAATATACATACTGACACAATGCTGTGGCAATGTCGATTTTGTCGCTTCGTGGATGTCGTTTGGTTTTTTTTCGGTGGCGTCGAACCGAGCAGGGGTGCCACCGCAACGATGGGCTTCGGGCGCTCGCTGCCAGTCCGCGTGCAGCCACAAGATGCACGCGGACCGGCGGCGTGTTGCCTGCGCGCGCAGCAGCGTGCGGGCACCGGCGGCGGCGTTGTCGTTGGGGACGGGTCGGGCTGGAGTCCAAGACAGCTGCTGTTGGCGCTTGGGTCCCCGCGGCGCTATTTCCTGTTTCATGCTTCTTCTTTCTTTCTTGTCTGTTTCTTTCTGCTGTGCTGCTGTCTTTTTCCCTCTGCGTTGAGCGTCAGTCGCGCCGAAACTGGGGTTGTGTTATCTTCAGGTCATGGTCTTGCTTGTTTCGGGCTCCGTGTGGGACCATTGTCGCCTTTACATTTGGCGGGGTTCTTCCGTGTTGTGGTTCTGCACGGGATTTCTCCGCTGCGAACGGACAAAATCATTTTCTTGACATCACATTGTCGCTTCGACCATACTGCGGCAACACGTCCGAGAGCTTTTTAGACAGCCGACTCTGACTAAGCGGGCACAAGTTTCTCAGACAGAAGCAGGGGGGGGATGACAGCCACTCTGGGGATGCTGACGCCATTGGAAGCGTACCCGATCCGGTAAGGTCAAGAGAAAAGCGATCGTAGCTCTTGCCCAGTGCATGCTTTTGCATGGCTCTTTAGCTCATTTTCTCGGCCAGACGCTTCTCTTCGTACTGCATAAGCGAGCGCAAAGTTTCATATTGGGATTAAAGGACCGACCGGATGCCCCTGCAGTGGAGTTCTTTGCCTGTTTGACTGGCTCCCACAGTGGGAGCACGTCCGAGACTCTCTTGGAAAGAAAATTATGACTCAACGCGCTCAGCGTGCAGCGGAAAAAATGAGGGGAAGACGGGAGACAGTAATTCGGGGCGTGCCCACCCCACTGACTGCAAGGAAGCGCCCGCGATCGGTGCAAGTCCAAAAAGAAGCGCTCATATCTCTGGTTGTACGTATGCGTTTGCATCGCTCATTGGCGCGTTACCTTTGCTGAAAGCTTCTCTTCACATGCTATACCCGCCCACACCTGTTTATGATGGAATCAGGGACACAGGGCACGCGCCCGTCGGGGGGTGCCTTGTTTCCTGTCAAGCCCACTCATAGCACATTAGAACGCTGTTCTGACTGCAGAATACGACTCACCAGACACGACGCACCCAGGTGCATATAGAGGGAGGTCGCCAAAAAAGAGCTCTGAGTGCATGGGGCTCCTCCAACTGAAGGCACCCAGGGACTGCTCCACTACGCAGCCACGCGTTTTACACGGCACGCAGAGCAACCGCAAGACGAGTCGCCATCCAAGAGAAATTTCCAAAACCGACCCTGGAAAGGTAAGCCACACGTCGGCCGCGCATTTCAATCGTGCAAATCTGGCAGAATGTCGACGTGTGAAGTCCGCGGCCGACTTGTGGTTTACCTCTCCAGCGTCGGTTTTGAAAGATTAACACTCTGTCAACTGTCAGTCTCTGTTTCCGACCACCACGACAGAGTTCGGGGATCAACGATATACTGGAAGTTTTGCAGGCGTGGAGAGGGGTCGAATATGGTTTGGTACAGTGGGTGTCCAGAACTATTTCCCCACCCCAGGAAATGCTCAATTTGGCGCGATCCGCTCACGGCCAAGTCCAAAATAGTCGCGTTTCCAGTCCATCTGGCGTGATTGACTTGGCCGAGGACGGCTCTTTCGTCGCCCTTCGCGAGCTCCGTCGACCTTCCCCCCGCCCCCATCACGATGGTGCGCAGGTATAACTGCCTCACGAGCGGCCAGCGGGCCGCGGTGGAGCAGATGGCTCTTCGTGGGTGCTCCAACGGTGAAATTGCGGACACCCTGGACATCGACAAGTCGAAGGTGGCCAAGATTGGCGCCCGAGTTCGTCGCCAAGGTCACGTTGGCCGTCCCTCCCGCACCGGCCGCCCCCCGTTTTCGGACCGCCGGTGCCTCCAAAGGCTCAAGCGGCTCGTGAGGGGTGGTCGCTACTCGTCTCTGAGGGAGTTGACCAGTGCGTGGAACTCAGGTGGTTATAAACAAGTTTCCACCAAGACGTTACGTCGGTGCATCCACAAGCTCGGTTTTTCTTCCCTCAAGCCAGTCACCAAGCCTTATGTCGGACCTATCAACCGCGGCAAACGCCGGCGCTGGGCTCGTGAGCACCGTGGGTGGAGCAACGAATGGAACAAGGTGCTCTTCACGGACGAGAGTTCGTACGAGGTGCGCGGCGTAGACAAGCACAAGCGTGTGTGGCGGGCCAAGGGCGAGCGCTTCCTCTCCGAGTGCCTCGCACCCTCGTTCAAGTCAGGGCGAGAGACTGTGATGGTTTGGGGAGGTTTTTGTGCGGCTGGGCGTACCAAGCTGGTGTGGGTTAAGGGTCTAATCACTGGAGCGTCCTACGCCGAGATGCTCCTCGACTTCGTTTACTCCGAGGTTCAAGTCCTTTTCGGCGACATCGAGTCGTGCGTTCTTCAGGAGGACCTTGAGCATCCATACACGGCAAAGGTGTGCCGCGCGGTTCGCAAGGAGCTGGGCTATGGCCTTCTGCCGTGGGTCCCGCAATCTCCTGATCTCAACCCCATTGAGAACGCATGGGACTACCTCGAACGGGCCATCCGGGCGACGAACCCGCAGCCCAAGACCAAGGAGGACCTGTTCCAAGCGCTGTCTGACGCATGGGATAACATCCCACAGTCTTACTTCGTATCTTTGGTCGACTCGATGCCGACGCGGATGGTGGCCGTGACGAAGACGAAGGGTTTCCCCACAAATTACTAGTAAAAAAGCCACTTTTGCAGTCCTGCCAGATCCGCCCAAGTCCGAGGCTCAGAAGTGGGGAAATATTTCTGGCCACACACTGTACATACACAACGCCAACCGGCCGAGCGCGGGGCGCCCACACCCTCCACGGGGGAAGGGGGGGCTACTCTCCCCACCCACCGGGGGGGCGCACGCGGGCAGCGGCCCGCGGTGTGCCTGCGGGCACCCCGCCGCCGGCCGACGAGCAGGTGTATATCTCGCCCGCTCGGCGGCCGAGGGGACGCGAGGGCAAACAGGCAAGCACTCCCCAGTCTCACACGACCTACGTCGACGTGAGCCTGGGTTGGTTCCCGGGAGCCTGCCCCGTGGTTTCGCTGAACTGTTAATATGCAAGGAGACGCTGCCGCTGCCGCCGCCTCGGCGGCCGCCGACGCGGACGCCGCGGAGTTTCTGCAGCAGCAGGCCCCCCCTCTCGCCGCGGATGGATCCGGCGCGCTCGCGGCCGCCACGGCGGCCGGGGAACCGGCAGACCTCGCTGCGGCCATTAACGGACTCGTGGCTGGTGTGGTACGCACCAGCAGCCGCCTCGCCGCCGTCGAGATCAACGCCGAGGGTGCTGCGCTGGGCGGCGGCGCCGGCGGCGGCGGGGGCGTCGGCGAAGCCGCCTCCGCCGCCGCTGGGGGGCTTCGTGCCCCCGTTCCGTCCGGCGGTGACGCCGGCCTACCCAAAGCCTTCGTCGATGGCATCGCCCGTGCCATTCGGGCGTCCCGGCGCGGCCGAGGCGGATCCTCCAGCGACGATGATGATGACTTCCCGACGCCTTCGTCGGCCTTCTCCGACCGTGGGGCCCGGCGCGCCGCCCAATACGGGGAACCCCTTGACTACTTCCAGCTTCCCCCCTGCGCGAGGAAGAGTTTCCCCTCCCCTTACCGGATGGAGACGCGCCGCTACCAGGACGACTTCCCACCCTCGGAGCTCTGCGCCGAGTCCGAAGAAGCCAAGCACCTCACTATCATTGGGGCGTGGAGCAGCCGCATCCACAATGAGATCCTCCCCTTCACAAAGTCGACGGACTACAAAGACCTCAAGGAGCTCCAAGCTCTCCTCCTCCGCTCCCGCGTCTACCACCGCCAACTCGCCGAGCTGTGTGCGGCACGCTACGACGTCCTCAAGGAGCCGGACGCGTTCTTCGCCGCCCCTCTCCAGGAGCGCATGCTCGCCCCCTCCGACGCCCACGCATCCCGGGCGCGGCACCACCTCGACATGGATACCGTCCACATTCGCAACCGCAACCTCAACAAGCCGATCGTCGCGGCGCAGATCAAGGAATTCAACGATGAAGGGCGCCGGCAGTGACAGCGCGGGGGAGGGAGCAAGCGCGGCGGCGCCGGCGACGCCCCCAAGCCGTAACAGGGAGGATGCTCGTGGGGTTCCGATCGAGCCCTCCGCAGCGGGTACCGGCGCGACAGGAAACTCAAGGAGCGGGGTTGCGCCCGCATTTTCCACCTGCACAGCGAGATAGGGCTGCTGCAGACGCCTGGAGGGAGATCGGTGCATCCCGCTGGGTCAGGCGCGCCCTGCAGTTTTGCTTTCGACTTCCGTGGCTAACGCCACGGGGTCTCCCTCGGCGGCGAAGCCGCCCATATCCCACCATCACAAAGGATAGTGCCTTCGTGACGCAGGAGCTGGAGCGGTGGGTGGCGTCGGGCTTCATCTGTCCGCTCTGCGAGGATGAATGGCGGTCCGCGCCGTGCGTGTTCCCGGCATTTGTCAGCTGGGCGCGGCCGGACAAGCAGCGGTTGGTCATGAACCTGCGGCAGGTCAACGAATACATGGAGGACATTATAATCAAGTATGAGGAGATCACCGAGTTCATGGCGGCGCTGGCCCCGTTCGACAACTTGATATCGTAGAACATCAAGGATGTGTACCAGTACGTCTACATGCACCCCAACGACCTCCCCTACCTGACCTTCACCATCAACGGCCGCACATTTGAGCCAGTCACCATGCCCTGCGGCCTCTAGGTCACCCCCTGGGCCAGGAACAAGATCATGAGGCCAGTACTAGAGCACCTGCGCCAGTCAGGCTTCACCCTCATCGGGTACGTAGACGACCACGGCGCGGCGCCGCCGGGAGCACGGCCGACGAGCAAGGCGGACGCGGTAAAAAGCTTTGGGATTGTCACCCATGTCTACGATTGGCTCGGGCTGTTGCTGCAGCCGGCTGAGGGCGAGCGTAACCGCACCCAGCGGCTGACGCTTCTGGGGTTCACGATCGACACGACCGGCAACCGGATACGCCTACCCGACGGGCGCCTCGCACGGCAGCGCGGGGTGGCGGCGGCAGTGTTGGCGTCGGCCGGCTCGAACCGGCCGTGAGTTAGGCGTAAGCTACGCTCATTCGGGACGGGGGGACCGCGGCCCCCGTTGAATAGATCTCTGAGGGGTGTCCCCCCAGGTCCCCCAGTTATTCCACGGCCCCCCCACGGTTTGGCTGAAACGCTAATATATGGTTGGCGCGTCAAGCTGCTCGGCAGTCCTTTATGAATTTCAATTTCCATCTGCCTCGGCGCGCCAAGTGCATCGCACAGGATACCGTTCAGGTGTCAGAAATGGCGTCAGGTATATTCTGAAATCCTTCATGTCAAGACAGAGACAGAGCTGTTTACATCTCTTTGCAAGGACCGTGTATGACAATCCTCGGGAATCGACACGCCCACCCTTGTGGCAGCCAGCCCCCCACCTCTCCATGCCCCAGGTACCTGAGGCGGCCGCCCACACGCACAGAAACGAGCCCGCGAGCTCCCTCTAGGTGAGTATGGGAAAATGGAGCACGTAGATCCCGTTTCTGCCCTCAGACATCATCCGTGACTATTTCCCCGTCATCTGCGTGGTCTCAAAGCCCTAAGAAGACCATAGGGTGCCACCGTGCCTACTTTTTTCTGTACAAGGGTTCGGCTACGCGCCGCAGAAAAGTTGATAGAGTGGTCCTTCAGCTACTAAATGAAGCCTTATGCAGCTCAAGAGGAGAACCAGAGCCAGTAGTATGACCGTATTCCTGTATACCGCCGCATGCAACCTAGCGCAAATGCTGTCGGGAGCGACACCGCCCCCCTCAAAAAGGAACCCAATCCATTCCCCCTTATCAGTCTCAGTAAATCAGATACACTGAGCACATTTCTGTTGTCAGAAAACGTCGATGACTAGTACCTTGCGCTGGGGTATCCATTCATGAACTCGCGCGCCAGTCAGCCAGTGCCGGAATGCAGTATCTCTTTGGCTGCGCGGAGTCACGGTCAGGACGATGTCTGATGGATCAGCTGGTGCAACCAAAGCGACTGGACCATGAAGTCAAGAGGGTGGATCAGCTACGGATTTCGAAAAGGTGTATATTTCCTGTAAAAGAACCCGCTCATATGCTGACCTGTCCCAATCAACGGCTGGTTGACTCATCTTGAGCGGCATCTCTTCCTCCACTTTCTTCGTTATGGACAAAATCTACGAGCGTTTAAGCACACCTGTCCTTTCGGAGCCCGCTCCAGGACGCCTGAACGCCAGCCAACTCGTAACTTAGGTGGCATGGCAGCATACTTTCCGATCGTCCGTGGGTTCGGGTTGCACACAAAGCGGGAGATGGGACCAATCGGGCGTGATATGAAGAACCATGTCGGGCCAACGGGGGGTAGGCCAGAAAATTGTCGAATGGAACCAGCGAATGCGAGGAAACCAGACAGATCCAAGCATTGTGCGGCTGTTCTCGGCCAGAGGGTCCCCGCCTGTGCAGTGTTTTCTTCACGGTGCAACACGCCATCGCGCATGTGTGCCATCCAGCGACGGACTCTCGCTCTGGTCTTTCGTGACCGTTGCTCTCAGAATTTACATTGCTCCCCCCCCCGCCTTTTGGTTCCCCTGCTGCCTCCTGTGTCGGCACTTTGCTCCCCTGTTTCCCAGCACCCCCCTTTTTCCCTTTCCAATGAAGGCTGCTGAGACGCGGCGGCACCTTGTTCGTATGGTGCTCGTGGAGGGCACAACCGTGGCTGCGGAGTCCTTGTCTGTGGGTTTGTCTGTGCGGTCGGCGTCGCGGTACCTGGGATGCTTTCGCGGTACAGGCGGCGAGCTTCACGACACGCTGTACCGGTCAAATCGTCATGCTGATAACGTCTGCGACTACCCTTGGTTGAGTGCTGCCGTTCTGACGGCCGTCGATGAGCAGCCAGAGCTCTTCCTCGACGAGATGACCGACGCGGTCAACTACCTTATGGAGGAGGTGGGACCGGGCGTGAAGGTGTCGGCGGTTACGGTCGGAAGAATCCTCTCCCGGAATGGACTCACCCGCAAGGTGATTGAGCGTGCGTTCTTGACTCGCAATGAGGAGCAGCGAGCTCTCTCGGAGGAGGAACAGGAGCGTATTTCTTTGCGCTGTCGCGTCAGCGTGGATAAGGCCAACCGAGTGGTCTGTTCGGCTGGGTGTCGCTGGGCGTGGTCTTTGCGTGGCGCGCGTGCTGAGTGCTACGTCGAGGCGAGCCCTGGAGTGCGCACGAGCTTTTT
>ENA-ORXC01001710-ORXC01001710.1-marine-metagenome-genome-assembly--contig:-NODE-1710-length-12621-cov-5.190689_pt1 | contig 12621 bp, 12 predicted proteins | sample MGYA00237865_ERZ511478 | MGnify/ENA metagenome assembly ERZ511478 | reverse complement strand
GATCCTAATACTCCTAGTACCCTTTCTGGATCTTTTGACAGAGACGCTTTCCAGAATACATTATCTATTATTGATCCTAATGAATATTGGGATTTAAATGGTGAATTACCCGTACAAGCTAGACTTACTTGGGATGAAGAAACACAAGTACCTATACTCGCAGATGGTATTGAATCTTTGAGAGTAGTAGGATTTTCACCTGTTCTCAATAGATGGGTGGATCTAGGGAATACACAAATTACAGGGAATGAATCAAATGGACAGATAACATCAGATCTTTTTGAACCTAATGGTTTTTCTGCGCTTACGCTTGGGTCTGTGTTAAGAGGAGGTAGCTCCATAAATGTTTATACCTTCTTCTCCCCTAATGGCGACGGCATTAATGAGACATTTGTCATTGAAGGACTCGCAACCAGCCCAGATAATGAGTTATTCATTTTTAATCGATGGGGAGTAAAGGTCTTTTCTATGAAAAACTACGACAACTCTTTTGATGGAACCTCACAAGGAAGGGTTACTGTATCTCAGGATGATAAACTTCCAGTAGGAACTTACTATTATGTACTCAAACTTAAAGATCAAAAAGATCTAGCAGGAGCTTTCTACATAAACCGCTAAATATTTGCCAAAAACAAACTTTGTTAGGCTACCTCCGTCTTTATGTATATTTTTAAATAAAAAAAGTGATGACCATACAGCATAAAGAAAGGGAAGACAGAGGTGTCTTTTATATAAAGGGGGAACATGGAATCATATCAGAGTTAACCTACTCTAAAGATGACAACGCTGTTATCACTATTGACCATACAGAAACTAAAATTCCTCAAGAAGGACAGGGCTACGCTTCAAAGCTTATGGCTCATGCAGTAGCATTTGCAAGAGAACATCATCTTAAGATTAATCCCCTGTGTCCATTTGCAGAGGTTCAATTTGATCGTAACCCAGAATTTAAAGACGTTCTCGCATAATGACTACTATTCTGGAGACAGAACGTTTGTACTTAAGAGCGTTTATCCATGAGGATGCTGTGCATCTTTATGAAATGAACAACGATCCAGATGTTATTAAATACACCAGAGATAGCGCGTTCAAAAATCTTAAGGAGGCTCAAGATTTCATAAGTGAATATATTAGGTTACGCAATACTGCACCGACTAATGGTTCATTAAAAGTTTCTTTGGTACGATATGCTGTAATCAGAAAAAAGGATGACGCTTTTTTAGGATGGTGCGGCCTCAAACTCCATAAAGAAAAAGGAGCCGTAACTATAGATTTTAGGTTTTATAAAAAACACTGGAAGCAAGGATATGCTACAGAGAGTACCAGGGCTTGTATAGCCTACGCTTTTTCTAATTTACAATTACCATTTCTAGCTGCTCACGCACATGTAGACAATGTACAATCTCACAAGGTCTTGGAGAAGTGCAACATGAAAAAGATGGTACCGATTGATTACGACAATAATCCTTCAATCTTATATCGTGTTGATAATGAAGACTATTCTCTTCGAGAGATTGTTGCTCAAGATACGTGGGCAGTAAGACATCCTGTTTTACGAGCTGGGAGACCACTTGAAGATGTCTATATGGAGGCAGATGAACAAGCTTCTACCTTCCACTTAGGGATGTATCATAACAAGAACATCGTGGGCGTAGCTAGCTTTATGGAAGATACACACGAAGAATTTACTGGCATACAGACGCGCTTACGAGGTATGGCCGTATTACCAGAATATCGCAATAAAGGTATTGCAGCACAAATACTTAGTAAAGGTGAAGAAATTCTTAAAGAAAGAAAACGCAACGTACTTTGGTTCAATGCACGTACTATCGCCTTAAAATTTTATAAAAATCTAGGCTACGATCTGATAGGTGAAGAATTTGACATCCCGCAAGTAGGACCTCACGTTAGAATGAAAAAAAACTTATTATGAACAGACGTACCTTTTCAAAACTTTCTGCCCTAGGAGCAATAGCTGCTTCCCTCCCACTTCACTCCACGACATCATTTTTTCAAGATATTTCTGAAGATGAATTACTTGGCAAAGGGGCTCCGCTTCTTACTAAGACCTCAGCATACAGACTTCGACCGGAAGCTGCTGTTGCTTATGAAAGGATGAAAAGTGCAGCGTTTAAGGAAGGAATAAAGTTCCAAGTAGTATCTAGCTATAGAGACTATAATCATCAAAATAGGATCTGGGAACGTAAGTACAAAAGCTTTAGCAAAAGCGGACTTAATCCTACTGCAGCTATTGAAAAAATAATAGAATACTCAACTATCCCTGGTACTTCAAGGCATCACTGGGGTACAGATATAGACATTGTAGATGCTACTCCAAAAGTAACTGGAGGGCTACTAGTGCCCTCTAAATTTCATGGTAATGGGCCCTTCTGTACATTTAAAGAATGGATGGATGAGAATGCAAATACCTACGGCTTTTACCTGGTCTACACAGATGACCAAAATCGTAAGGGATTTAACTATGAGCCGTGGCATTACAGCTTTAAAAGCTTATCACTAGATTACCTCAACAAGTATCAGGAACTTGATATTAAAGCCAAATTACAATCTGCTAAGTTATTAGGTAGTGAGCATTTTACAGAAACATTTATAGACCGCTATCTTCAAGATAATGTGATGGACATTAATCCAGCTTTACGATCTTAAAGTAACTGGATTTCCTTGCGCTCTAGGAGTGCTTCCTTAAAGTCAGAACGGCTCGATAGTGCTTTCCCAATCCATTGCTCTGCCTTACCTTTATCTCCTTTATGCTTATAAATTTGAGCTAGACGTAAGTATGCCCAGTCTTTAGGCACTCCATCTTTTGCCGTGTAATTATCAATGTATTTTTCTAGACAAGATATTCCTTGATCTAAACCTATCCCATATTGTCCCGCTATTTTACCAAATTGATAATGTAATCTGTTATTTTCTTTGTGCTTGTTTTGAGCAGCCTTTACAGTAGCCAGTGCTTCTTCTGGTTTATTATTTTTTTCATAATGCTCTTGTAACTTTTGATAACAAGTCACAGATCCACCTACCTTTACCGCTTTTCTATAATTAGTCTCTGCATCATTAGGGCGATCATTATACTCCGCAATATATCCATGAGCTAGAAAACCATCTACAAGAGATATTTTTGATAATTCATTTGCATATTTCATGGCTTTATCTTCGCTACCTCCTATAATGGTTGGTAACTGGATATAAAATTCAATAAGCGCCCATCTTGCTTCTACATGTTTTGGATCAAGCGCAGCAGCAGTTTCAAAAGCTCCTTTAATGTCACCTATCATTGTTGCGGCTCTCAATTTATTTACTGCGAGTGCTTTCATTCCCATCACTCCACCATATTTGTAATGATAGTTTGCGTTGTTAGGATATCGCTTTACAAGTTGCTCGTAGTAAGATATTGCATCATTCCAGTTCTCTGCATAACCTTCTATATCTCCTAGGTATTCGATAGTTTTTGCATGCGAGGGATTTGCAGATAGATATGTTTTAAAAAATGGTTTTGCCTGCTGGTACTGTTCTTTTTTAAACAGTATTTCCGCTTTCGCGAAAGCGGTATCATTTTGTGCCACCATACAAAGAGGAAAACACAATAGAAGAATCCATTTTTTCATTGTAAACTTTTTATCAAATATATACCAATATGATGCCAAAACTAATTTACTACTCTGACGGGTATTTACTAAGAATTTTTTCGGCAAGCTTTTTAAAATGAGCCTCTCTTTTTTCTGGAGTCGCTTTCACCTTTACATCGCTCTCACTCGTTGCCTCCCATAAAGTTACCTGAGCGTTCTGAGCTTCATAAATAGTGAAGATAAGTTGCAAGTGCCTTTCTGCCCCTCCTATAGGGATACCACCACTTACTCCTACACCTACAGCACCTCCACCTCCACCTAGACCTAGGCCGATGGTATTTCTAGAGTTAGTCTCAAACTCGTCTGCTTTTATTTTTATGAAAATATCATTTTCAATTGTTTTTACAAAGCCACGGGACTGCAATATACTATCCACGTATTTTAAAAATCTGCGCTCGTCAAATTCTGACAAGCCAGATGGCTCAGAGAAGTCATAGTCGTAATTTTTATAACCAGCAATATCTCTCTTTGTATCATAATCATAGTTTACATACATCGTCCCGCAGCTAGTGAGTATAACTGAAACTAGAAGGCATAAAAAAATCCGCATATCCTTTGTTTTGTATAAAGATAACAAAGGATTATGCAGATTGTTGTGTTTAATCTGTACTTAACTATTCATTCATCATTTTCCACAATGCATCTTTAAGCTCTACAAGACCTTGCTGTGCGATAGAAGATATAAATAAATAGGGTATAGGAAGCTCTCTGTCTAGTTCTTCTGAGACTTCTGCTTTTAATTCTTCATCAAGCATATCACTTTTTGTGATAGCGATGAGTCTACTTTTATCAAGTAATTCTGGATTGTATTTTTGAAGCTCGTTTAGAAGTATCTCATACTGCTCTGCAATACTATCTGCATCTGCCGGGATCATAAAGAGCAGTGTAGAGTTACGTTCTATGTGACGTAAGAAACGATGTCCTAGTCCTCTACCTTCGGCTGCTCCTTCTATAATACCAGGAATATCTGCCATTACAAAAGATCTAAAATCCCTATAAGCTACAATCCCTAAGTTAGGCTTAAGTGTGGTAAACTCATAGTTGGCAATTTTAGGCTTTGCCGCTGTAATTGCAGCAAGCAATGTAGATTTACCCACGTTAGGAAATCCTACAAGACCTACATCTGCCAGGACTTTAAGTTCTAAAGTAAGGTGTACCTCATAACCATCTATCCCTGGCTGTGAGTGCCTAGGCGTTTGATTTGTACTCGTTTTAAAGTGCCAGTTACCACGACCTCCCATACCACCTCGAGCGGCAATAAACTCTTGACCGTCTTCTGTGATTTCAAAAATCACTTGATCTGTCTCTGTGTCCTTTATAGTTGTTCCTAGTGGTACTTCTATATATTCATCTACTCCATCATGACCCGTAGATCTTGATTTTGCACCATTTCCTCCGTGACCAGCACGCAAGTGTTTTTTAAACTTTAAGTGTATAAGCGTCCATAGGTTGGTATTTCCTCTTATAATAATATGTCCTCCACGACCTCCATCTCCTCCATCTGGACCACCCTTCTCAATAAACTTCTCACGGTGTAAATGCGCCGAACCAGAACCTCCATTTCCAGAGGTCGTGTGAATCTTTACATAGTCTACAAAATTTCCTTCAGTCATCTTTCAGCTAGCCTTTTATTTCTTTAATAGTATATAAGTACACAACAATTACAACGTGTCTATCACGCCACTAAGTCGAGTGGTAATCTCACTTACAGTACCCACGCCATCAACGCCATGGTACTTATTTTGCTTCTGGTAATAATCTTTTAAGATAGCAGTCTCTGCATAATATACTTTTATGCGGTTGCGTATCACGTCTTCATCTGCATCATCTGCACGTCCAGAAGTTTTCCCTCGTTCTAGTAAGCGCTGCACAAGTACCTCATCATCTACTTCTAAAGCTACCATTCCAGAAACCTCAGTATTCTTAGTTACTAGCAATGCTGCTAGTGCTTCTGCTTGGGCTTCTGTACGCGGGAAACCATCAAATATAAACCCTTTGGCAGCTGCATTTTTCTCTACCTCTGCATGGAGCATTTTTATAGTTACGCTATCTGGAACAAGCTGTCCTTTATCGATATACGATTTTGCCAGTGTTCCTAGCTCTGTCGCATTTTTGATATTGTATCTAAAAACATCACCCGTACTTATATGTACTAGGTTATATTTTTCTTTTAAAACTTCGGCTTGTGTTCCTTTACCGGCGCCTGGAGGGCCAAATAAAACCAGATTAGTCATTGTAGATTCTTTAAGTTTATAAATAGATGTAAGATTACGCCCCAGACCATTATAATCTAGACCATATCCTACTACAAAATCATTAGGTACTTCTAACCCTATATAATCAATTACATAAGGCTTTTTATAAGCATCTGGCTTATAAAGAAGGGATGCTATCTTAAAAGAAGCAACCTCTTCGTCTTTAAGAATTTTTATAATAGTCGCTACCGTATTACCAGAGTCTACGATATCTTCTACCACAATCACATCACGACCTTTAAGTGACGGCTCTGCTCCCATTACGGTATGAATTTCATCACTTTGCTGGGTTCCTTCATAACTTGCCACCTTGATAAAGCTCAATTCACAGTCGTGATCAAACTTTTTTATAAGCTCTGAGCTAAAGAGGAATGCACCATTAAGCACCGTAAGAAAGACTGGACACTTGCCTCTATAATCTTCATTAAGACGCACAGCTACACCGTTTATGGCATGTTGTACATTAGTTTTTGAAATAAATTTCTCAAAAGAGAGGTCGTGTAGTTTGATGGTATTTTTCATAATAATAGAGGGCAAAGATACCAAGAGCAAATGACAATTACCTCAAACCCAAAACCCAAATCTCAAAACGACTTTTTTCAATCACTTCACAAACTCCATCCTAAGGAAATTTGTACTTTTGAAAACAGCTATGAGATGCTATAAATAATCAAGTAACGATGGTAATTCAAACGTATTTGATTAAAAATATCACTTTTAATTGGATCAAAAGATCTATACATAAAAACCCGTAATTAGAGGATTTACTATTATGATAAACTACTTCTCTTCACAATTCAAACTTGGTATTTTAGGCGGTGGCCAGCTAGGCAAGATGATGCTTTATGACACTAGAAAATATGACATACAAACGTATGTCCTTGACCCTAGTGATGATGCTCCTAGCAAGATTGCTTGTGATCATTTTGAGCAAGGAAGCCTTATGGACTATGATACCGTTGTTGCCTTTGGAAAAAAAGTAGACGTTCTTACTTTTGAGATAGAAAATGTAAATATAGAAGCCCTTGAAGCACTAGAAAAGGAGGGTGTAAAAGTGTTTCCACAACCATCTGTGTTGCGCAACATACAAGATAAAGGCATACAGAAGGACTTTTACTCAAAAAATAATATCCCTACGGCTGGTTATACGAAGTACGCTTTCGCGAAAGCGGTAAAAGAACACTTAGACACAGCATCAAGTGATATCGAATTTCCATTTATCTGGAAATCATGCACGGGTGGTTATGATGGTAAAGGAGTATCTGTAGTAAGAACCGCAGAAGACTTAGATAATCTTCCTGAAGTACCTTGCATTGCCGAAAAAATGATCCCGTTTAAAAATGAGCTTGCAGTAATAGTGGCCCGTAGTGTATCTGGAGAAGTAAAAACATATCCTGTGGTGGAAATGGAGTTTCATCCAGAAGCAAATCAAGTGGAGTATGTTATTTGCCCAGCTCGCATAGATGAAACTGTCGCAAATAAAGCAAGAGCAATTGCCGAGAACGTCTCAAAAGCATTTGGTCATGTAGGTTTACTTGCTGTAGAGATGTTTCAAACAGAAGATGATGAGATTCTTGTAAATGAAGTAGCTCCTAGACCTCATAATAGTGGCCATTACAGTATAGAAGGAAGTTTTACAAATCAATTTGAACAACATTTAAGAGCCATTCTAGACCTTCCGCTAGGAAACACAGATAGCAAAGTAGCGTCTGTAATGGTTAACCTTGTAGGTGATGAAGGATATACTGGACCCGTTAAATATGAGAACATAACGCAAATTATGGCAATGGATGGGGTAACACCACATATTTACGGCAAGAAAGAAACACACCCTTTCCGTAAGATGGGACATGTAACCATTATAGATCACGACCTCAATAAAGCCAGAATTGTTGCCCAAAAAGTAAAAGAAAATATACGCGTCATTGCCGAAAACTAAAAAAACACACCATGAAAGTAGGAATTATAATGGGTAGCACTAGCGACCTTCCAGTAATGCAAGAAGCCATAGACTTCTTAAAAGAAATGAATATTGATACAGAGGTAGATATTGTGAGTGCTCATCGCACACCAGAGAAGCTTTTTGATTATGGTAAAAATGCCCATACTCGTGGTTTTAATGTAATTATTGCAGGAGCTGGAGGAGCTGCGCACTTACCTGGAATGGTAGCTTCACTCTCACCACTACCAGTAATAGGTGTTCCGGTAAAATCTCGCAACTCTATAGATGGATGGGACTCTGTACTTTCTATATTACAAATGCCGGGAGGCGTTCCAGTCGCAACCGTTGCACTTGATGGAGCAAAAAATGCAGGTATTCTTGCTGCTCAAATATTAGGAGCTAGAGATGGCGCTATACAAGAAAAGATTATTGCTTACAAAGAAGGTCTTAAACAAAAGGTTATAGAAGGCGCAAAAAGCATTACATAAAAAAGACCACCATAAAGGCGGTCTTTAACAATGTAGTATACTGGGAAATGATGACTTATTTATTAACCATTCTAAATATTAACCAAACCTTTTCTACACATTGATTGGGGGAAAAATCGTTTAAAACTATCGCTAAGATACTTCAGTTTATTATAACTGAAACAAACATAAAAAATTCATTTAATTTACCGACCACATCGTTACTTTTTTCGACAAAGTACATGTTTTCAAAAAATTACAAAATTAGAAGTCCATGTCGCTTACAAATAATCCGCTATTACAAGCTTTTAATGAAGCACCTTTTTCTACTATCAAAGACGAGCATTTTAAACCCGCATTTGAAGAAGCTATCCAATTAAGTCGCACGGAAATAGATAACATTACTAATAATCCAGAACCTGCTACTTTTACAAACACCATTGCAGCCTTAGATTATGCAGGACAGCAATTAGATCGTATTTCTAGTGTTTTTTTTAACTTAAATAGCGCCGAAACCTCAGAAGCTATTCAACAAATTGCACAAGAAATATCACCGCTCCTCACAGCACTTAGCAATGATATCACTCTAAATGAACAGTTATTTGCCAGAATACAACATATATACGCTCAAAAAGATAGTTTAGACCTTACCGTAGAAGAAAAAACACTTCTCGATAAAAAATACAAGAGCTTCTCTCGCAACGGAGCCAACTTACCAGAAGATAAAAAATCCCGCTTACGCGAAATTGATACTACGCTAGCTCAATTAAAACTTAGTTTTGGAGAAAACATACTTGCCGAAACTAATAGCTACGAACTTCACCTCACCAATGAGGATGACCTAGCAGGAATACCTGATAGTGCAAAAGAAGCCTTTGCTGCCGAGGCAGCTTCTAGAGAAAAAGAAGGGTGGGTAGTAACTCTTGATTATCCTAGCTATATTCCTTTCATGAAGTATGCAAATAATCGTGAGCTACGTAAGGAGCTATCACTCGCATTTGGAAGCAGAGCATTTAAAAACAATAAGCATGATAATCAAAAGAACACCCTTAAGATTGCAAGCTTACGTTTTGAACGCGCACAATTACTTGGCTATGCTACTCACGCTCACTTTGTACTAGAAGAGCGCATGGCAAAAACACCAGAAAAAGTGATAAGCTTTTTAAACGAGCTGCTAGAAAAAGCAAAACCCGCTGCCGAGAAAGAATTTACACAACTAGAAAAATTTGCAAAAGAGTTAGATAACATAGACCGCTTAGAAAAGTGGGATGGTTCTTATTATTCTGAGAAGCTTAAGAAAAAACTCTTTAGTCTAGACGATGAGCAACTTAAACCTTATTTCAAGTTAGAAAACGTAATTGACGGCGTTTTTGAAATTGCGACACGATTGTTTGGACTTCAGTTTGAACAAGTGTATGACGTAGATGTGTATCACAAAGAGGTAAAAACCTATCGTGTGACGGATGCAGAGGGCAACTACGTTTCTTTATTCTATGCAGATTTTCACCCACGTAAAGGAAAACGTGGAGGTGCTTGGATGACTTCATTTAAAGGTCAGAAAATTGAGAATGGTGTGAACGATCGCCCGCATATATCTAATGTATGTAACTTCACTCCTTCTACACCTAGCAAGCCGTCATTACTCACATTCAATGAGGTGACTACGCTCTTTCACGAGTTTGGACACGGGCTCCACGGTATGCTTGCAAACACCACCTACCCTAGTCTCTCAGGAACTTCTGTGTACTGGGATTTTGTAGAGTTACCTAGCCAAGTGCTAGAGAACTGGTGTTATGAGAAAGAAGCTTTAGCACTTTTTGCTACGCACTATGAGACTGGCGAAGTAATCCCGATGGACTTAGTTCAGAAAATAAAGGATGCTGCTACCTTCCAAGAAGGAATGGGAACCCTGCGCCAACTAAGCTTTGGATTACTAGACATGTCATGGCATGGTCAAGATCCTAGTGATATTACGGATGTAAAAGCGTTTGAAAGAAAAGCTTTTGGAGACACTTCTTTATATCCTGACACTCCAGAAACATGCATGAGTACTGCATTTGCACACATTTTCCAAGGCGGATATTCTTCTGGATATTACAGCTACAAATGGGCAGAAGTACTAGATGCAGATGCGTTTGAATACTTTAAAGAAGAAGGGATTTTTAATAAAGATGTGGCAGCTAAATTTAAGGATCACGTACTCTCAAAAGGAGGAACAGAGGACCCTATGACATTGTATAAACGTTTCCGTGGGCAACAGCCTAAACCGGAAGCACTACTACGACGTGCAGGACTTATTTAACTTCAAACATTCATCAGATTACCAAAGGAGCTCATTATATGGGCTCCTTTTTATTTTTCTCCTCTATCCACTTAGACATAAACTTCGTACTTCTCATAGAATGATGCAATAGCATCTGCCCTGTAAAATTATGAAGGCGTCTGGTTTCTAGATTCGTCTTAATAGAATGGATTCTCGTTATGAAATCTTCTTCAAAATCTTCTTTTTGAAAATTCTTATTAATGATTTCTTTTCCTTGCTCTTGCGCTTTTTTCCAGACCACCTCATCATTGTATAAGGTAATCGCCTCTCTCGCAAAAGTTGCATCATCGCCTGAGATAGCTCCACTCCACGGTAAACCTTGCTGCATTCCCTCTACCCCTATTGTTGTGGTCACAGATGGAGTTCCACACTGCATGGCATCTATAAACTTCCCTTTCAAACCTGCTCCAAAACGAAGCGGGGCAAGTAATACACGTGCATTGGCTATCACTTCATGCGCATCTTCTGCTCTTCCTTTTACAATAAAACCTTCTTTTTTATTATGTAACTGCATCACCTTCTCAGATGGATAAGCACCATAGATATGCAACTCTGCTGTGGGAATTTCTTTTTTAATAAGTGGCCAGATATTCTTTTTAAGCGCTAGCGTAGCATCCCAGTTAGGAAGATGTATAAAATTACCTATCGCTATAAAATGCTGTCGCTCATTAAAAGGCTTATAATCGGCTGGTGCTTTTTGTAATAAAAAAGGAATATAATGTAATAGTGAGCCAGGCACTTTAAAGAAGTCTTGCAACCATGCAATCTCTACCTGAGAAATCATTAAGGTGAGATCACACCTATAAATAGAAGCAATTTCCCTTTTGGCCACATCAGAGATAAGATCTTGCTCACTGAAATCTCTATCCTCTTTTACTGCCTGCTGCCTCGCTTTTCTCAGACAGTGCAAATCTTCGGTGTCTAGTATTTTTATGGCTTCGGGACATTGCTCTGCGATGCGCCATCCAAATTGCTCTTCGGCCATAAAGCGATCAAAGAGGACAATGCTGGGTTGGTACGCTTTCGCGAAAGCGTTAAAAGAATCATCATTTACATGTATCTCTTGGGTTGTGATGTCCAGCGTTTCTAGATCAAAAGCATTTTCTGAAACTCCAGCCGTGCTAGCATAAGTAATCTTCCAACCCTTTGCTAGCATTATATCTAATAGCTGCAACATCCTACTTCCCGCTGCCGAAGAGGTAGGCTCAACCCATACTGTAGAGATCACTAATACGTTCATAAAATCAAAAATACAGATAAGAATATTGCTTTGATTAAAAATAATATTTCATTTATTATTGAAACTACAATAACATTCGTATATTTGATGTATGGAATTTAGTCAAGCAAAAAATAAGTTTATACAAACGTGGGGAGCCTTAGGATCTCAATGGGGAATTAATAAAACTATGGCACAAATTCATGCATTATTAATGGTCTCACCAGAAGCACTTAGCATGGAAGACATCATGGGTGAGCTTCATATCTCCCGCGGTAACGCGAGTATGAATTTACGCTCACTTATAGACTGGGGTATTATTTTTAAAGAATATAAAGCCGGTGAACGAAGGGAATACTTTGTAGCCGAAAGTAATATAGACGAGCTGGCAAGAAAGATTGCAAAAGAGCGCAGCAAGCGAGAAATCAAACCAACGCTGAGAGTTTTAGAGGAAGTAAGCAATCTACAAGATACCGATTCTAAGGAAGCGGCTCACTTCAAAGCAAAAACAACCGAGCTCCATGAGTTTGTCTCCAGAGCCGACAGCATGCTTGAAAAAATCACCGATTATAAAGAGAACTGGATTACTAAGACCATCTTAAAACTGATGAAGTAATACTTCTCAAACTCTACATAACAAGCACTGAAACATGTGCTTTTTATCGAATTAAATGTTTCATTATTTTCTGAAAGTATAATATTATGAAAACTATCTACAAGATCAACAAAGTTATTATAATCATTACTTTGATTCTCTTTATCGTACCA
>ENA-ORXC01001709-ORXC01001709.1-marine-metagenome-genome-assembly--contig:-NODE-1709-length-12625-cov-4.992748_pt1 | contig 12625 bp, 13 predicted proteins | sample MGYA00237865_ERZ511478 | MGnify/ENA metagenome assembly ERZ511478 | reverse complement strand
GCATGTCAAACTGGCGCCCATGGTCGTACCAGGACCCGCCCCCACCGCAGACGTCATCATGACGCGCCACCGTGATGTGGTAGGTCGGCTAGCCTCTTGATTCCCGCTGCCAGCGCCTCAAACACAAACCGGTATTGGATGGGCGTCTGCACCATCCGTGACCGCTGCAGCTTGAGGTCCCGCACAATCACCGCCATGGAGTCGACGTTCAATGGCGGCGCCTGTGGCAGCTGCCCCGCCGCGGCGGTGCCCCCATTGGCGGCGCCCACTACCGCGCCGTCATCGCTGCGACCATGGTGCACCATGGGGTTGCTGGACAAGAAGCGCCTCAAGCTCAGGTCCACAGCCATCAGAGTACCCGTCCGGCCCACCCCCGCACTGCAGTGGACGACCACGGGCTTGAACGGGCCGTCGCTGCAGGCGAGACGGAGCTCCCTATCAATCCGCTCCAGTAGGTCCAACAGAGACTCTGCGCTGTCGGGCACCCCTTGGTCCGGCCAAGCACAAAACTGCAAGTGGATGACCTCGTGTGTGTCGACAGCCATGTCGCCACCACCGTCGGCAGCCGCTCTGCCGGGAGTCGTCGCGCCACTGCTCCCCGCCGCGTGTCCATTGGCAAGCCGCGCTTTGGGGGCGGTTGCTGGCCGCCGCCGCACAATGCGGAAGCGGCGTACGATCACATCCCGCATGTAGTCATCCTCCATGGCATGGACCAGCGTCGCCACCGACAACGTTGAGTCGTACTGCTCTGTGTTGCCAGCCTCATCACCTGGCCAGTAGCGGTCGGACTTGGCGGAAGGAGGCCATTCGGGCACCCGGTTCAGCATGACAATGATGGGCACCTGCTCGTCGACAATCATGTGCCAGAAGTGGGAGGCGGTCTCCCCGAGTGGTGCCTGCGTTGCGATGTAGCCGGCGTGGGGGCCGACCCCATTAATGCGGTTGGCGTTGATGTAGTCCGACGGGATGCTGGCCGTGCCGCCAAAGCCTCTACTTCTGTCTACGGCCGTGCCCTGCGTGGCCTGCGCCGCAGCAACTGCAATGTCCGACAGCCGCACCCGAGAGTGCTCGTTTGCCAACACGTTGGCGTAACGATTTCTCGGCACGTTCTCCTCAGCAAGGGCAGCCTTGTACAGGATTTCGTACTCGGTAATGCTTACCCGGTCTGCGTTCATCACGTGCTGCAATCATCCAACAAGGCAACCAACATCAGCGGCGATACAATCGAATGGTGTGGGTACAAGAGCAAATGAGAGAGGAAGAGCCAGACACAATGTAAAAAACAGCAGTCAGCATGAGGAACAAAACTGACGCAAGCAAGGTAGACGGCCTCGTCCCAATGGCAACGACGAAAAGCTCTAACAGCGCCCAAGGGTGCCGCTGCACGGTCAAATAGACACCCACAGAGCACCCCCAAAGGCTCAACAAGCAGAGTCGCAAACGTACCTCAAACTCGCCCCCATACGAGTGGCGGAATGTCGACTGCGGGGGCTTGTCCATCCGGCGCATGCGCACGGTCAGGTCCTCCAAAAAATCTTGCGCCGCCTTGGCCACCGCACGTTGGCTGGCCGTCGTCGCCCCCGTCGCCATTGAGTGGTCGACGAGGTTGCCGTTAGCCTGCAGCGGTGGCGCACGACCCACGCCCGGAGTGTCGCGTAGGTCGCTGTCCTCGGTTCGAGTGGCCATGCCGCCACCAGCGGCACGACTACGTCCCCGCAGGTCACTAGTGCCCGCCGGCACCGCCCTGCGGCCGCCCCCACCACGGAAGCCCCCGTTGTCAGGGCCACCGGCGGCGCTCCCTTGGCGTGCAACCCGGGACGCGCTGCCAAAAAAGGACAGCAGACGGCGGGCGCGGACCCACGACGGCAGCAGAGACCGCCGGGTCGGAGCGTCGCCTCGACCCTCAATCGCGAACAACCACGCAGCAGCCGATGCAAGTAGCGACCGTACCAGAAAGACCGGCAAGAGGAGGCGCACCTCCAGATGGCGTGAACATGCAGTCGAGCGGCGCGCGAGCGCACACCACCCGGCAATGGGGCCAAAGGGACTGCAACAAGGGGGCCCGTTGACCACGCCAAGACGGAACAGCAGGACGGCCTCCACGGGCACAGGCACCAAGCAACGGAACAAAAACAAGTCGGGGAATAAAAATGAGGCCAATAAAGATGGGGATGGGGAAACGAACGCGAGGGACGAGGAAACGGTAATGGACAAGACGCGACAGCACCCGTGGAGGCACCACACACGGCCGTACGCCCAGGTGGACGTGGCGGAGAGCCACGCGGGCTCGACAATCACGCGCGTCGCGGTGAGGCGCGTGCGCAGGCGTGGCGTGGCGCGGCGCGGCGCGGGGCACGCCCAACGAGGCACGACGCGTCAACGGCAGCGCGAGCGACGCGCGGCGCGCCTCCCACCCGGCCGTCTTCCCGTGCCAACAGCCCCCCCCAGCGCCCGACAAAGGCCAACGCCGGCGCGGTGCCTGCGGTCGCGACTGCGTGGCCGGCTCTGGCCGCTGCCCACCCACGCCCCTCTCACACGGCGCGGCCGTGTGACCGGTCCCGCGCACCCACCGCTCGCCCAGACCGACGCCACGGCGGCGGCGGCCACGGCCAACGAGAGCGTCGCGCAGGGGGGGGTGGGGCGAGTGCTCGTTGGGGCCTGGTTTGTGTGGGTCCAGCGCGCAGTGCGGACGTCAGAGTGGCCGTTTGGCCAAGGTCGACGGAGTGCCGAGCCGCTGCAGCGTTTGGTGTGGGTGCAGATGCTCCAGCGGGCCGCCTCCATGCACGCCGCCTCCCTCCCCCCAAGCCCGCCTCCAATGCGCGGCTGCGTTGGGGCACTACGGCGCCGAATCTGATCGCCACGTTGCTGTCAGGCAGTCAAAACTCGTGAGAGCGCGTTCCGGATTGACATGCGCACAACAGCGGGTGATCGTGATCCTTTAATTGACTTCTCTGTTACTGTCTTCCCAATTTTGGACGATCCAGTCGATATCAAGAAGGGTGATCAACAGTGCGAAACTGTGTCTCAGCCATCCATTCAGCCGGATAAAGGGGCTCGACCAATGGGCAGTTGACCTAGACCCTGTCTTGACTTCGACCACATCGGCCAAATTGGGAAGACAGCAATAGTTTTCAAGGTACGAGGCTCCCAGACAGATGGGCGAGTGGTATCGGGTGTCTGCGACATTTTCAGCAGATCGGGCGGCATACAGTGAACGAAAGTCCTGCTTCCTCTTCGCCTGACAAAGTCACGTGCACCTCCTCGTGGCTCCCTACGTTGCGTGAGCACCCTCAACATCCTCGTGACCCAGCTACTGTTCATCCTGCTGACTGCCTCAATTGAGCTCAATAGTCTCATTAGAGCCCAATGGGCTAGGCATGTATTTCTGCCCTCAAACCCTGTGCGTGTGTGCCTGTCAAGCTCGAACACGCCCGATCACGCCCTACTGTACAGCAGGAAATATAGGGTTGTGCATCACGCCCCTTTTTGGGTGGCGGGGTGGGCGATGTACGCCTGAGAGCACGTCTGTCGGTGCGCTAAATCGCCATAGTACAGTCATTGCTCTCTTATCGTCCTCATTTGGTCCGAGTGCATCGAATCACGATTTTCGATGCGGGCCCCGATGTGGCATACAGTGCATCGGCGATCGATTCCGCTACACTTGAGATTGACGCTGCGATGCGCATCCGTGGTTGCGACGTCGATCCGGTCCTCGGATATCCAAACGGAAATTCGCGGGTCCCAGTTGGCGATGGGTGACGGCTCTGATCCGGATCAAAGAGAGACCGCTTTCGGGCGCCGGCAGCCCCTGATTCTGAGGTCGGGGTGCGGGGCGCGGGGCGCGGCGCGGGGCGCGTGGCGCCCATTTTTCTGCGCGGGGCAGGGTGCGGGCGCGGGGGCGGCCGCGAGGGGCGCCCCGTCGCTAGCCGCCCCGTCGCTGGCCGCCGCGGCACTGGCCGGGCGCTTGCGGGGGACAGGCGCGCCGGGGGTGCCGCTCAGCGCTCCCCAGCGCTGTCGTACGGGCTCACAAAACAACGGCTTCCTACTATCATCACGGCGCCCCAATGGCTACCTGCACGAAGCAGCACAACGCCGAGAAAGAAAGCACACAAAGCGCAAACAAAGCAATCCCACACATTCTGGAACTTACCCGCCGTCGCCACTGGGGACGAGCTGCCGTCCATCCAGTCTTAGAACTCGGGCAGGCCGCGGGCGGGGTCGGCACCGTCCACCAACTTCATGCCAAAGTGCGTTTCCGTGTCCGACGCCTGAGTTGGGAGCAGGCGGCGCACCTCCGCCACCCACAAGGGAAAGTGACCGTCGCCGATGGCGCCGCCGCGCGTCGACTCGACGGGCGGACGCCGGCCTCCATCTCGAGCACGTTCCGTACCTTGTTTACGAAAAAAGCCATGTGGCCTAGCGTCGCGGAGACGGTGCGCTCGCCCGTCGGCCCGTCCGGCTCTTGGACGCGGTTGGAGGCGCCTACAAAAATGAAGAGCTTGGTAAGCGCATGGAGACACGCTTTGCGCCCGTTGGGCGTCAAGAAGAACCCATCGTCGGCCAGCAGCTTGATGGCCATCTGCTTGGTCAGGCTCTTCACATCCATGCCCAGGCTCTCAAAGTACGCAGAGACGATAATATCCGTCCTCAGCTGATGAGGGTGAGGCTTGACGCGCATCACCAAGAGGGAGACGCGGACGTTGGAAAAAATAGTAGGGTTCTTGCGGCTGGACCTCCGGATGAACGACTTGAGCCATTCCTCCGCGTTCTGAATACCCTCCTTCTGCACCGACTCAACGGACACCACCAGGGTGTCCCTGTTGTCGTCCGACGAGGAGAAGACAAGCACCGTCTTCACGGCGGTAGCAAAGTCGTCGATCAGCACGTCGCGGTACGCCTTCTGCAACGATTGCTCCAGATAAGATGCAAAGAAGAGCACAAACCAAAACAGAAGGCGACGCAGCAAAGCTTGCGTTAGGGTCGCGTTCTGGCTGTCGCAGGGCTCCCACCCCCAATGCCCCACCTCGCCTCCCAGCCCTGCCCCCCCACACGCCCCGACCCCCCCGCACCTCCATCCCTGAATGAGACGTACGGTCACCATCTTGAGCAGGTTCTCCTTCTTCAACGTCTCTTCGTCATCCACACCGGCGCTGCCCAGCTTTCCGAGCACCACAGCGCTCTTAATGCGGTCGAGGTCCGTCTTCTCGACCGCCGCAAGCCGTCCCAGAGTCTGTTGCGACAGCTGGATGTACGAGTCCAGCTTCGTCTTGAGGCCCACAAGCGTATCTTTCAGCACTGAGACCGCGGCCTCCATCGCCCACACGTCAATGCGCACCGAGCTGGTTGCGGCAAAAATAGCGCGCTCGAGGATGAGCGCACGGCGCTCCCCGCGCGCGCCCGGCCCCAACGCTGCTGCCAGCGGGTCGACCGTCGCCTGCGCGGCGGCTGTCGTCGGGAACTGTACGTCCTCGCCATTGGGGTCTGGAAACGAGCGGGCCGCCGCGCGGGTGGCAGCGCCGGTGGCGGTCTCCCCAGCCACAGCGGCGGCAGCAGCCCCGGCCGTGGTGCTACCCATCATGCGGAAGACAGGCGGCTGCACGGCGACGCCGTCATTGGTGGCAGGGGCCGGACGCGGTGCCGGGTGGCGCGCGTCAACAAAGTTCACTGCCCCCATGGCATCATCATCCGTTGTGCGGCCAGACCCCGCACGAGGAGGCACCGTCACCGACCAGCCATCCGCACGAGGCGGCACCGTCGCCGACCTGCCCCACCCAGCAGCAGAGGACGGCGCCGCCGCCACCGAACCTCCAGCACGAGCAGTAGGTGACGGCGGCGGCGACGGCCTCGGGAGCGGCGTCAGTCCTCCACTACGACCATCCAGATACTGCGTCGTCGCGATCCCCGCGCTTGCGGTGGGCCCGCGTAGCACAGAAGTGGCGGCGAGGACGGCGGCGCGCCGCGCCATGGCCGTGTCAGGCCCCGTCATCTGTGCGGTGACGCGATGCGTCTGCACCTTCTGCGCGCGGCGACGCACACCCAGTACGACGGGGCGCGCCGGACCACTGGCCATTTGGGAGCGCCGGGTCGGAGCCCTCCGCGCTGCGGGGCGGCGAGGGCCGGGCGCCGACGGTGACGGGGGGCGGGCAGCGCTCCTGGTGGCGGGCGACGGGACGCCGTCGGGCACGGCGCTCAGGTCCAAGGTGCCAGCCACTGTGTACGACTCGTTGACGGCCGGCGGCGGCTCACCTAACGGTCCAGCGGGCTCGCCGGGCGCAGGAGAACCCACAAGACCAGAAGGGCCCGACGACATCGCCGGTCGCGGGGGGATCGCCACAGCTGCAGTGCCTGACGCCGATCCGGCGACCGCCGTTGCGGACGCCATAAACACAGCCGCCGGCGACTGCGTCCACCGCCCGACCTTCTTGGCGACCGAGGACGCCACAGCGGCCGCTGCCGGCCGCTTTCCCTTTCCTCGCGTGCTCGGGGGCGTTGCGGCCGCGCCCGCGTACGTCGGCGACTGCGTGGCCATGAATGCCGCGTTGTGCGGCGCGAAAGAGTCGTCGTCAGTCTCTTCCGGGCCGGCGGGCACGTTTCCCAGAGACGCCAGCGTCAGGGCGGCCGCCCTCGCCGTCGCTCGCGTATCTGTCGGCGACTTTTCCACGCCGTCGACATTGTCGGCCTTGTCCTTGTTGCGGGAGGCTAGAGCCGCGCGGCGCAGCTCCATCTTCTGAGCCCGGTCAGAGGACGTGGGGGGGTTCATTCGGGAGGATCCAGGCAGGGGTTGTTGTGGGTGCGCGGAGTCGGGGAAAGAGGGAGGTGGACAGCGACACATGGGTAGACGAATGCGTGAGTACCAAGTCCGGCGTGAGAAAGAGCTCATCAACCGCGCTCTTATACTGATGCCGCAACCCCTTGGGTCCGGGATGCCCGGATCCGACGGCGCGTAACATCCACCAGGCAAGCTTGGGCCCAGCGCAGCTCCCACCACCGTGTGCACCAAGCCCACGCCACACGCACCCCGCGTGCACTCCCCCCCCGCCCCTCCCAACAACAAAAGGAAAGAAAGACACTGCAGAGCACCAAATGCGCGCCGAGCACCCCACGCTGACAATGCCGCCCTCCTGGGAGCCAGAAGCAGACGTACCCTGCCCACCACATCATCATGAACCGCGTGGAAGAGACACGTGGGCCGTAGCAGTCCGCACGCAGCGGTGTCAAGGCTGGGAAGGCGGCGGCAGGACAGAAAGGTGGGGTGAACAAGACCAAACGCCCATAGGCCGAGGAAGAAAGGCTGCAGGTGGGGACGTTATCGACGGTCCATGCAATGAGCGGCTTATGGCCGCGCTCCAGAATCGCAACAGGCTGCCGAAGACGCGCATATACCGTCGCACGGTGCCCCCTTCCTGTACGCCGAACCCCCCCCCCCCTCTACCGTGAGGGATACAAGAAAAATAAACCGCCTCAGTCCCTCTACGAGACGTCAGGAACGGCCACGAGGCCGGGAACTGTTCCCTGGTAGACTGCCCCGCTACTATAACCTGGGCCACTCACTGTTCGTTTGTGCACTGGTGAAGCTGCACAACCATTGATTAGGTGGCCATCTGCTGTGCCTCTGGTGGCCTTTCAGCCGCTCGTGGATGTAGACGCAGACTGCGCCGTTCTGGTGAGCTCCCCCTTGCAGCACAGAGCTGCGGCAGCAGCGGCGTCCGTCTCCGCCTATTTTGGGCTTTCCCCCGCGGCTACGCTCACGCGGACGCCCACCGCCACGCCTTTCACCACCTGGCCGCGCTACCCCGTGGTGTCGGCGACGAAGACGCCCACCCCCACGACCTGCAACACCCGGCGGCGCTCCCCCGCGGCGGCAACGACGCGGGCGCCCACCGCCACGCCCTCCACCATGTGGCGGCGCTCCGCCGCGGCGGCGGCAACGCGGGAGCCCGCCTCCCCGCCGTCCACCACCTGGCGGCGCTCCCCCGCGGCGGCGGCGACGCGGGCGCCCACCGCCACGCCGTCCACCTCTTGGCGGCGCTCCCCCGCTGCCACAGTGACGCGGACGTCCACCTCCACGCAGACAACCACCTGGCGGCGCTTCCTCGTGTCGGCGGCGACGCGGACGCCCACGGGCACGCACTCAACTGCCGGGCGGCGCCCCCCCACGGCGACGACGACGAGCAGGTGTACTGCCACGCCATCATCATCGGCGCGACTCTCTCCCACCGCGGCGGCGGCGTGGACTCCCACCGCCACGCCGTCCAACACCAGGCGGTGCTTCCCGGAAGCCGCGGCGACGCGGACGCCCACCGCCACGCCCTTCAGCACCTCTCGGCGCTGCCCCGCAGCTGCAACGACGCACACGTCCACCACCTCGCCCTCGACCACCTGGCGACGCTGTCCCGTTCCGGCCGCGACACTGACGCCCACCACCACGCCCTCCTCCGACTAGTGGCGCTCTCTGGCGGCTGCCGTGACGCAGACGGCCACCGCCACGCCCGTAACAACTTGACGGCTCTTCCTCGCCGCTGCGGCGACGCGCAGGTTCACCACCTCTCCCTCTAGCACCGGGCGACGCTCCCCAGTTGCGGCGGCGACGCGAACGCCCACCACAACGCCATCGGCCACTAGGCGGCGCTCCCCCGTAGCGGCGGCGACGCGGACGCCCACCGGCACACTCTCAACCGCCGGGCGGCGCACCCCCGCAGCGACGACGACGCGCAGGTCTACTGCCACGCCATCAAAAACAGCGAGACGCTCCTCCGCGTTGGTGGTGACGCCGACGCCCACCACCACGCTCTCCACCACTTGGCGGCGCTCGCCCGGGGCCGCGGCGACACGAACGCCAACCGCCCCGCCCCCCATCTTTTGGCGGTCCTCCCCCGGGGCCGCGGCGCTGTGAACGCGCTCCGCCACGCCCTCTACCACTTCGCGGCGCTCCCAAGTGACCGCGGCGACGCGCACGTCCACCACCGTGGCCTAGACCACCGCGCGACGCTCTCCCGTTTCGGTGGCGACGCGGACGCCTACCACCGCGCCCTCCGACACCCAGCGGCGCTCTCCCGCGGCGGCGGTGACGCGGCCGCCCACCTCCACGATATCAACTGCCGGGCGACGCTCCCCCGCGGCAACGGAGACGTTCCGGTTTACTGCAACGCCATCACCAACCGGACGGTGCTCTCCTGCGCCGGCGTCGACGCGGCCGACCAGCGCGACGCCGTCGACACCGGGTTGCAGTCCCCCTCGTCTGTCTTTGACGACCACCGCCACGCACGTGACAACCAGGTCGCAGATCCTTGCGGTGGCGGCGACGCTGACTGCGACCTCTACGCTTTCAGCCGCCGGGCGGCGCTCCTCCGCGGCGGCCTCGACGCGGACGCCCGCAACCACGCCCTCATCTGTCGGACAGTGCTCCCCCGCGGCGTCGAAGACGCCAAAGACCACCGCCACGCCCTCCACGGTAGGGCGGTGCCCGCTCGTGTCGGTTCCGACGCGTGAAACCACCGCGACGCCCTCGACTACTGAGTGACGGTCCCTCGCGGCGGCGGCGACGCTGACGACCACCGCCACGCTCTCGACTACCGGGTGACGCTCCCCTGTGGCGACGCCGACGCGGACTCCCACGGCCACGCGCTCCGCCACCGGGCGGCCCTCCCCCGCCGCGGCGCCGACGCGTACCTTCACAGAAACGCCCTCCACCGTCGGGCCGCGCCATGAGGCCGTTTTATGGACCGATGCCGTTCTCAGTTTGCGGCGTTGTCAAGACGCCAATCGGCATGCGCTGGCACGTTCTAACGAAGCACCCTCATCTGCCGCGCAGCATCAACCGCCGTCAGACGCCGCGGCAGCTGGGGCCTGACCCGGCTGCACAGCTGACCCCGCCTGTTGCCCCTCCCGTCTCGGCAGCACATGACGCGGCCGAGCTGGCTGATGGCCAGGGAGCGGCCCCAGTCTCACTCGCTGAGAAGGCTGTGCGCGAGGATATTTTTGGGCGTCTTGGTTCCGCGACTGGCGGCGACCCCTCCCGCGCGCTCATTCTATCTGAATTTGCCGCAGCGGAAGCCGCTCGTGCAGCCAAGGCCACGACCGGTAGTGCTGTTACGGCCGGCGCGGCCGCGAAGCCGCCGCGGGGTGCCGGGGTCAGGGAGCCCGTGCTGGCGTCGGAGGCGCTCGGCCGCTTGTCTGCCGCCACCGAGGCGCAAGCGACGTACGAGCGCGTCGGGGACGCCCGCACTTGCGGCCTGGCCGTCACGAGGAGGCCCAATGCAAAGCCTGGCCAATTCAACACCCCCATACTCAAGGAGTTGCAACTGCTGATGCAGGAGATGGGGGGCTCTGGCCTGTCGCTCGCAGACCAGACCAAGATGTTGCAGTTTTTTCAACAGTATGACGAGACGATCGTCGCCGCGTGCCAGGCGGCCGCAAGCGCGTCGGGGGGACCAGTCGGGTCGACAGGGGTCCCTGCGTGCAACGCGTCGGCGTCTGCGGGAGGGACTAGCTCTACTGCTTGCGCGGCGGCGGGCGAATCTACAGCCAACATCTCGGTGGCTGCGGGCGGGTCGACCGCCACAGCGTCTGCAACGGGGCCGGGCTCTTCCACCAACGCGTCCGTGACGGCGGGCCGCTCCTCCACCGACACCGCCGCGGGGGCCGGCGGGCTGACCGCCACCGCGTCTGCAACGGGGGCGGGCTCGACAGCAAACGCGTCCATGACGGCGGGAGGGTCCTCTGCAGACGCTTCTGTGCCGGGGGGCGGGTCGACTGTTGCTGCGTCGGCGACGGTGGGGGGCTCGTCCGCCAACGCGTCCACGACAGCGGGAGACTTTTCCGCGGACGCCTCGGGGGTGGCGGGTGGGTCGGCCGCCGGTTGTGCCACCGGCGAGGGCTCTTCCGCCAACGCGTCCGTGACGGCGGGCGGCCGCGCTGCCGACACCTCTGTGTTGGGTGGCGGGTCGACCGCTGCCGCGTCGGCGACGGGGGGGGGCTCGTCTGCCAGCGCGTCAGTGATGCCGGGCGGCTCCTCCGCAGGCGAGTCGGTGGCGGAGCGCCGGTCAACCGCCGGTGCGTCAGCGACTGTGGGGGGGTCGGCCAACCTGTCGGCGCCTACTAGCGGCTCCCCCGCCGGCGCGGCGGCGGCAGCACGCGGGTCGACTGCCTCCAGGTCATCGCCAGGGGGGCGGTTGGTCAACGCGTCGGTGCCGTTGCGCCAGGGCGGCTCAACTGCCGACGCACGCCGGGATGCGGGAAGCCCATTCATTTCGTGCATCTTCAAATCGGCCAACGCTTTTCGAACCGCGTTGAGGGATGACCTTGACGATGCGGTATTGCAGGCCTGATGGAAGAAGTGCACTATGACGCAGGGGGGGGTCAAGTACGTCGTCTTTTTCCGCTCGGCAATGGAAGTGGCCGTGCGCGTTTTCCGCGACGCCGACAGAGTGCAGCTACGCCGTGATGCCGCAGAGGTGGGAGACCGACGGGAGCACCCCATCGACGGAGAGGCTTTCCAGGCCCACCAGGACGCTATCGACGCCATCTCAGGGGGAAAGGGGTTTGTACTCGGCATTTACGTCTACAGCGACGCGACTTCGCTATCGTGGTCTGGTGGTTCGTTTCTGCTTCACAGTGGTTTCTGTCTTAGACGACTTGCATGTGCCTTCTCGGCTTGTCCCCGCATTGTCTTCGCGCGCGCGCCTTGGCCTCATGCGTGCATGAGTGATACTACCCTTCGACTTTATTTCAGCAAGCGGGCCGAGATTCCAGCCGCTGACGTCTCCCGCTGTTCCATATCTGACACCTAGGTATGTTCTTTCTCCTTCCCCCTTTTCTTCAGCCCACGATCTGTACCCTGTGCGAAATCGCGTGGTCAATGAAGTGACGGGGGTGGTGCACTGGCACACAATTGCCTACGTAACCTACGTGCACATCCGCACAGAGCCTGAGGCGAAGGAGAAGGCCAAAGGCCGACGCTTGGGCGTCTTGCAGAGGACACTGTACCTGGCATTTAGAGATGCGATCGAGTCAAGCCACAACGGCGTTGAGTTGGACGACAGCATCGGCGGCCTGTTCCTTGCTTTCTTCCGAATTCTACTCTACGCGTGCGACCGACCGGAGGAGCCGTCGGTGCTGCGTCTCAAGGCCGGCAACTGCGGCCATCCGTGCTCGGACTGTGATGTGCTGGCGGAGGATGCGTGCACGGACAAGGGGACGACCGGGGTGCCCCGTGATGTGATTGACTCCCTGGAGGACTAGATGGAGATCGCCGCGTTGATCCAGGCCCGCAAGAAGCGCCCGCGGCGCCTTTACCTCGAGTCGAAGAGGAGTATCGACGCCTTTATCCCTGAGTTGGCGTGTTTGGGCGGTCTGACCACTGCTCCTCACGACCTCTACAAGAAGATTGCTTTTGACCCTCTACACGTACGTTTGACTTGTCCAACTCGCTCTTTCATCTGGTAGGGTGGCTGCCATTGTGCTTCCCGTTGCCTCGGTGGTCTGACCGTGCTGCTCTCGGCGCGCTTCTTGTTCCCTGTCGGTCATTACAGTTTTTCTCTCGTGTCACGCCGTCCCTCCCAATCCTACGCAGATCCTGGACCTTGGCGTTACCCGGATGCTTTGCCATCGCCTTGTCCTCCTGTAT
>ENA-ORXC01001708-ORXC01001708.1-marine-metagenome-genome-assembly--contig:-NODE-1708-length-12632-cov-10.616726_pt1 | contig 12632 bp, 15 predicted proteins | sample MGYA00237865_ERZ511478 | MGnify/ENA metagenome assembly ERZ511478 | reverse complement strand
ACTTCTAAAACGCCACGCTTAAATTCAGGAAGTTCATCTAAGAATAAAACCCCGTTATGAGAAAGCGATATCTCTCCCGGTTGCGGGTATGCACCGCCACCTACAAGTGCGACGTCTGTTATAGTTCTATATTGTAACACTATTTAAATTATTGATATTCAATTGTTTACACCTAAGCATACAAAAAATACGATATTTACACCCTTTGACCACATCAAAAGAAATACATATAATTCACTAAATTATACTTCTACATATAAGTTTTGACCATTAAATATCTTCTTTTTTATAAAAGAATCAAGGCAAGTTAGAAACTGTAAACAATTAAGAATAAATCAATCCCTTAAACTTACCCTAAAAGCTAAACTAATAATATCTTAATAATAAAATTCTTAATATTGTTTTCGATGTAATAAATCAATATCAAACCGTAAGAAATGAAAATATTAAAAAAAGAACAAAATAGCGTCTATTTTACGATTACGGATATCAGACTCCATCGAAATGAAATTGAAAAGTTTAAAAATTTAGTTGAAGAAGTTGGTGAAACTTTAGAAATTTCTGACAATGATTATACTTATGATAGTTTAGATGATTTTATTGCAAATAATGGTTATAAAATAAATAGACTTAAAATATCATCACTAGACACTAACAAGTTAACTGTTGCAAGTTTCGAAATAACAATGCTTAGGTTAACTATATTTTACAAATTAGATTATATAAATTTGCGAGAATACACCGATGAATTAGAAGAAAGGAAAAGCACACTATCAAAAATTTTTAAGCCTGTAAATTCCATATTATTACTTCCATTAGGAATGACTATATTTTTTACATATGTATTTTTAAAATATGGATTTTCTGAAAATTCAAATTTAAAATTAGACTCTAATGATTATAAGTTTTTATTTACGGTTGCTATAATTCATATATTAATTGGCATTCTGTTTTTTGCATATAATAAATATTATTTAGGCTTTTATTTAGAAAAATCACATGATACATCTTTTAAAAGAAACAAGAAAGAAGTAATTAAAAATGTAGGTTTTGTTTTATTAGGTATGTTTTTAAAGTATCTCTTCGATTCGATTGCTAATTAATAATATACAGTTTCAAAACCCTAAAATTACTCTGTGAAGTTTTTACATATTTCACAAGCTACATCAAATACCTATATATAGACCAAACTTCCACTTAATATTACCCGAATTACCTTACTATACACTATATCTTTATCACGCTTTTTTATCCAATACTCAAATACAATTCATACACACAACACCACCGCCCTACACAAAAGCTACTCCATACCCCCACAACAAACTCCCTACCCCCCGTCAAAATAAAACCCCTAACAAATTAATGCTAAGGGCTTACTCAAATTTAAAAAAAGAGTTTTATTATTTTATTTGTTGTATCTGAAATGGATTAGGTGTTAACGTTCCGTTCTTGATGTGTAATCTATTACCGGTAAACTTTGCTAGATGATGCATATTAAATTCTGGTAACTCCCCATTATCAAAGACGGTTTTAGCAACCTCAACAAGATTTTTTAAAGCTTTGTATTGCTTTAACTGGTTTTCATTTTGAATATAAACTTCATAATCTTCTTTGTTAACTACGATAGAAACATCTCCACCCACCACAAAAGATAATTTTCCTTTGTGTTTATTCATTTCTATAATTGATAGTTCTAAAGCTCTAAGGTCGATTTCTAACATAGAAAGTATCTTTTCCGTACTAATTGGCAATCCATTAAAGTTAGGTCTGTGTAGGTCATCTAGAACCTGTTTAACGTATTGTAATGGACTATTTAAAAGTGTATCGTATTGCTTTTTAGTTTTCGGTAATTCTATAAGCTTTTCAACTTCTTGTTGTACGATTTGCCATTTATTCAACCTATTAGTTGCTTCTCTTTTTGCTGTATGATATTCATTATGTTGAAAATCTATAATTTGTTTTTTCATTTTGATTTGGGTTTTGTGGTTTATGCCGATTGTTTAATTTTAGTTTGTTCTTTCATGTACTCATCCATGAAGTTAAATCTGTAAGTTGCTATTCTTTTTGCCGTATCATAATCATTACCTCTATGGATACAATAAGCCCAATTGCCAAAAGCTTCGTTATTAGGATATAATACTCTATTAGGTACTTTCTTTCCATTTGGAAATGTTTTTGCTTTAGCAAGCCGTCTAAAAAATACCTCGAAATAGATATTGGTGTTGTTTGGGTCGCTATCCGTAACCTCGTATAAGTACGCACTATCGTTTTTTCCTATTTGGGTAAAGGTTTTAGTTCCCTTGGTTATAATTTCGGCTAATTCTTTTATTATTTTCATATTGCGATATTTGTTTGGGTTGATTGGGCTATTTGGTACTCATGGTCTAATTGACCTTTAAAACCAATTTCATTAAAATAATCGTGCATTACTTTTTGCACTAATTCCGCATCCTTCTTATTATAAATAATACTATCGTGTTTTGTAAAGAATGGTATATTCAAGGCTCTTAACTTTGGATAAATACCATCAATAAACACCTTACTTTCAGTTGTTTGTAATAATATTGCAAAATCATTGTATGCCTTTCCTTTTTTTGTTTTGTAATCGTTAATATAATTTAAAACATTAGGAAATTCTCTGCCGAACATTTTAACATTCTCGTAATGGTTAGATTCCAGTTTACCAAAGAAGATTTGAAACATTAGATTTTTTGCTTCATCTCTGGACATTCCATCTTTTTTAAAGTGCAGATACAAATCACTTTCATTGACCAACTTTTGAAATTCTGATATATCAGGACTATATATACCTTCCTTCTCCAATAAATAAGCTAAAAATGCAGGTTGTGAACACTTCACATCACTTTCAACAAGCCCATTATGCTCTTTGATTATCCCAAGTAAAATTTTAGATAGATTTGTGAAATTGCTATACAATCTATTTTTTCTTTTTGCATATAGATTACCTTCTTTTAGATTGTCAATAGCTTCTAACCATGCATTCGTAACATATACTCTTTTATCTAAATCTTCAATATTTTGGGTATGGTTTTCAACTTCATTATAAAGTTTCATGTATGGAATATCCAAAGTTTCAAAATCCCTTATAAAATCTGATTTATATTCTTTTTGTAGTTTATACTCCTTGTATGTTGGGGTTCTCTCTACATATTTGAATTTGGTTTTAATAGGCTTTTGCTCATCAATAAGTTTAGGATTTACTCTGTATTCATAACATTCTCCTTTAATAGTCACACCATAACTATTTTTAAATGATGGAAAAGCATTACCAGTACGTTCAATTAAACCATTATCCAATAAAATATATAAAGGTTTAAGATATTCCCTTCCTATCATTTTCTTTAGCCTTTCGGATGGAACAGGTCGAAAATCAGTATAATTCCTAAATCTTCTTGGTTGATTACTGATTAACGTAGAAAGAATATATAGACAATTGTAATAGGTTTTATTACTAATAATAATATTCTGTTCCTTTAATTGAACTAGCTTGTTAAAGAGTAAAACAGGTACTCTTATGTTTTGCCATAAAGAATCTTTATGTTTATTTTTTGCCATAAGTAGGTAATTTTAATTTGGGTGGTCATTTTGCTATGCTTTGAATCCGTATTCCGTTAATATTCTTATCAATCTATTTTCAACACGCTTCGGCATGATATCCGTTTTGTTTCTTATCCATCGTGAGAAATCGAGTTTATCCCATTGTGATTCACGGGCTAAAAAGCTGTGATTAAACGCTTTACGTTGTTGTACAAATGTTCTTAATGCTTCCATAAGTAGGTTTTAAATGTTAAAGTTTAGTGCATTTCATCGATTATTTTAAATTTATACACCTGTTGTTGATTTTTATTATATATTTACATTAGAGTTCTGTTTGAACAGGGTGAAACTTGTAAAAAATACAATATAGTGATTATATTTGACTTTACCAAATATATACACTACGATTTTATGTTTATACACTTGTATTAATCTCCTTTTCAAAAGTATACGTATCGGAAACTGGGCATTTAACCCACATCAAAAGCTACATATTTGTTTAAAATACTGAAAATCAATTACTTACAAAATATCACTCGCCCAAAACCTACTCACATATATCCTATGATAAATTACAGAACTTATTTTCAATAAGAAGAGTATAGTACTTACTAAGGGAGTTTCAAGGGCTAGACCAATGATAGCAGTACTTTCCAAAGGGGTTACTATTTTTTTAGGGGTCTATATGGTTGTTTTAGTAGCACTACCCTATTTAAGAGAATTTTAGTTTGATGTGGTATAATGTGTCCAAATTAAAACGATAATCGATTTTAGGGCATAGTGTCTATGCTTATATCGAAACTTAAAGGTTACTTTCTAGCCACTCATCATTTTCTGGCGGGGGTTTTTCTTACGTATTGTTGATAATATTGTTAAAAAGGTTACTTACCTAATATCAAACATTTACATCATTCATAGTATTTTTACGGTATGTTATTTAGTTTTAATGAAATCCTGACAGAATCGGTACTAGGTATTATTCTGTTGGGTGTTATATCTGGGCTTCTTGTGGAGTACATTAAGAACCAGTTATAACTTATCCAAAACTAAAACAAACATGAAATATGAAACAGCTTAATGCCCTCATCTTAATTGGTGGGGGTATTTTGTTTTTAAGCCCCTCTAAGCAACTATTACTTATCTTTGTTGGACTATGTGGTATGAGTGGATTTTGTTCGGTGTGGTGTGGTTGATAGGCTTATATGTCCTTGGTAAGGGTTGGGATAATATGAATAAATAATTGAGTTTTATATGAATGATTTTTGGAATAAAATAAGAAATTTTGCAGCTCTTGTCGGGCTTATTTCTGGTTTGTATGCTGGTTATACTATTTTTGTAGATAGATATGACCTAAAAGCTACAGCGGATACTAGTGAATTCCATTTTCCTAAAAAAATTAATTCAACTGAAAATGATTCAACCAATAGATACAATTCCCTAATAGATATAACACTTTCTGAATTCCCCTATTTGAGTTATAAATGGAAAAATCAAACCATTATTAATATTAGTAATGAAGGAAACAAAGAAATTGAGGATATCAACCTGTTAACAAATGGAATAGATTGCAACTATCAATTTGAGGATAGTGAAGGGGAATTTAAATCTGGACAATCCACTAGTAAAATAGCTCTAGGAAATTTATTAGCAAATGAAAAAATAAGGGTAATAGTTTGGCATAGTTATACAAATCCAAATAATGAGTTTAGCATATCCTTTCCAGAAGGAAGTTTTGATATCGAGTACTCACAAAAATTTAATGGTTTAACAGCTATAATTGCAAATTTTATAGGTGTTATGGGATACGGGCTGATACCAATTATTATATACTTTATAATAGGGCTATTTTCATCTGATAAATCTAACAATACAATAAGAGTTAAAACTGAAAGAAAGATTAAAGAATAAATCCTACATACATTAATTTATTAATGACTCACTCCAAACTTAACGTATCAATGATGGTAATGCATTGCGTACATGGTAACGGAACTATAAATGTAGTATCTGGTGTAAACGTTGCAGAAGTTTCTAGTGGAATCTACACGGTCAACGGTCAGGAAAGAATACGAAAATCCGTCAATGGTTACAAGAACCAACATAAAATGCACAAAATTATGATGGGATTGATTGAAAAGTACGGAACATTCACATATCAAGATATAGTATCTGTCAAAGATGGTAACCTATGGACTTCTAAAGCCAATACAAAGCCTTTAAGCACATCTAACATAAAACAGGCTAAATGGTAACCTCATCATTAAGAAAAGGCAATAAATCGTTTAGGTTGGATTGTTAATACTTATGTGAATAACCAAAGTTCAATATATCTACTGTCAACCAGAACTTTAGATAGTTTTGTAATATGAATATACCTAACCTTCCTACCGACAATCTTTACAAGTTTATAGCTATTTTCGGACTTATAGTTTTTGTATTCTCTCACTACATTATTAATGACAATTTCAAAACAAGTGCTAGGATGAATATGGAACTAGATTCAAAAATTGATATACTTGAGAAAGAATTGGATTCAATTAATAAAATAGAATCAGATATTTCCATTTTTACTAATATTAGGGAAATAATGAATGGAAATGACATAGAAAATGATTCACTTAAACAAATCACAATAGATATTTCTGAGCAAGCCATAGAAGATAAGGCAAAGATTATGCTAAGTAGAGTAAACAGAAATAATCAACTATTAGACGAAATTGAAAGAACCCAAAAACTAATAAAAATAAACACATTGAGCAGGTTTGATTTTAATTTTTTTAATGTTGTGAGTGTCGTATCCATATTCGTTATTTTTTATGGTTTTCATAGGTGGTATTGGAAACATCAATATTACATAGATTTAGAAACTAAGTATAAAGGTGAAACTTTTTTAGAGTTGGTCAAGGAAGCAGAAGTAATAAAGAAGCAGAAGGAAAAGGAATCAAAGGTTGAAGATAACGAACCAGAAGTTTAGGTTTAAGTTGGAGTTAAAAAAAATTGGAACTGGTTATGGAAATTGAAAGTTGGTTAAAAGATACAGTTTGGGGCGTAATTATTTTAGGTACTATAGGTGGTTTGTTATCAACTATTATCTTAAATTTTATAGGAAAAGCCAACAAGGGAATAAAATGGTTGAAAATTTGGTATAAAGAAGGTAATGAAGAAATTTATAACAAATTACTAGTTGATAAATACTATTTTGAAAGAATCAAATTTCGTATTACTATAATAAATATTAAGTTAGGGGTGACTATTGTATGCAACTTTATGTTCATTCTTTCTGACCACATTGAAATTAAAGATAATCTACTTATAAACATTGCTATTTTTATAATAATGATTTTACAATTCCTTTTACTTTACAAGTATATTAGGTTAGATACTATATGGACAAAAGCGAGTAGGGCGTTAAGTTCTTTGGAAAAAGAAAATCAAGATTGGGAAAACTAACTTCTTATCAATTGTAATTAAAAATTGTTTTCCTTATAATTTAAAATGTTTTTAAAGAGTTTTTTCTCTCCGTTAAATGCCTGATTTAAACGCTTAGACTGCGAAATAATGATTTAATCAAAATTTTAGTTAATTAACCTCTAAACTATCCCTTTCTTCCAGTACCTTAATCAACATTTCAGCTTTATAGAGCTTTTCTTGTAACTTCTTATTTTCCTGTTTTAGCCCTTTTTCAAGCTGTTTCTGATTATATTCTAAGCGTTCTATTCTCTTATTGTGCTCTTCTTGTGAAACGATGTCAGAGGGCTTAAAAATAGACCAAGCTAAAGCAACCAATGAGATTACTATCGGGAGAACATGGGTTTTAAGTTTCTGCCTATTAAGTCTATTGGTTAGTTGTAAATTTGTTTCTTGTAGTTCTTCTATACGTTGCCCTCTTAATGCATTATGATTTTGCCTTTGTGTAGTTTCTCTTTGTAATTTCCATTCATTTACAAAACCTTCTTTCTCTAAAAAGCTTTTGGTTTGTGGCGTTCGTTGAATATGTAATGTTTCACCAAAGGTTAGGGTAATCAATTTTCCCGAACGTCTGAATGATTCTATTTCTTTAAGTATTTCTGTCAAATATTCAGATGTTAATCCGTCAAACTTTACCTGATGATATAACCAACGATTATCAGCTCCATGCTCTTTATCAACTATTAATCTTAAAATTTCATCCTTAAATTCAGCTAATTCTTTTCCATCCATAAACTAAATGTAATAATTTTTATATTTGGTAGAAGAATTGACCTACAAACAATTTCCAATGTTCAGTAAAGCAGATAAAATAGTAAAGGCTTCGGGAATGCGAAAAAAATTCAATGAGGAATATGGAAGTAAATCCTCTGATGAGATACAGAAGGAAATATTATATCAATTATTAAGAAGTAACAGTATAGCAGAAAAAACTAGGAGTAACACCAGTACGTTGATTACTTGGTTAGTTTTAATTCCTATTATTATGGGTTCTATTCTATGGATTCTAGCACAATTTTAAGAGATTCCTAATTTTTTGATAACCTCTGAACCTGTACGGCTTGAAACCTCTTACCCCTACTAGTAGTAAATCCATTAGTATTTAGTTCTTTGGCTATTTGTGAGTAATTAAGCCCTTGAACCAGTAAAGATTTTATATAAGCTTTGGCTTTTCGGTTATTCTCATTTATAGATGCCTTGACCTTATTTGTCCGTACACCTTTATCTCTGCCAGTTTGATTGAAGTTTTCGGGCTTACCCAGTTGTACACCCTTCTTTTTAAGTTCCTGTAAAGCTAACCTAGTTCTTTGGCTTATCAATTCAGCTTCATGCTCTGCAATGGCTGCAAAGATGTGTATAGTTAACTTATTAGCGTGTGGCATATCCAAAGCCTTAAATTCAACATTACTATCCATTAGAGTGGATATAAACGAAACATTACGGGCTAACCTATCCAGTTTGGCAATCAATAAAGTACTTCCCGTTTGTTTACAATGTTCAATTGCCTTACCTAGTTCTAATTGTACCCTCTTTTTTGTACCGGTTTCTTTCTCGCTATAAGATGCCAGTACCTCATCATTAGCCTTTAGGTAATTGCTAATAATAGTTTGTTGGGCTTCTAATCCTAAATCTTGCTTCTTTGTAGATACTCTATAGTAGGTTATGTATTGCATACATCTAAGATAGAACTATATTTTACATTACTAGAACGTTCATTGTTGTTATGTAATTAAATTCGATAACCAACATACAATAGTCAAAAACTATTAAACGTAAACAATATGATAAATTTTTACTATTTTTGTAATAAACTTAAAACATTAAAACAATGTTAGAATTTATAAACAAACTTGATACACAAGTTGCAAATGGTGAAATAAAAAAAGTAAATGAAAGATATAGCTTAAATATAGCTGTGACCGATAGTGGCAAACATTATACGTGTACCATTATTAAGGATATATATGAAGATTTAAACGGTAACCATTTATATTGGGTTGAACAACATATAGACAAGAACCAAAATTACCATACGGTTGATATTAAAGAAATGCAAATAGCAAATTCTTAAATACCCCGTACATACGTAATAGTGTTGGGGTGGGTCGTTTTTCTTTAAATATGAGGGTGTGGAGATGGTACGAGTATCAATTTTCCCTATCAAAGTAATGATAAGAACTAAATATTATAGAAAACCCCAATCTAAACCTTATAATTCCTTAATTGGTTGAAGGTACTTTCTACCTTTTCGTTTGTAAAGTGTCTATTTATGAAATGCCAGTCCATTATCTTTTTTTGTTGTGGGTCATAAGCTCCTATATAGTTACTATCTATATAATAGTTCTCATCTTCAATTGGTAGGTTGTAATCAATCTTTAAAGTGTAAATTTTATTTTCCTTATCGTACTGTATGTATATTCTCTTTAGATACTTTGTTAATACTTCCTTTTTCCTGTTGAATGGGGTATTTTCAACAATGGCGGATTTTTCTCTCTTATCTTTATCATCTTTTTGCAACTGGTTAAATCTTTCTTTAGCTAATTTTCTCCTTTCAAGGTCTGATATATCCTCAAATCCATTATCAATAATCTCATCAACTAACTGCCAATCACTACCAGTTTGCTTACCAATGTCTAAATCATGTTTTATTTGATTTAATATAACTGTTTCATTGACTAGGCTCTTTAATTCGTTCCCATCATTAGTAAGATGTTCATTTATCTTATTGGTTTCCCTAACTACCCTGTTCTTAGTTTCTATAATATCACTTTCTGAAACCAAACCCCTTACCACTAAATCTATAGTTTTCTTATATTCATTATCAAGGGCTTTTAAGGTCTGCTGATAACCTTTAATTTTATTTTCCAACTCCACCTTCCTTTTATCTTGTCCACCATCTCTAAAGGATTGTATAACCTTTGCTAAAATGGATTTATTCTCAAACAAAGTAGACCACACGAAACTTTCAAGCACATCAATGTTAATACTCCTATTGGTACATTTTTCATGTTTGTACCTCTTAGATGAACACATGTAATAGTTATCTTTCTTATTAGTTCTTGTCCGTCCATAATAATTACGTCCACATTCAACGCATTCTAACAAACCCTTCAATAAATACAAATGGTCAACTTTCTTACCTGTATTATTTGAAATTGCATTTTTCTTGTATTGCTCCTGAACTTTTTCCCAGTAAAATTCATTAAATATAGAAGGGCAATCAATCAATTTGTCGTTCCATCTTCTTTTACCCTTGTACATGGGGTTTTGTAAAATATCCTGAATTTGCTTGTCCGACCAAATAACCTCACTTTTTTTCTTTTCGGTTATTTTACCTGTATGTTTATTCTTAATTGTAAAAGAACCCTCTCTTTTACTGTACCTAGTGGGTATTCTGTTTTCATTTAAGTAGTGCCTAATGGTAGTAGAACCGTTACCCTCTAAGCACATTTGGTATATCTTTTCAACTATAGGTTTTTCTTCCTCATCAACAATTAAGTAACCTTCTTTATCAGTTTTATATCCTAATGGTGTAGACTTACCGTGTGCCTTCCCATTCATAACCCTATTGAGTAAAACTTTCTTTGTTTGGTAGCTTTGTAATTCTGCTTGATAACTATTTATAGCAGTTAAAATTGAGGATTGTAGATAACTGGTCGGGTCGTTCCAGTCCATAAGTTTATCATTGAAATAAACCTCAATCTTTTTCCGTTTTGCCAATGAAGAAAAGGCAATAAAAGTTTCACTATTTCGCTCTAGTCTATTTTGATTCCTGAACCATACCGTTTTGATTTTATCGGTGGCTATATCTTTCATTAGCCTATCGAGTTCAGGTCTATCTTTTATATCCGCTCGACCACTTATACCCTCTCCCTCATTATAAATTTCATATTTACGATTTCCTGCAAAAGCCTTGCCCTCATTGATTTGGTTTTTAATTGACGTACTAATATCATCTTCTACGGAAAGCCTTGTATAAATTCCTATCATATCTCAAATATAATACAAATTACATTATACCATATTATAAAACTATTACATCTGAAATGGTATGATGGGGACTTCTAAATGGTCGCTGACTCATCAACCCCATATTCTTGATTTTACCGACTACACTATGAATTTTAGTGGTTTCCAAAGCTTCATGCAACGTCATTGGCGGTAAAATAGAAGGCAGCCTTTTTGCTAACATCGTTTTACCGGCACCTGGAGGACCAATTAGAATTATATTATGACCGCCAGCAGCGGCAATCTCCATACAGCGCTTAATGCTTTCTTGTCCTTTCACATCCGAGAAATCAAATTCTGGGAAGTCTAAACTTTTATAAAACTCTTCTCGTGTATCAATAATGGTTTGCTCTAATGGCACTCCTTGATCAAAGAAATCTAAAACCTGCTTAATATTATCTATTCCATATACTTTTAAATCTCCAACAATAGCAGCTTCTTTAGCATTAGCGGTTGGCAGGATAAAACCAGTAAAACCTTCTTCCTGTGCTTTAATAGCTATTGGCAGAGCTCCTTTTATAGGCTGCAGGCTACCATCTAAAGACAGTTCGCCCATGATGATATACTTCTCTATATTCTCTGATTTTATTTGACTAGATGCCGCCAAAATACCGATTGCCAAAGTAAGATCGTATGCAGAACCTTCTTTTCTAAGATCAGCAGGCGCCATATTTATGGTTATCTTTTTACCAGGAATTTTATATCCGTTATTCTGTAGTGCTGCAGCTATTCTGTAATTACTCTCTTTAATTGCATTGTCGGGCAACCCTACTAAATGATAACCAATTCCTTTATCGATATTCACTTCAACTATAATCGTTGTGGCTTCTACACCAAATACCGCACTCCCATAAACTTTTGTAAGCATTTTTAATCCTTTGGCTTAAAAGTAAGGATTTCTTTACTCTTTTGAATTTCTGCCTTGTTCATCATCATTTTTCGAAACTCTCCGTTGACGTACATTTCCGCTTGATCCTTATAATGTTTACTGAACGGATTACCAGATTGACCTGTAGGCAAAATACTAATACTGTTTTCTACGTCTGAAAAATCTACAAGTCTTCTTGTTGAAGGGCCTGAAGTAGTTTTATAAAAGCCTGTTTTATCGTACGAAAATGCCAAGTTGTTTATGACCTCTCTTGTACCATGAATTGGATAAGGACCTACATTAAAAAACGAGCGCAACGCGGCAATTTGACCAATAGGATGCGGATGTTCAATACTATGCACTCTCTCCCATCGCCAATAACTCATATTATTACCAAAATCTTTCTCTAAAGAAGCTATGGCATCCATAAAAGATGTATTCACAATATCTGCCATGCTTTCTTGAACGTTGGAAGTATTTAAATTGTCTAACCATACCGATTCTTCATCCTTAGATAACGGAGCTATTAACCGTTTAATAAAGTGGGTATTTATAAGTTGATCAAACAAATCTTCGTCTAATTCATCTTTAAACGTATTCTCTAAAAAATAATAAACCCATCTATTATATATAGTGGCTTCAATTGAAGTCAGCTTGTAATCTCCTGTCCACATTTTTAAACTATCAATCGCTTTTAATCCATTTTCACTTAATAAAGAAACATCTA
>ENA-ORXC01001706-ORXC01001706.1-marine-metagenome-genome-assembly--contig:-NODE-1706-length-12633-cov-733.615244_pt1 | contig 12633 bp, 9 predicted proteins | sample MGYA00237865_ERZ511478 | MGnify/ENA metagenome assembly ERZ511478 | reverse complement strand
TTGCTTGCAAATTAACCCTACAGGGAGTGGGGTATAGCTGTTAGCATCAAGATAATGGAATTTAAATATTATGCATCGATAAGGTGCAAGAAAAATACGGATAGAAATTTTTATACTTATAAAAGTACATGAGTGAAGAAACACATAAAGTTAAAAATGAACGATAATAAAACAAGGAGCAATATATGAAAGCGACTCTTAAAAGTTTACGTGAAACTAAAGCGAATCCTGCCGTAAGTATCTTTGTTAAAACGCATCGTGAACATCCAGCTAACGAGCAAGATCCTATCGCTCTAAAAAACCAATTAAAAGTTGCCGAAGATCGTCTGATAAAAGAGTACGATAAACGCACAGCGACTACCATTCTAGATAACATTCAAAATAAAATCAGTGAGTTCAATCACAATTATAATCTCGATACGTTAGCTATATTTGCTAGTACAGATGATGTGCAAGTCATCCGTATGCCAATTGATACAACAGAACGCGTTGTGATTTCAGATAGATTTGCTACGCGTGACTTAGTCCGTGATATGGCAAGTGCGGTACATTATTATACGGTGGTCTTGACTCGTGACAATGCGCGTTTGATTGAAGCATCTAATGACCGAGTTGTCAGAGAATTCGATAAAGATGACGATGCACAAAACAACATGGAGAACATTCAGTTCCCTGTTGAAAACAACGGACTATATACAACAGGCGACGGTGGCTCAGATCGCTCATCAAATAACGAAAGCAGTCATTTAAAAGAATTCTTTAACCAAGTTGATAAAAGTGTCCAAGAACTATGGGGTGAGCATAAAATGCCTCTTGTCATAGTTGGCGATGCAAAAAACATTGGCTACTATAAAGAAGTCTGTGATCGTCCAGATAATATTATTGCTACAGTGTCAAATGCGACCAATTTAGAAGACGGTAGCGCTCAGCATATCGTAGATAGTGTGCAAGAAGCCGTAGAAGAGTACCGTACCTCACTGCACAAAGCTGCATTGGGTGAAATTGACAAAGCTCGCGGTGCGAATATGTTGCAAACTGATCTACAGGAAGTATATCGTAGTGCCTTCCAAGGAGCTGGCGAGACGCTTTATGTACGCCGTGGTTATATCCAGTCCGCTAAGATTGACGAGAAAGCACAAACGTTAAGTCCTGCAAATGATGCCACTACAGAAGGTATTACAGATGATGCAATCGGTGAAATCATCGAACACGTCATTCATAATGGCGGCGAAGCTGTATTTATGCCACAAAATATCATGGGTGAAGATCAACCAATAGCGCTAGTAACTCGCTACTAATCTGACGATGACACCTATGCGCGATGTTCATTTATGAATCAACCATTTATGAATTAGCCATTAATAATACATAGGTGTAATATGAGAGCATTGGTTCAGTATGAGCCAGTGCTCTTTTTATGTCTATCATTACCATCACTATGGGTGCTATCGTAGCTAAGCTATTGATCTTTACTCCATACATAATGAGCGTACAACGAACCAAACTATGACTACCACTTCTTTTGTTTTAACCAGCTACAACATCCACAAAGGCATGTCACCGCTGAATCGCCAAGTGAAGATGCAAGGTATTGCTCAAGCGCTAGAGTCTGTCGGTTCAGATGTCTTGTGTTTGCAAGAAGTGCAAGGCCAAAACCTCAAACGCAATATGCAATATAACGAGTACCCCGATCAGTCGCAACATGAATGGTTTGGCGAGTTTTTAGATTTGCAAAATAGTTATGGCAAAAACTCAGAGTACGAAAACGGCCATCATGGCAATGCAGTATTGAGCCGCTTCCCGCTGGATCCAAAACACAATGTAAATATTACGGTCAATAAGCTTGAGCAACGCGGTGTCTTACACTGTGAGGTACAGCCTATTGGTTGGGAGATGCCTGTTGTGGTGCTGTGTGCACATTTAAATTTATTTGAGCGTGATCGTATCAAGCAGTATCAAGCGATTAGTGACTATGTGCGAAATGAGATTGCGCCGGATCAACCGCTTATCTTAGCAGGCGACTTTAATGATTGGAAAAAGATGTCTTGTGACAAGCTGGCATCAGAACTCGGTATGATAGAAGCGTTTAGACATTGTCATGGCAAGCTATTGCCTACCTTTCCAGCAAAACTTCCAGTACTCAGCTTAGATCGTATCTATGTGCGCAATTTGCTTGTGAAGGATGCTTGGGTACATACTGGAAAACCTTGGTCATCGCTATCAGATCACCTGCCCATTAGCGCAGAGCTGATGTTGCCTTAATACCTAACTATAATAATTCGTTTGAATGTATTATATTGGCAATCTATCGATATATGAACAATTGTCTTTATTAATCATATGATCGATTAACTATGTTTTTGATTGAAAGTGATATTAACAGCACAACGTTTCGATAAGATAAATAACAAGTACAGCCTAATAAACAAAATATAAGGATATTCTACGATGGCAACAGCGTCTACTACCGATAACAATCAACAAGCTAACCACAACATACCTAAGACTCAGCACGCCGTACTCATACGCGAGTTCGGTGAGCCTGAAGTAATGAAATACCAGGATGGTGCTGATGTTCCTGAGCTACAGGACGACCAAGTACTGGTAAAAATTGCCTATGCTGGAATTAACCCTGTCGATTATAAGACCCGCCAAGGTAAAGGCTGGGGTGCAGAGAACATCCGTAAAGACAAGTTTGAGAATGATCAGCCTGCTATTTTAGGGTTCGACGTATCAGGCGAAGTAGTCAGCAGTAATAGCGATGAGTTTGCTATCGGCGATAGAGTAGCGGCCTTGACCTTTAGCGGTGGTGGCTACGCGCAATATGTGGCAGTAGATGCCAAGCTGCTTGCAAAAGTACCAGACAATGTCACTTTAGAGCAGGCAGGTGCTTTGCCCTGTATCGGACAAACGGCGCTACAATTTGTAGATTTTGCTGATATAAAAACAGGCGAGCATGTGGTGATTAATGCACCAGCAGGCGGTGTCGGTCATTTATTAATCCAACTGCTCATAAATAAAGTGGCGCAAGATAACATCAAGGTAACGGTCATTTGTTCACCAGAAAAATACGCCAAGCTTGATGAGTTAATAAACGTATCTAAGCTGGCGGGTTGGATAGATTATACCAAAGATGAAGACTTCCCTGACCTACAAGCCGACGTGTTACTTGATTTAGTCGGTGATGAAGCAGGTGTCCGCGCGCTTAGCGTGCTCAAATCAGGCGCTCGCGTGGATGTATTACCAACCATTTGGGTTGATAAGCTCACAGAAGCAGGCGAGCAGCAAAACTTAGCAGTAGCAGGTTATAAAGCGCAGCGTAGTGGTCAGGATATGGCGCGTGTTTTACAGCAAGTAGCTGATGGTGAGTTGACTTTAAAAATTCAAAAAACTTATCTACTTTCAGACGTTGTTGCAGCGCACCACGAACTACAAAAAGGCGATGCTTTTGGTAAGATTGTCTTAGCAGCTGCTGAGTGACTGTCAAGATTGCCCAAGTATTAAGTAGTGTTTGATAGGGTTTATTAGTAAGGGGATGTCTGTTGAAACCCAGTAAACTTAACTGATAACTTAACAAATCATACAAAAGTTTTATTTTGAACAACAGAACGTCCCTGTAGTCTTTGCTTATTTATCATAGGATAGAAAGCGAACGATACTAATAAAGGGAATAATATGACTATCAACAATAAAACCAGCAATGAAGAAACAGATGACCACATTGCTTATGAAGCAAAAGTTCGTGCAGAGATAGAAGCATGGAAGAACCCCGATAAAGGGATTTTGGATAAGACGCTAGCAGTGCTTAATACCCCTGTGGTAGCAGCCGGTGATGCGTTAATGGAAGCTCCACAGTTTGGCGATTCTCTAAAAAAAGCAACTGAGGAAACGATTAGTGCTTTAAGTGATGCAGCCAATTGGACACTAGACACTCAAGATGTTATCGATAGCTATCAAGAGGAAGCAGATATTAATGACTCCTCTATCAAAACGCTAGCTGATATTGAACGTCTACCCATTGTAGTTGTAGATAAACAAGTTAAGCTTTTCAAAAGTAAATATGTAGCGCTAACCAGTGCACAAGGGGTGACTACAGGGGTTGTAGGTTGGGCAGGTATCCCTGCTGATGTCGTTGGGCTTATTACAGCCAATCTACGTGCGATTGGAGAATATGCAACGTACTATGGTTTTGATATTAATGATGAAGGCGAGCAGCTATTTGCGATGTCTTTGTTGGCTGTAGCAACTTCTGCCTCTGTTGAAGAGCGTAAAGCGGCGTTAGATGGCACTCATGCCATGATCAAAGATCCAGAAATCCAGGCATTTAATCAGATTAATGAGGAAGTCATGTCTCGTGTACTGCGTCAGACAGCGACTAAAGTAGCCACTAATATTGTTAAGACAAAAGCGGCGCAAATCATTCCAGCGGTAGGTGCAGTGGTCGCAGGTGGCGTTAATGCTAGCTACACTTCCAGTGTTTGTGAAGCAGCTTACCAATGCTACCGTGAGCGTTTTTTGGATCGTCTCGCGTAAGAATTAGACGACTCGTTAAGTCAACGATAGTATTAAGATATAAGCATACGTCGAAACGTTAGACTGATTCGCCCAGCATTGACCGTCTTTGTCTTGGTGATCGTATGTTTCCAACAGGTCTGTGTGTCACCATGCATCACAACGAGCTGACCAGACTCAAGATGAAGTTCAACTTTGTCTTGAGTTTTTTTATGCTTAAAAACAAATTTGCGGGTGGCACCGAGTGATAAGGAGGCGATGACTGGTTGATGACCGAGCTCTTTTTCATCATCAGCATGGTAGCCCATACCATCTGCGCCAGAAGGATAGTAATTAAGTAGGCAGGTATTGAAATGAGCAATGACACCGATTTCTGCTAAAGCTTGCTCGATATTCTGTTTCACGTGAAACACTATGTCTGACCATGGAACGGTTTGCCGCACGTGTCCCGAGTATTGATAGTCTGCATCTGTATCTCCCATCCAGACAATTTGACGAGTGGTCACATGAGTTTTGCCAAATAACGTCACAATGTCTGGCTGCCAAGGTAGCTCATTTAGCAAGAAGCTATAAAGGGCAGTGGCATCGTCGATAATCACACCTAAATCATTCACCTTACCATCATAAGGTAGTAAGTTATCCATAGGTGCAGGGGCAAAGAGGTCAGTCATAATTCAGTCGTTGTAAATCCTTATTTACTGCTTTGATAGTGCTCGTTGATGATTTGAGCGCATAGTTCAGGCGCTTCCATTGGCAATAGATGGCCATAATCTGACAGCGAAATAAGACTGCTATCTGGGACAAACTTTTGCCATTGCTTTCGTACTTTGTCATTGATAAACAGGGTAGGCTTGCCTGTAATCAAGGTGTAGGGACAGCGTAGTTTTTTGAGTGCAGCATCGATATGAGGTGCGCCAAAATAATTGGCCAGCTCTTGTTCTGGTGCAAACATAAGCGTATAGCTACCATCTGTGTTTTTGCTCAAGCTTTGCTCAGCAAATACTTGCAAGTGCTCATCGCTAATACGCTTATAAGCACGCTGCGCACGTAGGCTCTCGTAATAACTATGGATACTTGACCAAGTAGATTGCTTGGTTAACGTACTTTTGAAAGGCTCGCGGCTCAGTAGTACAGAGCGTGGCAAAAGGTTATATAAGGTGGCTTGGTGTTTGGTAAATGTGACAGGCTCAATCAAGTACAACTGCGAAAAAAGCTCTGGACGCTTGGCAGCTGCCATTGCTGTCGCTGTCGCTCCTTGCGAGTGTCCAATACCTACGACAGGCTTGTCTTGTGTCTTTTCTAAAAACTCAATGAGTATGTCGGCATCTTGCTCACGCGTCAGACGACGACTTTGCGGCTTATCATACCAGTAGCCACGTAGGGCAAGTGAGCTGATATCAAACTCAGTGGCTAGCTTACTCAATAGTGGTATATAAGTGCCAACGGTAAAACTATTGCCACTATAAAAATGTGCTGGCGCGCGAGGAGTAGAGCTTGAATCTAGCGACTGATTAAACTGGCTAAGGTCATAGTAGCGTGCCTGTTTTCCACCAAGATTAATACGGTTTGTGAATGCTTCCATAAAATAAACACTTCCTTGTGACTTATTTTTAATGACTTGTTTTGAGTGATTTTTTTCTTGCAGTTTGCCTTCTTATGATTGCTCTTGGTGAGCCCTAGTTGTCTTCACCTAAGAAGCCACCACTTTGACGCTGCCACAGTCGAGCATACACACCATCTAATGCCAATAGTTCATCATGACTACCTTGCTCGATGATGCGACCTTGATGCATAACGACCAATCTATCCAATGCGGCAATAGTAGACAGGCGATGGGCGATAGCAATAACGGTCTTACCAGTCATGATGTCATTTAAACTTTCGGTAATGGCATATTCAATTTCAGAATCTAGTGCACTGGTCGCTTCATCCAAAAGTAAAATCGGTGCGTTTTTTAGCATAACACGTGAGATAGCGATACGCTGACGCTGACCGCCAGATAGTTTGACTCCGCGTTCACCTACTTGGGTATCAAGTCCTGTATTGCCTTTATCATCGTACAAATCTTTGATGAAGTCCCATGCCTGAGCTTGTTTGGCAGCAAACACAATCTCTTCGTCAGTAGCATCAGGGCGACCATAGGCAATGTTTTCACGCACAGTACGATGTAGTAGCGACGTATCTTGAGTCACCATACCGATCTGTTGACGTAATGATTCTTGCGTGACGGCATCAATAGCTTGACCATCAATCAGAATCTTACCGCTATCGACATCAAAGAAGCGCAATAGCAAATTGACCAAGGTCGATTTACCAGCACCTGAACGCCCAACCAAACCAATCTTTTCACCTGGCTTGATATCTAAATGGAAGTTGTCTAACAGTTTGATATATGAGCTAGGAGTTTGCTTGGCGATACTGGAACCTTGTACAGTCTCATCAGTTTGTCCGTTGTTGTCTTCTTCACTTTCATAACTAAAATCAACATGGTCAAATACGATGCGACCGTCCGTGACGGCTAGGGCTGGTGCGTCAGGCTTATCAACGATCGTCTGCGGTGCTGATAACGTACGCATACCATCTTGAACTGTACCGATACTCTCAAATAGACTGGCGGTCTGCCACATAATCCAACGCGTCAAACCATTTAGGCGCAATGCCATGGCAGTCGCAGCAGCAATGGCACCAACACCGACAGCGCCTTGTTGCCATAAGTACAATCCAATACCTGCCGTACTACTGACCAAGATCACGCTGATAAGATGGGTCGATACTTCTAAATAGCTGACCCAGCGCATCTGCGCATGTACCGTACCTAGGAACTGTCCCATGGCGTTTTTGGCATAGCCAAGCTCACGACGAGAGTGGCTAAATAGCTTGACGGTCATAATATTGGCATAAGCATCCGTAATCCGCCCTGTCATCAAGGCACGGGCGTCTGCTTGCACAATCGCTGTCTGCTTAAGTTTAGGGATAAAGTACCAAATGGTGATGGCCACCAAGACTAGCCAAACGGCAAAAGGAATGAGTAGTAAGCTGTCTAGATTAAACAAAATCACCCCTGAGGTGATAAAGTAGACAGAAACATACATAAACATATCGGTGACGGTCATCACGGTATCGCGTACTGCTAGGGCTGTCTGCATGACCTTTGCTGAGACACGTCCCGAAAATTCATCCTGGTAGAACTGCATAGATTGCCCAAGCATGCGCTGATGAAACCGCCAGCGCATCTGCATAGGAAACACGCCTTGCAAGGTCTGAAAGTGGATAAACGATGACAAGGCAATCCACAATGGGCTTACTATCATGACAGCGAGCATGATGAGCAACATGTCGCCTTTTTCTATCCATAAATTTTGCGGTGTATAAACGCCCAACCAATCGACGATATTACCTATCCAAGCAAACAGCATGGCCTCGTAGATACCGATACCAGCGGACAAAATCATAAAGATTAGTAGCCAGCCGCGTAGGCCATTGGTACATGCCCACAAAAACTTCAGCATACCATCGCGAGGTGACGGCAATGGCATAGGTGTATCTGGAAAGGCGGGTAGGCGGTTTTCAAAAAAGCGAAATAAAGCATTCATAGGCAGTAATAAAACATCAATAGCAGTACGTCAAGATGAACGAGAGGACTCGTTATCTAGAATCTTTACTTTTGTGATTGGGATTAGGGGCTATTTTAGCAAAATTACTAATCATACCTGCATGCTAATTGTAATTTGCTTAAGAATAGCTATGTTTTGAGAGCTTTAGTTATAACCATGATAAATAGATTGCTGTAGAAAACATATTTTGTTACATTCTACATCGAAACCTATTCATGGTTTACATATTGCTTTTATAAGTATGATTTCATTGCAAAAATCAGCTGATTAGCAGGCATTTTATTTAATGGTCTTTATAAATATACGGACAGTAATAACTTAACATTGAAGTTCAAAAGGTAGCAGTGAATGATGTATTTAATAATAGCGGTGCTATGTAGCGTCGCCGTCTCCGTACTTTTGAAAATATTGCGCCAGAAAAATATAGATATTCGTCAGACCATCGTGGCAGGCTATCCTGTGGCTTTTTTACTGACTTGGGTGTTACTAAAACCTGATGTGGGTGCTATACATGCGCTTGATAGCGCTTGGGGAATCATCATCGCGCTTGGGGTACTATTGCCTGCCGTATTTATCATTCTGGGACGAGCTATTGAAGCGGTGGGGATGGTAGCAACCGACGCGTCTCAGCGCTTATCACTCATCATTCCTATCGTAGCGGCTTTTTTGCTATTCGGTGAGGTGCTGACTGGTACACGTATACTTGGACTGGCGTTAGGTTTTCTAGCATTAGGGGCGCTTGTCTATCGACCACAGCATAACGATATTACTCGGCAAGCAAAGCGTACGCCATTATGGTTGTTTGGGGTATGGGCGGGCTACGGTATTATTGATATCTTGTTCAAACAAGTTGCCAAACAGGGTGCCGCCTTTCCGTTGACTCTATTGGTCAGCTTTGGCGTCGCGGGTTTATTGCTTTTAATCTATTTACTTGTCACACGCGTGCGCTGGCAAACAGAGGCGCTGATGGCAGGTTTACTGCTCGGCGCATTAAACATGGGCAATATTTATGCCTATGTACGGGCACACCAAGTGCTGCATGATTCTCCCAGTATTGTCTTTACTGGTATGAATGTCGGTGTTATTGCCGTAGCGACATTGATTGGTGTCGGCGCATTTAAAGAGCATCTGAACCGTATCAATATAATAGGATTGGTATTGGCAGTCTGCTGTGTAGGGGTACTATTTTTGGCGTAATGCACTCTGTCCAAAAGTATTGGTTTCATGATTTTTAGCTATATTGTCACGTATCCTATATAGGCATACAAATCATCCTATGATAAGGTTATCTACAAACAACAGGGCTTATACGGAATAAAAAAGCTTAGTTTATGATATTCAACTTAACCAATAAAAATAGGATGCGGGCTCAATGGAATACGATAAGCAATTACAGCGTATAAAAAATAGTTCAGGTTTTATTGCTGCGCTTGATCAAAGTGGCGGCAGTACACCAAAAGCGTTAGAGACCTATGGTGTCAACAGCGACGCTTATGATAATGATGAGGCTATGTTTGATTTAGTGCATGAAATGCGTGCGCGTATCATGACGTGTGACTGTTTTGATAGTGAGCGTGTACTTGGCGCAATCTTATTTGAAGACACCATGGAGCGCAAAGTCAATGGTAAGTCGACGGCCAATTATCTGTGGGAAGATAAAGATATCGTACCATTTTTAAAGGTAGATAAAGGTCTGGCTGAGCAAATGAGCGGCGTGCAAGTTATGAAGCCAATCCCAAATCTAGATCTATTATTAGATAAAGCAAAAAACTATCCCGTATTCGGTACAAAAATGCGCTCAGTCATCTATGAGCCAAACGTCGATGGTATCGAGCTTGTGGTACAGCAGCAGTTTGATGTGGCTAAGCAAATCATCTCAAAAGGCTTGATGCCTATCGTCGAGCCAGAGGTCAATATTGATAGCACTCAAAAGCATGAGTGTGAGCTATTGTTAAAGGCAGATATCCTGCGCAATCTAGAACGATTAAATGACGAACATCAAGTGATGCTCAAGCTGACCCTACCAGAAGAAGCTGGGTTTTATCAGGAGCTGATTGTCCATCCAAAAGTACTAAAGGTTGTGGCACTATCGGGTGGTTATAGTCGTAGCGATGCTTGTGCTAAGCTCAAACAGAACCCAGGTATGATTGCGAGCTTCTCGCGTGCCTTTACCGAAGGCTTGAGTAAGCAACAAAGTGATAGCGAGTTCGCTGAGACTATCAATACCTCAATTGAAGAGATTTATAAAGCGTCAAAAGTGTAAACGTAGTAAATAAAAATTCGTAATTAGATCATAAGTAAATAAACCAAAGAAAGCCCTACTAGATAAGTACGAAAATACTTAAATAGTAGGGCTTTTCTTATTTCAAAAATATAGGCTATTAACCCTACACTTCTTTATATAACTGACGTCCTTCGTTGTTATATTTTTTAGTCATCTCGGCCATGCCTTGGCGAATTTCCTCAACAGTGGCTTCACCAACTTGTCCAACGAGCTCTGTATCTACTTCTTTGATTAGGTGACTAGCATCGGTTAAGTCGCCCGTTTGCGGCGTTACTTTTTGGTTAGCAGCATCTTTATCTAGCCCTGCTGCATACTCACGCACGTTTTGAGTGATTTTCATTGAACAAAACTTAGGACCACACATGGAGCAAAAGTGTGCCGATTTGTGAGCGTCTTTTGGCAACGTCTCATCATGATATTCGCGTGCGGTATCAGGATCGAGCGCCAGATTGAACTGATCATCCCAGCGGAATTCAAAACGTGCTTTAGATAGTGCATTATCACGTGCTTGTGCTCCTGGATGACCTTTAGCAAGGTCAGCAGCATGTGCGGCGATTTTATAAGTAATAATGCCGTCTTTGACGTCTTTTTTATTTGGTAGGCCTAAGTGTTCTTTTGGCGTGACATAGCACAGCATCGCGGTGCCAAACCAACCAATCATCGCAGCTCCGATAGCGCTAGTGATATGGTCATAGCCTGGAGCGATGTCTGTCGTTAATGGCCCTAAAGTATAGAAAGGCGCGTCAGCACATAGCTCAAGCTGCAAGTCCATGTTTTCTTTGATGCGGTTCATTGCAACGTGTCCAGGGCCTTCGATCATTACCTGTACATCGTGCTCCCATGCGACTTTGGTCAATTCACCAAGCGTACGTAGCTCACCGAACTGCGCTTCATCATTGGCATCTTGCAAGCAACCAGGGCGTAGGCCATCACCTAGACTAAATGCCACATCGTACTGTTTCATAATCTCGCAGATATCTTCGAAATGCGTGTACAAGAAACTCTCTTTGTGATGAGCCAGACACCACTGCGCCATGATAGAGCCGCCGCGTGAGACAATACCTGTCAGACGCTTTGCGGTGAGCGGTACATAGCGTAATAGTACGCCAGCGTGGATAGTAAAGTAATCTACGCCTTGCTCTGCTTGCTCGATCAACGTATCACGGAATATTTCCCATGTAAGGTCTTCAGCGACGCCATCGACTTTTTCTAGTGCTTGATAAATCGGTACCGTACCAATCGGCACAGGAGAGTTACGGATTAGCCATTCACGAGTTTCATGAATATGATTACCCGTTGATAAATCCATAATGGTATCCGCACCCCAACGTGTTGCCCACGTCATTTTGGATACTTCTTCATCTATAGATGAACCTAACGCTGAGTTACCGATATTGGCATTGATTTTCACCAAGAAATTGCGCCCGATGATCATCGGCTCAGACTCAGGGTGGTTGATGTTGTTTGGGATAATTGCGCGTCCAGCCGCCACTTCATCGCGAACGAATTCAGGAGTAATGATTTGAGGAGTATTGGCACCGAAGCTTTCGCCATCGTGTTGACGCATATCGGTCAGTTCATGCTGCTTTTGCGTTTCGCGTATGGCGATATATTCCATCTCAGGAGTGATGATGCCTCGGCGTGCGTAGTACATTTGTGTGACATTCCCTGATAAACCGTTTTCTGCTTTGGCGCGACGCGGTTTATCGATATGAGCAAATCTAAGGTTAGCGGTGCTGATGTCGCGCGCACGCGCTTGTCCGTATGAGCTGGATAGGCCACTTAGTTGCTCGGTATCATTGCGTTCTGCGATCCAGTTCTCACGCAGTTTTGGCAATCCACGTGTGAGATCGATATCGACATTAGGGTCGGTATATACACCTGAGGTGTCATACACATAAAACGGCGGATTATGCTCACCGTCTTTATCTCCAGTACCGCCAACAGGCGTATCAGCCAAGCTGATTTCACGCATCGGTACTTGGATATCAGGTCTTGAGCCTTCGATATAGACTTTTCGTGAAGCAGGTAAAATACGGTGCAAGTCGCGCGCATCTTCTTCGAAACGGGCATCACTTGCGGCACGGTGAGCAGGGGTTTTTAACGCATCTGCTTTTTTATCTGCTTTGACGTTGGTCGTGTCAGTAGCATTTGAAGCAAGCGTTGAGTTGTCGGCTGGGTTATGCGTTTGGGCTTTCGGTGCAATTGAGGTGGTGTCTGCAG
>ENA-ORXC01001705-ORXC01001705.1-marine-metagenome-genome-assembly--contig:-NODE-1705-length-12637-cov-3.252866_pt1 | contig 12637 bp, 15 predicted proteins | sample MGYA00237865_ERZ511478 | MGnify/ENA metagenome assembly ERZ511478 | reverse complement strand
CAAAATAAGGGCAGGCTACACATTTGCCGAAGCCTCTGCTATTGACAGTGTCGCGAAGAATAAACTTCCATTACTCATCATACACGGGGATAAGGATGCATTAGTCCCAACTGAAATGGGAAAACGTATTTTTGAAAAAGCAAACAGTGATAAAGAGCTTTGGATTGTCCAAGGCGCGGGCCATACGGAGGCATATACTATCGCTGAACAGGAATATCAAGAAAAATTAAAGGCCTTCTGGACGAAAGCCATTGGAAAATAGGTGAATTTAATGCAAACAATCGAAAGAATAGGCGAGCGTTTTTGGTATATGACGCCTGTTTCTGAGACAGACAGGCCAATCCTTGGTATGGTTGCAGGCAAAGAAAAAACACTGATGATTGACGCCGGAAACTCTGAAGCGCACGCCACTCTTTTCATGGATATGGTTAAAGAGCAGGGTGTAGCTGACCCCTCTTATGTGGTTTTGACACATTGGCATTGGGACCATATTTTCGGACTGTCCGCGCTTGGTAATACTGTATCAATCTCTTCCGGGAAAACGAGGAAAGAAATTGATAAACTGCGCCATTTATCCTGGTCAAATGAGGCAATCGATCAAAGGGTAGAAGAAGGAACAGAAATAGAATTTTGCGCGAATGCTATAAAACAAGAATTTCCCGATAATCGGGATATTACAATAACTCTGCCAGTGATGACCTTTGAAGATGAAATGGAGATTGATCTTGGCGGAATTACTTGTATCATCAAGCATGTAGGCGGGGACCATGCTGAAGATTCGGTCGTCATTTATGTCAAAGAGGAAAGGATACTGTTCCTGGCTGACAGCATTTATCCAGATATCTTTTCTGTTAAAGATAACTACTCAATCGAGGGAATAAGAGACTTGCTCAGTAAAATTGAAGTCTTTGATGCTGACACCTATATACTGTCACATTCAGGGATACTTTCTAAAGAAGAATTCAATCAGGAAGCGAATCTCCTAAGATCTATCGCTGATTTAACTGAAAAGCATCGCGGGGATTCTAAATTGATGATTGAGGACTATAGAAAAAAGGTTAACAGAGACCTTGCAGAGGAAGAACTCGAAACAATTGAATACTTCGTCAATGGATTTGAGTTGAGATGAAACACACCCAATCAGGTGTGTTTTTATTTTTACAAGGGTAAATACGAAGGGGGTGCTGTATGTGATTGATTTCAGGCGGCCTCCATCTCAGCGAAAACTGCAATTGTCTATAAGTGATTCGCAGGGGGACAAAGTATAAATCCTTTTGAAAAACATATATCTCTTAAAGGATATTCATCAAAGGAGGAGAGAGCATGCCAGAAGGAAAGCACGATATCGTTATTGATGTGCCGATCGAACAGGTCTGGGATTTCGTGAAAGACATGGACAACTGGGCACCTTTATTGCCTGGGTATATTAGCCATGAGAAGCTGAATGAAAAGCAGTCTAACTGGACCTTTAAGGAAACGGTCGGTGTATTGAAAAAGAAAATCAGTTTACAGGTTACGATCAGGGAGTGGATTGAACCAACTAGAGTGACTTTTGAATTGAAGGGAATTAATGAAAACCTGACTGGAAATGGTTATTTTAACGCAGAAAGCCTTGGCCAAAACCGGACAAAGATGACTGGTTATCTGCAAATGACAGCAGAAGGTGCCCTTGCACCAGTAATGAATGCTGTAATGAAGAATTCACTCCCGAAAAGCGGCCAGGAGCTAACCGAAGCAATCGCCGAAAAACTTGAGCAAAGAAAAGCAATTCGTTGAAAATTGCAGGGAGCCCGCAAAACGCTGGCTCCCTATTCTATTTTCTCGATTTTTACTGGTCCATCAATCCGTCCGCTTTTGTCAAAATACAGAATAACAGCATCTCCATTTTTTATTTGTTGGTATGCTGCCACTTTTTCTTTTTTAAAATAAATGCTTTTACCATCTGCGCTTTCCCCATAATATCCAGAACTGTCAACCTTATTGATAGTATATTCTTCAGTAAAATACACTGTTTCAAGCTCATTGGAAACTTGTCGCGCTTCGTCCATTTCAAACTTCAGGTAAACCATCATTCCAAGAAGAAGAGTCAATAATAACAGCAATAATACCCTCATTTGTTTATCCTCCACTGCATAATCCGTAAACATTATATGTAGCTGGCTTGTCTAAATGACTTAAATCATTGAAAAAGTTTGCTATAATGATAGGAAAAAATCGAAGGAATGACAGAAGGGTTTGACACATGACGAAACTATATGAAGCCGATTTATATGAGCCAATCCAAAAGCATTTTTCCAAACAAGGCTACCGAGTCAATGGTGAGGTACACGATTGCGATTTAACGGCTGTTAAGGATGAGGAACTCATAATCGTCGAATTAAAACTGAATCTGAATATTGACCTTTTGCTTCAGGCAACGAGAAGACAGCGCCTGACAGACCTCGTATATATCGCGATTCCAAAACCAAAGAGGATATCAAGGAAACGCTGGAACGATATTATCCAGTTAGTAAGAAGGCTTGAACTGGGCCTGATTATTGTATCGTTAGCTGGTAATCGGAAAAAGATTGAGTTCAAGGTTCACCCGGAACCATATAAGCGCATGACCAGCAAGAACACCAGGAAGAAAGCAGCCTTGATTAAAGAAATAGAGGGAAGAAGCGCTGACTACAATATCGGCGGCAGCAACAAAACCAAGATCATGACTGCCTACAAAGAAAATTGCATCCAAATCGCCTGTTACCTTGAAAAACTCGGACAAATGTCACCGAAAGCGCTCGTTGCACTCGGAACTGGGGATAAGACGCCCTTGATTCTTCAGAAAAACTATTACAAATGGTTCGAACGAGTGGAGAGAGGTATTTATGTCATAACTGAGCAAGGAAAGGCCGATCTTAAAAATTATCCTGAGCTTGTAGAATATTATTTAGGTGGGTTGAAAACGGAAGAATGATTTTGAGCAGCGGGAGAGAATCGGGTTGCTGTCAACATTATATGAAATTTCAAATTAAAATCACTTAGAAAGTATTCAAATGTAATGTTAACTGGTAAAAATCGCTCATAATTTCCAGTTCGCCAATAAATAGGTGCGTTTCGCCAATAAAACGATATTTTCGCCAATAAATTTAAATTATTGCCAATCAAGTTGTGAAAACCGCCAATAAACAATGCTTTAATAATAAAAGTGCTAGCAAATACACCTAATTGAAGAGAAATTCAGTTGCTAATTTGACTTAAATGCAACTTATGCTTACATTGATATCGTTCATGTACCAATACAGCGAGAAAAAACCAAATTCCGGTTACATATAAGCCAAACAAATAGACCGCCGCCAGCATAATCTTCACATTAAAATAAAAAAACGGGGAGGAAACAATTAAACTGTTTTCTCCCCGTTTTTTTTTATGCCTTCTCAAGCAGATTTTCATCTAACAGCGATTGTAATTCATCTAGTTCACTTTTATCGACCGTGTTCATTGATAACAGAACACTGTCAATTAGGAATTTTCTTGGTGATGATGATCGAAGGATTTCTTCCTCGATGAAATCCAGCTTTCTTATAGAATCACTATTATTACAGTCCATCTTTTTCAGGCGGGATAGAACTGATTGAACTTTCATCCTCCAGTCAAGGGACTCGGTTGCAAATACCGGAAGCCAGTTATCCAAGGTTTCGGGTGGCAGCAATTGGTCTCCAGATAGCGCCAGCTCTTCAAGCGTATTCAAAATTCGATTTACACTATACTGGACGACCGGGCGTAAACTAGCTGCCTCACCGTTCGCTTTACGATGAAATCTGATATTCTGAAGCAGGATTCCATTAAGCATAATGGCAGCATCGAGTAGGTATGGCTGGCAAATTTCATCCGTTATGTCTCCAAGCCGGTCTGAAAACCAGCGTAATATCTTCATTTGTCCAACTTCAATGAATTGCTTAAGTTCCTTATCTCCAGAGAAAAACACTTCTTCAAATAACGGGACGATTTTGTTTTTACGGTTTGCATTCATCTGAAAATCGATTTGGCTAATAAAGATTTCCGGGTCACCAGGAGCCTGGCCATGCAGCAGTCCATTTCGATCAATCTCCATCTTCCTGAAGGCTGTTTTAAAAATATCCATAAGCAATTGATTCTTGGATGAGAAGTAATTATAAAAGGTTCCTTTTGATATTCCGCTGTATTCGAGGATATCCTGAATAGAGGTGGCCTGGAATCCTTTTTCGATGAATAGCTGATGTGCTTTTTCAATAACATGCCGTTTTCTGTCGTTCATTTCATCACCTTAACCTTTTTGTACCGGTAGTATAAAAAATATACTACATTAAATTTTCGGACATTACAAATCCCTTTATAAAGGCAATTTAAAAACGTTGCAAAAATTGTACCGATGGTATATGCTAGTGTCTATGCAATTACATTGTTTACAAATTTGTGAACAATTTTAGGGGGATATAGAATGGAACATAACATGAAAACACCTGACAAACCGCCCTATGGAATATTGGCGGTATTAATAGTTGGGGCTTTTATCGCATTTTTAAATAATACATTGCTTAATATAGCTTTGCCTTCAATAATGACTGATCTCGAGGTAGAAGCAACGACAGTCCAATGGCTGACAACCGGGTTCATGCTCGTAAGTGGAATCATGATCCCTCTTAGTGCGTATTTGATCCAAAAGTATTCGGTAAGGAATTTATTTTTGACCGCTATGGGTTTATTCACATTGGGTACGATCCTATCAGGAGCTGCCCATATATTCCCGGTATTATTGGCAGGGCGGATGATCCAGGCTTCAGGTACAGCGATCATGATGCCGCTGTTGATGAATGTCATGCTTGTAAGTTTCCCAATTGAAAAACGCGGGACCGCAATGGGAGTATTCGGTTTGGTGCTTATGTTCGCACCCGCTATCGGTCCGACACTTTCAGGCTGGCTCATCGAGCATTACGATTGGAGAATGCTGTTCCATTTTGTAACACCAATCGCAGCCACGGTCTTGTTACTCGGATTCTTCCTGTTAAAAGATAAAAAAGAGAAAGTGTATATGCGTTTGGACATCATTTCATTATCACTATCAAGCGTAGGGTTTGGCGGACTCCTGTATGGTTTCAGCTCTGCCGGTTCGAAGGGATGGGACAGTCCACATGTTTATTTAACTTTAGCGATAGGCGCAGTTTCACTTATCGTCTTTATCCTTCGTCAATTACGCCAGGATAATCCGATGTTGAATTTCAGGATTTATAAGTATCCAATGTTTGCATTATCTTCAGTGATTTCGATGATCGTGACAATGGCGATGTTCTCTGGAATGCTTCTTCTGCCAATCTACGTGCAGACAATACGCGGAATTTCACCATTGGATGCGGGCTTAATGCTGTTGCCAGGTGCGATTGCCATGGCCATTATGTCTCCGATTACTGGAAAATTATTTGATAAGTTTGGCGGCCGCGCTATGGCTGTCATTGGTCTGTTCATTACGCTTGTGACGAGCTACTATTTCAGCAAACTTTCAATGGAAACGACTTACACTCAGCTGATTATCCTTTATACGGTTCGCATGTTCGGCATGTCGATGGTTAATATGCCTGTTAACACAAATGGACTAAACCAGCTGCCAGCTCGTTATTATCCACACGGCACAGCAATGAACAATACGCTGCAGCAGGTTTCCGGTGCAATTGGAACAGCCTTGTTGGTAACGGTAATGTCAATGCGTGCAGAATCCTATGGAAAAGAATTAGCAGCCTCAGCACTCAAAGAAGCTGCAGCAGCCGGAAAAGCCGTAACTCCTGCTGTACAAGCGGAGATGGAGCAGCAGATTGCCATGCAGGCGATGCTGCAGGGAATCAATGACGCTTTTTATGTCACCGTATTTTTATCAGCAATTGCTTTGGTACTTGCTTTCTTTATCAAACGCGCAACACAGGCGGAGGACACAATAGGCAAAAAAGCTCCTGCCAAAAAACCTTCTCATAAATTAGTTAATAATTAATTACTTCCCCCTGGATACCAGGGGGTTTTGTATAATAAATAGTAAACAAATTTTAATTGATAGGGAGAAGATCAATGGAAAAAATCGCAGAAATGCTCGCGCAAAAGCAGCTTGACGCTTATAACAAACAAGATTTAGAAGAGTTTTTATCTGTTTATAGTGATGATGTCGTGATTATGGAGTTTCCTGGTAATAACGTGACTGCACGAGGTTTTGATGAAATGCGAACCAGATATGGCAAGCTTTTTAAAGAGCATCCCAATAACCATGCAGAACTATTGGCAAGAATGGTCCATGGCAACAGGGTTGTTGACCATGAACTTGTAACAGGAAGGGAAAATTCCGAACCGAAAAAAGCGGTTGCTATATATGAAATTGAAGGCGAGAAGATTGCGAAGGTTTGGTTTTTGTAACTAAAGCTAAAAGAAAGCCAGCACTTGTTATTTACAGGGTGCTGGCATTTTTAATTGGCCGCTTTTATCAAGATCCAGCTGAATTTCTGTTACTGCTGATTAAAAAAAGGATGTTTCATGGATTGGACTCAGACTGCTGCTGATAACGAACTAGTTTGAATAAATATCAGGCAAAAAAACTGTTAATGCAGACCATAACCGGTGGAGTTATACCATTATAATTTCGTTGTTAAGGGGGATTCTATCCTTAAATACACAGAAGGGTTTGAAAGAAGTGGCGAAACACGAAAACATCCAAATGACATCTGCCGAATTAGCAGCGCTCCACCAAAATTATCTTGGAGATACAATGTCTATATGTGTTATTAGGCATTTCCTTGAAACAGTGGTTGATCCAGAGATTAAAAAAGTGGTGGAGCATGCATTTGACATAGCAGTACAACATGTAGAAGATATCAAAGAAATATTTATAAAGGAAAACATTCCTGTTCCCATAGGTTTTACCGAACAGGGATGTAAATAAGCATGCACCAAGGTTATTTTCAGATGCATTCTACTTAAGTTACATTAAGCACATGTCAAGAGGGGGCCTGGCTATTTATGGTTTCATTCAGCCCCATGTATTCAGAAGTGATGTTTTGTCTTTTTATACGAAATGTTTACAGTCAACAATTGAGTTGAACAATGAGACGACAAAATTATTACAGCAGAAAGGGATAGCAGTCCGGCCCGCTTATATCCCTTATCCTGATAAAAATGAATTCATTCAGAAAGATTCCTTTTTATCTGGCTTTATGGGTGATAAACGGCCCTTGACCGCGATGGAGATTACTCATCTGTACGCGAATATACAAACAAATAAATTAGGGGAAGCACTTTCCATCGGTTTTAGCCAGATAGCACAGTCCAAGAAGGTAAGAAAATATTTACTGAGAGGGAAAGAGATTTCTGAAAAACACATTAACATTTTTTCCGGATATCTTCGTGATGAGAATCTTCCAGTACCGATGACGTGGGACCATGAGGTTTCTAAATCACAGGAACCTCCTTTTTCGGATAAATTGCTGATGTTTCATTTTGGACTTATGAATTTTTCCGGCAGCGGCAACTACGGAATGTCTGTTGCAGCCAGTCAAAGGAAGGATATTGCAGCGATATACGCCCGGTTAAATGCAGAAGTTTTATTATTTGCTGAGGATGGAGCTAATATCATGATCGATGAAGGCTGGCTTGAACAGCCACCACTCGCACCAGACCGGAATGATTTAAGCAAGAAATAAGCTGAAATTAGTGGTGAAACTATGAGCGACAAAAATAAGATTGTTTCTATAGAAAACTCAAACATCTCTGCAGAAATCACTGGGATGAGGTTCACCAAGAATTTTCGTTCTGCCACAGCAGAAGAATGGTATGTATTCATCCCAGGGTTTAAGGATCCGGTTAGCGGTGGAGCTGCGGGAAAGGCGATAATCCATTATAATCTATACGGCAATAAGGAAATATTTATCAATACAACAGTCATTTTTGATGATCCTGATCTTTATGAGGAAGGAAATCATCAGCTTGTCTATGGACTGGCAGATGAAATTGTTAATGTGCTGGTAGGATATGCAGACACATTGCTGTCGGTACATTCCGGGCGCAACTCCTATCAGGCAGAATATCGTTCTTAGATAAAATACTTGAACGGAGGTGAACCTAAATGAAAAAAGATACAGAAGGCGAGGCCTACGAGAGTGAAGTGGCCAAATTATTTGGACTGGATGAAGAAACTAGTCTGCAATCCGTCAATTTTGCCACAACAGAAAACCCTTTATTAAATGAACAATTCCAGGAGGATCAGCAAAAATAAATAAAAGCCAGGGGCAGAGCCTAGCTTAATTTTGGCGGTTTGCCAGGACGGCATCCGCTTTATGCTGTTGTTGGAACTGCTGGAGGATCTGAGTGGATATGGCTGTATTTCCAGAAAAGTTCGGATGCACTCCATCACTAGACAAATATTCCAAATTATCGCTGTTGATGACATTCGTCGTTTGTACCACTATCGATGACGAAGTCCCTTTTGCTGCTTCATAAATCATTAAATTCCATTTTGGAAGAAGCTTATCTGCCAGGGAATAGAATTGGTGGTCGGCTGGCATCGGGTTATACAGCTCTAGCAGTACGATTGTCGCTGAAGGATTCAATTCACCAATTCTCGTAGTAATCTCAGCAAGGTTTTGTGAAAAATCTTTTTGCAGAATGTCAAAGGATTTCAAAGCACTGTAAATATCGCTCTTCTTTACCAATTTAAGAATATCATTGCCGCCAACGTTAACAGTTATGAGGTCGGCCTCCTTGATCGCTTCGTCATACAACCCATCCTGAACGTACTGGTTCAACCTATCGCTTGTTATCCCAATCACACCAACGTTATTCGAAATGACTTGTTTCCCAGTTTCTACCTCAAGCTGGCTGGAGAATTGACTGACGAAATTTTCTTCCTCTGGTATATTGTAGCCGCGAATGATAGAGTCTCCGAGAGCTAGATGGTTGATGGTATTGCCTGGTATTGTTTTGTAATAATCTATATAGGTAAGCTTATTGGTACTCTCAACTGTTGGTGCATTTTCTTGCTTGATTTTATTGATTTGGTATTGGGGATAGTAAATCCACGCGGAAAATGACAAGACGGCTAGAAGAGACGATAGCAGTAGAATTTTTATGATTTTCATGTTGATTCACTCCTCGATATACTTCTATTGTATCAAGGATTTTGAAGGAAATAATTAGGGGGGTATTTCCAATTTTTAAAATAATGATAATATTTAGTGATACGAAAAAACTTCCGTTTAAGCCAAGATGTTTTGTTATAATTATATAATTAATATATTCAAGGAGTACACAGATGTACCAGACATATTCGACAAAAGAGAAAATTAAACAGATTTTTGTCATGCTGATCCCAATCTTGATCACTCAATTAGGGATGTTTTCAATGGTCTTTTTCAATACGATCATGTCAGGAAAATATAATTCTACAGACCTTGCAGGTGTGGCCATTGGGTCATCGATTTGGAGCCCGGTCTTCACCGGACTCAGTGGAATTCTTCTTGCGGTTTCGCCGATTGCCGCCCAGCGGTTTGGTGAAAAGAAGGGAAAAGAAGTATCTTCAATTCTCACTCATGGTATTTATTTGGCATTAATAATTGCAATACTTGTTATCGTTTTGGGTGTTTTTCTGCTGAATCCTATCTTAACAGCGATGAATCTACCAGAAGGTGTCCACGACACGGCCTTTCGCTATCTGGCCGGATTAAGCTTTGGCATCATCCCGTTATTTATTTTTAATGTATTAAGGTCATTCATTTATGCGCTCGGAAAAACAAGAGTGGTCATGTATATATTGCTGATGTCCCTGCCAATCAATTTCTTCTTGAACTATGTCTTGATTTTCGGTCACTGGGGTTTTCCAGAATTAGGTGGAGCCGGAGCTGGTTATGCAACGTCGATTACCTATTATGTAATCGCGGGAATGACTGCTGTTGTCATTATCAAGCAAAAGCCATTCTCGGATTTTGTCGGGTTGGAATACTTCAAGGAGTTTTCCGGTGCGAAAGTGAAGGAGATCTTGAGTATCGGTGTCCCGATGGGATTATCCATATTCTTTGAAACAAGCATGTTTGCCGTCGTCACCATTTTGATCAGTAAATTCAATATCACTACTATTGCCGCCTATCAGTCAGCTCTGAATATCGTTTCCTTTTTATACATGATTCCAATGAGTATATCAATGGCGCAAACGGTTCTGGTCGGATTTGAAGTTGGGGCTGGCCGTTATCATGATGCCAAAGTCTATAGCTGGATGGGGATCTATCTTGGAGCTATTATTGCGGTTGGAGCGGGACTGCTAGTGGTGCTTTTCCGATATAAGGTAGCTGGGTTTTATTCGAATGAACCTGCCGTGATTGCCTTAACTGGACAATTTTTGATCTATGCCTTGTTCTTCATGATATCTGACGCGATTCAGGCCACTGCGCTCGCAGCATTGCGCGGCTATAAAGACGTGAATATATCCTTTATTATCACCTTGATCGCCTACTGGCTCATCTGCCTTCCGGTCGGCTACCTGCTGGCCCATAATACCGGACTGGGAGCTTCGGGATATTGGGTAGGACTGACAATCGGATTGCTCGCTGCTGGTATATCCTTATCATTAAGACTGGTATTTATCCAAAAACGTCGTTTTAACCCTAATTTGGCAGAAGTTATTTAATTTGAGTGAGGTTCCAAAAGGAATCTCGCTTTTTTTATACCTCTATCATCGAGGGTTATCCACATCAATTTAATGAAAAATGTTGGACAGCCAAAACAAAGAAGAGACCTAATGGAAGGTCTCTCTTAAGAATTAACTGCATGTTTTTTGGGTTTGTATTTAGACCATTGAAAACGAATGAAGCACCCTATGCAAAATCCGAGGATTGCGATAAATGCAGCTAAAGCTACCATTATAGTAAATATATTTCCCAACAACGTTAAACCATTGGCAAAGGCAATGAGTCCGCCAGCCAGGCAGCCAACAGCGATTTTTTGATTGAACTGCTGCTGATCCCATTCTTCCGGGATATAATCTGATTTTTTATTTCTAAGGAAGCTGCTCGCTATTCTCATTACAGGATTATATCCGAATAACAGCCCTGAAATCCCAGCGAGAAGCGGCAAAGCCAAAATCCATTCTAAACCTGTTAACCAGGTGCTAATTACACTTATGACTATGAACCACTGATTTGTTCTAACCAGGGGCCTAGGAATTGTGCGAATTTCATCAGTCATTTTAATTCCGACCTTTCATATTGGTTTATTTGTATTTTAACTTTTTTTCCTTGTAAAGTGAAGCCTTAGATATTTATTTTATTTTTTAGAGAACTTGCGGAAATATGGAAAAGTATCCCTGAATATAATGGAATGCTGGTTTTTAATATATAGAGGAATGATGGGGGTAACATGGGGAGAAAAATGAGAATTATTTGGCTGTTGATTGTTGCGGTATTTATTGGATTAGCTGGATGTTCGGAACCTACTGCAAAAAAAGCTGAGAAAGAGAATAAGGTGATTGAACAGGAGGGCGAGCAAGAAACAGAAAATGCAGATGAAGAAAATGAGCCTGTTGAAGAAGAAGAAGAAGAAGATGCTCAACCAATTGTAGTGAATGTGATCGAGCCTGACACCCAAGAAGTGATTCGATCACTTACACCGTCGGATATGGGTTATGGAAATGACGATGCAAAGTATAAAGCGGAACTGGAAAAATGGGCTCGAGAATTGGCTCGCGGGACGGATACGACTCCTGGATACGACCAAAGGATGATTCCGGATAAGCTTAGTCCGGATGGCCAGGTGATTAAAGGGAGTCCTTTAATTGTTTTGGAAGAAGCGGAGCTGGTTGAAAAGATCATTGAAGCTTCAGAAAAAGGGGGAAATGTCGAGCTGCCACTTTATGTAACGGCAAGTGGTTACCAACTCAGTGATGCTGCCCAGCTAGGCGAGGTGGTTGTCGGAAAATACTCAACCTATTTTAACGCTTCCGTTGCAGGCAGGACGAAGAATATTGAGCTGTCAGCTGAGGCTATTAACAATGTTATCTTGGGCACTGGGGATGTGTTTTCATTTAATACGACTGTCGGGCCAAGCGATGAAGCCCATGGCTATCAGCCTGCTGAAGAAATCGTCAACAAAAAGCTGGTCATGGGGATAGGAGGAGGCATCTGCCAGACTTCGTCCACTTTATTTAATGCTGTGGATGTACTTGGTGTTGGATATGTTGAAAAACATCATCATTCCCTATCTGTAGGCTATGTCCCAGAAGGAAGGGACGCAACGGTTTCCTATGGAGGCAAAGATTTCAGGTTCGAGAATACAACAGGCGTGCCACTTTTGCTGAAAGCAATAGTGGGAAAAGGGTCTTTGACCGTAGAAGTGAGGACCTCCAAAGAGTACGAAGCTCAAATGAAGAAAGGTATTTAATGGTCTTAAACTGATTCCGTCAAAAGATGTAGAAAGAATCAATCTGATGGTGAATGTTTCCATTATTAAATTCCCTTATTCTTAAATTAAGAACAAGGGAGGCGAACGATATGGAAATGAATTATTTAGCATTAGAATATATCTGGAATACAAAGAAGGAAGAAATGAAGCGGAAAGATGATTTTAGGGAAACTTATAAACTCTATCCAGAGCTTACTAGGTTTCA
>ENA-ORXC01001704-ORXC01001704.1-marine-metagenome-genome-assembly--contig:-NODE-1704-length-12645-cov-3.673297_pt1 | contig 12645 bp, 12 predicted proteins | sample MGYA00237865_ERZ511478 | MGnify/ENA metagenome assembly ERZ511478 | reverse complement strand
CCTGATTTGACCCAACATTCAAGTTTAATTTCTCACTGGATTGGTCTTCTTCATCGTCTAACTCTTTCATCTCAATCTCTTGCTCATCACTTGCTAGCATTTTGACATCCATACCAAGTGATTGCAGTTCTTTGATTAGAACTTTAAACGATTCTGGAATACCAGGCTCAGGAACATTTTCGCCTTTTACGATTGCTTCGTAAGTTTTAACACGTCCAACAACATCATCCGACTTTACAGTCAAAATCTCTTGAAGGGTATATGCAGCACCATATGCTTCGAGTGCCCATACTTCCATCTCACCGAAACGCTGTCCACCGAATTGTGCTTTACCACCAAGCGGTTGCTGTGTAACAAGTGAGTATGGTCCAGTAGAACGTGCGTGAAGCTTGTCATCGACCATGTGAGCAAGTTTGATCATATACATGACACCGACAGAAATACGGTTGTCAAATGGTTCACCTGTACGACCATCGTAGAGAACAGTCTTACCATCACGTGGCATACCTGCTTCTTCTAACGTTTCCCATACATCTTCCTCACGTGCTCCATCAAATACTGGTGTTGCTACGTGAATACCGAGTGCACGTGCTGCCATACCGATGTGCAACTCTAGTACCTGTCCAATGTTCATACGTGAAGGAACACCTAGTGGGTTCAACATGATATCGATTGGTGTGCCGTCTGGTAGGTAAGGCATATCTTCTTCAGGAAGAATCCTTGAAATAACACCTTTGTTACCATGGCGACCGGCCATTTTATCTCCTTCATGAATCTTACGCTTCTGTACGATATAAACACGAACAAGCTGATTTACTCCCGGTGGAAGCTCATCGCCGTCTTCACGGTTAAAGATCTTCACGTCAAGTACAATTCCATCTCCACCATGCGGTACACGGAGAGATGTATCACGAACTTCACGAGCTTTTTCACCAAAGATAGCATGAAGGAGACGTTCTTCCGCAGTTAGCTCAGTTACACCTTTTGGCGTCACTTTACCGACAAGGATATCTCCGTCTTTTACTTCAGCACCCATGCGAATAATTCCGCGTTCATCAAGGTTACGCAGCGCGTCTTCCCCAACGTTCGGAATGTCACGAGTGATCTCTTCAGGTCCAAGCTTTGTATCGCGAGCTTCTGATTCATACTCTTCGATATGGATTGACGTATAAACGTCATCTTTTACGAGACGTTCGCTCATAATAATAGCATCCTCGTAGTTGTAACCTTCCCAAGTCATGAAACCGACTAGAACGTTACGTCCAAGGGCCATTTCACCTTTTTCCATTGAAGGGCCGTCGCCAAGGATTTCACCTTTAACTACGCGATCACCTTCTGAAACAATTGGCTTTTGGTTATAACACGTTCCCTGGTTGGAACGAATAAATTTAAGCAATTTGTAGCGGTCAAGATCACCTTTAACTTCCTGGCCATCAATGACAGAAATACGACGGACATGAATTTCTGCAGCAGATGCAAATTCGACTAAACCGTCATGTTTACAAATAACAGCAGCACCGGAATCTTTTCCGTTAACATGCTCCATACCTGTTCCGACAATTGGTGCTTCAGGAACCATCAATGGTACAGCTTGACGCTGCATGTTCGCACCCATAAGCGCACGGTTGGAGTCATCGTTCTCAAGGAACGGAATACAAGCCGTTGCGGCCGAAACTACCTGTTTCGGTGATACGTCCATGTAATCAATCTTTTCACGGGCGATGATAATGTTCTCGTCACGGAAACGAGCAACGATATCTTCGTCCTGGAATGAACCATCCTCGTGCAGCTTTGCGTTAGCCTGTGCCACAACGTAGTTATCCTGTTCATCGGCAGTTAGGTAGTCAATATACTCCGTCACTTTACCTGTTTCAGGGTCTACTCTGCGATAAGGCGTCTCAATAAAGCCAAATTTATTAACTCTTGCATAAGAAGACAACGAGTTAATAAGTCCAATGTTTGGTCCCTCCGGTGTTTCGATCGGACACATTCTACCATAGTGGGAGTAGTGTACGTCACGAACTTCGAATCCTGCACGCTCACGTGTTAAACCACCTGGTCCAAGAGCAGATAAACGACGCTTGTGAGTAAGCTCAGCTAGCGGGTTAGTCTGGTCCATGAACTGGGATAGCTGTGAGCTACCAAAGAATTCTTTAATTGATGCAATAACAGGACGAATGTTAATTAGCGCCTGTGGCGTGATAACGTTCGTATCCTGAATTGACATACGTTCACGAACAACACGTTCCATACGGGATAAACCGATTCGGAATTGGTTCTGAAGAAGTTCACCAACAGAACGCAGACGACGGTTACCAAGATGGTCAATGTCATCTGTGTTTCCTACTTGATGCAGAAGGTTAAAGAAGTAGTTAATAGAAGAAATGATATCGCCAGGTGTGATGTTTTTCACGCCTGTTTCAACTCCACCATTCCCGATTACATTAATAACTCTTTCTCCTTCAGGATCATCAGGAGCATATACTTTAATTGATTGCAGACCGATTGACTCATCTTCAATCACGCCACCATGAGGCTCAACATCTTTAAAACCGACGTTTGTCTCAAGGGCAGGAAGAATTCTGTCAAGTAAGCGACGATCAAGAATCGCACCTTCTTCTGCAATCACTTCGCCTGTTTCAGGGTCAACAAGTGTCTCTGCAAGACGTTGATTGAATAGACGATTTTTAATGTGAAGCTTCTTGTTAATCTTGTAACGTCCTACGTTTGCAAGATCATAGCGCTTTGGATCAAAAAAGCGGGAATCAAGTAAGCTTTTGGCGTTGTCGACAGTCGGAGGCTCGCCAGGACGTAAGCGTTCGTAGATTTCTAGAAGCGCTTTTTCTGTGCCGTCCGTGTTGTCTTTTTCCAGGGTATTGCGAAGATACTCATCTTCACCTAGGAGATCTATGATTTCTTGATCAGACCCAAACCCTAACGCTCTGAGCAGCACCGTAATTGGTAGCTTTCTAGTACGATCAATTCGCACATAGACAATATCTTTGGCATCAGTTTCAAATTCCAGCCATGCTCCTCGGTTTGGAATGACAGTAGCTGTATATCCTTTTTTGCCGTTCTTATCGATCTTTTCACTATAGTAGACACTTGGAGAACGCACGAGCTGAGATACGATTACGCGTTCTGCCCCATTAATTATAAACGTACCTGTTTCAGTCATTAATGGGAAGTCACCCATGAACACTTCCTGTTCCTTTACTTCGCCTGTTTCTTTGTTGATCAAGCGTACTTTAACTCGTAAAGGTGCAGAATAGGTTACATCTCGCTCTTTGGTTTCTTCCACGGGATACTTAGGTTCACCGAGGCTGTAATCAATAAATTCCAGCACAAGATTACCTGTGAAATCTTCGATTGGAGAAATATCCTGGAACATTTCTCGTAAACCCTCATCAAGAAACCATTGATAAGAAGCCGTTTGAATCTCAATTAGATTTGGCAAATCCAACACTTCTTTGATTCGCGCGTAGCTTCTTCTTTGGCGGTGGCGTCCATACTGAACTAGTTGGCCTGTCAAATGATTCACCCCTCAAATCCAGCGTATTTATTTTCTTAGTCCAATGAGATTCTGTTAATTCGAATCTATTGTTGGACAAAAAAAGAAAAAGGGCATTGATAAAAAATTCCCCTTAACTATAAACGATTATATTAGTTTTTCCAGACGACGGCATTTTATACCTCTTTGCACACGAATGCGAAAAAGGCCTGGAAAATCCATCATTGGCATTATATTATATTAGCATAGGCCGTCCATGAAGTCAAAGGATAATTTCATAATTTACTTGACTGCTTTAAGAATATAGTATCCTTTCTTTTTCACGACAGTTTCAACTTGTTTGAACATTTCTTCGAGCTTAGTGACTGCTGAGGGAGCACCTTGTTTCTTTTGAATAACAACCCAAAGCGTACCATGTTCTTTCAATACTTCATAAGCATCTTCAAGTATGCCATGAACGACATCTTTCCCTGCTCGTATAGGTGGATTCGTAAGGACGGAAGCGAACACACTGCCCTTCACCGCACTTAACTGATCACTCTCCATAACTATTACATTATGAACCCGGTTTTTAATTGCGTTGTTCGTTGAAAGCTCAGTGGCCCGCTCATTTACGTCCAGCATATAAAAACGGCGATTCGGAAATTCAGAAGCAAGTGAAATGCCAATTGGACCATAGCCACACCCAGCATCTACAATATCCCCTTCAACTTCAGGTTCTTCAAATGATTCGATTAGAAGCTTGCTCCCAAAATCGATCTCTTTTTTTGAAAAAACACCAGAATCGGTCGTGAACTGGAACTGTTTCCCTAGCAATTCCGCGACAATTTTGTTCGGATTGCTTTTCACGCCAGGGTTTTTCGTATAATAATGTTCACTCATCATTTTCCCTCTTTCTATCGCCATTTCTATCAGCTTACCCAACCTTACTAGCATCTTAATCATTAGCGCCAAATAACAAAAAGCTCGCTTTTAAAAGCGAGCTTTTGTTTCAGACAAATGACTACTTAACTTCTACTACTGCGCCAACTTCTTCAAGCTTGCCTTTAAGCTCTTCAGCTTCTTCTTTAGCAACGCCTTCTTTAATAGAGCTTGGAGCGCCGTCAACTAGTTCTTTAGCTTCTTTCAAGCCAAGACCAGTGATTTCGCGAACTACTTTGATAACCTTGATCTTGCTGCTTCCAGCACTTTCAAGAACTACATCAAATTCAGTTTGCTCTTCAGCAGCACCTTCTGCTGCGCCACCTGCTGCTGCTACTGGAGCTGCTGCAGTTACACCAAATTCTTCTTCGATTGCTTTAACTAGGTCGTTAAGCTCAAGAACTGTCATTTCTTTGATTGCTTCAATGATTTGCTCGTTACCCATGAGTAAATCCTCCTTAATTTTTGTTTTATTTATACCAATTGATAGACGGTAATGTTACGCGCCTTGTTCTTCTTTTTGATCAGCCACAGCTTTTGTAGCAAGTGCCATATTGCGCATCGGTGCTTGTAGCACAGATAGCAACATAGAAAGTAGTCCGTCGCGGTTTGGTAGGTCCGCAAGTTCTTTGATCTTTTCTACTGATACAACGCCACCTTCGATTACACCAGTCTTGATTTCAAGAGCTTCGTGATTCTTAGCGAAGTTGTTCAAAATTTTAGCAGGAGCAACAACATCTTCATTGCTGAACGCGATTGCCGTAGGACCGACAAGGTGTTCATTCAAATCAGTAAGTTCAAGCTCTTCTGCAGCGCGACGAGTCATTGTGTTCTTGTAAACACGGAACTCAACGTTTGCATCACGCAATTGCTTACGAAGCTCAGTTACTTCAGAAACATCAAGTCCGCGATAATCAACAAAAATTGTTGATTGGCTATCACGTAGTTTGTCTGCGATTTCCGTAACTAGTTGCTTCTTCTGTTCAACTATACTGCTCATAGTTCCACCTCCTAAAGAAATGTATCTATACCGCCCTGGAATATGAGGTCATATAAAAAGCCTTCACATCCGAAGACATGAAGGCTTTACGATTACATACGTATCGAATCACTTCACACCTCGGCAGGATATTAAGTGCAAGTGCACCCCTGCTGTCTACGGTACAGAAAGTATTAATTTATCAAACAACATTTACAAGTATATTTAATAGCTACGCAAATGTCAACAGCTAATTTTATTAGCGATAAGTTGATGCGTTAACTTTAACACCAGGTCCCATAGTAGATGTAACCGAAATGTTTTTAAGGTACGTACCTTTTGCTGCTGCAGGCTTAACTTTCACAAGTGTTTCTACAAGTGTGTTTAAGTTTTCTACAAGCTTGTCAGCTTCAAATGATACTTTACCGATCGGTGCATGGACGTTACCAGCACGGTCAACACGGTACTCTACTTTACCAGCTTTGATTTCGTTAACTGCCTTTTCAACATCGAACGTTACCGTTCCAGTTTTCGGGTTTGGCATTAAGCCTTTTGGTCCAAGAACACGACCAAGCTTACCAACTTCGCCCATCATATCTGGAGTTGCAACGATTACGTCAAACTCAAACCAACCTTCGTTGATTTTAGCGATGTAATCAGCTTCTCCAACATAGTCAGCGCCAGCTGCTTCAGCCGCTTTCGCTTTTTCGCCTTTTGCGAAAACAAGAACGCGTTGAGTTTTACCAGTTCCGTTTGGAAGTACAACCGCGCCACGTACCTGCTGGTCGTTTTTCTTAGGGTCTACCCCAAGACGAATTGCTGCTTCAACTGTTCCATCAAAGTTTCCTACAGAAGTCTTTTTAACAAGTTCAACTGCTTCTTGAGGCTCATAGAAAGTTGTACGTTCAACTAGCTTGGCAGCCTCCTGGTATTTCTTACCTCTTTTTGCCATTTTGTGTTCCTCCTTGAATGTGGTTTAGCGGATTAACCTCCCACTATTTATGATGTCAAAATGTGACATCATAATAAAAGTTGCGAACCTGTATAACACAGGCAGGAATCCCTTTTAATCGCAACGGCTTGTGTAACATTAATCTTCGATCGTAATTCCCATGCTACGTGCAGTACCTTCAACCATACGCATTGCAGAATCTACATTCGCTGCGTTAAGGTCTGGCATTTTTGTTTCAGCGATTTCACGCACTTTATCACGCTTCACAGTCGCAACTTTGTTGCGGTTTGGTTCACCAGAACCTGACTCGATCCCTGCTGCTTTCTTAAGAAGAACTGCAGCTGGTGGAGTTTTAGTGATAAATGTAAATGAACGGTCTTCAAAAACCGTGATTTCTACTGGAATGATCATACCAGCCTGGTCAGAAGTACGAGCATTAAACTCTTTACAGAATCCCATAATGTTAACTCCAGCTTGACCTAGTGCAGGTCCTACTGGTGGTGCAGGATTCGCCTTCCCAGCCGGGATTTGCAATTTAACAACCTTGATTACCTTTTTAGCCACGCGACACACCTCCTTAAGTCCGTGATGTGGTATTTGGGTGTTTACACCCTCCCACCTTATATATCAATTGAATGTCTCGATTAGTATGAGACTCATGAAACATTAAAATTCTATCATTAATCGAAAAGTTAAGCAAGGACTTTTCGATTAGAACTTTTCAACTTGCCCGAAATTAAGTTCTACAGGGGTTTCTCTGCCGAACATATTGACGTGAACTTTCACTTTGCCTTTATCCATGTCGATCCCTTCAACAGAACCTACGAAATCAGCAAACGGACCTTCTTTAACTTTGACTTTCTCTTTAAGTTCAAAGTCTACATCAGCTTTCGGCTGCTCCATTCCCATTTGCTTAAGAAGGGATTCTACTTCTTCCGGTAGCAAAGCAGTCGGTTTAGATCCAGCGCCACTTGATCCTACGAATCCAGTAACACCAGGCGTGTTTCGGACAACATACCAAGAATCATCCGTCATGACCATTTCTGTAATAACATAGCCAGGAAAGACCTTTTTCATAACAGTCTTTTTCTTACCATTTTTTTCTTCTGTCTCTTCTTCTACAGGGACGAGAACACGAAAGATCTTATCCGTCATGCCCATTGTCTCAACCCTTTTTTCGAGGTTGGTCTTTACTTTGTTTTCATACCCAGAATACGTATGAACAACATACCATCTTTTTTCCATATATGCAGGACTGTGTCCTTCCCTCCCCAACTCATTTACTCTCTCATTCTAACCTTGAGAATGAATTTTTATAACGATCTATCCTAAAATGAGGCGGATTATTGAGGAAATACCCTGGTCAATCAACGCAAAGAATACAGCTATAAAAATAACTGTTGTAACAGTTACAATTGTATAGCGAGTTAATTCCTTACGCGTTGGCCAGCTTACCCGCTTCATTTCACTTGCGACATTACGAAAGAACTTACCAGAACGTTGAACAATACTTGCCATTACTTGTTACCCCCAATTAATCTGGCGGAAAACTCCCCCGAGAATCTATTTTGTCGTTTGCCTCAAAAAGCAAACACCCTGCGAGGCATTACTTTGTTTCACGATGCACAGTATGAGCATCGCAGTATTTGCAATACTTCTTAACTTCGATGCGGGCCGGGCTTGTCTGTGAGTTTTTCATAGTTGTATAGTTTCGGCTATTGCATTGAACACATGCTAGTACTGCCTTTTTACGCATAATGACACCTTCCTAAGCCGCGCAGTAGTGAAGTTTGTATTTATATTAGCTTTCTTATATCAAAAAAAGAGCAAAATAAAAAAACGTTCAGCTACCCTGTGACGTTCTTACAAACCTAACAAAAAATTGACATTCTTACTTTTATCACTTTATCATAGCCCGTTTCGGCATGTCAATAAAGCCCAAGAAAGGCTAGCATAGAAAAAGAGTAGGGACGTCGCCCTACTCTCTCCCAATATTTCTAATAGGTTTGTCCATATTAAAGGCTGACTTCCCGCAGTTCTAGATATCGCTCTAACTTACGTTTCACTCGCTGTAGAGCGTTATCAATTGACTTAACGTGACGCTTTAAATCAACCGATATTTCTTGATAAGAACGTCCATCGAGATAAAGCATAAGCACTTTTCTCTCTAAATCGCTTAAAATTTCAGACATTTTAAGTTCGATGTCATCAAATTCTTCCTGATTAATAATCAATTCTTCAGGATCTGTCACTTTGGTTCCGCATATGACGTCTAGCAATGTCCGATCTGACTCTTCATCATAGATTGGCTTATCAAGTGATACGTAAGAATTCAGCGGAATATGCTTTTGTCTTGTAGCGGTTTTAATAGCTGTAATCATCTGCCGGGTGATGCACAGTTCGGCAAACGCTTTAAAAGATGAGAACTTGTCCCCTCTAAAATCACGAATGGCTTTGTACAGACCGATCATTCCTTCTTGAATGATGTCTTCGCGATCTGCTCCAATGAGAAAATATGACCTCGCTTTAGCGCGTACGAAATTTTTGTACTTCGTAATCAAATGTTCCAACGCTCTACTGTGACCTTCATGAACCATGATGACGAGCAGTTCATCATCAAGTTGATCGAATGCTACGTGTTCCAGGTGTCTTGGGTCTACTGACTGTTGTTCTTGATTTACCGTGCTTTCTTTGAGGTCTACTGTACTCAATATGCGTTCCCCCCGACCAGTACGCTATATAGAAATATTATACAGTACGTGTCGAAAAATCGTCAACCGCTTATTTACCACCTCTTCGCCATTTTTCAAATATTTCGCTAATTTCTTCTGATAAATGTAGGCCTGGCGAACGGTTTCTCCGATTTTCAGTGTGGACACTTTTTTCAATCCCTTTTTCAATTCCCTGCATTTCATTGTAAAGCTCTCGGGCTGATTTCCTTAAGGCTCCCTGTCCAAAAATGGCCCATTGCTCGGTATAATCTGACGTTGCAACATGAATTTGCGTGCGTATTCCTTTGAGTTCTCTTGCCATCTTCTCAATCCGCTCATCCGCTGTCTCATTTTCCCTCGTATAGATCACTTCGACTCGATACTGACTATGACGTTTTTCAATACCGTGGGAGAGGTGAGCGTCAAAAACGACGATCACCCGATATCCGGTATAAGCTTGATACTCAGCCATTTTCTCGATCAATAGCTCACGGGCCTTACTAAAGTCACTTTCTTTCAACGATCTTAATTCCGGCCACGCCCCGATTATGTTGTATCCATCAACTAACAGCACGTCCATGTTTTACTCCCCCAGAGGATGACGTTGTCGATAAACCTCATACATCATTAATCCTGCGGCAACCGAAGCATTGAGCGAGGTTACTTTTCCAGCCATGGGAAGGCTAACTAGGAAGTCGCATTTGTCTTTAATCAGACGACCCATTCCCTTTCCTTCACTTCCAATCACAAGTCCAATTCCCATGTCATAATCCGCCTGGCGATAATCTTGTCCACCTTGCGCGTCTGTCCCCACAAACCAGATCCCCCGCTCCTTCAAATCATCCATCGTTCTAGCAAGGTTCGTTACGCGTGCAACAGGAATATACTCTATAGCTCCCGTTGAGGATTTAGCTACTGTAGATGTTAAGCCAACCGCTCTCCTTTTCGGAATAATAACGCCATGCGCTCCTGCTGAATCGGCTGTTCTTAAGATAGAACCGAGGTTATGAGGATCTTCAATCTCATCTAACAGTAGGAAAAAAGGTGCTTCTCCTGCCTCTTCGGCTTTTTTGAATAAATCGTCCAGATCAGCGTATTCATAAGCAGCGATAGAAGCGACTACGCCCTGGTGGTTACTTTCGCCAGATAATTGTTCAAGCTTTCGCTTAGGTACAAACTGAACGAGCACATTTTGCTCTTTGGCTTTTTGTATCAAATTTTGAAGGGGGCCTTTTTGGGACCCTTCATTAATCCAAATCTTATTGATTTCATGTCCTGATCGCAGCGCTTCAAGAACAGAATTCCGTCCTACAATAAATTCTTTATCCATCTCACTTCACTTCTTTCTTCGGTTGTTCTACAAATTCAAAAAGCTTCTCCAAAAGTTCATCGACTCTTCGTTCATTTCCCTGTAGGTAGTGGTAACCAAACAACGCTTCAAGAGCAGTCGAATATTTGTACGTACTTACACTCGTATTCTTAGGTACCGTTCCTGATTTTGCATTACGTCCTCTGCGGACAACACCAGCTTCTTCTTCCGATAGCCACTCTTGCTTCAGTACGTGGTGAAGAAAAGCAGCCTGCGCTTTAGCAGAAACGTACGTTGTTGCTGTGCGGTGCAGCTGATTCGGGCGAATGTGCCCAAGAGATAACAACCGCTTCCGCACATTAATCTCAATGACAGAGTCACCCATATACGCAAGTGCAAGAGAATTTAGTTGTTTTACATCAATTTCCTTCATAGGCTACATCCTTTTCCAGCGAACGCCCTGAGGAGTATCCTCAAGAAGTATTCCCTGCTCTTTCAATTCATCGCGAATTTCGTCTGCTCTACTGAAATTACGCTGTTTTCTAGCTTCATTTCGTTCTTCAATCAGCTGGTCAACATCTTCATCTAGAAGTGCCTTTTCCTGTTTAAAGGTAATACCAAGAACTGATCCAAAATCAGCAAAACGTTCCATAAACTGTTCAAGTACTTCTTTGGAAGAATTCGTTCCTTGGAGGTATAGATTTGCTTCTTTTGAGAGTTCAAATAAAATGGAAATCGCATTAGCTGTATTAAAATCATCGTCCATCTCTGTTACAAAGCGCTTCCGATAGTCCTCAATTTTCTCTTTCCAGTCCTGAATATCTTCAGCAAGATCTGCGCTATTTAACAAGCGGTGCTCTAAGTTCTCCACTGTATCTTTAATGCGATCCAACCCTGTTTTTGCACTTGCTAAAAGTTCATGATCGAAGTTAATGGGATTGCGATAATGAACAGACAACATAAAGAATCGAATAGCTTCAGGATCATGTTGTTTTATCAAATCATGAACAAGCACAAAATTACCGAGTGATTTGGACATTTTCTCGTTATTAATATTGATATACCCATTATGCAGCCAGTAATTCGCAAATGGATGACCCGTTAAGGCTTCTGTTTGCGCCACTTCGTTCTCATGGTGTGGGAATGCAAGGTCTTTTCCGCCGGCATGAATATCAATCGTATCTCCTAAATATTTCTTCGCCATTGCAGAGCATTCAATATGCCAGCCTGGTCGACCCTCTCCCCAAGGACTTGCCCAGGAGATCTCGCCTTCTTTAGCCGCTTTCCACAAAGTAAAATCAAGCGGATCTTCTTTCTTTTCACCAACCACAATACGAGACCCCAGCTTGAGTTCATCAATGGATTGATGGGATAACTTTCCATACCCTTCGAATTGACGCGTTCTAAAATACACATCACCTTCAGATTCGTAGGCGTAATTCTTTTCAATAAGAGCCGTGATAAAATCGATAATTTCTTGCATGTTTTCCGTTACCCTTGGATGTTCATCCGCTTTTTTAACACCTAGTGCTCCCGTATCCTCATGATAAGCTGCGATAAAACGCTCAGCGACATTTGGCACGTCGTCACCTAATTCTTTAGCTGCGCGGATTAACTTATCATCGACATCCGTAAAGTTTGAAACATACTGGACGTCATATTCTCGATACTCAAGATAACGACGAACAACATCAAAGACGATAGCAGGCCGGGCGTTACCAATGTGTATATAGTTATAAACAGTAGGACCGCACACGTACATCCTTACTTTTCCTTCTTCAATGGGTTGAAATGTTTCTTTCTTCTGCGTCAATGTGTTATATAGCTTAATCGCCATCGTTTTCACTCCTCTTTCGTAACGTTCGAACTTCTTCTTGTAAGTCACGCATTTCTTGTTCCATTTGTTTAAATTTATCAGCTACAGGATCAGGCATTTTATGATGATCTAAATTATGAGGTACCTTAACACCATTTTGGATAACGACTCTTCCAGGAATACCAACAACCGTTGAATTGACTGGAACATCCTGAAGTACAACCGATCCGGCTCCTACTTTTGAATTTTCTCCAATCGTTATGGATCCAAGTACTTTTGCTCCAGTGGCAACGAGCGTATTGTCTTCAAGGGTAGGATGACGTTTACCTTTCTCTTTTCCAGTACCACCGAGGGTAACTCCTTGAAACAGCGTTACATTATTTCCAATTTCACACGTTTCTCCTATTACAACGCCCATCCCGTGGTCGATAAAACAACGTTCCCCA
>ENA-ORXC01001703-ORXC01001703.1-marine-metagenome-genome-assembly--contig:-NODE-1703-length-12648-cov-51.570519_pt1 | contig 12648 bp, 6 predicted proteins | sample MGYA00237865_ERZ511478 | MGnify/ENA metagenome assembly ERZ511478 | reverse complement strand
TTAGCCCTAGCGCTATCGAGTATTGTTTTATTAGGTTCGTGTTCAGATGAACTTTTAGATCAAGAAAATAACAACGCGACTTCTACTGCCAATTTTGGTACTTCAATTGCACAGGTAGAGTCTGCGGTAAACGGGGCATTTCACCCAATTACAGATACTTTTTTCTGGGGTAGAATTGTACATACAGGTGCTTTGTTGCGTTCAGATGAGTTTAACGTATTTCCGTTTGGTAGCAATACGGCAATGTCAACGCTACAAGGTAGCCCAGGTGATAGATGGGCAACAGAACCTTTTCAGCAATTGTATAAATCTATTGCGCGTTGTAATAATATCATCACTAACGTAAACGAAGAAGGTATAACAGATACTGAGATTAGAAATAATCTTGTGGGTCAAGCCTATTTTTTAAGAGCGTTCGATTACTGGTATTTATTGAATTTATATGGTAGTGTGCCATTAATAACAGAACTACCTGATTTAGATAATCTATTAGTGGATCAAGCAGCTCCTGAAGCTATTTGGGCACAGATTATTGCCGATTTGGAGATGGCAGAGCAAATGCTTCCAGAAGCTTGGGGCGGAGATAACTTGGGTAGACCTACTTCTGGTGCTGCAACGGCGTTAAAAGGAAAAAGTTATTTATATATGAAAGAGTATCCATTGGCAATAGAGGCATTCCAGAGCTTGGTGGGTAGATACAGTTTGTTGCCTTCAGCGCAATATGCCGATAACTTTACTACTACGAACGAGAATAATCAAGAGTCTATTTTCGAGCTTCAGTTTTTAGGTCAGACTACCTTTATCTGGGGTACTGATATACCTGGTACAGGTACCATGGGTAATTATCATATTGATTATGCGCCACCGACAAAATCTCCTGATCAAAGTCATGTAATAAATCCTTGGTTAAAAGATTTATTTGAATCTAACGGCGATGTAGTTCGTAGAAATGAAACATTGGTGTACGATTATCCTGGTGCTATGGGTTATGGTGGCACAGATTATTTGACCGATTTTGAAGGTGATATTACTGTAGCGAATGATGCGGATGTAGAACCTATATTTTCAAAAAAATATGCAGGTTTGGACTTAGGCACAAGAGATCAAGTAGATTTCTTAGGTACAAATGTGGGTAACAATTGGAGAATTATTAGATATGCAGATGTTTTATTGATGCTTGCAGAAGCTTTAAATGAAAACAATCAACCTGCTCTTGCAGCACCTTTCGTAGATGAAGTTAGATTAAGAGCTGGTATATCTACTATTTCTGATTTAAATTTAAGTCAGGCAGATATGCGTCAAGCAATTATCGATGAACGTGCTATGGAGTTGGCAGGTGAAGGTCATCGTTTCTTTGATCTAGTACGATGGGGCCTTGCAGATGATTATTTAGGTGCAAGTTCATTACATGGTGCACACCCTAAGTCTTTAAGTGGTGGTGTGTTCGAAACAGGTAAGCATGAATTGATATGGATTCCTAGTTCAGAGTTAGATGCTAATCCTAATTTAGTACAAAACCCAGGATATTAAAGTTTTGTTAGTTGTTGTTGAGTTTAATAAGCCAAGTATGTTGAGATGCTTGGCTTTAAACTTCTTTATTACTTTTTTATGATAAAAAATACTTTCTTATTAAGTTTTCTTCTGCTATTGGTAATTAGCTGTAATTCTAATAAAGAAAGTTTTGTGTTCAATAGCCTTTCTGAGCGAACAACACATATAAATTTCTCAAATACGATTACCGAAAACGACGAAATCAATATTATAGATTTTCAGTATTGTTATAATGGTGGTGGTGTTGGCATAGGTGATTTTAATAACGACAATCTTCAGGATATTGTTTTTACGGGGAACCAAGTATCATCAAGAATATATTTAAATAATGGAAATTTAGCCTTTACCGATATATCGGAGAAGGCTAAGTTTTTTACCGATTCTTGGGTTACGGGTGTTGCTATCGTAGACATTAATTCAGATGGTTGGGATGATATTTACTTAAATGTAGGTGGTGCAAATTGTAGCAATAATTGTCCTAACCTTTTATTCGTTAATCAGGGACTTAATGACGAAGGAGTTCCCTTTTTCAATGAAGAAGCGAAAGCATATGGTCTAGATGATGCCAATTATGCACAGCAAGCCGTATTTTTTGATTATGATCTAGATGGTGATTTAGATGTCTACATAGTTCATAACGGTAATACTACACATGATAAAAATACACCAATGCCTAAAAGGTATTTGCCAGGTCATTTATCAGATTATCTTTTAAAGAACGAAACAGTGCCAGGTATTGATCATCCTGTCTATAGAAATGTTTCAGACAGTTTACAAATTACCGGTAGAGGCTTTGGTCTAGGGGTAGGTATACATGATTTTAATGGAGATAATTTACCGGATATTTATGTGTCCAATGATTTTATAACAGATGATTTGCTGTATATCAACAAGGCATCGGCTGCTAATAAAAATCCTGTTTTTGTAGAATCTAGTAAAGAGTATCTGTCCCATGAAACGTATAATGCCATGGGTGTAGATATTACAGATGTCAATAATGACGCTATACCAGATGTTTTGGTGGTAGATATGTTGCCTGATCAATACAAAAGACAAAAGTTAATGCTGGGTAGCATGAATTATGATAAGTTTCTATTATCTCAAAGTAATGGTTATACACAGCAATACATGCACAACACATTACAAATGGGTAATGGTTTTATAGATGACGAGCCAATTAAATCAAGTGAAGTAGGTTTTCAAAAAGGCATCTCAAGTACAGATTGGAGCTGGGCTCCATTAATGGTAGATTTTGATAATGACGGCGATAAAGACATTTATATTACCAATGGTTATGTAAAAGATATTACAGATTTAGACTTCATTAATTATTCCAATGAAAATGGAATATTCGGAACTCCAGAGGCAAAAAGCAAGCGTTTAAAAGAATCGGTCTCGAAATTACCGGGTATTTATTTGCCTAATTTTATATATGAGCAAGTTCTAGAAGAAAACTTTGATGATGTCTCAACAAAATGGATACAAGAAAAAGAATCGTTTTCAAATGGCGCGGCTTACGCTGATCTAGATAACGATGGTGATTTGGATATGGTGGTCAATAACATCAATTCAAAAGCTTTTGTTTTAGAGAATACTACATCAAAAAACAAGCAGAACAATTATCTGCGAGTTCGCCTTAACGGTAGCTTAAAGAACGCAAAGGCGATCGGGGCCAGAATTTCCCTTTATCATGGTGGTGGTGTGCAAGATCAATATCAATCTGTAATTAGGGGGTATTTGTCCTCAATGGAGCCGATAGTACATTTTGGGTTAAAAGACACTATTGTCGACTCATTGAAGGTGCAATGGCCAAATGGTAAAACTACGATGAAATATAACGTTGCGGTGAATCAAGTTTTGACCTTAAGACAAAACGAGGCGGAACCATTTGTAAAGACTGAAACAGAGAGAAGACGATTATTTCAATTGGATTCTACTTTAATAGATTATATACAAAATGACAACCCCTTAAACGAGTATACATATCAGCATTTATTGGTAAAGCAGTATACAGCAAAAAGTACTTGCGTAGTAGCCGCAAATATTGATGGTGTTGCAGGAGATGAATTGTTTATTGGCGGTAGTAAAGGAAGACCGGGCAGTATTTGGTCCCAGAATGCAGAAGGGGTGTATATGCCCGTTCAATTATTAGATACCGAGTATGATGATTCGGCAGCGGTTTTTTTAGATATAGATCAAGACGGTAATCAAGATTTATATGTTGCAAGCGGTGGCAATAGATTTGAAGAGGGATCTTCAAAATATCAAGACAGAGTTTATCTTAACGATGGGGATGGGTCATTTGTTAAAAGTAATGGATTGTTACCTGTAGGTCGCAAAAGTACAAGTGCCATTGCAGCAGAAGATTATGATAAAGATGGGGATGTTGATATTTTTCTTGGATCTAGATTAACCCCAAAAGAATATCCGTTAGTACCTGAAAGTATTTTTTTAGAAAATGAAAATAAAGGTTTTCATAAAAAATTTCAAGCATTATTTGCTAACCTAGGCATGGTAACTAGTGCAATTTGGGAAGATGTCGATAATGATTCTTGGAAAGATTTGATAGTGGTTGGCGAGTTTATGGAAATCGTAGTTTTTAAGAATGATAATGGCAATTTAAATCGTATGCCTATAGCATGGTTAAATTTTCAAGATGAGGAGATAAACACTTCTGGCTGGTGGAATAAGGTCGTAGCGGCAGATGTTGATAAAGATGGTGATTTAGATTTCATTTTAGGAAACCAAGGTACAAATGGTTTTATGAAGCCTTCACAGACCAAGCCCGTTTATGTATATACTAGGGATTATGATAAAAACGGCAGTTTTGATCCTATTTTGGCAATGCACTACAATACGGAAAACGGCAGTCAATTATTGCCGGTGCATTCTAGGGATGATGTTATGAAACAGCTTACTGTTTTAAAAAACGACCACACCTCTTACCAAGATTTCGCAAATGTAAATTTTGAAGAGTTGTTGAAAATTAAAGACTTATCTTCAGAAACGTTACAGGCTACAATTTTTGAAAGTAGTTATGCAGAAAATTTAGGAAACGGAAAATTTAGATTGGTACCGCTGCCAAGTAAATGTCAAGTAGCACCTATTCAAGATATTTTAATAGATGACTTTGATAACGATGGTAAGGTAGACGTGCTTTTGGTAGGTAATGATTTAACTGCAGAAACACATTACGGTAATCAAGATGCGCTTACAGGCTTATGGTTAGAGAGAGAGGCTGATGAATTTTTGGTTTATGATAGTAAGGATTCTGGTTTTTACGTACCGGGGCAATCAAATCACTTAATAAAAGCAAAAGATAAAAATGGCAAGCCTTTTTATATGGCAACCCAATATAATAACAAAGCAAAAGTATTTTTTAAGAATTAATTAAAGTGTTTTTTATGAATGTTGATAGTATTACTGCTACTATAGAAGCTATGGAGATTATAGAAGATGATGCAAATGTATCCTCTTCCGTCCAAAAAATAAGTGACGATAATGGTTTGCAAACTTATCGGTTTAACGTCTCGTGTAATGAAAAGCAATTTCCAAAACCTATTACATTAAGATGGAAAGTGCCAGCGGTAAATGTAAAAGGAGTTTGGAAACCTACAACAGATTTCTCAAAAAGAATACAGGCAGATTGGGAATTGGACCATATGGAATCTAGAATCTCTATTGATGCTCCTGTAATAAGCCTATTCGGTCATAATGATGAAAATATTATCACCTTCGCGTGTTCAAATGCAATAAATAAATTGCAAATGAACGCTCGTATAAGAGAAGAAGATAATTATTTCTATTGTCATATCACCTTCTTCTCTGAAGAAGAGCAACCAATAGAAAATTTTGATGCACAAATTCGTGTAGATTTAAGAAACATACGTTTTTCCACAGCACTAAAAAATGTGTCTACATGGTGGGAGACTTTTGATGATTTAAAGCCGACCACGGTACCGGCAATTGCAAAAACGCCATTGTATTCTACTTGGTATCAGTTTCACCAAAATTTGGACTTGGAATTATTATTGGAAGAATGTAGGTTGGCTAGCGATTTAGGGTATAAAGCGGTCATTATCGATGATGGTTGGCAGACTTTTGATAATAACCGAGGGTACGACTATACGGGCGATTGGAAACCTGAACGTATACCTAATATGGCTGCATATGTAAAACAGATCCAAGAAACCGGTCTTAAAGCCGCTATTTGGTATTCTGTGCCGTTTTGCGGACCCAAATCAGAAGCATTCAAAAAATTTAAGGGCAAATTCTTGACCGAAGACCATAGGTGGGCACCAGTTTTTGACCCCAGATATCCAGAAGTAAGGGAATATCTTATCGGTATATACACCAATGCCATAAAAGAATGGAATTTAGACGGACTGAAACTTGATTTTATTGATGATTTTAGGTTGTACGAAAGTACGCCTTTAGGTATGGAAAATGGACGTGATTATGCCTCTATAAACGAAGCCGTAGACAGGTTAATGACCGATGTTATTGAAAGTTTACAAGCCATCAAGCCAGATATTTTCATAGAGTTCAGGCAAAAATACGTTGGTCCGGCTATGCGCAAATTCGGTAATATGCTCCGTGCATTCGACTGCCCTGGCGACGCTACTATGAATAGAATACGTATTGCCGATATTAGAATGTTATGTGGCAATACCGCAGTACATTCAGATATGGTTACCTGGCATGACGATGAACCGGTAGAAATTGCGGCCTTACAATTGATCAATACCCTTTTTGGCGTACCTCAATTATCCATGTTTATATCCAAAGCTTCTTTTGAGCATAAGAAAATGATAGGTTTTTATACGGATTACTGGAATAAAAATGCAGATGTGCTTATGAATGGAGATTTTACGCCGTATAGACCATTAGCCAATTATCCGTTGCAGAAAGTCACTACTACTGACAAGACAATTTATGGAGTATATGATGCATATGTTATCGATTTAGAAAATATCGGTACTGAATTCCATATTTTAAACGGACAAATAGCAGATTCTGTTATAGTAAAAAATGCCATAGATTTTGCAGAATATCAATGTAACGTATATGACTGTAAAGGGCAGCTCGAAACTGAAGAAACTAGGTCGTTTACTAAAGGTATAATGGAAATAGCCATACCGCCTTGTGGAATATTGATTGCGAAGAAAGTTTAAAACTATATCATGAGCGAAAGAGAAAAAATGACCCAAGGTCTACTTTACTATCCTAACGATCCAGAGTTGGTGCAGGGTAGATTAAATGCCCGTCGGGTAATGCGAAAAATTACGGCGATATCAGAAGATGATGAGCCAAAACGCAAACTTTTGTTCAGGGAACTTTTCGCAGATACCGGTAATGAATTTTATATTGAAAATCCATTTATATGCGATTATGGTTATAACATTCATTGGGGCGAAAATGCCTACGCAAATTTTGGTTGCATTATTTTAGATGCGGCACCGGTTTATATAGGAAAAAACGTTATGATGGCGCCAGGTGTTAAGCTAATGACGGCTTCACATCCTTTAGATTTCAAAGCCCGTAACTCGGGTATTGAATTCGCAGAGTCTATCCACATAGGCGATAATGTATGGCTAGGTGCAGGTGTTATCGTCAACCCTGGGGTAAAAATCGGTAATAATTCTGTAATCGGCTCAGGTAGTGTTGTGGTCAAAGATATACCAGAAAATGTGGTTGCCGTAGGTAACCCTTGTAAAGTGCTGAAAAATATTGATAATTTAGAATAATGATCACATAATCAAGTATTAACTATCATTTAAAACATAATAAGCATGCTCTCGATTATTTCTTTTTTAGGATTCACAATTTTAGTTGCGGTAATAGCTTGGTTCTATACCCGTAAAACAGATGAGAAATCTGCAGATGGTTATTTTCTTGCAGGTAGAAGTTTGGGCGCAATTACTATTGGGGGTTCTATATTATTGACCAATCTTTCGGCAGAACAAATAGTCGGGTTAAACGGGCAATCTTTTGCTCAAGGTGTTTTGGTAATGGCATGGGAAACCTTGGCGGCCATTGCCTTGGTTATTACTGCAATATATCTTTTGCCAAAGTATATGCGGTCAGGTATAACCACAATACCAGAGTTTATTGAAGAGCGTTTCGATTCACAAACCAAATCCATATTGGCACTGCTTTTTTTGGTGGCGTTTGGTATCGTATTGTTGCCTACCATTCTTTATTCAGGTTCAATAGCCTTCAGTACAATGTTCGATTTGCCAGAGGTTTTAGGTGTCTCTCAAACAACCGTAATATGGATCTGTGTTTGGTCTATAGGTTTAATAGGTTCTGTTTATGCGATTTTCGGTGGATTAAAAGCTGTTGCAATATCAGATTTGGTCAATGCTATAGGTTTGTTGATCGGCGGATTGCTTATACCCGTTTTCGGACTGATGCTTATTGGAGACGGCAGCCTTACCGATGGGTTTAGTGAGCTATGGAATGCACACCCGGATAAGTTCAATGCAAAAGGCGAAATAGATTCATTCTTACCATTTAGTACATTGTTTACCGGTTTAATGATTGCGCAGATGTACTATTGGGGTACCAACCAATCTATACTACAAAGAGTCTTTGGTGCAAAGAGTTTGGCAGAAGGTCAAAAAGGTATGATGCTCGCTGGCTTCGTAAAATTTTTGATTCCCATAATTGTGGTTTTACCGGGTATTATCGCTTGGCATATTTTCGGTGCAGAATTAGATAATCCTGATCAAGCATACCCGGCTTTGGTTAAAAAAGTATTGCCAGGTGCCTTTTTAGGATTTTTTGCCGCGGTATTGTTCGGTGCTATTTTAAGTTCGTTCAATAGCTTGTTGAACAGTAGTTCAACACTTTTTGGTATTGATCTTTATAGGCAATATTTCAATAAAAATGCGTCGGATACACAAATGGTAAGGGCAGGTAAATTTTTTGGTTTGTTTTTAGCTTTTGTTTCCATGACATTGGCACCGTTCATTGCAAACGCTCCAGACGGCTTGTTTGCTTATATACAAGAATCTTTAGGTAGTTTAAGTGTACCGATTCTAGCAGTTGTAACCATTGGTATGTTGACCAAGAAGGTACCTGCAATAGCCGCAAAAATAGTATTGACAGGCGGCGTTGCTATGTATTTGGTTAGTCAATTTGTGCTAAGTCCCCATTTCATTGATATTGCAATGGCAGAAGCCGCAGCGAACGGTATTACGAATGCCAAAGAGCTTGGTATTATAAAGGCACAGGCGTATCCTCATTTTTTACACGTAATGGGAATCTTATTTGTTATCAATGTTGGGTTTTTATTGCTAATGGGTAAAATGTATCCTAATAAGAATATCTATAACCCTAAAATTACAGATCAAATAGACGTAACCCCTTGGAAACATGCAAAGCTGGTAGGTCTAATTATTACCGTATTGGTATTAAGTACGTATTTGATTTTTTAAAGAATAAAAAGATATGAAGAAGTATGTTATAGCCTTGGATCAAGGTACCACAAGTACAAGAACCATTGTTTTCGATAAACAAGGTAGTATTATATCAATTGCACAAAAAGAATTAAAGCAATATTATCCACAACCTGGTTGGGTAGAGCATGATGCTTTAGAAATTTACAACGACCAACTAGAAACGTTTAATGAAGCCATAGAAAAATCTGGCATAGATCCAAAAGAGATTGCTTCTATAGGTATTACCAACCAAAGGGAAACAACCGTGGTTTGGGATAGGGAAACCGGAGAGCCAATTCATAAAGCTATTGTTTGGTTGGATAAAAGAACGACGAACATCTGTAATGATCTTGAAGAAAAAGGTCTAACAAATTATATAAGGCAAAATACGGGCCTTGTAATAGATTCCTATTTTTCAGGTACAAAATTAAAGTGGATTCTTGATAACGTAGAAGGTGCTCAAGAAAAAGCTGAAGCGGGTAAATTAATGTTCGGTACTATTGATAGTTGGTTGATCTATAAGTTTACAGAAGGTAAAAAGCACGTAACCGATCATACCAATGCCTCTAGAACTCTAATTTATAATATTAAAAAGTTAGAATGGGACGATAAATTGCTTGAAGAATTAAATATTCCGAAATCACTTTTACCAAAGGTTCTAAATTCATCTTCAGATTTTGGAGCAATACAGTATAAAGGTCTTCTTATTCCTATCTATGGCGTTGCAGGAGATCAACAAGCTGCATTGTTCGGTCAGGGTGGTTTTGAAGAAGGTATTGCAAAAAGTACGTTCGGTACTGGTTGCTTTATACTGTTAAATACCGGCGAGAAATTAGTGAATTCAAAAAGAGGCTTACTAACTACCTTAACGTGTAGTTTAGAAAATGAACCTGTACACTATGCTTTGGAGGGCAGTATTTTTGCCGGTGGCGCATCTATTCAATGGTTAAGGGATAGAATGAAAGTTATAGATAGCGCAAGTGAAACAGAAGCTATTTGTAAAAGTATAGGTCCATTAAAGAATGTATATGTAGTACCTGCATTTGCCGGTTTAGGTGCCCCGCATTGGGATTCTGATGCAAAGGGCAGTATTTATGGTATGACCTTGGATACCGGTAGGGATGAATTGATCAAGGCCACGGTAAACTCTTTGGCATATCAAACCAAAGATGTCATCGGTGCAATGGAAAAAGATTGTAAGAGTAAAAGCGTTACGTTAAAGGTTGATGGTGGTGCTAGTGCAAATAATTATTTGATGCAGTTTCAATCAGATATTTTGAATGTTGAGGTTGATCGTCCAAAAATGATAGAAGTTACGGCATTTGGTGCAGCTTTACTTGCTGGTATTAAAGCAGGGGTTTGGACGAAGAGCGATATAGCCAAGATCAGGCAGATAGACACAATTTTTAGTCCTAAAATGGATAAAAAGGAAAGGAAATTAAATTATAAAGGCTGGAAAAAAGCGGTTAAAAGAACAAAAACAAAGTAAGGCAATGAAGGAGGATAAAATGTTGGCATTTTCGGTATTGAACAGAGCCGAGCAAATCAAAAAACTACAGGAAGATAAATTTGATCTGGCTATTATAGGTGGTGGTGTTACCGGTGCAGGTATTGCATTGGATGCTGCTTCACGAGGTTTGAAGGTATGCTTGGTAGAGAAGAGCGATTTTGCATCGGGTACAAGTAATAAATCTACCAAACTTATACACGGAGGTTTGCGTTACCTAAAACAATTTGAAATTGGTTTGGTAAGGGAATCTGGATCTGAGCGGGCTATAGTTCATAAATTGGCACCGCATTTAGTAATACCCGAAAAAATGCTTTTACCTTTAGTTGAAGGGGGTACCTACGGTAAAATGATGACCTCGATCGGTTTACAAGTGTATGATTTTTTAGCTGATGTAAAAGGCGATGATAGGCGTAAAATGCTTGATAAGAGCAAAACATTGGAAAAAGAACCGCTGCTTAACGAAAAAGTAGTTTTAGGTGGTGGTCTTTATGCCGAATATAGAACTGATGATGCACGCTTAACCATTGAGATATTAAAAAAAGCAGCATCTTATGGCGCAACGATTATTAATTATTGTGAGATGGAATCATTTGATTATGATGAAAACCATAAGATTAAAAATCTGAAATGTAAAGACGTCAATACAGGAGCGGCATTAAAGATAAAGGCTAGAAATTATGTTTCTGCCGCAGGTCCGTGGGTAGATACTTTGAGGGTCAAAGATGAATCTATGAACAATAAGCATTTACACTTGACCAAAGGGGTGCATATTGTTTTTCCTTACGATAAACTGCCAGTAAAGCAACCTTTATATTTTGATGTGCCAGATGGTAGAATGATTTTTGCAATACCAAGAGGTAGGGCTACGTATGTAGGTACTACAGATACCAATTATTCTGGTAGTTTAGATAGGGTAGTGGCTACGGAAGATGATGCTAATTATATTTTAAATGCTATCAATAGTACTTTTCCGGCTGTTGATCTTACCATAAATGATATAGAATCTAATTGGGCAGGTTTACGACCTTTAATTCATGAGGAAGATAAAGACCCGTCCGAATTATCTAGAAAAGATGAATTATTTGTTTCAGACAGCGGATTAATATCTATAGCAGGAGGTAAATTGACCGGCTACCGTAGAATGGCAGACCGTGTAATTGAAGCTGTGCTGAAAACCATGAAGAAAAAACACACTGCTGATTTAAAGAAGTCTGACACGGCTAAAATAGCATTGGTGTCACCATCTTTAGGTGATTCAAAAGATGTTATTAAATACCAAAAAGCACTTGAGGATAAGTTAAAAGAAATGGGAGTTGTTGATACCTATCATGCTTGGTATTTATGCACAACTTATGGCAAACAGGCCGAAACTATTTTAACTAAATCAAAATCTTTCGATAATGAAGACACTTTAGAGAGAATAATTAGGGCAGAATTATGGTTTTGCATTCATCATGAAATGACCAATACCCTTACCGACTTCTTTGTTCGTAGAACAGGTAGGTTGTATTTTGATATCCCAAGCGTAAAAAAGTACGCTGGTTTAATTCTAGAAGATTGTAAAATGTACTTGAACTGGAATGATTTGCATGCTAAAGATGAAAAAGAAAAATTAAAAATGCTTATTGAAGATGCAACTACTTATTATTCAAAAGAGTTTATATAATAATGTACAGCAAACAAAAAGAGCACCAAACCTCAGCGTAATGCTAAAGTTTAAATGCCCTTTTCCAACTAACAACTTAAATATGCACTTTTAAAAGTTACCAATAGTTAGAGTAAGTCCTTAACTAGTGACACTTTATATCTTCTATGCTCTCAGTTTTTTAATTTTGGCTAGTGTATCTTTAACCAAAGCTTCTAAACCTGCATAATCTTTATTTGCTAAAATATCTTTACTTATCAATTTTGATCCCATACCAACACAAGTAACTCCGGCATCAAACCAACCTTTAAGGTTGTCTTCGTCTGTACTAACACCACCTGTTGGCATAATGCTTGTCCATGGTTGAGGTCCTTTAATTCCTTTTACAAATCCAGGTCCGTAAAGAGAACCAGGGAACAGTTTTACAATCTCACAGCCCATTTCTTCGGCTTTGTTGATTTCGGTCAATGAACCACAACCAGGAGACCATAATACTT
>ENA-ORXC01001702-ORXC01001702.1-marine-metagenome-genome-assembly--contig:-NODE-1702-length-12657-cov-3.461208_pt1 | contig 12657 bp, 14 predicted proteins | sample MGYA00237865_ERZ511478 | MGnify/ENA metagenome assembly ERZ511478 | reverse complement strand
GCAGGTGGTGTCCTTGCCATCGTAGAAAATGGAGATGAAATCAGCTTAGACGTACCAAATCGTAAGCTGACTTTAGAAGTACCGGAAAAAATTATCTCAGAAAGATTGGCAAATTGGTCAGCACCAGATCTTGGTGTAGATCGCGGTTATATCCAGATGTATATTAATAGTGTAGAGCAAGCAAATAAAGGAGCTGACTTAGACTTCTTACGCGGTAAGTCAGTCAATATGAAATTAAGAGACTCGCATTAACGTTTCTATTTATCGAAGTATGAGTCATAAATCTTATTTGATCCGCTGTGTGTTTATTCTTGCATTTGGAAGTATCGCTTCACTTTTGACTGGTCAGGATAGAATCATTTTTACAGCCAGCTTCTCAGATAAGTTAGACAAGTTCAACTTAGACTATTACGAACCGGTAGAAGGCTGGTTACATCCTATTCCACAACAGAATGACGAGTATGGCAAATTTGACTTAATCCTATCATCGAGTAAAGAGGATGTGGATATCATGTACTTATTTAAAGAAGCGAATGAACCTGATGCCATCACCAATCATCCTCATCTCGACCTGTTACAAGAAGTCGCCCACTTAGCCACAAATAGGCAATCAGAATCCATCATCATTTCTGAGATTAGCCAAGGCATCGTAGATACGGTTTTCTATGCCGACTGGGGACTTTATGCTGACTTTATACCCAAGCGAAGTCTGTCGAACAAGCGTCAATGCAGAATGCTGGCTATTCAGAAAGAACAGGCTGCTATGATTTATAGTATTCTGTGTTATGATGAGGAAGTGCCAGCCTATTTTGATTTGCCGATTAGCTTTAGGAATGAGTAGAGCTGTTGCCAAAATTTTGCAACCGCCTCGTAATATAGCTCACATGGAAAGATGGCAATCAATAATACTAAGCCTTAGAAACTAATTGTAAAGCAATCGTTACACGGAATTCATTGGATAATAAAGATTCAAGTATTCCCGTATTCCAACCAAAAGAGTAACTCTTAAATATATACTAATCAATAGTGATAAATAAGTCTGTTCAAGATTTTTTATCGCACAAAATACCAACGATAACTCTTTCACTGCCGTCTATCAAATAAATACGACATGTGTCACTTTTTACCTCTGTAAGCAGAGTATAAAAAACACAATTTTAAAACCTAAAAATAAATTTTATGACAAAGCTTTTAAAGTATCAAATAGTTCTCCTATGTAGTCTCGCATTATTTGGATGCGAGAAAAGTAATGACCTTAGTCAAGAGAATATATTTATAGGCACTTGGCAATTAGTTGAATCTCTTATTGATATAGGCGATGGTTCTGGAGACTGGATGTCTGTTGATGATGGATATGAATATGTATTCACTTCTAATAATGAATTTACCACAAATAGATTTTCCGAATGTACGAGTGGAACTTACTCAAAAAACATGAATCAAATAACCTTAGATTTTGGATGTGAAGGATTTTCCAAAGGTATTGAAAGCCCTGCAGGCACTTTCATTGAGCAATTTTCTTTTGATTCTGATGACTTGATTTTGCGACCCACCTATGTGACTTGCGTAGAAGAGTGTGGAAATAAATTTAGAAAACGCAAATAACTTAAATATGCATTCTGGGCAATGCTATAAATTAGTATTTGCTATCAAAACTTGAATTAGAAAATGCAACATCTTGGTGTTGCATTTTCTATTTCAGATGATCAGAACTTTGAACGCTTAACAACTTATGTTATGTTTAGACATCGATGGTCAATTTAGCGCTTTAGCTTTTTAGAATTAGTGATATTTCTTCTATTTGTTTTAATCCACTTTGCCATATGGTCAATGAGTTCTGTGAAAGGAATTTCCCAGATTCTATCTGTATTTAAATTTTCGGCTTTCATGTCCTTATCATAATCATATATAAACTCATTGTACTTATCCCAAATGACCGTATATTTCTCAGGTTTGTTCTTCAATTTCCTTAACTTATAAATCCAATCTCTCACTGCTTTAATCATAAGTATCGGATCATTTTCATGACAACTAATATCTTGTCCCGATAAGTCAGATATCACTTCTTTAAACAGATTCTTAGTGAATGCCATTATTTAGCCGTCCTAAATTCTCCGTTTTTAGAATGAACTATAATCTTAGAAACAAGACCATTTTCAACAAATGTTTGAGCAATTTCTTTTGTTCTATATTGGTCAGAAACAACCTTAAAAGCACGCAAGCTACCTTCTTTTCTAATAGCCCATCCATTAAGACGAGGAGTGATATGTATTCTTTTAGAATCAGTCCGAGCAGAATTTATTAGTCTTTTGCTGAGTTGTGAATTTTTAATTGTCATAAGTACAATTATTAAAATTTATACAATCCTTCTTTGTAAAAGATTCGAATTGAATTCCTAAAATATATCTTCTTATAATATACGAAATATAGTGAGCTTCGGCAAATAGCAAAGCCATGCATGAGTATTTTACATACTTGTATCAATACCTATGCAAATCACCGCGAAATAACTCTTCCCTCTCGACACTCTAATATTCGGGCTGGAAACTGCTCTATGATAGACATATCATGAGTCGCTATGATGGAAGCCATCTTATGCTCTAAGGTCAGCCGACGTAATAAATGTAATATCTCGGTAGATGACTCAGGATCTAAGCTTCCTGTTGGTTCATCTGCAATAAGTAGTTTTGGCTGATTGAGCAGTGCTCTGGCTATGGCGATGCGTTGTTGCTCTCCACCCGACAAATTGCCAATACGCTCGTTAGTTTTTGACGCTAAACCAACATCCTGCAGGACTGATGTGATCCTATCTGAGCGTGCCTGCTCATCTGTCCAATCAGTAGCTCGCAGGACATAATCTAAATTTTCAGATGCGGTCCAGTCAGAGAACAAAGAAAAGTCTTGAAAAATCATCCCTAGTGAGCGCCGGTATAGATGCATATTAGCCTGGTGGAGCGTGCTTAAATCGGTCTCAGCTACAACAGCTACCCCCGCAGCACTTTTCTGCTCTCCATAGAGAATCTTGAGTAGACTGGATTTGCCACTGCCCGTCTTCCCAATCAAATAGCATAGCTCGGCTTCTGCAATAGTAAAGCTCACATTTTCCAATACGATCTTATCTTGTCGCTTAACCATTAAGTCAGATATGGTAGCGATATGAGCAGTTTGAATCATTATAATTTAAAACTAGTCTAAAGAATAGGACAACATACAGCAACATCTTAAATAAACCAGTATTTTTGAAGCAACAAAAAGGGAAAATTTTTACTTACTATACTAAAACCTATAAAAGTGAAAAAAATATATATCATCAACATCGTCGTAATCCTGCTTGGTGTGGTTCTGCTGTTGTCAGCATCTCAAGATATGACAAGCTACTCCACCTTTGGTATGGCTATAGATTCAGGTAAGCGAGTCAAAGTGGTCGGAGAACTGCTAAAAGATAAAGCTATGGTATATAATCCAGAGACAAATCCTAATGAATTTAGCTTTTACTTAGTGGATTCTGAGGGTCAAAACAATCAGGTCATTCTTAATAAAGCAAAACCTCAAGACTTTGAAATGTCCGAGCAAGTCGTCGTGACAGGTATAATGCAATCTGGTGTATTCAAAGCCGACGAAGTACTTATGAAATGTCCTTCTAAATATAAGGATGAAGAGATAAATTTAAGAAATCAAGGATAATATTGGCAAGCATTCAGTATATCGGCGAAACCCTTTGGCCAGGGCATTTAGGTCATATTTGCATCATACTTAGCTTCGTCTCAGCCCTATTCACTGCTTTAGCGGCATATATGCATCTGAAGCAAAAATCCACTCAGACTAGCGACTGGGGTAGACTTTGCAGAGTCAGTTACTCTCTTCATTCAGTCGCTACCTTTACGCTGATAGCGTTGATCTTTTACGTCATGGGTAACTCCATGTACGAATACAGCTATGTACACGAGCAGGTCTCTGACGAGCTGCCTATGAAGTACATATTCTCGGCCTTTTGGGCGGGTCAAGAAGGTAGTTTTCTCCTATGGATGTTCTGGCATGCCGTATTAGGTATGATCTTCGTGGTTAAAAATGATAACTGGACACCGCAGATTCTGTTTTCGCTTGGATTAATTGAGGCTTTCTTAGCCAGCATGCTACTCGGCATTCACATACCCCTACTTGGAGAGGAATATAAAATAGGTAGTAATCCAACGCTGCTGATCAGGGATGTGATAGACGCTCCGATCTTCGCTACAGCTGACTACCTCACTCAGATAGAGGGAAAAGGCCTGAATCCATTACTGCAGAATTATTGGATGACCATACATCCTCCAGTACTTTTTCTAGGATTTGCATCTACAGCTATACCATTTGCTTTTGCTATCGGTAGCCTGCTGACTCGTGATTACCGATCATGGCTAGTGCCTGGATTGAAGTGGGCCTTATTTTCTGCATTTATCTTGGGGACTGGTATTTTAATGGGTGCTGCCTGGGCTTATGAGGCCTTGACTTTCGGTGGATACTGGGCATGGGATCCAGTCGAAAACGCATCTCTGGTACCCTGGATCATCATTGTCGCAGGAGTCCACACTAATCTCATTGCTCGGAACACTGGCTACTCTGTCAGAGCAACATATGCATTTTACTTATTGACATTTATTCTGATCGTATACTCTACATTTCTAACTCGGAGTGGCATCTTGGGAGAGACATCCGCTCATGCGTTTACGGAGATGGGCTTAGAGTGGCAGCTAGTCGCATTTATATCCTTCTTCATCCTGCAGTCCCTTTACTTCTACCTGACAAGACGATCGGCGATACCGACGAAAGTCAAAGAAGAAGCCTTCACATCGCGCGAATTCTGGATGCTGATTGGATCTCTGGTTCTTTTTTTCTCCGCGACATTGATTACAGTATCGACATCCCTACCCGTATATAATACAGTGAGAGAAGCAGTCTGGGAGCCAGGCTTCATAGGTAAGGTTATCGAAGACCCAATAGAACACTATAATAAATACCAACTCTGGATAGGCGTATTCGTGGCACTCCTATCAGGCACGTCCCAATTTCTGAGGTACGGCGCTCGTAACTGGAATAGCTACCGAAAAAAGTTCGGCATGCACATCGGTATCAGCTTACTGATAGCAGCCGCCCTCAGCTATCCGCTGTACTTAACATTTCATGATCGGTTGTGGCAGCATTTGGCGCTTACCTTCGCAGGTGTCTTCGCCATCAGTTCCAATTTGGATTATCTTATCAGTGTGCTGAAAGGAAATCTGAAGGCGGGCGCAGCAGTAGTGTCCCATATGGGATTCGGCATCTTGATATTTGGCACTCTATATTCTGGACTTAATAAAGAGGCCATCACCAAAGATCCATTCGCTCAGGCAGGCATCACTAATAGCCGAAACCTGAATACTAATGTGACGCTCATTAAAAACTCCCCTATCCCAGTGAATGACTACTGGATAGAGTATCGAGGCGATAGTATCGAAGGTAATCTCAAGAAATTTGACTTAACTTTTACCAAGGTAGATGATAAAAATAAGAAGATCGAAGAATTCACAGTGAGACCCAGCGCCATCTATGATACAAAATTCTCGAAAATATCAGCTTGGAATCCTGACACAAAGCATTATTGGAACAAGGACATATTCACACTAATCAGCGGATATCCTAAGCACCTCAATTCGGTGGACAGTATGAGGGTCATGGAAGACACGATGAAATGGGAGCCGATGAGACTGGCCTTATTAGAGTCCGATTCGATCAAGGATTTCACAGGACAATTCATGGGTTATACCTTCAGTCCTAATCAAAAAAGCATAAACTTAGATAGTGCTGATATGGCTGTGGGCGCTATTATGAAGTTTAAACATCCGCGTATGGATTCCATATTTACTGCAGAGCCAGCATTAGTACTGAAGCAAGGATTAGTCTATCAACATCCAGTGACGATAGACCCCTTAGGAATGAGAATTGCACTGGATGAAAGTGTCTTTAATAAGGTTTTTACTGAGGAGATAGATTTGCAGTATCAAGATATTTTACTTAAAGAAGGAGAGACTAAGCGAGTGAACGGCATAAGCATCAACTTAGCAGGCTTTGACAAACAAATAGATGTCAGCAAATATCAAGGCGAAGAAGGGGACATCGCAATAGCAGCAATTCTCGATGTGGTAGATGATGCTACTGAAAAATCATATAGGAGTGAGCCTATCTACATTCTCCGTCAAAATAAGCAGTTTAGCATAAAAGATTACATAGCGGAAGCTGGATTACATATTCGATTTAATAAGATCGATCCTACGAGCCAAGCAATGACATTCTCCATAGCGAAAGAAGAGAGAGATCTCACTTTCGTCGATCTCAATGTAGCCCCTGATGTGCCTCGCTCTGATATCATCGCGATAGAATCCTTAGTGTTTCCTGGTATAAATTTAGTTTGGCTAGGCACCTGTATGATGCTGCTCGGCCTACTGATGGGACTGATCGTTAGATTTAAACATACCTAAAATGAGCAGCGTCTCTGCATGACCGAAAAGATCGCATTTATTGGGTCTGGTAATGTGGCAAGCCATATGGCTCAAGCAGCATTCCTTCAGGGATATGAGATCACCGACATCTGGAGTCGTCGTTTGGAACATGCTCAGCTGCTGGCAAGCAAAGTTAAATCTACTCCTACAGACCAGCTCCAGCAGCTGCATACTGACGCGGACCTTTATATCATAGCTGTACCAGATGATTATATTGACGTGGTGGCCGAACAGCTTTGTGAATTTCTTCCTACATTCGCTACAGTCGTCCATACTTCAGGAGCTACCTCTCTTCATGTCTTGTCAGCTTATTTTGGCAATACTGGCGTGATCTGGCCTCTACAAAGTCTCTCATTGACTAAAAAAGTTGACTTTCAGGAAGTCCCCTTATGCATCACTAGCAATACGCCAACACTACGCCAGCAGCTATTATCGCTCTGCCATACTTTGTCAAGAAAAGTACAAGTCATCAATGAAGACCAAAAGCAAATCCTTCATCTCGCTGCTGTATTCGCCAATAATTTTACTAATCATATGTACTCCATTGCCCACGACTTATGCAATGAGCATCGAATAAACTTTGACCTTCTCAAACCTTTAATCAATGAAACAGCTGCCAAAATAAGCACAGAGGAGCCCTCTCATATGCAGACAGGACCGGCTGTGCGCAATGATGAAAAATCTATAGCTACACATTTGCATTTATTAAGCGACAAAAAAAGTGTTCAGCGCCTCTACCAGAAAATTAGCGAAAATATCCAAACGAAATCTTATGAGAATCTTAGGTAATATTGCTCATCCCCGCTACATGATCACGGTGCTGGAAATGAACAAGCGGCTTTCATTACAAATAGAAGATGGAGAGCTACAACAGACCTATCGCTTTCGAGACGGAGAAGTCGAGGGAATCCAAGATATTAAAGCCAGACTTAACGGTGAAATGCTTAGAGGAATTAGACAGGTATTTGATAAGATGTCAGCTGTAAAAAGAAGTTCTGGGGTAATAGGGCCTGTGGATGATATTTTTCCGAATCTGATCTAAGCATTTGGTTTTACAGCTTGATCTTAATTCAAAAAATATTATAATAGAGGATTGTACAGCTCTCAGCCAAAACGATGCGCTTTATTGATATAGAGATGATGATCCCTAATCCATCTGCCACGACTAACCTTAGCCCCTTTACAACTGCATCAATTGATTATTACCTGCAATGAAGATTTTCATATTGTCAATAGTTTAGACCTGATAAAGCATTTCACCATATCGACACCATTCACATATGAGTAGCGATTATTAATAATTACGTCACAGTCATCTCGGTATGGCAAGATGTACTTTTCGAAACTAGGATTTACGTGATTTTCATACCTGTATAGAACATCATCCACGGGGTAGTTCCTTTCTTTTTGATCGCGTTTAATTCTTCTGATCAGCTTTGTATTGCCAGGTGCTTCTACGAAGAGTTTGAAGTCAAAGTGCTCCTGTAGCGCTTTGTAGTGATAGATAAATAGACCTTCAATCAGCAATATTGGCGCCGGATTTACAGTAACCTTTCCTGCCTTTTTCTGATCATTATTAAATACATATTCCATCTTCTCGACCACTTGACCATTTTTAAGACTTCGGACATCAGCGATCATTAGGTCATCGTCAATACTTCCAGGCAGATCAAAGTTTTTGATTCCGTTTTCGTCAATTAGTTGCTGCTCTTTCGGCACGTAATAATTATCCTGAGATAGGATACATACCTCTTCCCGACTGAAGTGATTTGCCAATTCGTTGAGAAAGCAGGTCTTACCTGAGCCGCTGCCTCCGCTTATTCCAATCACATATTTTACACCTTTCACCATATATTATTAAGCAATTCCAGATTTATTCAATGCTAATTAGTCATTCAATATGCGCCTGCGTGAAGATATATTTTTAAATGACTTCTATTCCTGAGAAAAGGTATATTTTAACGCCAACAAATATGGAGCATTGGATTTACTGATCAGTATCTTGAGAGGAAGCTTGGGTATCGTTTCTATGTTAGCTATCTGCTACCTATTCAGCATCAGCAGAAAGTCTATCAGCTGGAAGCTTGTGCTGACGGGCACATTACTGCAACTCTTCTTAGCTATTGTCATGATTAAGATTCCCTTCATCAGAAGTATTTTTGGTGCTATTGTGGACGGTTTTTTAGTGGTCATCTCCAGTACCATTGATGCCGCTCAATTTCTATTTGGTGATTTAGCCACGGAGGGCGGAGCTTTTGGATTTGCATTCACAGTGCTTCCGACGGTCATCTTCTTTTCTACACTTTCCTCGGTGTTGTATTATCTTGGTATACTTCAGAAGATCGTCTACAGCTTCGCCTGGATTATGAGTAAAACGATGAAGCTATCTGGTTCGGAGAGTCTGGCAGCAGCTGCCAATGTTTTCATAGGACAGACTGAGGCGCCGCTGGTCGTTAAGCCGTACCTCGAGAATATGACAAAGTCTGAAATCATGTGCCTGATGACAGGAGGAATGGCCACCATTGCTGGTGGAGTGTTCGGTGCATATCTTTCCGTATTAGGAGGTGATGATTCAGTAGAACTGCAAAAATTTGGTCTTCATCTGATGACAGCATCCATTATTTCGGCCCCTGCAGCCATTGTTACTGCAAAGATTCTTTTCCCTGAAACAGAGCCAGATAAAATAGATCAAAATCTCGATGTCTCTCGGGAAGATGCAGGCTCTAATTTTTTGGATGCCATGGCCAAAGGCACCACTGATGGAGTCAAGCTGGCCGTAAATGTAGGCGCCATGCTCTTAGCATTTATGGCATTGATCTACCTTTCGAACAAATTTCTTTTTTGGGTCGGAGATTTGGTCAGCATCAATGATCTTATCGCCACTTCTTCCAATGGGACTTTTGGGGGGCTATCCATGCAATACATTATGGGCTTTATATTCGCGCCTATCGCATGGCTGGTGGGTGTAGAGTCAGCGGATATCATGATAATTGGTCAGCTACTTGGCGAAAAGACTATCCTCAATGAATTTGTTGCCTATTTCTCTCTAAATGACTATAAAAATTTAGGCGTTATATCTGATAAGTCCATCATTATCGCAACCTATGCGCTGTGCGGATTCGCTAATTTTGGATCTATTGGGATCCAGATCGGCGGCATCAGCAGCTTAGCACCTGGTCAGCGACAGAACCTTACCGAGATGGGATTTAAGGCCTTAATTGGCGGAACAGCTGCCACTCTCATGACTGGCGCCATTGCTGGGATGATCGTTTAGGAAGGCTGTAACCTTCAGCGTTATTATAGGATATGTCTATCTCTTAACTTAGATCCAACAATCCCTCTGGCAGATCGAAGCTCATCTCTCGTTTCTCATGATCGATCGATAAGATAAGGTCTTCGTGCAAGGGTATTAAAATCTCCTGATCTTTATGCATGACGACACCCATAAGCTGATTAGGATATTGCTGCACTTCTTTCAGGAGCCCGATTTGATCGCCCTTATCAAGCACGATGTAGCCTTCCAGGAGGCTGAGCTCATTTTCTATGCCGACTTGATTAATGTATTTACTCTCAATACTGATGGATTTTGATACATACTGCTGAGCATCTTCTTTTGAATCTACCAGCTTCAGCTTACAGAACCAATCACCTTTATCTGTAAGAGATTTTATTTTAAATGGAATCTGGTAACCGTCAATAGATAAAAACAAATAGTCAGCTTCCTCTATGCAATCGACATAAGGCTCATCAACTGCCAGCTTCACTGTGCCATCATATCCAAAGGTCTTAATAATAAATCCTACTCGAGTCAGGTCTAAGTTTGGCATGTAGGATTATATGCTTTGGTGTATGATACCACCTCCCAGTACGTCATCGCCCTCGTAGAACACTGCAGACTGGCCTGGGGCTACACCCCTGACATTAGCCATAAAGTCCACTCTTAATCGACCCTCCACTTGGCTGACCTGTGACAGCGTGCCTGAGTCAAGATACCGCACCTTGGTGACAATTTCCAGATCTTCTGGTATATGATCATACTTCATCATATTCTCCTTGTATACATACATACCATTTCTCATGAGTTCATCTACTTCACCCAGCACGACAGTATTGCTCTCAGCTCTGATCTCAGTCACATACATCGGAGTACCAAAAGCTTTCCCCAATCCCTTACGCTGCCCTATGGTGTAGAATGGATAGCCATCATGCTCGCCGATGACTTGCCCCTCCTTATTGATAAACAGTCCACCCTTTAGCTGCTCCTCCATTTCAGGCATTCTATGTTTGAGAAAATCTCGATAGTTGTTATCAGGAACAAAGCAGATTTCGTAACTCTCCCCTTTCTTTGCCAGATCAGTATAGCCAGCATCATGTGCTATCTGCCTGACTTCTGGCTTGGTCAGCTCTCCAAGAGGAAATTGTGTACGATTTAAGCAGTCCTGACTGAGTCCCCAAAGTACGTATGCTTGATCTTTATTTTGATCTACAGCTTTAGATATATATCTTCTACCATGCAGCTCATTATTTATCGCATAGTGTCCTGTCGCTATAAATTCGCAGTCCATGGCATCTGCTCTCTTCAGTAATGCAGACCATTTTATATGAGTGTTACAAAGTACGCAGGGGTTTGGTGTTCTGCCTGCCATATACTCATTGACGAAATCATCAATGACAAAATCCCCAAACTCATCTCTGATATCAATGATAAAATGATGAAAGCCAAAGTCAACAGCCATCTTACGGGCATCATTTATGGAGTCTAAGCTGCAGCAGCCAGTCTCTTTAGTACTTGCTCCAGAGCTGGCATAGTCCCAGGTCTTCATCGTGATGCCTACGACTTCATAGCCCTGCTCATGCAAGAGCATAGCTGTCACTGTGCTGTCTATACCGCCACTCATTGCTACCAAAACCTTGCCTTTCTTGCTCATAAATGTCTTTTGTACTATCTTTCGCTCTATACAGCTGATAATCTCTTAATTAAGATATATATAACGTCTCTTTTTGAATTATTGTCGTGTAACAAATGTATAAGAATTGTCTAACAAATATACCGATACCATGAAACTTCAATTGATCAAAAGAGCTTCACAGAGCTTTCTCCTGATAGCTTTACTTGCTCTAATCATATCATGTGCTCGAAATCCTGTCACAGGTAAAAGAGAAATCATGCTCGTATCCGAGAGCCAAGAGCTGCAAATGGGACTTCAGTCAGATCCTGGTATCATAGCCAATTTTGGTCTCTATCAAGATGAAGAGATGCAGGAATTCATTAATGTTAAAGGTAAGGAGATGGGGGCCATAAGTCACCGTCCAGATCTCGAATACAAATTTAGAATACTAGACTCACCTGTAGTCAACGCATTTGCGGTTCCGGGAGGGTTTGTCTATTTCACCAGAGGTATTATGGCTCACTTCAGTAATGAGGCAGAATTTGCTGGTGTATTGGGGCATGAGATCGGGCACATTACTGCACGCCACTCAGCCTCACAGATGAGTAAGCAGCAGCTGTACGGTGGTCTATTCGCTGTCGGTATGATTGTGTCTGAAGAATTCAGGCAATTTGGCCAAGCTGCTCAGCAAGGCTTAGGCGCCTTATTTTTAAAATTCGGTAGGGATGACGAGAGCCAATCTGATGAGTTGGGCGTAGATTACTCCACCCAGATCGGCTACAACGCTCACGAAATGGCTAATTTCTTTGCCGTATTAAATAACTTACAATCGCAAGCTGGTGTCAATATTCCAGAATGGCAGTCCACTCACCCTGATCCAGCTAATCGATACGAGAATGTCCATGCTCTTGCCGATAAATATCAGAAAGGAGTAGATAAAAGTAAACTTAAAATAAACAGGGACTCATGGTTAGAGCTGATAGATGGAATTATCTACGGAGAAGACCCACGACAAGGATTTGTTGAGAATAATAACTTTTATCACCCAGAATTAAAATTTCAATTTCCCATACCAGCTAATTGGAGATTATCCAATACGCCACAAGCAGTGCAGATGGCTGAGCAAGAGGGTAACGCAATCATGCTTATGACGGTATCCCAAGCTAAGACACTTCAAGAAGCAGCGCAGGCTGCGGCTGAGCAGTATCAGATGACGGTTCAAGAATCTGCTAATGTCAATGTCAACGGTAACA
>ENA-ORXC01001700-ORXC01001700.1-marine-metagenome-genome-assembly--contig:-NODE-1700-length-12662-cov-13.024394_pt1 | contig 12662 bp, 11 predicted proteins | sample MGYA00237865_ERZ511478 | MGnify/ENA metagenome assembly ERZ511478 | reverse complement strand
TCCGAAGTACGGAGAGGCGGGTGCAAGTCCCGTCAGGGGCATAAGTACGGGACTTAGCCCCTGCCAATTGCAACACCTATCTCGCCTTGTACAATATAACTTGAGCACCTAAGCCAACCCCAGACGGCAGCCTCCACAATGAGCCTCACCGCCTCGACTCTACTTGATTTGTGCCTTTCGCACCCCCTGCCTGGTACGCACCGGTGGAGGCGGCTACATAAGCTGCCGCGACCGCCGTCGCCGAGCTATCTCACGAGCAATGCCGACCATGTCCGCCGACACTGTTGTGGGCGGGATGCTCCCTTGCTGCCTCTGCCCCCTCACCCCGACGTCGCCGTTAACCCGTCTCTCAGGTGACGAGAGCCGCGAAAGCAACGGCAACCGTGACATTCGTCACCCGGACGGGACGCCACCTCCCCAATTCCAGGCGCCGAGGTTGGCTGTTACGGTGGCGGACGGTGGCAGACGTGCTCATTGTGGCGCGTACTCGGCGAACTGCGTCGCCAGGAGACCGAAGGTAGGCACACTGCGAGCCTGAAAAGTCGGTGAGCCACCCGTAGCCACGCTTGATACCGACTGTTTATTGGCCCAATGACGAGTGTCAGGTGCTCCGACGGCCAATGGTTTCGCTTCCAGGTCGTGGTGACTCGCGCCGTAGCTATTAGCATCGTTAATTTCATAAGAGTGACTGGACCGCTCTGGAGCGCCCGGGATTTCTGAGAAGAGGTGCGTTTGCTGTTGCTTGAGACGGCCTCCGGCTGAGCACTGCAGCGAGAGGGCCGCAATGTGTCCGAAAGTACCCGCAAGTACGCGACCGCCTTCCAAAAACGTGGTGCGGTCAACTCATGATTCGGTTGGGGCAACGAAGAAGGCCTGTGGTTGGTTGGATGACCGACTGTCAGGACGGAGGGTCCGGGCGGCCTGCCTTTCCTGGCCCTCGATGCCGGACGCGCGGCTTTGAGGGCTCCTGCGTGGTCGCACACAGCACCCCGCTCCCTCGACTCTTGTGGGAGGTGTCGTAAGCGCCCAAACAAAACAAGCGAATGGTTGGGGTTTGTTCTCCGAACGCAGCCGCAGAAGACTGCACGACGATTTGCCTCGTTCGGTTCCGTCCGGGCGAGTTTGCTTTTCGTCCGGCGGCACACGGTCTCTGACGATGCCCTTCCTTTGGAACGGTCCTGCGGCCAGAGGCCCCGCGGGACCGCTGTGAGGATTGGTAGGGGGGAGTGGATCCTGGTGGGATTGGTACCAATCTGCACACAATCTTTGTGCGAATCAATCAGTGTAGACCACGCTTTTGCACAAGGACTTCCGAGTCGCCAAATCCTTTTGTGGAGGCCTTCCCACAACATCACGACATGGTTGAGAGTCAGCACATCCGGAACACGATACTACTATTTTCATGAAAGGACGAAAATCACTCGACATGGTGTTTTCATGATGTCGATGACCTGAATGACCTGGATGGGTTGCTTGCCTTGCCGCACGCACAAGAAGCGAGCGAAAGGGATGCTGACTCGGTGGCTGCAGTGCTGCGGTCCACAAAGACAGCGACGACCACTTGGGCAGAGCCGCATGCACCAGCTGTCGTTGAGATGGCCACCCCCCCTTTTGTCGCGTGCCGGTGGCCTGGAATGCTGGCCGCGTCGCTCGTGTGCGCTGTCGGCGGCCGGACTGCTCCCGGTCATGAACAGCTAGCGCAGCACATCTGGCGGCAGGGTGCGCTGGAGGTCATGGCGTTTGGATCTTCGGCCGAGGCCTCTGGATGGGTGGCCGACGCGGTGCACCGGCGACCTTCTTCCGTGCAGGTGGCACAGGCCGCGGGCGCAGCGGAGTGCCCGGTGCGTGCCCGTGCGGGTCGCGTGTACAACATTTTCGACGTGGCCGTCGCGGATGAGGTGGACCGCCTTATCGTGCTTCTTTCTGTCGTGTCGGAGCCTGTTCACCTCCAGTGCTTCTGCTCCATGGCGGCAGCACGTGCTCTGGTGGGCGGCTCCTCCACGGTGTCTACGACGCGATCTGTTTCTTCAAGTGTGGCGCGCGCCCCAATTGCGCGCGCCCCGATTGCTCGACGAGCCAGACTTGGCGGCTCTGTGTCCAGGGTTCGTCACCGACGGTACCCACCCGCAGGTGTTGCCGCATCTCTCTCGCCCCCCGATGTTCCGTATGCACGAGGCGTGCTGTCGCTGATGGAGCAGGGACAGAACATCTTTGTGACCGGCGACGCGGGTTCGGGGAAAACGACGCTACTCAAGTCTATTGCGGGCCACCTCGCGGTGCTGGACCCAGCAGTCGGAGTCTGCGCAACGACGGGTATTGCGGCGTGTTTGTTGGGCGGCTTGACGCTGCACTCCTGGCTGGGGCTGGTCCCAGAAGCTCTGGCAGCGGTAGCGGCAGGGGCCCCGTCGGAACAAGTAGCTGCAATTCTGCCACTCCCGGCTCGCCGCCGTATCCGGACTGCCCGCTTCCTGGTTGTCGACGAGGTGTCGATGCTAGATGCAGCTCTTCTCAACGGGGTGGATCTGTTGTGTCAGTTCCTCCGTGCGCGACCGCGTGCTCCCATGGGAGGGTTGACGGTGCTCTTCGGTGGGGACTTTGTCCAGCTTGGGCCGGTGCCCAGACAAGGCCTCTTCACTGGCGTATTCGCCTTCCGCTCAGCTGTTTGGTCTGCTCTGCTCGGTGGGCGTGCTGTCGTCCTTGACGAGGCCCATCGGCACAGCCGAGACGTTGGCTACCTCAACCTTCTTCGACGACTGCGGCGAGCCGATCTGACGGACGCAGACGAGGCGATGCTGCGCTCTCGCGTCGTGGCTGCGCGCGCTGTCCCGGTGCCGGTGAGCGCAGTGTCGCTATTCGCGACAAAGACGGAGACCAGTGAGTGCAACCGGCGTCGTCTGCGGGATCTGGGGCAGTGCATCATTCCGTTTACGCCAGAAGATCGACGCGGGCGGCTGACTGCTGAAGCTGCCGGCGAGCTACTCGACTCCTTGACCCTAGCTCGGCGCCGTGTCGACTTGGCCGTCGGTGCAGCCGTTCTGGCCAACTCGAACGTGTACTTCCATCGGCACGGGGTTTGTGCTGGGTGTCGAGGGGTTGTTATTTCATTCCAGAGGTCAACCCATGGTGTCGACGCGGGGGAGACACTTCCTCTTGTTGCTTTCAAGCTGACTTCTGGTCACGTACGGCGCGTGCTTGTCGGTCGTTGTGACTTTCTGGCCGCATCCGTCTTCGAGCCTCGTGCCGCTGCTGGCGGGTCGACGCTTCCAGAGGGACCCGTTCGGCGCCAGCTGCCCCTTGTACTGGGCTGGGCACTGACCATCCACAAGGCCCAAGGAATGACGCTAGACATCGTGTACATTGCATTCTCATGCGTGTTCACATTTTCGATGGTATATGTTGCCTGCTCTCGTGTGCGCAGCCTCAACTCTCTTTTTCTCCACTCTTTTGATGCTTCTCTGGTAGTGGCGAACAAGGATGCCCTGGATTTTCATAAGTCTCTTGTGCCTCACCATCTGGCTTGAGTTCGACGGACTCTTGCTAGATACCAATGTGGTAGTTGTTTCGCCCGTATTGTCTTTCTCTTTCTACATAAAGATCCTCGGCGTCCATGTTACATCCATTCTGGTGCAACATGGACATGGTATCTCCATTTCTCAACCCAGGCGTCCAGCAACGGGTTTCTCGGCGGGAGTGGTGCGCAATGGCGGGGCCGTCACCGGTCCCTCTTGGGTGCTGGGTAGATGGGGCACATGTGGGTCTGGGCGGCCTGCCGCTGTCCGCTCGCATGTCAATGTTGTTGACGGGCCACAGTTGCTTCAATAACCCGGGGTAATGGACATGCTGGCATGGGCTGGCGTCCACCCGACGAGTTTGGCGCTCGCGGGAGGTCATGGCGTGGACTGGTGCTCCAAAGTAAAGCACTTGCAGCTGGACCATTCCTGACCGCATGTGTCCAGCGCCATCTGGACCACAGATCAGAACGAGCACTGGACAGTGCTTTGGATGGCGGGCTTGCGTGACACTAGACAACCCAGTGGATCAGGAGATTTTTGCTGACACTGTTTCATGCAGCGGGTTGATGCTCGACGCTTCTCTGCCTGCTATGAATATTCTACGTCGTTCCCAGAAGACAAAACAGCAGTGCGTGTCTTCAGTACGTCCCTGTGCCCCTTCTACGAAACTTTGCCCGAGCTTCTCATTTAATGATTATTTGGTTGTACTCCGCTAGCATCTAGTCCCGGATGGAGGGAGCACACGGCACGTCCGGGCGCAACATGACGAGAACAACACTTTTCGTGTTAGACTCGTTTCTGGTACTTTGAAGTGTCCTGGGGACGAGACTTTGAGTCTCGACGCGTAGAAACGCTTCCTTCATAAAGTTTGGGCCTCACAAAAGTAGGAAGCCGTATCCCTTGGCCGAAAGTGTCAGTCTTTCTCGTCTGACCTCCATGCAGCTCCCGGGAAACTTTCTGAGTGCGCTGGCTCTTATCGAAGTCTTTTATCTCTCTAGAGCCCCAAATACCACACCTGCGTTGTCGCTGGAAGCGCACTGCGCGCTCTCTGCTCTCGTGTATTCAAAATACTCTGCATCGTCTGTACCTGCCATTCATAGAACTTCATGATCCGCCCACCGCCGCTGTCCTACAAATGACTTCAGTACTGGCGGTGCCCCCAACGAGCATCCCCTGTTGGCAACCCCACGCCTGACACCCATGAAAGCTGCCCTCTGGGCCAGATTCCACACCTGGAAGTTGTCTCAGCAGCTGTCACCGCCAGCTTCTGGTGACATACGCTGGCGCTAATGAACCGAAAACGTTCCAACGGCACAGGAAGACCCCATGAAGAGCTGTAGCCTCTGTGGGCCGCCCACGTTTCCGGACGCTGCCGCCGAACAAAGCCACCAAGCCACCCCAGTAACACCTGCATGCTTCCGTGGGCCTCTTGTCAGAGCTAGAAGCAAGCCCCCTGTGCGGGCAGGAATAGTGTAGGCATGGGTTCACATAGAGCGTAGTATCTGCAGGGTGGATGAATGTTATGTCGTCATTCCTATTCCCCGCGGATCGCCTTCTGTATACCCCTTTCTCTTTGCATACCATCCATGCGGGCTCACTCGCCCGCTCCTCACCTTTTGAGGCTGGTGCTCTCAAAATCTCCTCATGCACGAGCAGGCGCAAAAACCTCCGGCCACGATATAGGAGCCAGGTTCTCCCGCGATTGGAGTGCGCCAGACATGGGATTCCCCCTCCCATCATCCATTTTCTTCATCGCCCTCCTTCACCTTCGCCGTTGTTGCCCGGACGCATCACCCAGTATTTCGCCGCGACAAATATCGCTTTGAACCACGCGGACTGTCTTGTTTGACGGGCGCGCCACGCGAGACAGCCACCGTGCCACGACGCACGTCGACGGTGCGGCCACTCCGCAATAAGGGCACCGCGTGACCGGTGGCGCAAGCTGGTCGCGGCCAGTGGCGATGACGCTGTGCCCGAGGGTGGCGCTGAATTCACATCCCTGGAAGATAAGGTTGATGTATCTAATGTCACGCACGGAGCGGAAACCAACCAACCCAGAGCCGGTGGGCCGGGGCACGGGCGCCGCTGAGCTGAGGCCAGTGGACTCGGCCGCAGGGGAGCGAAGATGGTGCGAAACGGAGGACACCACCTAGAAAAGGGGCGCACTCAGGAAAACGTTGTCGGTCCAGTACCCGCTCGGCGAGCTAGAGAGGCGAGCCGGAGGGGCGAGGAAAGACCCAGAGGGCATGTTTAGAGAATTCAGGTTCGGGAGAAGAAAGAAGACCCGTCGGGTGCCCAACGATTGGTGAGCCGATATGGGTGCGCGGGGTGAGACTGCGGGCACGTGTGCGGGCATGTAAGAAGAGTTTGGTACTTATAGTGGAGCAGGGGGAGATGCGGGTGCAAGGGTGAGACATGTACTTCTTCAAGGAGACTCCTTTCTTGTGTTTTTCTTTTCTCTCTGTGTGGTTAAGGCGACGCGGACATGCTTTTCCCCTACGCCACACAAACGATGGACGACACATTCGGCCATTCTTGACGGAGGAAGAAATCCACAGACAGTCCTGAAGCTACCACTACTCTAAAGTAAAGAGCCTGCCAGGGCTGGGCGCAGCGAGATGCCTGCTGACGTAGCCCCGACAGGGATACCGATGCCAACCACTGACCATCTGCGCCGTCACCACTCGCGATGATGGCTCCTATGACCTGGCCACCATTTTTGGTCTATCACCCGCCTCGTAGCCGCAGTAGACCCGCGCGGTATCACTCGCTCACGAAGAGAGCCCAAGTTAACGGCATGATTTTCTTGCATGCCGCAGAGTTGCCTCCGAGCTCTCCATGAATTCTCCGTCCCGAGGCGGGCGCCTCTTCTCTGTCCCCAGCCCACGCACACTCAAAGTCCGCCGTACTCGAGATACCCTGACGCGCACAGCACAGGCACACATGCACCTCCACATGGTCAAGCAGCGCCGCCGCTTCTGGCGCCGTCACTGCGCGGCAAGTAAGACCGCTCGCTCACGCACGGCACCCCCCGCAGTCCTCCTACAGTGCAGCAACCTCTATCCTGCGATGCACGGGCTTCTGAGGCATGTTGGACGGGCTTCTGAGGCATGTGGGCGACAGGTGCTTCCATGGCCTGCAGTGGCCATAGATCATCAGCAAACGGACCAGCAGTGTCCCATCGGAATAAGTCATACGGAGAGAGTTACCTACTTTCTAACTGACATTTAATGTGCGTAAGTGCTACTGCCTCTGAAATTTCTTTCTTTCAGATGACAGAGGCCCACGAACGTCAGCATGTCAAGCTCTCTACACCGCAGGGCAGTTTCCAGGATGCTCGGCTCCCGGAACGAGTGGAGCGGAATCACGTATCTCCTTCGCCGTTGCGGCTCGTCAGCAACAAACCGCCTCTCTGCTGTCACAAGTCACGAGCTACCACTATCATCAACATCGGGCCGCAGAAGTTATTCTCTACGCATGAGTGTGGCATGCGAGAGATCGTGTACAGCAACAGAACGCTCCTGGCCCCACTGGTCATTGTGAACGCGACAGCTGTGGCCACCCCACTCCTAGACTGGGGTCCAGGCCCGGTCCATTGACGCTATTGACAGCCAGCTTGAATCATGGAGGTGAGAGTCGTGGACGCCACGGCCAGGCACAATCGAGCTGCATGCTGACAATGGTCATCAGACCCAAGGATGTCTGGCTTTAAATCGTCGTGGGGATGTGTTGGCTGCAGCGTTGCAGTACGGAGACGGCACTGAGGTGGATACCGCACACGAGGTTTTGGACACCTGTTAGCACTGCTCGAAGCAGTCCTCTTCCTGACGGACGTGCCCCGCTGGAACCTCGAAGGGCGCAGAAATAGCAATCGGTATCAGTTTCTCTCAGTTGATTTGAGTAGTTGAGAAGAAGAGGTGGTGATTGTCGGGATAAGGCTGTAGGAAGAATTGGAGTCTTATGTCACTTTTCTATCGTGATATCCAGGGTGTGTACAATGACATGGCTTGCCAACGATTCGCTGATACGATGACATGATATGATAATGACATGATGGTTCAATGACATGACGTCGCAGTTTCTTGGAGCGAAGAATTTATGCCTGAAAAAACCACGGCGAACAGGACACAGGAACCATTGTGAGAGCAATGCAACCCCCCACTGGACAAAGGAAAAAGATTTAAACAAAAAGAAGGTATCCTAGGGTGCCGGAAGGGCCTGGCCGTACCGAGGTGGCATGGTAGACACAGCAAGGGCAACCCATGGCTTGAAGAGTGGGTGCCACTGGATAATGGTCTTGCGGCTCGACTCGCCCGCCGCCCTCGCACGCGCCCCCGCCACTCTCTGAAGCAGCGACACACGCAGCTCCGAGTAGGTCAGCATCACGACCTTACGAGACAGCGGCACCGCATCGCCTCCAAGTTCATCGCCGAGATCGCGGATCTTCTCAAACAGTGCGTTTGTGTGATCCGTGTCCAGCTGCGCGATCTTGCGCGCCTCGTCGGCGGTGCGGCCCGATCCCGGGCCTGCCCCCAGCAAAGTCGGCATCCACTCATTGATGAAAACGAGGACTCTTAAAGTGTTCTCTACTCGACACAGAGTGTTCTTCATCGCGGTAGTCATTGCCTTGTTGACAACAGCGGCGCCCTTGTCCGTCTTCGTCACGCGAGCAGTCCATGCCGTGTACGCCCTGCACACGACCAATGTCCCAAACAGCCCCTTGTGCCCCCACTCCGTGTGGCACAGCGTCATGATGTAGTTCAGGCTTCCGACAACCTTCACGTTCAGCGGCATGTCGCCGATAATCTCATCTGCCCGCTTGAAGGTATCGGCGCAGAGGTCGGCAGGTGTCACCATCGGGGCGGTCTCCAATGCGGCCTTGTGCTCCTCAGTCGAAGCACCTAAATGCCCGTCACGACGTGCTACTGCGGACACATCAGAGACCACGTCACGCAGGCGCCGCTTCGTGGACTTGAACTTGATCACTTCATCACGCTCGCGCGCCGCCGTAGAATGAAGCAGAGCCGCGTTATCAACGCGGCCAATGACGTCCTGAAAGCCGCGCTGCGTGTCACAGCGGGCGTCCTCGATCGCGCTCATGACGTCGTCCATCTTTGACGAAAGGCCTTCAACTCCACGGGAATACCGCTCTTCTTGGTGGAGATGCAGGAAGGCCGCCCGAAACGCTGGAAGCGCAGGGGACTTCTCATCACCGCGTACCAGCTCCAAGATCTTAGCCTCGTCATCAGCGGACAGCTCGGCACGCGTTGAGGCCGCGGCAGCGGTGAGTCCTGCGGCTGGAGACGAGCGAGAGCCGTCAGAAGGACGTTGATGGGGCCGAGCACGAGAAGGTGGAAGCACGGCAATTTGAAAGTTGAGCAAGTGAGGCTGCTTTGCAACTCGGCCAGCAAGGAAGGAGTAGTAGTCTTGCGCGTGAGCGGCGAGCCCATTCTCGTGGTTGATCAGGTCGTCGGTCAGGATCCGACGCAACCGCTCTTTGGACGCCCGAGGCTCGTGGCTGAGCCGCCGGAGCTCGCACATGCGCACCAGGACAGCACGGTTTTCCTCTGCTCTTTTCAGCACCGAAAGAGGAACAGGAGGTGGTCGGACTTGATCGCCTGGTACAGCTTCAATTGTTCTCGACGGCCCACCCTCCGTCCCTCCGCAGACGACCAACCGCTGAGTACCATCGTCGCCAGAAGGAGCCTCCCCGGAAGGTGAAATGCGAGGGTTCTGTCCCATGCCTCCGACCGATCCACCGTGGCCTATGGCATCAACGCCTGCCATGGCCACAGTTGTAGTGGTCACCGCGTTCTCAAAGAACTCCAGGCGATGCTGCTCTTGCACCCGCTGCACGGAGCTACGTCGCTTGGGCGCCATAGCAGCTGCAATGACACGTGAGGAGCGGTTTCCGCATCCCAATCGGCTTTCAACTCGACCAAGGACGTCGTCCATGGCAGCGGTGCACTACTGATCGCGTGGCAGGGGCATCGCATTCTTTGCTCACACTGCGTCACAACTATATCATGATGCTTTTGTCAACAGGGATCATGGTATGCAATGTTCATATCATGCCGTCACTTTCATGACACTACGTTGTGACACATTCATCGAAGAAGAACATGACATCATTTTTGGTCTGCTGGTGCTCCTGCGCGAAAAGGCCGAGTCTGAGCTGATGGTGATCATCAATACGGAGATGATGCGTGAAAAGAAGATGTAGTGTAGAGAAACTCAGATGTATTGTACATGCAGAGACAAGCAGGGAAATAGAAGGCGACAGAAGAGACAATCAACGCCAACAGGAAAAGGAAACGCGCAGAAAATGAAAGACACATTGCCAGCAGGCCCTGCTCATCCCGTACCTCCTTCAATATCTTCATCTGCTGTGAAGAAGTAAGAGCCCCCCAAGTCAGAGATGCCGCCGAGCGCTGGCCAAGCCGAGCTGCCGTCAGAGCAGCAAACCTCATGTCGGAATCCGAGGCAGGATGGTTGTTGACAAGAAAGGAAACCATGAGCGTGCACCCATTGGCAGCTGCGACGAGGAGCGGCGTCCATACCCTGCTGTCCGAGAGGTCCGGAGTGGCGCGACAGCCAATCAACACATCAGCGCTACCGACGTCGTTATTGAATGACGCCTCGAGCAGAGCCGTCCAGCCAAAGCGACCGGGCCGGTCAACCTCCGCACCCTTCTCAATCAGCAACTTGATAACGGCCGCGTGTCGCGCAACTACCGCCAGACGCAGCGCAGTGAGCCCAGCAGGCGTCACCTCATCGGCCGCCGCGCCGGCTTCGATGAGGACCTTGATGAGAAGGGTCAGGCCACTGACGCTGGCCTGCATCAGCGGCGTCAGCATCCAAGGTCCGCCAGCGGCGCTGTGGCTTGCTCCGGCCTGAAGCAGGAGGATCGCGACATCCACAAATCGACGCTCAATTGCATGCACGAGGGCGGGAAGGTCCCCCATCTTGGTGTTCGGGTCAGCGCCTTCGCACAAGACGCCGCAGACGGCACCGACGTTACCGCTAGAGATGTAAACGAACAGCGCTGCCGCTGGTCCCATATCCTCGTCACACGAGAAGAAAATGGAGTGGCGTGCATGTACGCAATAGCTAGGTCGTGCGCTTGCCACCTCCGGCGTCTCGGCTGGTGCATCAGCAGGCTTCGCGAGCGACAAGGCGGACGTCTCATTGCGTGCAGCCTTTGGTACCGTCTTCTCAGCCGCCTGCGCCAGGACCATCTCTCTAGAAGTCATACTGGCCAGCGCGCTGACTGGCGCAGGTGACGGCGTGGTGGCTTTTGTCTTGTCCGACGGCTTGGAGGGAGCTAGAGAGGACGCCGGGGTCGGGGTTGTCGGCTTGGCCGGCGGCTTGGACGGCGGGGAAGTCGGCGGGTAGGCCGGGGGAGTGGTTGGCGTCTCCGTTGCCACATCGGTCGGCTGCCTGGGCGGCAAGTTCGCCAGCGGGAGTGCAGGAGGGCTACCTGAAGCGGTTCCCGGCGCGTTGGTTGGAGGTATGGCCAGCGATAACTCCGGACGACTGGCCGGAGGGCTTGATGTCACTTCCGCCGGAGGAGCGGGCGGCGGGGTAGCCGGCAGAGCAGACGGTGGCGTTACCGGTGGGGTTGCCACATGGGTGGCCGCCTCCGCGTTCGACGCAGTGGCTGCCGGGGTAGACGACCGCATCGCTGGCATGTTTGCCGACGATTGAGGTGCCGAGTTGTTCTTCTCTGTGTGCGCTGGTTTGGGCGAGGCGGCACGCACCGCATGGGAGGCCGCGCCGCAATCCACGTGAGAAGCCGCGCTTGACAAAACCGTGGTCGTCTTCGGGACGACGGCTGTCTCCACGGCCGTTGTCTTGGCCGTCTTCGCCCTTGACTTGGTCTTTACCAGCTGCTTGGCCGGCTTGGCGGGTGCCTTCGTAGGTGACTTCTTAGTTTTCTTGGCCGGCGCCTTGGACGCCTGCTTTGCCCGCTCTTTTACTGGTGCCGGCGTCTGGGCCACGTTGACTGTCTTGGCCGCCGACTTGGCATCCGAATCCTTGGCCGTAGCCGTCATGTCCTCGTCCACTCCAGAGGACCGGAGGTCGTTGATCTCGTCCTCTAAGAGTGAGCGAGTCATGTCCTTGCCATCGATGAGCCGTCCAACCGTCGCGTCAAGAAGCAGGGAGTTGCGGCCTCCAAGGCTGCAGTGCATAAAGACTTGGAAGAGTTCCAGCATGACGAGGGCGCAATCCTCTACCTTGCCGAGCCCCTTCACGTCGCAGGTCCGAAATGTCAAACGGGAGGCCACTGAAGGCCGCACACTGGCCAGTGTCCGTCTAAGAGAGCTAGCAATGATGCGGGTCATGAACTCCTTCAGCAAGTGCGCTGCCGGCTGGCCGGACCGGCCCGCTTCAAAGTCGTAGACAATGAGCTGCGGCGGGATCCTCCTAATCAGGGAGGCCGACACGGACTTGGAGTCTCGGATGCGACTGAGCAGCTCCCCAGGGCGGCTCAGGATAGCACGTGACCAAGCCACGCCATCACGGACAGCAAAAACGAGGAAGCCCGCCGCCCACACCTGGCTCCGCTCGTGCCACTAAAGCGCCACGTCCCACCTCTCCTCCAGCAACGTATCGGAGAAGCTGCTCTCAAAGAAGACGATCAGGTTCCGGTCTGGAAGATTATCCGAGTCAAAGATGGAGTGCATTTGTATGTCGACAATGGACGGGGGAATGAACCCGCCAGCACGAAGCGCATCAAAGTCAGCTTCGGAATCCGTAATGACCCTTCTGTCGTGAGCCGAGAAGCGGACTACAGGCTGCTGAGCCAAATTGCCGTGACCGCTCGTCTCAAACCCAGCTTCAGGAGTTGAACGACTGGAAGAAGCAGCCCTTGGGGCCCTAGTGTTGCGGGCTCTCGTCTTACTGCTTCCACTGCCAGCTTCCCGACCAGACTTCTCGTTCGCAGAAGGAGTACGCTTCCGCTTGCCAGCCATGACCAGGAAAGGGTATGCGGTACGTCTGGGGAGGAGACCAGTGGAGACAACAAGTGAGGCGCAAGGATCGAGGGTCTTGGGGTGGAGGCGGGGACGTCGGGTGTAACGCGAGGTTAGAAACAGATTGCAACAGGGCACTTGGACGGGAAGTGTCCGGTCGCATCCCCGTTCCAAG
>ENA-ORXC01001699-ORXC01001699.1-marine-metagenome-genome-assembly--contig:-NODE-1699-length-12668-cov-70.389326_pt1 | contig 12668 bp, 13 predicted proteins | sample MGYA00237865_ERZ511478 | MGnify/ENA metagenome assembly ERZ511478 | reverse complement strand
ATAATCATAGTGCTTAGCGCATATTTCTTTTTATGGATTTTAAAGAAATACAACCGTATGCCTAAAATATTGAAGCTAGCGCTGCTCATTGCAATCCCTCTATTATTTGTAGCACTCGCCTTTGAGGGTATCTATGTATTTTTTGCTTTTTGTATTATCTCCTTAATAGGTGGAGTTATTGCATTATTTACCACAAATGTATTTTCATCCTTATCTAAGGTTAAAAAAGGAATTGCACTTCTGTGCCTGCTAGTTGGCATCATAGGTTTGGTAAGTGTTATTAATGGATTACTCCCACGCGGTTTTGACATAAAACCAGTACTTAATGCTGCTGCACTGCATAAAAGTGCTGTGCAAAAAATAGAAGCTCCGTCACCTGCAGCACGAGGAGATTATACTGTAAAAAAGATAACATACGGTAGTGGTAAGGACAAACATAGACCAGAATTTGGCAAAGATGTCACCTTTACTACAAAAGCCGTAAGTGGTGTTCCTTTTTTAGATAATTGGGAGGGTCTCAGTGGCTGGTATAGGGAGCACTTTTGGGGTTTTGATGATAAAGAGTTACCACTTAATGGATATGTATGGTATCCAGAAGGAGAAGGACCATTCCCGCTCGCGCTCATTGTACACGGTAATCACTTAATGTCAGACTTCTCAGATGTAGGTTATGAGTATCTTGGGGAGCTACTCGCTTCTAGAGGTATTATTACTGTATCTGTAGATCAAAACTTTCTTAATGGCTCTTGGGCAGATATTACGGGCGGACTTGATGAGGAAAACGATGCCAGAGGCTGGATGCTATTAGAACACCTACGTGTATGGCACGAGTGGAACAAAACTGAGGATCATCCTTTTTATCAAAAAATAGACACGACTAGTATTGCTCTTATGGGACACTCTAGGGGTGGAGAAGCTGTGGGTCACGCCGCTTTTATGAATACCCTACCCTACTACTCTGATGATGCGTCCATACCCTTAGACTATAATTTTAATATCAAATCTATAGTTGCTATTGCACCGGTAGATGGGCAGTATAAACCTGGCAATGCGCCTAACGAATTAAAAGATGTGAGCTACCTTACCATACACGGTTCTCAAGATGGTGATGTGACTTCCTTTGCTGGGTCAAAACAATATGAACGAATCACCTTCTCAGATAGCACATCACATTTTAAATCTGCGGTGTATGTACAAGGAGCAAATCACGGCCAGTTTAACACCAGCTGGGGAGAAAATGACACCTCAGATGCCAGCACTTCTTTTCTTAATAATAAGCAGCTGCTATCTGGAGAGGAGCAACGCGAGATTGCCCGCGTTTACATAAGTGCTTTTTTAGAAACAACACTTACAGATAAGATGACTTACAAACCGCTATTCTTAGATGCCCGAACAGCCGCAGACTGGCTTCCAGAAACAATCTATTTAAGTCAATATGAAGATAGCTCTTTTACTCCGCTAGCCACATATGACGAAGATTTTAATGTAACCACAGGTACAAAAGACAGCACTACAATTAAGAGTACAAATGTAACTGTCTGGCGAGAGCAAGAAATTAGTCTTAAATGGGGAGAAAAAGGTTCTCGAGCGGCTTATGTGGGCTGGCACTATAAAGATATAGAGGAAGGTGATCCTATACCAGACTCACTAGTGGGAAGCTACGAGTATACTTTTAAGCCAGAGCCATTAGATAGCACAATGGCACTCACTTTTACCCTCGCAGAGTCTACAGAAAGTACAAACCCTAAGTCTAGCGGAAAATGGAAAGATAATGAAGATGATCTTGAGTCTGAAACTGAAGATGCTACAGAAAACGAGCTCGAAAATGAAAATGAAAATGAAGATGAAACAGATGATAAAAAGCTTGAGGACAACATCCCAGATGCACCTATAGATTTTAGTATCATCATTTCAAACAGCGATGGTCAAAAAGTCACCTTCTGTCTTAGTGATTTTTCTGCATTGCAACGCGAAATAGAAGTACGCATATGGAAGTCACAGTTTATCACAGATGATAGCGCCTCAGAAAACATTTTTCAAACCTTTATGTTTCCATTTGCAGAGATTCAAGAAAGGAACCCAGACTTTGACATCTCCTCTATAAATCATCTAGTATTTCGGTTTGACAAAACCCCAGAAGGAGTAATCATTATAGACAATTTAGGGTTTATGAAAACCCTATAAATCACACACATAACAAAGCAAAAACTATAAACTAGACTTCACTATAGAAAACACCTATCTCACCATCTGTTAGTTATATGTTAGGATGCGTTGAAAAACGCGACCTAAGCCGTATATTTGCAAACTATTTAGACCGATTATGATTAAAGTAGATCCAGCAGCAAAAATTAAGATCGCCAGCCTTATGCAGGAGGACGGTTTTGATGTAACCACAGACTATGTGCGCGTAGGTGTAAAAAGTGGTGGTTGCAGTGGCTTGTCATATGACCTTCATTTTGACAAAGCTCATAAAGAAGATGATAAAGTTTTTGAAGACAACGATGTAAAACTAATCGTAGACAAAAAAAGTTTTCTCTACCTCATAGGTACTACGCTAGAGTATAGCGGAGGACTTAATGGTAAAGGTTTTGTGTTTAACAATCCCAACGCACAACGTACTTGTGGTTGCGGAGAAAGTTTCTCACTATAAATAAAAAATGTTAGTACGCTTTCGCGAAAGCGTACCCTAGCTAGAAAAAGATACAATGGCATATACTGAAGACGATTTAAGGGAAGAGTTAAAAACCAAAGAATATGAGTATGGTTTTTTTACAGACATCGAGACTGAGACATTTCCTGTAGGATTAAATGAAGACATCATTCGTGCAATTTCTAAGAAAAAGGAAGAACCACAATGGATGACAGACTGGAGGCTTGAAGCTTACAAAGTGTGGCAGTCTATGGAAGAACCAGACTGGGCAAACGTAAATTATGAAAAGCCAGATTTTCAATCTATCGCATATTACTCTGCACCAAAATCTGTAGATCCAAACAAAACTCTAGATGATGTAGATCCAGATTTACTGGCGATGTACAAAAAACTAGGTATCTCTATAGATGAGCAAAAGAGAATGAACAATGTCGCGATGGATATTGTAGTAGACTCTGTATCTGTAGCAACTACATTTAAGAAAACACTAGCCGAAAAAGGGATCATCTTTATGAGTATCTCTGAGGCAATAAAGGAACATCCAGAACTAGTGCGTAAGCACCTAGGTACCATTGTTCCTGTAAAAGACAACTACTATGCAGCTCTTAACAGTGCTGTGTTTTCTGACGGATCTTTCTGTTACATTCCTAAAGGGGTGCGTTGCCCTATGGAGCTCTCTACTTACTTCCGTATAAATCAAGGAGGTACTGGACAGTTTGAAAGAACATTACTCGTGGCAGATGAGGGTAGTTATGTAAGTTACCTAGAAGGTTGTACAGCGCCTAGTCGTGATGAAAACCAACTACACGCCGCAGTGGTAGAGCTTATCGCTCTAGATGATGCAGAGATTAAGTATAGCACCGTGCAAAACTGGTACCCTGGTAATGCAGAGGGTAAAGGAGGAGTTTACAACTTTGTAACAAAGCGTGGTCTTTGTGAGAAAAATGCAAAAATCTCTTGGACACAAGTAGAGACAGGATCTGCAGTAACGTGGAAGTATCCTTCTTGTATCTTAAAAGGTGACAACTCAATAGGAGAATTTTACTCTATCGCTGTGACTAATAATCACCAGCAAGCAGATACGGGTACAAAAATGATACACTTAGGTAAGAATACTAAAAGTACGATTATCTCAAAAGGTATCTCTGCCGGTAAATCTCAAAACTCATATAGAGGTCTTGTAAAGATTAACTCTGGAGCTACAAATGCTCGTAACTTCTCGCAATGTGACTCACTACTTATGGGTAACGAGTGTGGAGCCCACACCTTCCCATATATTGAGACAAAAAATAAGACTGCTCAAGTAGAACACGAGGCAACAACTAGTAAGATAGGTGAAGACCAGATTTTTTATTGTAACCAGCGTGGTATTGATACCGAGAAGGCAATTGCCCTTATCGTAAACGGATTCTCAAAAGAGGTACTTAACAAACTCCCTATGGAGTTTGCTGTAGAAGCTCAGAAGTTACTTGAGATCAGTCTAGAAGGATCTGTAGGATAGATTGTCATAACACTCAATCAAACTAAGAGATGAAAAAACTAGTTATCATAGCAATCATTGCCGGCCTTTTTACTTCGTGTGAGGAGTTTAAAAAGGGCTTTGAAGATGGTAAAAAAGACGCTCAAGAAAAAAGAGAAGCTGTTACTAATGAAACACCAGAAGTAACTCTTTATAAGTTTTCTGGAGGCACTGTTCAAGCAAATAACCTCAATCTGTTTGCTCAAGGAGACACGTATAAAGGAGAGTCAAAAGAACTTGCAGATGCCTTTTATGTAATAAAGCATCCAGATGGGGTGTTACTTTGGGATACAGGTTTACCTGAGATGCTAGTAGGTCAAGAGCCATACACACCAGAAGGAGGTGCTTTTACTATCTCTCGTAAAGATTCTATAAAGACGCAACTTGCGAGTGTTGGGATGACAACAGAGGATGTAGATATGATTGCTTTTTCTCACATACATTTTGATCACACGGGAGCTGCAAATCATTTTCCTAAGGCCAAGTGGTTTGTACAATCTACAGAATATGACTTTGCAAACAGTGAGGAGATTAAAGGAAATAGTTTTTATGCACCAGCTAGCTTTAACCAGCTTACTAATGTAGAAAAGCTAGATGGAGACAAAGATGTTTTTGGCGACGGTACAGTTATCATAAAATCTATGCCTGGTCACACTGCAGGACACCAAGTATTGTTTTTACAACTTAAAAACAATGGTCCTACCCTATTATCTGGTGATATATATCACTTTGAGAAAAATAGACAAAACGCTGTTGTACCCCAGTTTAACTACGACATTCCAACAACAGAGAAGAGTATAAAGGAATTTGAAGCTTTCGCGAAAGCACAAAACGCTACGGTAATCATACAGCACGACGCCGAAGATTTTGCAAAAACACCAGCAATACTTAATTAAGAATGAAAAAATTTCTCCTCTTAGCGATAGCGATAACAGCATTTATTTCTTGCAAGGAAACCCCAGCAAGTGATCAAGTTGCTGCCGAATTTGAAACACTAGAGGGAGAATTTATTTATCTAGCAGATGCTGCTGTACTTAAAGGGGATACTTTTATTTATGGCGTAACACTAGATGAAAAAATGCACGAGCTGGCAACTATTATAAAACCGTTACAACGTGATGAGTTTGATATGGTGCCAGTAATTATAAAAGGAGAATTGCACTCAAAAGCAGCTGGAGAAGAAGGTTGGGATGAGATTGTAACGATAAAAGAAATACTTGAAGTCAAGGCACCAACAGGTGAGACTCCATTAAAATTAGAAGCAGGAGACAAACTCAAAACAGAGGGCGGATCTTTAAAAGTAGAAAGCGGTAAATAATCGCACAATTAGAACGTAGAACTATGTTATCAGTAAAAAATCTGCACGCAGGCATTGAAGAGAAAGATATTCTTAAGGGAATCAACCTTGAGATGAAGGCCGGAGAAGTGCACGCAATTATGGGACCTAATGGTTCTGGTAAAAGTACACTCGCTTCTGTTATTGCAGGAAAAGAAGAGTATGAAGTAAGTAATGGAGACATAGACCTTAATGGTGAGTCTCTATTAGAAATGGATCCAGAAGAAAGAGCTCACGAGGGTGTTTTCTTATCTTTTCAATATCCTGTTGAGATACCTGGTGTATCTGTAACAAACTTCATCAAGACTGCTATAAACGAGACTCGCAAAGCAAAAGGACTAGAAGATATGCCAGCTAGTGAGATGCTTAAGAAGATTAAAGAAAAAGCAGAACTCCTTGAGATGGACCGTAAGTTCTTATCTAGATCTCTTAACGTAGGTTTCTCTGGAGGAGAAAAGAAACGTAACGAGATTTTCCAGATGGCAATGCTTGAGCCTAAACTTGCTATTCTAGACGAAACAGATTCTGGACTTGACATTGACGCATTGCGCATTGTTGCAAATGGCGTTAACAAGCTTAAGAGTGAAGATAATGCAGTACTTGTAATCACTCACTACCAGAGACTTCTTGACTACATTGTGCCAGATTTTGTACACGTACTTATGAACGGTAAGATTGTACGTTCTGGAGGAAAAGAACTTGCTCTAGAACTAGAAGAAAAAGGGTACGACTGGCTCAAAGAAGAAGTAGGTGCATAACTAGACCTGTTGCAGTAGTGATTTAACATCACACAAACAGATCTTACAACAGAACAATATGAGTTTAAAAGATAAATTAGTAAGTAACCACATCGTCTTACAAGAAAGTATAGATGCAGACTCGCCTATCTACGGGATACGCAATGAAGCTATCAAAACTTTTGAGGCAGAAGGGTTTCCTACCAAGAAGTTAGAAAACTGGAAATACACCTCACTTAACAGTATTCTTAAAGAAGACTATAACATCTTCCCTAGCAAAGAAGCTGCTCTTGATTTTAAGGATGTAAAACAGTATTTCTTAAATGATGTAGACACCTATAAAATTGTTTTTGTAGATGGTGTTTACAGTTCATACCTCTCTGAAACTACACACGATGGTATAGATGTGTGTACAATGGGTGCTGCACTTACAAAACCTAAGTACAAGCAAGTAATAGATGTGTACTTTAATAAAATTGCAAAAGGCGAGTCAATGGATGCATTGAACACTGCTTATGCAAAAGATGGTGCATATATCTACATACCAAAAGGGAAAGTAGCTCAAAAGCCTATACAGATAGTACACTTCTCTACTGGAGCAAATGATGCTATGATGTTACAACCACGTAACCTCATTGTAGCCGAAGAAAACTCTGAAGTACAAATCATAGAGCGTCACCAGAGTCTCTCTGACAAAAAGGTCTTAACAAACGTCGTTACAGAGATTTTTGCAGATAAAAGAGCCCTTGTAGACTACTATAAGATTCAAAATGATAAGCTTGATGCTTCTCTTATAGACACCACAGAAATTGAACAACATAAAGAAAGTATCGTATCTGTACATACATTCTCTCTAGGTGGTAACATCACTCGTAACAATCTTAACTTTTACCAGAAAGGTGAGTATATGGACTCTATCCTTAAAGGTGTTACGATTATAGAAGGAAAACAACACGTAGATCACAACACGCTTGTGCACCACATCACACCTAACTGTGAGAGTCACCAAGATTACAAAGGCATCTTTGCCGAAAAATCTACAGGTGTCTTTAACGGAAAAGTTGTTGTAGAGAAAGAAGCCCAAAAGACTAATGCATATCAGTCTAATAACAACATCTTACTAGATGACACAGCGACCATAAACTCAAAGCCTCAGCTTGAGATCTTTGCAGATGATGTACGTTGTTCTCACGGTTGTACAATTGGACAACTAGACGAAAGTGCATTGTTTTATTTACAATCACGTGGTATAGGTGAAAAAGAAGGACGCGCATTACTTATGTATGCCTTTGCAAACACAGTATTATCTAGTGTTAAGATTCCACAGCTTAAAACAAGAATTACAAAACTTATTGCAAAGAAAATAGGTGTAAACATCGGTTTTGATCAATAAGATTGATTTCAAATAATTACAAAAGCCGCTACCTATCGTAGCGGCTTTTTTTATACATATAGACAGGCTCCTATAACTGGTTAAAAGTCCTTCAGTTTGTATCTTTGTACTAAAGAAAAAATGCTATGTTAGATATTAAAAAAATACGTGAAGACTTCCCTATTCTCAAAAGAGAAGTAAACGGAAAACCGCTTATTTATTTTGACAATGCCGCAACATCACAAACACCACAAGTTGTTATAGACGCCATTGTAGATTATTACTCTAACTATAATGCAAACATACACCGTGGTGTACACTCACTCTCACAAGAGGCCACAGATGCTTATGAGGAAGCACGCATAAAAATCCAGAAGCATTTTAACGCAGCACAGCCTTATGAGATTATACTCACCGCAGGCACAACGCACGCCATAAACCTAGTAGCAAATGGCTTTGCAAGTATTCTAAAAAAGGGCGAAGAGGTACTCGTTTCGGCGCTAGAGCATCATAGTAATATTGTACCGTGGCAAATGCTTTGTGAGAAGACGGGCGCTATACTTAAAGTTATACCACAAACAGAAAGTGGAGAACTGGATATGGACGCTTTCGCGAAAGCGTTATCACCACAACTCAAACTGGTCTTTGTAAATCACGTATCAAACGCATTAGGAACCATAAACCCTATAGAAGAAATCATTACCGAAGCTCACAAAGTAGGTGCAGCGGTACTAATAGATGGTGCACAAGCAACACCACACATAAAACCAGATGTACAAGCCCTAGATGCCGACTTTTACGTATGCTCTGCTCACAAAATATGTGGCCCGACGGGTGTAGGCGTGTTATATGGTAAAGAAGAATGGCTTACTAAACTCCCTCCTTATCAAGGCGGTGGTGAGATGATAGACCAGGTGAGTTTTGAAAAAACAACCTACGCGGGTCTACCACATAAATTTGAAGCAGGAACACCTAATATTTGTGGCGGTATTGCTACAGGTGTGGGCCTAGATTATATGAATGGGCTAGGTTTTGATAATATTGCAGCTTATGAAGATGAGCTTTTACAGTATGCCACAAAGAAGCTCCTCGAGATTGAAGGGCTTAAAATTTATGGCACCTCTACACATAAAACTGCGGTAGTTTCTTTTAATGTAGGTGAGATTCACCCTTATGACATTGGCACCATACTTGATAAATTAGGTATAGCAGTGCGCACAGGGCACCATTGTGCTCAACCCATTATGGACTTTTATAAAATACCAGGTACAGTACGTGCCTCATTTTCTTTCTACAACACAAAAGAAGAGATTGATACATTTATAGATGGAGTAAAACGCGCAGTTGCGATGTTATCTTAAAAAATAGAATTATGAAAGCAGTATGTACTCTAGTACTTTTTATAGCGGGCTTTATGATGGGTCACGCCCAGTTATCACAAGCTCCAATGATCTTTACAGGTGATTTTATGATTACATCTGTGGCTGGAGAAGACGTCTCAGAGACAGCATTATCTCTTACAATTGATAATAAAAAGCGTTCTATAAGTGGCACAACTGGCTGTAATAACTATATGACAGATTATGCACTCAGAGGTACTGCGCTTCAGTTTTCATATGTGGCTAATACAAAAAGGGCTTGTCCTCACGATGATATAGAACAATTATATTATGACAACTTATCTGAAGTTACATCATTTCTAAAAAAGGGTGACACGATTACACTTTATAGAGATAGTGATGCAATCATAACAGGTATTTCTAAAAAGGCACTTATTGATAACAATAAATAGTCATCTAAGCTTACAGCCTATAAGAATTGAGGATCAACCTAAGTTGCTTGAGTTAATGCAAGAGGTTTATCCAGCTGCATACGGGCATTTCTGGAAAGATGACTGCTCTTGGTACTTAGACCATATTTACAGCTTAGAAAGCCTTAAAAAAGATCTTGCTACACCACAAAGTCACTACCACTTCATACTTTATAAAAATGAAACTGTAGGTATTTTTAAATATGTGTATAATCAAGTATACACACCACTATCACCGCTAGCAGGCTTAAAGTTACATAGACTCTATTTGCACCCTTCTGTACAAGGTAAAGGAGTAGGAAGAGATATAATGCAATATGGAGAGCAGCTAGCTAGAAGGTTAGACTATAAAATAATATGGCTTGATGCGATGCACACACATACTCAGGCTCAACTGTTTTATAAGAAAGCAGGGTATATAAAAACCGAGTTTCAGCTATTGCCTTTTGACTTACTTAAAGATGAGCATCGTAAAATGTGGTATATGCACAAAATGCTCCCCTCGCCAAAATGACAGTTAATCTTCTGGGCATTATCTTTGTAAAGTAATAATAGAATACAACACATACAGATATCATAATTATGGCTAGCATACAAGAAATACAAGACGAGATAGTAGATGAGTTTTCTATGTTTGAAGACTGGATGCAGCGTTATGAATATATGATTGATCTAGGCAAATCACTACCGCTCATAGATGAAGCATTTAAAACAGATGACTACATTATAAAAGGATGCCAGAGCAAGGTATGGGTACACGCCACTATGGAAAATGGACAAGTAGCATTTACCGCAGACAGCGATGCAATAATCACAAAGGGAATTATTGCCATCCTTATACGAGCTTTTTCAAACCAGTCACCACAAGCAATTATAGATGCAGATACTGCGTTTATAGATGAGATAGGTCTTAAAGAACACCTCTCACCTACGCGCGCAAATGGACTCGTGAGTATGATTAAACAAATAAAACTGTATGCCGTAGCATACCAGACACAACTTAATTAAGAGACGTATCACGCTTTCGCGAAAGCGTAACAAAACACATTAAAAACAACACTGCGCAAGCAGATTATATAAAGCATATGGAAATCAACACAGAAGAGCTAGGCGACAAAATTGTACGTGTTCTTAAAACAATATATGACCCAGAAATCCCAGTAGATATTTATGAACTAGGATTGATTTACGACGTATTTGTAAATGAAGATATGGATACAAAAATCCTTATGACTCTTACCACGCCTAACTGCCCCGTTGCAGAAACGTTACCACTAGAGGTAGAAGAAAAAGTGAAGTCGCTTAAAGATGTTAAAGACTGTGAGGTTGAGATCACTTTTGACCCACCTTGGACACAAGACCTTATGAGTGAAGAAGCAAAGCTAGAACTAGGAATGCTGTAATTATTCTCACAATGGCCGAAGAAATTATAAATAGAGTTGCAAATAGCAAGCTAGTAACCTTTGATCTAGAAGATTTATATCTACAGGGTAATAGACAACTTGTTGATATTTCTCAATGGCTAGATCAAGGTTTTATACTACGCGAGACAGCTTTTAGAAAAAGCGTAAAGGAACACGACTGGAGTCAATATACAAATGCATTTGTAGCGTTACATTGTAGCACAGACGCCATTGTTCCAGCTTGGGCATATATGCTTGTAGCCACTCATATGCAAGGTATCGCAAAAAAAGTAATTACAGGTGACCTAGCATTACTAGAGACCATATTATACACAGAAGTTATACAAGGCATAGATGTGACTCCTTATGAGAATGTACCTGTTATTGTAAAAGGATGTTCTAACAAACCCGTTCCAGAAAATGCCTATTTACTGCTCATAGAAAAATTACAGCCCGTTGCGCGTAGTTTAATGTTTGGTGAGGCGTGCTCTTCCGTACCTCTTTACAAGAAGACAAAGTAAGGCTCCTTGAATAATAAGTAAAGGCTCCGTATATTAGACTGCTTAATTCATCCCTGCTATATAATGAAGTATATACTCTTACCACTGTTACTACTAGGTACCACAATTACCTTTGCTCAAAAAACAGATAAAAAGAAAGACTCCCTTCCAGATGGGTGGAAAAGCAAAGGTCTTATGGAGTTGTTATTTAGCCAGAGCGCCTTTAATGACAACTGGCAAGGTGGAGGAACATCAAACGTAGCAGGTAACTTTAACCTTAATTGGGATGTAAATTACAAGCGTAAAAAACTCAACTGGGATACAAAGCTTACCGCAATACTAGGTCTTGCCGCTACAAAGGACCAAGTGTTTGTTAGAAAAACCACAGATAGGCTTGAACTTAATAGCCTAGTAGGTAGTCGTATAGACAGTTCAAAATGGTATTATTCCGGTCTTTTTAATTTTAGAACTCAAATGGCTCCGGGTTATGAGTTTTTTGACAGGCAAGTCCTTAATGATGCTGGTGAGGTTATAGAAACGGTACAAGATCGCAAGCTCATTACAACTAGTTTTTCTCCTGCATATTTACAGATAGGTCCTGGGTTGTTATGGAAAGAAAGTAACGATTTTAAGGTAAACGTGGCGCCCGCTACGGCAAGATTTATATTTGTAAACTCTAGATTTACCACCGTAAATGAAAATGACCCTGCCGCTATTGAAGCTTATGAGCCATTTTTTGGAGTACAGGCTAATGAAAACGTACGTTTTGAATTAGGAGCTTCTGTAAGTGCTTATCATAAGGAAGAACTGTTTGAAAATATAGTTTTTGAAAATACACTCAATCTTTATGCAGACTACCTTGAGAATACAAAAAATGTAGATATTGACTACACGCTCAATGTCGCTATGCAGGTTAATAAATACATCACTACAAACCTCGCCGTACAGCTCATATATGATGAGAATGCCATAAGCGGTCTACAAGTAAGAGAGGTACTAGGCGTAGGTCTTAAATATGCCTTTCTTGAATGGAAATCTTAAATACATTCAAATATTTAGGCAAAAGCCTTTATCTAGCACGATAAAACTCACATTTAATCGATTAAAGGAATAGTATCTGTAAAAATTTCTAAAAATCTCTCTGGTTTTTTAATAGTTATATATTTGTAATACAAAACTTAACTATTAATTATTATGAAAAGACTTATTGTATTAGGAGCTGCTATGTTCCTCGCAATCAGCTTACAAGCACAAACAGAAGAAGAGCTTAAAGCACAACAATCACCTAAAAAAGCAGAAATTGCAAAACTACAAGGAGAAGTTGACGCTCTACAAGCT
>ENA-ORXC01001698-ORXC01001698.1-marine-metagenome-genome-assembly--contig:-NODE-1698-length-12676-cov-8.943646_pt1 | contig 12676 bp, 15 predicted proteins | sample MGYA00237865_ERZ511478 | MGnify/ENA metagenome assembly ERZ511478 | reverse complement strand
CCATGCAGACGCCCTCATATGACGAAGACGGGGCGGAAATCCTGCCTCAGGACTCTATGTCCCCATTGCCGCTCCCCTCTGCTGGCAATCGAGCAGGTGGTGACCTCTCCCCTTATGAGCGTGCCGTTTTGCCTCTTCACAAATAACGCCTGAGCCTTGACACCGAGCGCCACCGTGACAGCACTGCGCTCGTGCACCACCGCCTGGAGCTGGACGAGGCCAAGTGGGTGGCCATCCAGGACTCCGCACATCCGCCACTGGACATGGATGCCGGCTTCAACGCCCGTCCTTGTGCATCCACGGTACCACCGACGTCTGCGTTTGCTGTGTTTTTCCCTACACCGCACTACCATGCACCCGCTTCCCTGGACACCCCTCTATCGGTTCCATCCGCCGCCATTGACCCCCCCCTCGCCGGACCGCTGCTGTATGTGCTGGAGAAAATTCTGAGCTTTGCGGACAACGACCCCTGTGAGAAGGGGCTCTTCTCGGGCTTAGCCACCATTGACGCCGCGTTAGCCGTGACGACGAGCGGGACACCCTTACCACACCGGTTGGAGAACCTCAACCTGCGTTGCCACGTGTACCTGTGCGTGCTGTGGTGGGCAGCGCATGTGCTCGGCGACTCACCATCATTTGCGCTTTGGCTGCCGGCATCTGTCGCCAGCCGAAAACCCGAGGAGTTCTCCCACGACCAGCGCAAGGCGCTTGAAGCGGCATTTGCGCTCATTGACCCCCGTTCCCCCTCTCTAAAACAAGACCGCAAGATATTTCCAGGGGCAGCGTACTCTACTTTGAGGGACATTATGTAAATCAAGAACAGCGGGCGCCGCCGCGACGTTGCCATTGAGGCATTGTCTCGCCCCACTTTTAAGGTGCGCGCATCTGCGGCTCAGCGCCACTGGCATGCGACCTACAACTTGCCCTTCAAGGAATAAAACGGCCCTCTAGCATGTCGCACTGAGCCACATTGCGGCCGATGCAAAACAAACAGTATCCCCCACAGCGCCCTTCCCCCGCCCCACCCGGCACGCGTGGGCAGCCGGCGCCGCAGCATCGCTCGCCTTGAAGTGTCCCACCGGCCGCGCAAGACGGTCACAGTCGCCGAGTCGCCGACTGTGTTGCCACCCGCCGCCCGCCACCCGCACCCTTCGACGTCGCAGCTCGCCTCAAGGTGGCGCTAGACCCCTCGCCGATGGCCACGGCCAGCACCCGGGCCACCCGCAACAGTAGTGTCCACCGGCATTTAAGAATATAGCACCCCCCAGCCATCATCGGAGGAGGACGTAAACGAAAAGGCGGGCAGCGGCGTCCCGCCGGAGGAGTTTCCGAGCGGCCGAGGCCGCGCCGCGGCGGACTCAGAACGGAAATGCTGCTGGATTTCCGCGTCGGACGACGCGTACGAGTCGTCGTATGGCACCCCGTCCATGGCGGCCGGTGGCGGCAGCGGCGGTAGGGGCGGCGCCGACGGCGGCTGCGTCCGCGGCGACGGCACCTGCGGCACATGCGGCACCGTCCGTCGCTGCGGTGGTGCCGGGGTGCCGCCACCGGAACCGGCTGGCACCACCTGCACGGGCGGCGGCACCGGCTCAAACGACTGGAGCGTGCCCGCCGCCTATCGCCCATCATTTATGAGCTTCAGTTCCGACAACCGCATGGGCGATATAAGTGAGAGCTGAGGACTGGGCGGCGCTGCGGCAGCGCCACCGCCGCCTGCAGGCGCGATTACCCACCGCGCGTCGGCGACGCAGCTGCAGCGCTGAGCCACTCCGCTGCCGCCGAGCGGCGCTGCTGAAGGCGACGTGGTCTACGGGCCCGCGGTGGTGGCTACAGCGCGCTGCGGGCGCTCGCGTGGGCGCTGTACCCGCTTGTCTGAGCGGGGTGGGGTGCTCACGGCCGCCGACGACGATCAACCTCCCGAGACGGGGAAGGAGGGGCGGGAGCCCTCCACCGCCGCCGCCGCCACTTTCAACCGTAGCGGGACCACCGCCGCTCAGGTCGGCGGCCGCGGCGGGCGGCGCCGCTGCCGCGTCGCCGCGACCAACTGGGATGGTCGGAGTAGCGGGTGGAGAGCGAGCGCCGCTGCCGCGTCGCCGCGGCCGACTGGGGCGGTAGGGGCCGCGAGTGGAGGGCCGACGGCACCTCTGACGGGTGTGGGCGCCCACACCTCACCCCGCTCACCCCCACGCGCCTACGGGGCGGGAGGCTCGCCAGTCGGGGCATGGCCGGGTCGAGGCGGCCATCCCCCCCCAACCGCCCGTCGATGGGGGCTCTGACGCTGTTGACTCGGGCGGCGAGTGGTGCGGAAACCTGTTCTTTTTTTTGTGTTACGGAGCTGCCGCTGCTCCTTGCGCAGCAGGTGGTAGTCAATGCGCTCTCGCGTGAACGCAAGAAATACGTTCCCCTTCCCTGTTAGCCACCATCCCTCGGGAAAAAGAACACAAAGAGCTTATCCCGCCACCGCTATTTCTGTCACACCCGCTCTCCCCGACACACGATCCGGCTCCGGCTTCTCTAATTCTAAGCAGCCCATGGGCTGGAGCGGCGACGCAGCGGCTTGGGGGGTAGGAGTGCCCACTTGGGCAGTGGGTACGTGAGATCCTCGATAGATTCACAGCGGTGTGCCTTGCTGATGATGTAGGAATGAAGGCGGCGGTGCGCAGACGCAGACGGGTTTGAGGCACCACAATGCGCCGTATCCCGCCTGAACACTAGAAACTCGCCCACACTCAGCTGTGAAACCTCACCACTCCCCCCTCCTGTCTTGGCCCCGCTAAGCACGGCTACGTGAGAGCCCGGCCGTGGCGGTAGATGCGTACCGGGCCCGACGGCCAGCAGCACGCCAAGCATACGAGGTGGGTCCATCACGAGCGAGGGGGGGAAAGCTTCAGTGTGAGGCCGTTGCTCCGCTTCGCCTGGGGACGAGATGAGAGCAACCGGCTTGTGGGGCGCGTAGTTCAGCCCAAAGGCCGAGAAGAGGAGCCGACACAGTGTCTCAAAGATCGTAAGGACCTCTGCTAACGCAGGTGCTCCCCTAATTGACATCAACGCCTCCGCCGGCAGTGGCAGCATCGCTCGACCGTGGTCCCCCCTCCGACCGAGCCGTGCAATAGTGGAAACGGCCGTAGAGTTGAAGATGGTGCTTGGCGGCCCTGTCGCCACGATCTACATGAGCCCACCAGCCGTGCGGGCCATCGTAGAGACCGTGACACCGGTACGAAAAGCCTCGAAGCCACGACCGCCCATGTAGAGGGCCACCTGTGTGGTGCGCAAAGGTCCTCCAACAGCCAAAGATGATGCCCAAAGAAGTTCCGACCCGCTGACTTGCGCCACATCTATGTGGGCGGACCGCGCGACAATAAGCTCGAGCTCGTCGCTGTCATTGCCAAAGATATCGACGTAGTCGTCACCGCAGCGAAGAGAGGGGTCTTCAGCAACATGAGCGGGTTCGGGTTGGGATCCGGTGAAGAGACTCGAGGTAGAGGCCGGGGGGGGGGGGGGGGGCCACGTAGTGCCCGTCAGGGGACCCCAGATGCCGGCTTGAGCCAGCCGACGTACCTGCGTGGTCTCCTCTTGGCGCGCGCGAGACGCGCGCCTAGAAGCCGTGTTCCACGCCTTTTTCAGCGCAGCCCGCTCCTCGGGGGAAAGCGTGCTCGTGTTCGGCCGTCGGCCGCCGCACGTCATGTTTTCAACCAGGGGAAAGGGAAACAGAGACGACTGCTGCTGCACGTGCGCTTCGAGAAGGGAAAAATCCCAAGCCCATCTAAATGATAAAAACATAAGCCAGTTGCTCCGTCCAATGGTGTGCCTATTTTAATTTAAGTGGGACAATTCCCAGCCATTCATTCTGCCGACTGCTCCTGACTTGTGGGGCCTCTGTACATGAGAACTGCCCTAAGATGACGCCGGTCTTGGCTGCTGTTCGATGCTACAAGTTGTCGTGCCTCCATCGCGACGACCTCAACACGCGGGGTATGCGCTTAGCGGGCGGTCCGCGACAATGCGGCGCTGACATAGCGGCCAAGGGCACAGCAGCAGCAGCAGGGGGAGAAGCGGAGGAGGCCCGAGGGCGGGGCGCCCCGCCATCGTCGTCCCGCCCTTTGGCGGAGCCGCTTAGCGATAAACGGCGCTCCGCGGCACCATGAGCTGCGTCGACGTCCAGCGCGTGCGATCTAGGTGCCGGGACGTCCCGGCCCGCGGTAGCACCAGGCCGCTGCGGCGGAGGCGGCAATAAGTGCTGGCGGGCGACCGGACTCCCTTGTGGCGGTCGCTGACACCGTTGCGTTGATGGTTTTTGCTGCCTCACAGCCCTCCCGGGCTGGCAGCCGGCTGTCACGAAGCCTCCCGGATCAGCCGCCGGGGGGTGGCGGCAGCCTGTGGCGGCCGCCGCGGTCGCGCGGCGCACCTGTCACCGCCAGCGCGATGTAGCCACAATCTCAATGGGATGAAAAATGGTGGGTGCGGGGGGCAGGTATATCCGCGGAGACGCGCCGGAGGACGCCCGCGGCCGCGAGCAGCAAAGCTTCGCCGCAGGCTCGCCTCTCGCGTCGGCCTGGTGCGGGCTGAGCGCCCAGGACGTCGCGACAGCGGCCCAGCCTTACAAGACTAACCCAAAACGGTCAGGTCGAGAGACAAGACGCAACACCGGTGCAGCGCTGGCGCGGCGAGTGTGGGTGCCCGCAGCTCGCTGCCCGCAGGCGAAACCGCCGGCGGGGGGGGGCCGTTGGGTACGGGTATGGCGCGCGAAATGATGCTGCGTGTGGCCGGCCATGGCGCCGGTGCGGCTGTGGCACTGGGAGTGCACTCTCACAGCCGGAGTGGTCGGTTGGAAGGGCGCGGGAGCCCACCCTAGCCGTCGCCGGCCATGACAGTCCAAAAATAACGCCGCGCGGCGACGACGCGTAACCCCGCTACTTCCACGCGCGCCGCCTCCGTGGTGGCGGCCAGGGGTGCCGCCGGCTAGGTCTCCCCAATAAGTGCTACCTTCGTAGGAACTCCGCGGTGGCTGCCGCCGCGCCTCCGCGTGGCCGTCAGCGTGAGAGTCAACGGCGCGATGTGGCGGAAGGCGCCGCGGGCATGTGCTCAAAGCAAAGGCGTGCGAGCAAAGACCACGTATATGATGTATCGCTCTCGCATGGGTCCTGTCACTACTTCTTGAGGACCTCTGTTGTCGCTGTACGGCGATCAGACTTCGAGCGGTGAGAAGAAAGATGGGTACCAAGTCACACAGAAGGTAGCAGCTATGCCACACCCGCCTCAATCATTCCGGCATGCGTACGCGGGAGCACATCTACCATGGTCATCACCTTCGCAGCCACCTCCATTGCAAAACCCCCCGCAAGAACGTTAACCTGCCCCTCCTCGTACAAGTCAATCACGCGTGCCTCAAACCACTCCATGAACCCCCCCACCAGCTCCTCAAGACGCTCAGCCCAATCTTGCCGGTCCGCTCGGTAGTAGTCTACGATGCGGGCTCGAAACATCCCCCCGCAGCGGTAGTTGAAGACGTAAAAGAGAAAGCGCGTGGAGTTGGGCTTTCATAATGCCATCCGCATGACCATCTCCACGCTCCCCGTGTTACTCAACCAAAATTGCGTGGCCCCACGGCGAAGGCCGTAGAGACCGCCCACGCCACGCGCGCTCAACAAGGGGTCAATCACCAAAACAAAAGCCTCGAGCCGCTGCTGACACCACGACTTCGTCACCGGGATGTTGATCATCGCCCCCACTCCCCCGTAATCACCGGCAACGAGCACCACCAAAAAGGGAACCGAGGCTGTCATGTCAAAGCCAGGGTTCTCTTCCCGAAGTTGCATAAACAGGTACACGAAGTAGGGCAGGTCGCACCAAAGCTCTGGGCAGCGGGCGCAGACACTCGCAGAGGCGTTCTCCGGTGAGGCACGCATCTCTTCATAAGTAGCGTTTGAGGACAAAAAGTAGTAGGCCGGAGCTGGCGCCGTTCCAGAAACATTGGTCTTCAACTGGGAATGCCGCACTTTGACCCACCTAGGCCAGCCGTTTTCTTGTCAAAAAGCCGAGTTTTCCCCGAAGACCGGGGGGAAGAAGACGTCACGCGCCTCCGGCCGTAGCATAGTGCAGAAGCTGAAAACCATGATGACATAGACCATCAGCCGCTCGTACTGCAGCGCGGTGAGCGGCTCGTCGAGATATTCAATGTCGACCCCGTCTGTCGCCAGGTCGCACTCCACCACCATGCTGTCGGCCGTGGAAGGAGGGGTCTGGGACGACGCCTGGCCCAATCTGGTCGCCTGCTTCTTGGAGCCTTGTAGCCATCCAGCGACGACCTGGGCCTTGAGCGGGCATCCGCAATGCGTTTCGCCGTTGAAAACCTGAGCGGGCGTGCGGTCGGACAGCGGCACCGACTTGTACGGCTCGTCGCGGTCGCCACATCCCGCCACATAAGCAGTCTTGCCAGCAAAATCACGGGTGGAGAAAGCAACAAAGAAGCCCAACGACGAGGCAATGTTGCGCAGGGGCACCATCGCCAAAGGAACGTTCCGTCCACCGACAAGGTGCTTGCTCCCTCCCTCGCGCAACAAAGCCAAAAAGCGATGAAGGCGGAAAGGAAGCGCATCGTCCAACGCCACAGCCATGCGCTCGCCCGGCGACGCCAGGTCCCCACCCCCGGCGCCGTCGACCACACCGTACGCGAGGGCAAGAAAGCGAATGAAGCGGACGGTGGCACACTCAATGGCTTTCCAAGTGTGCGAGCCTGACGCACTAGACGTAGCGTTGTTGGACGAAGCCCGTCGCGTCGCCCTCGCGGCGATCTCGATCTCAAACGTATGAGGGCCCACCTCGGGGACGCCTGAAGGCTGCATACGAGCGAAATGGATAGCACCCGGGCCGAAGTCCACCACCTCGTTACCCTCATCGTCCGTGTCCACATCAGCCGCGTGCTGCAGGCCACACGCGGCATCATTGGCGGCATGTAGCGGGAGCGCCTGGTCCATGGTCTGTCGCGGCAAGCAATGCGACCGAAGGCGCACAATAAAGTCCCAGAAAATAGGGGACGGCTGCGCAGTAGTGAGGGTCGGTCCGCACCACGAGCGTTTGCTCGAACGCCGAATGCGGACGCCCATCCCATTGGTCAATACCTGCTACGTGGTCCACGTGGAACGTAGCGCGTTCGGGCTTCCTGTCCCAATGTCCAGCCTGCCGAAACAAGCTGGACGGTGCAATATTGATCCTTGCATGACAGTCAGTTGAAATGAATAGGTGGGGCCATGCAGTCTCCATCGGGCCCGACCAATACGCAATGGAATACAAAAATTCACAGCCTCAGCCCGCCACCGATGGCGGGCAGACAAACCCTCGCCGCATCCCTGGCCACACCTGCCCCAGCCCGTCGACTGGTGACACACACATACGAGCCAGCTGTACCGACTCCCACTTGACGCTCCCACCCAACGGCAGCTACCATGGCGGAGATCTCCATCGCCGCCCGCCCGACGCAGGGACCGTCGCAAGGCGACCCCCGGTCCCAGACAGTACCTGAGGTGTCTGGTGGGTCGACCGTGCCACCCGTGGCCACCGCATCCACTGCATCAGGACAAGCCCCACCACAGAGCGAGGTGGTTCGGCCACCGGCGGCGACGGGCGAGTCGGAGGAGATCCTCAAGAAGGCGCTCGAGTTGCGCTTCAACAAGGCCCAAATGCAGGCCATTTGCAAGGAGGCCGGCATCACTGTCGGCGGCATCAAGTCCGTCGTGGCTGATAGGCTGCTGCGCGACGTGGCGCCCGCCGAGCTGTGCCTCAAGATATCTAAGCTCTGCGCAGAAAGCGCTGACAAGAAATTCCCTTCGGGCCCTTTTTACTTCATGGGGGGGGGATTGCACATCATCCCCAACACCAGTGGCCTGCTGCGCGCGCCACAGGCGTCGCGCCCGCCACAGACCCCGTTTTCACTCGACGAGTATGCCCGCTTGTTCCATGCCATGTCCAGGCCGACGGTGTTTGCCGCCCTCGTTGCGGCCAAGCAGCACAAGTCTCGAGACGAACTGGAGGAGGAGCAGGTCAACCCCTTCACCCTCGTCGCCGAGGTCTTTAACGACCTCACCTGGGAGCCGGACGCGCCCGCGCCGCTGCCGGCGCAACTTGCTATCGTCGATGCGGGCGAGCGCCCCTACGAGCGGACGCCGGACTTTCTGCGGACGAAGTGGGCGGACGTGCGGCGGGTGTGGTCCAATGCCCACATCCTGTACACGGCTATTGGCCAAAACGTTGTCGCCCTTGGAGCATATTTGCACCTGTACAAGACATTTATCGCAGACGACGTGTCAGTGCTATTTAAGATGGCTGTGCTGTACGCATGGTCCTTATTTTCGTGCTCACCCACTTTCCTGCAATTCTCCATCCGGTCGTTGGCGCCAGCCGACGCCCATGAGGGTGGCTACCGCGGGTCGCTCTCATCGGGCGCAGGTGGAACGCCCGCGCCCTCCCCGCAGCGTACTCGTGGTCGCAAGCGCGGGGCGCAAGAGGAGCTCTTTGAGAACTTTGACAAGCGCATGGACGCCATGGCCCCTCCACCGCGCTCGGTCGCGCTGGACCAAGCCGAAGAGCTGGAGGCGCTCGCCCGTGCATCGAAAGCCGTGGAGGCACTCGACCAGACGTCAGTGCGCACGCGTCTTATGAGCAAGATGGCGGACAGGCAGGCGGAGGACATGGCTGCAGCCAGGAACGTGACGATTGACCTCACCGAATAGAGCATTCTTTCAAAGGAGTCGGGTTGCGTGCGGGCCCAGGCCCGCAAAGAACACGCCGTTTTTTCTTTTTTTTGTATTTGCCTGTACGCCCTCAGCCACCTGTTGTACCTCCCCGCCCCCACATGCCCTCACTCCCCCCGCCCCATGTGTACAGCTTCCTTGGCCAAGGCATTCAACCACTGCCCCGACCCGCCGCATGAACTGTTCCTGCACACTTGGTCTAGCACAACGACGTATCAAGTCTCCCACTGTGCTACCAGTTGTATCAAGCAAAGGGCAATGTACTCTGTTCAATCCGTGAAAGCAACCGGTGCAGTACGCGGTGCGCACATAAGAAGGGCGTCATGGACGAATACGAGAAGGCGCGCTGGCATTTGCGAGGAAAGATGGCGCAACCCTGGCGGACGCGTTGGAAAACTGCCTGTTCGGCACTGTCCCACGTTATCCTGGGCGAGAACTGTGTACAGTGATCGCCAAAGAACGAGAAAAAAATAGTAAAAGAAGGCAACAGAGAAAGCAACGACAGAGAAACCGATGACAGGCGGTCGACGGAACACAGTGGACATCAAACAGCGATGAAAACAAGTACGGTCGGCTCATAAAACCACAAATAAGGGTCACTAAAAGGCACTCCAACACCCTATTGACACGCAACAGAGTTGACCCTGCAACACACGACGCAACACCGAAGGTCACAACCCTCCTCCTGTATCTGCACATCAACGTGCTCAGCAGCACTGCCACAGCGTCCTCCCGGTTGGGAAAGACACAGCGACCGCCGCCTGCGGTGATGGGACGCAAGGTCAGCCACTGCCAGAGATAAGCAGGAACAAAAAAACGATGCATCGTAGAAGCAAGACACAGAGAGAAGAGAAACAATGCAGGCGGGGGGGGGTGAGACACTGGGCAGCTTTGTGGCTCCAGCACAGGCCCGGGGCGACGGAGCACCCGGTGGCGTCGGAATACCGACACAGAAGAGCACCCTCACAGTTGGGCACGCAAGTGGGCAGGGCGGGCGGGTGCATGCGTAAAGGAGAAAGCGGGCGAGCGGGGGCATGCGGGGGTGGGCGACTACATACTCGGGCGGGCGGGCACGCGCCGGAGCGGGTGGGCGGGTGCGTGCACGGGCGGGTGGGTGCGTACGAGCGGGGAGGTGCGTGGATACATACCGCGGGGTAGGGTACTCGGGCTCATAGAGAAACACCTGGTGACAACTGGCAGCGGAAGGGTATGCCCAAAAGCAGCCGTGGGGAGGAGCACCCGCGGGGGACACCTGAGGGAGCTGCTCGTCGTCGGGTGGTGGGGGGGGTGCTGCTGCGGAGCTCAGCCGCTGTCTCCTCCCTAATCGCCGCACGCTCTTGGTCCTCCGCCTTCTTGTCCTTGGCCGCTTGTTTCTCGTCCTTCTTGCGCTGCTCCTCAGCACGCAGAGCTGCACGCTCGCTTAGCAAGCGCAACACGGCATCGGAGTTGGCCTCCACAGCGCGGCCGCGGTTGGACACGGACCCAAACGCCATGACCGGATTCGCCAGCTCGCGGCGGGCCTCGGGTCCAAGCAAGCGAGACAGGCGCGGCAGGTCCACGTCCCGCTTAGCCGACCCCCCCCCCTTGCCCAGCAGCAGCCGGGGAATGTCAATCTTACTGATGTCGGGGGGCCAGGTCCCGGTGACGCGGAATCCGTCGCGGATGTTGGCCGTTGACAGCCCATGGAGGCAGGCGTAGGAGATAACATCCATTAAGTTGACAAGGTTGAAGCTGGCACCCTTGGGGAGGTCAGGGAGGATAGACCGCGTGCGCTCGCGCCCCTTGGCCTTCACCTTCAAAAAGGGCACCTTGTCCAAGCACTGCAAAATGTGCGTGAGGTGCGACGGGAAGAACAAGACGCAAATCTTGGCCGCTCGGAGCCGACGCAGGCCGTCCACGTTGGCGTGGACTTTGCACCCGTCCATCAAGAGGATCTTCCACTTGCTCGGCTCCCGGGCGCCGAGTTGACGCGCCACAAACGCCGCGTACGTGCCCCACAGGTCGGTGTTGAAGCCCGGCTTGTCACGACGGTGAACCTCAGCGTCCTCCCCGAGGTATGACGCCAGTGGCACGCGGTTGGTGGTGCCGTCCGGGCGGGTAATGTCGACGTAAGGCAGCCGCCCCCCGCTACCCGCCACCACCACAAAGATGGGCAGCTGCGTGCCGTCGGCGCACACCGTTGGGACGACACTCGCCGCCTCCGCTCCCTTCTGCACCGTCGGGATGACGTAATCGGCGCGCTTGGTACCAGCCGGCCCCAAAACCTTGACGGCACACTGCTCAAGCAGGTCGGCGGCCTTGATCATGCTCTCGTCCGAGTTCCAAACCTGTCTGGCCGACGTAACGTTGTACTTGCGGCGCATCGACTCGTAGGCGGCAAAAAACTTGGCCACCGCCTCAGGCGAGGAGGCAACGGCGCGGTAGTTTTCGAGAGCTTGGGGCTTGACGAGACACAACTCGGGGTGGCGACGCAAAAAACAGTCAAACCAGCCACGCTTAGGTACGCAATCCTCCCCAAACCGGGCCTTGGCCGCGCCCAGCCGAGCCGGCGACAACCCGGAAATGTACTCACTCATGATGCTGGAGAGGCGTTCTCGCGTCAACAGGCCGCCACATAGGCACCAATCAATGGCACGTTCGGAAATGACTGTCTCCTCGGCGACCGTGAAGAACGGGGGGCGACCGAGGGCCGGGGGGCACTCCTTGAAGGCCATCCACGTCCGCACGTTGGCACGCGTGGCACCGGTGACCCGCATTAGCTCGGCGACGGGTCGTGAGGGGGACTTGACGGCTTTCATCGCCTCCTCGAGTCGGTTCCGCAGCTGGGGCGACAGTCGATGGCCCCACCGGCGGCGAGGCGACGACGGTCGGGGAGCGGTAGCTCGGCGGCCCATGCCGCAATCGGCTCGGATCTGGGGTGGTGGGTTGGCGGTCGGGTGGGGCAGGGATGTGCGGCGGAATGGTAACCCGGAGGTGGCTGCGGCCGATTTTATAGCCACTGCTCTGCCGAAGTTTTGCAATCCGGGTTCCCGACTTCGTCGCTGCAACACCGGAGATCCCTCAAATTGCACCCATGGAGCGAGGATTGCAGTCGGATCTGGGCAGAGCAGCGGAGTGGTTGGCATTTGCCTAATTGGTTGACATTACCCCCCTACAAGCTAACACATGAAAATCCCGCATGCTCTCACAGTGCCTGTGCGCGTCCCTCATGCTCAACGGCACCCGCGCCCAGGCCACCTCTGGTGGCGGTTGACAGAGCATGAGGGATCCGCACCGCCCCCGATTACACCTCCTGGCGGCCCGTTCGTGGGCGGGGGCACTCGAGAGCGCGGGCTTCAAGATTGGCTGGCCCATATTTTCAGCTTCTCGGTAGATAAGTTTTCATTCATCGATTTTGTGTGGGCAGCGCAGCGGCCCCCGCACCCTGTTTGGCACCCTGCCACGGCGTGCCTGGGTGGCCAGATCGGGCCCGCTTCTGGGCTCTGCCTGGGGGGTGCCCTGGGACGTCGTCCGCGGGGTTGGCCCGCGTCGCTGAACCGGCCGCGGGGGCCTGCTCACGCCGTCCCCCGCAGCGCTCGCTGCGCTTCCCGCGGTTTCCGGGCGCCGGGCGCGGGCTCCGCTACGCAACCCGCGCTTCTTCGACGCTTCCCGCGGGCGGCGATGTGCGTCCCGCCTCTTTCGTTTACCGGCCTCGTTGCACTGCCCGCACGCACGATTGCGTGCCGGCTGCCTGCTGACGGGGGGGGCGGCGGCGGCAGCTCGCGGCGGGCTCCGGCGGTGCGCTGCGGCGGGCTGCCGCCGGGTGCTTCCTTTCTTCTGCAGCCACGGTGACGCGGCCGGACAGTGGTGCGTAGATGCTTGCTCTGTTTTCTTTGGTTGCTCTTCCCCATCTGCCGTCCCCGCCCCCCCCCCCCCCCCCCCCCCCCCCC